>Ga0182014_10006420_pt1 | contig 12647 bp, 11 predicted proteins | sample 612S2DmetaG_FD_120489 | JGI IMG/M metagenome (GOLD analysis project Ga0182014, IMG submission 120489) | Permafrost microbial communities from Stordalen Mire, Sweden - 612S2D metaG | ecosystem: Environmental > Terrestrial > Soil > Wetlands > Permafrost | place: Sweden: Stordalen | collected... | reverse complement strand
TTAGCCGCGCCCCCCGTCGACGGCGTACCGGGCATAGGCGCGTACATCGGCGTCGCCATCGGAAGCCGCCGCGTGCAGCGCTTCCGCCGCCCCCGGATATGCGCGCATCGGCGCCAGCGCGGTGACGGCCGCCTTCCTGACGTTGGCGTGCGGGTCGGACACCGCGGCCACCAGGGGCCGGACGGCTATGGCGGGGCTGGCCGCCGCCAGCGCCTGAGCCGCGCCGGCGCGAACCTCCCATGCGACTGCCGCCCGTCGCAGCGCGCGGGCAGCCAGGGTGTCCAGCGGGGGCGGGCAGCCGAGCGCTCCGGCCGCCTTGAAGGCTGCCGCCCGGACCAGGACGTCGGGATCGCCCGCCAGCCGCTCCAGCGCCTCGCGGGCGTTCGCTTGCCCAGTTTCGGTCAGCTCGGCGGCAAGCGCCGCCAGCCCGTCAGCGACGGCGACGCGTACCTCACGCGAGCGGTCAGCGGCCGCCCCCGCCACGAGGCGGGCCTCTCCGGTGGAGACAAGCCCGCTGACCGCACGCAGCCGTACCCGGTGGTCGGCGTCGGACAGCGCGGCCGCGAACGGCCCGGCGTCTGCGGCGCGCATCTCCCTGAGCAGATCGAGGACCGCAGACCGGACGACCGGGTCGGGGCTGCCGAGCCGACGGCGCAGGCTGTCGAGCAGCGCCTCGTCATCGGCAGGCAGGACCGCTACCAGCTCGCGCAGGCCCGCCACGGCCGCGTGCCGGACGGTGCCGTTGTCATCGCCGGCCGCCTGGGCCAGCGCCCGCCCGGCGCCGGGCGGCGCGGTCTCGGTCAGCGCGGCGATCGCCGCGCGGCGGACCCGCGCGTCGGAGTCGGCCAGGTACGGCTCGAGTTGCGGCACGGACGGCTGCATCTCCGCGAGCCGCAGCAGTTCCAGGATCTGAGGCGGCCGCGCCGAGGTCGCGGCAGCGGCGGGCCGGCACCCACCGAGCCGACCGCGCCCGGGAACCGGCGGCCCGGCGATGAGGACGACCTCGCCGGGGTCCCTGACGGGTACCTCGAACTCGCTGACCGGCACGATGTAGGTGCCGACTGGCCGCTTGAGGAGTTCGGGGTTCCCGTCGGCGCCGCGGCGGATGTTCAGGTGCCAGAACCATTCTGCGTCGTCGCGTTCGGGATGGTCGGCCCGGTCGTGGTACAGGCCCCATCTGCTTTCCGTGCGGCCCAGCGAGGCGCGCGCGGCCAGTTCGGCACAATCGCGGATGAACGTGACCTCGGCGCAGCGCATCAGCTCGTGCGGTGTCCGGGCACCCATCCGGGCGATCTCCGCGGTCATCCGGCCGAAGGTCTCCAGCGCGATGGCCAGCCGGGCTTGCGTCTTCGGCGGCGCGACGTAGTCGTTCACGAAGCGCCGCAGCTTGTACTCGACCTGGGCCTGCGGCGGCCCGTCAGGGTTCCGCAGGGGCCGGTAGATCAGCTCGTGGGCCGCCCCGATCTGGTCCTCTGGCAGGCTCGCCGGGCCCGCATCAGGTCCGGCCGGGCCCGCCGCTCCCGGGCCGCGCGCGAATTCGCTGGCATTCGCGCCAGCCAGGTCACCGAACACGAACGCACCGATCATATAGTTGTGCGGCACGCAGGCCAGGTCGCCGGCCGCGTACAAGCCAGGCACGGTGGTGACGGCATTCTCGTCTACCCATACGCCCGAGGAGGAGTGCCCGCCGCACAGGCCGATCTCCGAGATGTGCATCTCCACGTCGTGGGTCCGGTAGTCGTGGCCCCGGCCGGCGTGGAAGGTACCGCGGGTGGGCCGTTCGGTGGTGTGCAGGATGCCCTCGAGCGCGGAAATGGTCTCCTCGGGCAGATGGGTCAGTTTGAGATAAATCGGCCCGCGGGCCGAGGCGATCTCGCGGGCGACCTCGGCCATCATCTGCCCGGACCAGTAATCGCAGTCCACGAACCGTTCCCCGCGGTGGTTGACCTGGTAGCCCCCGAAGGGGTTGGCGACATAGGCGCACGCGGGGCCGTTGTAGTCCTTGATCAGCGGGTTGATCTGGAAGCACTCCAGGCCGCTGAGCTCGGCGCCCGCGTGGTATGCCATCGCGTGCCCGTCCCCGGCGTTCGTGGGGTTCTCGTAGGTCCCATACAGGTAGCCGCTGGCGGGCAGACCCAGCCGGCCACAGGCACCGGTGGCGAGGATAACCGCGCCCGCCGACACCGTCACGAACTCGCCCGTGCGGGTGTTGAACCCGGCCACGCCGACGGCGCGTCCGGCCGCCGTCAGCACCCGGACCGGCATGACCCGGTTCTCGATGCGCACCCGCTCGCGTATCGAGCGCTGCCGCAGCACGCGGTACAGCACCTTCTTGATGTCCTTGCCCTCGGGCATTGGGAGCACGTAGCTGCCGGACCGGTGCACCCGCCGCACGTCGTAATCACCGTGGGCGTCCTTGGCGAATTTCACCCCGTACTGCTCCAGACGCCGCACCATTTCATAGCCGCGGGAGGCGGTCTGGTACACCGTGCGCTGGTTGATGATGCCTTCGTTGGCGCGGGTGATCTCGGCGACGTAATCCTCCGGCGTGGCCTTGCCCGGGATGACGGCGTTGTTGACCCCGTCCATGCCCATGGCCAGGGCACCGGAGTGGCGGACGTGCGCCTTGTCCAGGAGCAGGACCGAAGCGCCCATCTCGGCGGCCGTGATCGCCGCCATCGTCCCCGCCGTACCGCCGCCGACCACCGCGACGTCGCAGCTCAGTTCCTGCCGCTGCCCGGGCGGCGGGATGTCTATGGGCTCGGTCATCGCAGCAGGTACGGCATATTGACGGTCACGGCGCCGGTGGGGCAGCGGGCCGCGCAGGGACCGCAGTACCAGCACTCGTCCACGTGCATGTACGCCTTGCCGCTATCTGGACTGATGGCCAGCGAGTCGAGGGGGCAGATGTCGACGCACAGCGTGCAGCCTTCGACGCACAGGGACGCGTCGATGGTCACCGGGACGTCGGCTCTCGTCTCCACGAGGGGCATGATGAACTCCTGTTCTATAGCAGGTAACGGCGCTGACAGCAGGTCATCCGATGCGCCGCGGCTGACCTCACCGTGGAGCACCACCCGGTCCCCGCGGACCCTGATGTACTCAAGGTCCACCGGGCGGCCGTCGGCGAGGCGGGTGAGGCGCTCCACCATCAGCAGGGCAGCGCCGGGCGCGGCGCCTCAAGGGCGGCGGCCGAGTGCCTCCGGTGCCGCCGCGGCACAGGCGGGACTCGTAGACGACATGCACAAAAATCTACTTGTCCGATCCAGAAAGGGGAATATGGTCGGCGTTGCGCCACCCAGCCAACTGATAAATAGCGCTTGACCTGTTGGTTCGTCATTCAGCCAACGGGTCCCGCCAGGCCTGTTAGGCGCCGGCGCGCTGGTCCTCACTTACTCGAACGCCGAGGCCGCCCGGCGCAGAGGGCCCACCAGAGTCTCGGGATCATAGGGTGCGGGGGCGCCGGGGCGGTAGATGACCCGGTGCAGCGTGGCCTGGTAGGGGAAGGGGCCATGGCGTTCGTAGAGCGGCCATGAGACCGGGGAGCGACGGTCGGTCCCGACGTTGATGCCTTCGAAGGGTGCCTCGCCAATGAGCATGGCCGCACCGTCGAGACGGCCGCGCACGGCGCCGTCGACCAGGACCTGGAAGTCCCAGGCAAGTCCCTCGACGGCCGTGGCGTCCAGCTCCACGAGGCGGCTGCCTTCGTCGAGGACGCCGGCATCGACCTCAAGAAGATTCCCGTACTCGTTGTAACCGAATCCGAGGCGACCGTTCTCCACATAGAGCACGTACCCGCCGCCCTGATCGCCGTGGGCGACAAGTACCCCTTCGTCGGCCGGCCCGTGATCGATCGACACCTCGACACGAAAGGACCGGAAGGTGGTGAGCTTTGCCGACCGATACCGCTCCAGGGTGGGCGTCCCGGCCAATAGCACCACCGGCCGGCGGAGTGCGTCCTCGTCGGGGCGGCGGATTACGGTGAGGTAGCCGGTCCCGTCGTCGAGGGGGAACACGTCGTTGACCCATGCCGCCTCCTCCCATCCGGCGGCTAGCTCCGTGACGATCTCGGGGTGTTCAGCGGCCCGGTCGATTCGCTCGGTGGGATCGGACCGGATGTCGTAGAGCTGCCATTCCCCGTCGTCGTAGGGGGCGCCCGGCGTATGGAGGGAGACGAGCTTCCAACCGTCGCGATAGAACGCCCGATTGCCGCCGAACTCGACGTACTGCTCGGTATGGTCGCTAGGTCAGCCCGGGTCGTGGAGGTTGGCCACGAAACTCGAACCGTCCAGGGATCGGGCGGGACGCCCGGCGCCTTCGGATGGCCGATCGATGCCGGCGGCGGCCAGCAGGGTGGGCAACAGGTCCGTCACGTACTGGTACTGGGTGCGGATGCCGCCGGCGCCAGGGAGCCGGGCCGGCCAGGAGACGAGAAAGGGCACGCGGATACCGCCGGCGTGGGTGTTAGCCTTGTACAGCCGGAACGGCGTGTTAGAGGCCATGCCCCAACCCCTCGGGTACTGGACCAGCGCACGAGGTCCGCCAATGAGCTCGAGGTCTCGGGGCACGTCTCGGCCGGGCCACACGGGAACTCCGTCGGGGTAGTCCACGAACTGCTTGAAGTAGCTGCGCGTCCCCCGCTCGCCTCCCTCTGCCGTTCCCCCATTGTCGGAGGTGAACACGACCACCGTGTTGTCGAGCTCCCCCAGCGCTGCGATGGTGCCGAGCAGCCGACCCAGGTTCTGATCGACGTTGTCGACCATCGCCGCATAGACCTCTTGGTAGCGGGCGAATAGTTTCCGTTCGCCGGCGGGCAGCTCGTCCCACGGGCCGACGTCCCAGCCCGGCTCGAAGTTCCGGGGTGCGAGGACGGTGCCAGCGGGGAACAGCCCGGCGGCCAGCTGGCGGGAGAAACGTTCCTCCCGGACCCGGTCCCAGCCCTGGTCGTAGCGGCCCCGGTAGCGGGCCATGTCCTCCGGCTTGGCCATAAGCGGTCCGTGGACCGCGCTGTGCGCCACGTTGAGGAAGAACGGCTTGTCACTGTCCCCTGCACGCAGCGCCTTGATCATCCCGATGGCCTCGTCGGTGATGTCGTCGGTCAGGTAGTAGCCATCCGGATAGCGGTCCACCTCGACGGGACTGTTGTCGCGCACCAGACGATGGGGGTGGTGAAGGTTCGTGAGCCCCTCGAGGACCCCGTAATAGCGTTCGAAGCCCTTCTGGATCGGCCAAGAACGCCGGGACGCCGCGTCCTGCATCGACGCGTCCCGGGTCAGGTGCCATTTCCCTACGGCGAAGGTGGCGTACCCGGCATCGCGGAGGCACTCGGCCAGCGTTGGAACGTCGTCGGGCAACTCCATCGTGTAGCCGGGGAACCCCGGGTCATAGTTGGCCACACTGGCGTAGCCGACCCGATGGGGGTTGATGCCGGTCATCAGGGCGGCCCGAGCCGGTGAGCACACAGGGGTCGTGTGATAGTTGGTGAGTCGCAAGCCGCGCTCGGCCAAGCGATCCAGCGTTGGCGTGGCGATCTCGGAACCGAACGGGCCGATGTCGCTGAACCCCATGTCGTCGACGAGCACGACTACGATATTGGGCGCGCCTACCGGTGGCCGCAGCGGTGCCGGCCACCACGACACCGACTCCGCAGGGGTACGGCCGATCCTGCCTCCGAAGGGAACGGAGCGGCGTGATGGGGGACCGGCCATCGATGCGACCCTCCTCGCAAGAGCGTCTATCCCCGCAGCCATGGCACCTCGTCCGGCGCGTACCGGTACGCGCGGAAGACCGCGTTAGTCACGTCGGGGAAGAGCCTGGCCGCCTCCTCGTCGTGATAGGCCGAGAAATACGGGACCACGTACTCCCAGCACACCTGCCCGTTCCGGTCGACCTCGAAGATGCGCCCGAACATGGATTCGGTGACAAGGGTGTTGCCGTTCAGCAGCCGCTGGGCGCTGCCCATCAGCGCCGTGAAGAAGTTCTCCGGCGGCGAATCACGGTACTCCCACGTAATCGCCCGCGTACCCCGGTCCACCTCGATGACACGCGAGTAGGGGACGTTCTCTCCATCGCGGAACGCGCCGTTGTCGAACAGCAGCAGCGAGCCGTCCGGCAGTTCGCTGGGACAATGCTGCTGTGCGACCGTGTCCGGGCCAAGCCGCCAGATAATCTCGCCGACAGCCCGGTCGATGATGACCACAGTGGAGACGCTGCGCAGGCTGGCGACCACGGTCCCGTCCGCCAAGGGGTAGACGCCGTTGATGTGCGGCCAGTGCTCACGCCGGTAGTGCGGCTGCAGGGGGTACAGGGCAGCGTCGAGGTGCTCTGCCGCTCGCCAGGACCAGGTGACGGCGCCGCTCGCGTCGATCTCCTTGATGACGTCCGCGTATACGATGCCGCCCGCTTCGCTGCCCGCGACGCCGCCGGGCACGGCGCGGGCCGCGGCACCAGCCAGCGGTTCTACGGTGATGTAGAGGACACGGCCGTCACCGTAGTGGTAGGCATCGTGGTGCTGCAGATCGTCGCGGTACTCGCGCACGATGGCACCGGACGAGTCGGCTTCGCAGAGCACGCCGCCGTGGTACGTGAGCCACCCCGGGAACAGGATGGGCGCGTCCGGCAGGGCTCCGTTGTAGGCGAGGTTGCCGTTCGGCAGCAGGCGCGCGTGACATCCCGGCCGGTACGGCAGGTCCCACCGGTGTGCCACGGTCCCGTCGAGCCCGACCAGGTAAACCTGGCCGGTCCCGGTCAGCGGGGCGAACAGGGTATAGCCGGGGCTGGCCGCGTCCGGGTCGCAGGCGATGAGCCCGGTACCCCGGCGGCGAAGTGTGTTCTGGTCAACCACAAAACCTACTAACACGATAGCGATTACATGTTTTCCAGCCGGCCCCAGATTAGTAGCGGATAACCCCGGGGTCCGGCCCCCGCAGGCGATCGACTCGCCGTTGATCGAGACCAGCACCCCACGGGATTCACCGACCACAGCAGATGGGACCGTGCCCGCAGCCCGATTCGGCCCTGTGGTCCCGGATTCCGCCTGAAGCGACCGCAAATGAGCTGGCGAATCCTTGGTGGCGGGCCGCTGGGAGGACCACCTGCGCTGGATGTCAGGCGAGAAGGTTTCCGCCGAGATAGGGGGCCGCGAGTTCGGCGAGCTCGGCGTTGTGATCCTGGAGGCTGCCCGGCCGGCGTCCCGAGCCCCAGCCGATCCAGCGGCGGTACTCTCCGAACCGGCCGTCAGCGGCCAGCCTCGCCTCATCGGTGAAGATCGTCCCCGGCGGGGCGGGGCTGCTGGTCGGGGCCACGAACAGCGCGTCGACCGGACAGTATGCCTCACACATGAAGCACGTCTGGCAGTCAGCCTGACGGGCGATAACCGGATGCCCGCCGGGCACCGCGTCGAAGACATTAGTCGGGCAGACCTCGACGCACTTGTCGCAGTCGATGCAGTTCACCGCCGAGATGATCTCGATCATTAGCCCGCCTCGGCGGCCACCCACACTTCGTCCAGCCCGCCGACGCGAAGCCGGCGGGCCAGGGTGGGGTCGGTACCGGGGCAGTCGTCGCGCCGGTGGATTCCGCGCGACTCCTGCCTGCCCAGGGCCGCGGCGTACATCCACCGGGCGTGCGCGGTCATCGCGGCCGCTTCTCTCGCACGCTGCCGTCCCGGGCGCGGGCCCAGCTGCGGCACTTGGTCGGTCCACACCTGGTCCAGCTTCCAGACCGAGTCGCGGAGCCCGGACGCGGTCCGGAACATGTTCCTGGCCAGCGGCAGCACCTCCGCCTGCACATTCCTGATCACCTCGTCCGGCGGAACGGGGTCAGCGGGAGCGGGCTCCGCGTCTTTACCAGGCAGACCCGCCCGGCCGGCGCCACGGAGCTGACTGTGCCCCCCTACGGGCCGCCGCGCGAACAGCGCCGCTGACTGGCCCGCCAGAGTGCCTGAACTCATCGCCCAGGCACCGTTGTGACTGCCGCCGCCGGACCTGCTGCCGGTCACCAGTTCACGGGTGGCGGCGTCGCCGGCGGCGTACAGGCCAGGCACCGTGGTCTCGCAGCCGTCGCCCGCCAGCGCGATGCCACCGGTACCGCGCACGGTGCCCTCGAGCACGAGCCGTATCTCGAACAGGTCGGTGAACGGGTTGACGCCGGCTTTGTCGAAGGGGAGGAAGAAGTTGGGCTGCGCCCACCGCATCGCCTCGTGTATCAGCGACGGGGCGAGATCGAGTCGGGCGTAGACGGGGCCGTCCAGCGTGGCACGGCAGACCGCCAACCTGGCGGACAGACCGTCTGGCACGTCAAGCAGGGTGCCGTCCGCGTGGTAGTAACGCGCGAACTGGTACATCCGGCCCTTCGTCTGTGCTCCGAATGCCGGGGCGATGCCATATGCGGCGGAGAACTCCATTCCCGACATCTCGGCACCCAGTTCGGCGGCCATGAGGTGGCCATCCCCCGTGTTGGGATTGCAGCCAAGCGCACCGGACAAGAACGCACAGCCTCCCGTCGCGAGCACCACGGCCCCGGCGCGCACCGCCCATCCAGCGTCCTCTCGCTGTCGGTGCACGCCTCGGGCACCGCTGACGACGCCGTCGGCGTCGGCGAGCAGTTCGAGGGCGGGACTTTGGTCGAGGATCGTCACGCCTGCCCGCCTGACCTGCCGCCGCATCAGCCGCATGTACTCAGGACCCTGCAACGAGCTGCGCCGGACGCAGCCCTTCGCGTCGGTGGGGAACGGATATCCCCAGTGGTCCAGCTGGGCTACCTGAGCCCAAGTCAGCTCGAGCGTACGGAGCATCCACGCACGGTCGGTGAGCATGCCGCCGACCTGCTCGAAGCGCTGGATGGACTCCTCGCGCGCGGCTCCGTCCGGCGGCACGTACCACAGGTTGTTTCCTCCGGATGCGGTGGCGCCGCTCGTCCCGCAGTAGCCCTTGTCGGCGAGAATCACCCGCGCTCCCGCCCGGGCCGCGGCGATCGCCGCCCACGTTCCGGCCGGGCCGCCGCCGAGCACCAGCACGTCCGCGTCACCGTGGGCCGCGAGCGCCATAGCGTCACGCCCCATCAGGAACTGTTCCCCGCCGCGATGCCGGGGGCAGCATGGGTAAGGCAAGTATCCGGCATGATGGCTCCTGAGGCGAGTGGTGGCAGCGGGCCCCCATCAGCGCTCGTGGCGCGAAGCCGTCGGCGTGACGACGAACAGATCATGCTCGCGACGAGCCCATGATCTACGTAGCGTCTGCGGTTCTCATGTTCAAAATATCAACCTCAAAAGATGCAGTCAATAATTCCGACCGACATTATGGGTTATTTAGGCGGCTGAACGGCTGGCCGGGCAGGACAGGCAGCGGACGGGGCTCCCCGCGGCGGCCGAGACGTTCCCCGGTTGCGTGCCACGCCGCACGCCTGGGCACCCCGCGGGGTTCATGGCTTGAGCAGCGATCCGGACTTGAAGATCAGAACCGACCAGCCGGTGAGCGCGGCGGCGAGGGCGCACACGACACCGAGCGCCAGCCCGGACGGTACATCTCCCCTGCCAAGGAACCCGATCCGCAACGACTGGACGACGTAGAAGGCCGGATTCAGCTCGCTGGCTACCTGCCATGGGCCGGGTAGCCGGCTGACGGGGTAGAAGATGCCGCCCAAAAAACCCAGCGGCAGAACGAGCAGGGTCTCGATCGCGTATACCTGATCCAGCGAGCGGGCGTAAGAGCCTACGAGCACGCCGAGCTGCGCCCCGACGATCAGGACCGCGACCACCGCTGCGAGAAGGATCGCCGGCCGCCGTACGCCGACGCCGGTCAGCGGCACTCCTACCGCCAGGACGCTGGCCCCGGTCAGCACCTCCCGGACGATCCCGCCCGCCACCAGTGCCGCGTTGACCTCCCACCACCGGAGCGGGCTGGCGAGCACGTCATTCACATACCGGTAATGGCGGGCCTCGAACAGGCTCGTGGTGCCGTTGATGTAACCGACGTTGAGCATCGCCTGCGCAGCCAAGCCGGGCAAGATGAACTGACTATAGGGAATCCCCTGCACGCCGCTGACGCGGCCGTCGAGCGCGAAGCCGAAAACGACGACGAACAACAGGGCCGAGACGACGTGCCCGACGATCGTAAAATGCCAGATCTTGAGGAAGCGCAGCACTTCCCGCTCGACCAGCCAGACGAAGGCTGGCCGCTCCGCCCGGTAAGCCGTCCCGGACGGCAGCGGGGCCAGGACTTGAGCGGTGCCGCTGGCCTGGGAGCCGCCGCGGCTGCTCACGGCGGCCCGCCGGCCGCTCGCGCGCCGTCCTCGGCCGCCATCGCCCGCGCGTAGACCCCGGCGAGATCGCCGACCCCAAACTGGAGGCGGAGCGCCTCGGGGCTGCCGCGTGCGACGATCCGCCCGGCGCGCAGCAGCGCGATCTCCTGGCAGAGCGCCTCGGCTTCCTCCAGGTAATGGGTGGTCAGCAGAATGGTCGCGCCGAGCTCGTTCAGCATGCGGGTGTACCGCCAGATCTCGGCCCGCAGCTCGACGTCAACACCAGCCGTCGGCTCATCGAGGATGACCAGCCGGGGCCGGTGCATGAGCGCCCGCGCCAGCAGCAGCCGGCGCTGCATGCCGCCGGACAATTCCGTATGGCGGCTGTTCGCCTTGCTCCCGAGCTTGAACAGGTCCAGCAGTTCGCGGGCGCGCCGCTGGGCCTCCCGGCGCCCGATCCCGTGGTAGCCGGCATGATAGACAAGCATCTCGCCGATGTTGAGGAACCGGTCGAGGTTGATCTCCTGTTCAGCCAGGCCGACGAGCCGGCGCGCCTCGCGGGATTCGTGGCCATGGCCGAACACCCGGATCTCGCCCGCGGTGAGCCGCACCAGGTTGCACACCGCGCCGATCAGCGTCGTCTTCCCCGCGCCGTTGGGACCAAGCAACCCGAAGAACGCCCCGTCAGGGATGTCGAGATCAAGGGCCTCGATGGCGGTGAACCCGCCGCGGTATGTCTTCGTCAGGCCGCGTACCGACAGGGCGGGCACGGCCCCGGGCCCTGGCGTGTCACCGTCCCGCGTTCCGTCGCCCCTGACGGTGTGAGATGAGGTCAGCAGCATATGGCGCTGCACGCGCGCCTGCAGCCAACACGGTGCCGCGCCTTGAAGGACCTGAATGACCTCATGCCATAAGTATATAAATCCGACTGATTTAGTAGAATATGATATGAGTCATATTCCTTATGTATCAGCGCGAGCGCCGAGCGTAAAGCAGCAGGTCAGACCATGTGCAGGGTTTTGGCACAGCACAGGCAACAGCCGACCGCCTGGCCGCCTGGCCGCCGTCCGGACTCGGCTTACGCCATCAGCTCCGGTCGCCAGGTCGCGTAGAAGGCACGCAAGTCGTCCACCGATGAGCCGTCGGGCACGGGTATCTCGTCGTCTGTGAAGCGGTCGAGGGTGGCGAGCATGTCTGCGAGCACCTTGGTGCCGGAGCCAGCGTCGATCTGCGTGGCGCGGGCTAGTAGCACGTCCGTGCCGAAGCGGTGGGCGAGCACGTAGATGTCGGCGAAGTCCCGTGCGGCCGCCCGGTCGAGACGAAGAAGACAACGCTCAGTACGGTCATCAGGTGCGCCATCCGGGCCGCGAACCCGGCCACCTCGAACGCGACCGTGCCGGGAGCAGACAAGAGCTGACCGTACGGATTGGCCGTGAACCTGCGCATCCCGCCTCGCCCATCCAGTGGTGCGGCCGCTGGCCGGCCTGCGCAGCCCACGCTAAAGTCTCACATGTATGTGAGAGTCAAGAGGAGGCATGCCGGATGCGCATCGGCGAACTGTCCCGCCTTACGGGGGTGAGCGTGCGGCTACTTCGGTACTACGAGGAACAGGGGCTGCTGACTCCCCGCCGCCGTCCGAGCGGCTACCGGGAGTACGAGAGCGGCGACATCGAACGGGTGGGACGGATCCGCGTCCTGCTTGCGGCTGGCCTATCGACGGCGAAGATCGCCCACGCGCTGCCCCGTACATGCGCCGAGGGTAACCAGCTTGTCCCCTGCCCCGGCCTGGTCCCGGACCTGAAACAAGAACGCACCCGCATCGACGAGACAATCCAGGCGCTCCGCGCCTCCCGCACCGTTCTGGACAGCGTTATCTCCGCGGCATCGGCGGCTACCCCGCCAGTACCCGGCTCGGGAGAAATGCCGTAATCCGATATTGGGCTGGCCGGCGACGGAGGCCTTCTGCCGCGACGGCATCACAGGAGTCCGGAGCCCGATCAGCGCTTGGATCTGCTGATCGCTAGTCGGCACTGCGGTGCGGCAGCGCGCTTCGCCATTGCCCCGGAATTCTAAATTGCTGGGTAGTTTCCCTGCCATTCCCGCAGCTGTGATCGCGTGCCGCCGCCGCGCTGGTCAGTGTGCGGGCGTGGTCCGCGGATCCGGGAGACTTCATCGCGCTGTTCCACGGCATGGACGAGCGGGTACCAGTCGACGCGCTCGAGTTCGGCACCCGCGTCCTCGATCGATTCCTGCGCACATGCTGACCGGGGCGCCCGCCCGGCCTGGGCACCCGCGACCTGGCAGAGCATCGTTCGGCGGTCCGCCGTGTGCGTGCCCGCCGGATTTCGGGATCGGAGCGGCCGGGCCCATCCTGGTCCCCCTGCTGTGGCAGGCGGCCATTGCGCCGG
>Ga0182014_10006416_pt1 | contig 12657 bp, 9 predicted proteins | sample 612S2DmetaG_FD_120489 | JGI IMG/M metagenome (GOLD analysis project Ga0182014, IMG submission 120489) | Permafrost microbial communities from Stordalen Mire, Sweden - 612S2D metaG | ecosystem: Environmental > Terrestrial > Soil > Wetlands > Permafrost | place: Sweden: Stordalen | collected... | reverse complement strand
GCTGGGCTTCACGCTCTTTGCTCCCACCGCGCCGGCGGCTGCGGCCACGGCGGTTGCAGTGCCGGAGGGGATGGACTCGGGCACGGTGGTGAAGGCGCTGAAGGCGAAGTTTGCGCTGGTGACGGCCAACGGCCAGGGCGAGATGCAGGGCAAGATCTTCCGCGTGGCGCACCTCGGCTACTTCGACTATCTCGACACCGTGGCGCTGCTGGGCGCAATGGAGCACATTGCGAAGGACACGCTGGGACTGCCGGTGAAGTGGGGCCAGGCCGTGGCGGCTGCGCAGAAGGTATATGCGGAAGCATCCACGAAATAGCTGGTAGCCAGTAGCCGGTAGCCGCAGCGGCGTGAGGTGAGGAGCTACAGGCTACAAGCTACCGGCTACAGGCTGTTATCACGAGAGGCTTATGCCAGAACTCAGTTTCGGCGAAAAGCTGCTGATCGCGCGCAAGCAGCTCGATCTCTTTCAATACGAAATGGCGGAGCGGCTGGGCGTGCATCCCAACTCGCTCACCAAGTACGAGCGCGGCGAAGGCAAGCCGCACGCGGCGGTGGTGCGGATGTTCGATCTGCTCTGCGAGCAGGAAGGCATTCGCTTTGACGACTACGAGAAAGCGTCCGCCACTGCGGACAAGGGAGCAGCCATGAAGATCGTACTGGCGGAGAAGGTTTCTCCGGCGACGCTGGCCGTGTTTGCGGCCGAGCCGGGCTGGGATGTGAAGACGCACGATCAGCTGCCCGACGGCTTGCCTGCGGCGCTTGCCGATGCCGACGCGCTGGTGGTGCGCAGTGCCGTACAGGTAGACGACGCGCTGATGGCGCACGCGCCGAAATTGCGCGTGATTGGCCGCGCCGGCGTGGGCGTGGACAACATTGACGCCGAAGCCGCCACGCGCCGCGGCATTGTGGTGATGAACACGCCGGGCGCGAACGCCGTGGCCGTGGCCGAGCTCACGCTGTGCCTGATGATCGCGCTGGCCCGCAAGCTGCCTGCGGCGAACACGTCGATGCACGCCGGCAAATGGGAGAAGAAAAACCTGCAGGGCTCGGAGTTGCGCGGCAAAACCCTCGGCATTCTCGGCCTCGGGCGCATCGGGCTGGATGTGGCGCGGCGCGCGCGCGGCTTCGGCATGGAGATTATCGGCACCGATCCGTTTGTCTCAGCGGCCGTAGCGCGCGAGAACGGCATTACTCTGGTTCCCATGGAAGAACTTTTTGCCAAGGCCGACTATCTTACGTTGCACGTCGGCCTCACGCCGCAAACCCACGGCATTATCAACGCCAAAACTCTTGCCACCATGAAGAAGGGCGTGCGCATCGTCAATTGCGCGCGCGGCGAGTTGGTGTGCGAAGCGGATCTGGCGGCAGCGCTCCAGAGCGGCCAGGTGGCGGGCGCGGCGCTTGACGTGTTTACCGTCGAACCGCCCAAGGAATCGCCCTACTTCGGCCTCGACAACGTGATTCTTACTCCGCACATCGCCGGATCCACGGCCGAAGCGCAGGAGGCGGTGGGCATACAGATCGCGCAGCAGGTGCGGGAGTATCTCAAGCTCGGCGTGGTGCAGAACGCCGTCAATATGCCTTCGCTGAGCCACGAGGAGTACGTGAAGCTCGCGCCGTTCATCGATCTTGCCAGCCGTCTTGGGGCGTTCCTCGCCCAGGCGGGCAAGAGTGGCATCGAGTCCATTGCGCTCATTTACGGCGGCGCGTTGGCCGAGGGCAAGACGGAGCTGGTGCGCAACGCGGCCATTGCCGGCTTGCTGCAGGGCTCTGAGAATGTGAACCGCATCAACGCGGCAGCCGTGGCTGCGGAGCGCGGCATTCGCGTGCACGAAGAAAAGGAAGAGAGCCATCGCGGCGGCGCGGCCACGGTGCTCACCGTAGTGCTGCACACGGCGCAGGGCGAAAGCCGCGCCAGCGCCACCGTGATTCACGGCGAGCAGCCGCGGCTGCTGGCATTTGACGGCATCGATGTGGAAGCGCCGCTGGAGGGCACGCTGGTCGTTTGCCGCAACCTCGACGTGCCCGGCGTCATCGGGCGCATTGGCACCATTCTGGGCCAGCAGGGCGTCAACATCGCCAACTTCGCGCTGGGCCGCGAGCGGGCGGGCGCAAAACCTGTCAAAGCACTAGCCGTTGTGCAGGTCGACGAGCCGGTTTCGGAATCGGTGCTGGAAGCGTTGAAGGTGATCGAGGCGCTGCTCGAAGCCCGCTTGGTTAAGTTGACCAACGGAAAATAAAAGCAGCGGTCAGCTGTTAGCTTTCAGCCATCAGCACGCGGGCGGGTTCGAACTATCGAACCCGCCCGCGTGCTTGGAATGGATTAGGAAATGGCGTGGGGCCTCGTTTTGCGGCACGGCTAAAGCCGTGCCCTTTCAAAACGGAGTTATGAAACGGCTGTTAGTCGACGCGAATACTTCCTGAGCCTGTTTCAACGCGGACTTCCGGTCCGCCGCCGTTTAATTGCACGTGCATGTGATGCTTGTCCGCTGCGGTCTGCATCGTTGCCGCATGGGTGGAGATACTTCCCGATCCAACGGTCGCATCAAGATCGATCGGCGCATTTGCCGTCGACAGCTCAATGGTTCCTGATCCAGTCGATAGCCTCCATGGTGAAGAAGGAGTTCCGGCAGCCCTGATTCCGCCCGAGCCGGTTTGGGCCAGGAGCGATCCGTGCACGCCTTTCAAATCGATGTTGCCTGAGCCCGTCTGCGCTTTCGCATCGCCCTGGCCGGTACCGTCGATCGCGATGTTGCCGGAGCCGGTCTGGATTTTGAAGCCGCCCTCGATTCCGGTGGCCGTGACGTTGCCTGAGCCCGTGGTCAACTTTGCGTCCTGCCCGACGCCGGTGTCGGTGATGTTGCCTGAACCAGTAGCGGCATTGAGCGCTGAGTCGGCTGGCGCCTCAATTTCGTAGCTGATGCTGATGTTGTGCAGGTTCTCCTGGTGACCGCCAATACGGATGGTGTTTCCTTGCTGCTCGATGGGAGGATTGGCGGCGATCTGTTGCGCCTGTGCCGGGTCGCCGTCACGATTCACCTTGACGATGCCGCGGATGTGGATCTGGTTGGCGGGGCCGCGTGTGAACGTAATGTTGCCCGAGCCAGTGCTGACCGAGAGGTCAAGCTTGCCGCTGAACGTCAAGTTGCGGTCGAAGGTCGTTTCGGCCGGGTCGGCAATACTCGCGCGCAAAAACAGCGCGTGTCCGAAATTATTGAGCATGGCAAGCAACTCACCGCCTGAACCGTTCGATGCACGGCCATCTGAGCCGCTTGGCGCGTCGGATGGGGGCACATCAATATGAATTGCGGGAATGTCGATGTGCCTGGCGGGAATATCGATTTGCTTGGTTGGGATGACGATCACCTTGGCGGGAATGTCAATTTGCTTAGCCTGGATGTTGATCACTTTGGCCGGAATGTCGATATGACGCGCGGGCACATCCACATGCACGGCGGGCACGTCGATATGCTGGGCCGGGACAGCGACGTGGACAGCCGGAACCTCGATGTGTTGCGCCGGCACATTCACATGGACTGCGGGAACTACTACATGCATCGGCGGAATTTCGACGTGCACGGGTGAGGCCGGCGCGGCGGGGACTGCAGGCGTTGCAACGGAACTGGGCGCCGGTGTTTGCGGCGGAGCCGGCACGGCCTCAGGTGCGGCGGGCGGGGCGTCAGAAGGGGCTGCAGGCTGCGCGGGTGACTGGCTTGAGGCCGGTGTCTGGCTCGGAGCGGGCGCGATTTGCTGCGTCTGCGCTGCGGCCGTCACGCGCACAAATGTGGCGGCGGCAAACAGGACCACGGGAACGAGCAGGGCGGTGACAAGCGTGCGACGGCTTGCGGTGAAGGCCTGGCGGAACGCGCCCTCGTTAAACAGGCGCTCGATACGATGCGAGAGATTCGATGAACGGGCCATGGCAACTCCAATTTCGGTTAGGTGCGGCGCGGCCGCGAATTCGAGGAGGATCTGGGCATAAGAGGCGCGGCTGGCCGCTTCTTCGAGACCTGAACGGTCGCTGATAGCCTCAGCCAGATCGGATAGTTGGCGTTTGAGCCACCATCCCAGGGGGCTGAACCAGACGATGGCAGCGTAGAGGCCGGCAAGGGCCTGCAAATAGAAATCGCCCTGGCGGATGTGCGAGCGCTCGTGGGCGAGAACGATGCGCAACTTCTCGCTGTCCCAGGCCATGTAGTCCGCGGGCAGGACGACAGAAAAACCAATCGTGACGGGTGAGGAGACGGCGGCGCTCGCGCGCAGACGGAGGCCGTGGGCAGCAATTAGCTCTGCTGAGACCGGCTGAGCCGATCGCCAGAGAAGGAAGGCGCGAATCAGGCCGTAAACGAGCCGGGCAAGCAACAGGCCGGAGATGCCGAGATAGAGAAGCGCAGCTGCATCGAGGACTGTGACAGCTTGAAACGCGGGCACCGAGGGGGCGTGTACTTCCTCGGCGGGAAGAACGCTGGAATCGGCGGGCACGGCTGCGGGGGAACCATTGTGATGCGGGCGGGTTCCCGCGGGTACAGCGGATTTGGCGGAGCGGTGCGGCGTGGGCGGTACGGCGGGCTGCGAAGCTTGCGGGGCTACTCTCTGTTCTGAGAGCGGTGCGGGAGTTGCCGGCGCGACCCGATGCATGAAGGCGGGCAGGACCAAAGTAGCGCGGGGCAGGCGCGATGCAATCGGCAAAAGCAGCGGCATCAAGAAGGCCGCGGCGAGTACCAGCGTCCACGCACACTTGAGGGCGAGCACGTTGCGGACGCGGAAGAGGCGCAGGATTACCCAGACGCCGATGGCGAGAGCGAGTGAGCGCAGGGCGGCGTCGGGCAGCTCAGAAACGACTTTGGCAAAGACGATTTGGGCGGAGGCGACGTGGACTGGAATCACGGGGCCAGAGATCATCGAGTCAGGGATCATGGGCGCGACGGTCATTTGCGGGCCTCCTTTGCTTTGCTGCGGACGGCGTGGCCCGAGCGGTCTTCGTGTTGCCGCACTTCGGCGATGCGTGCGGCCAGGCGTTGCAGCTCAGCGCGATCGAGGACCTTGGAATCAACCATGCCCACCAGCAGCGCTTCCACCGAGCCCTCGCAGAACCAGTCGACAATGCGTTTGACGGCGCGGCCGGCCACGCGTTGGCGCGATTCTGCCGGGCTATACAAAAACGTGCGATTCTCGACGGAGTGCGCGAGGTAGCCCTTCTCTTCAAGGCGGCGCAGCACGGTGCGTACAGTCGAATCCTTGAGAGGGCGGTCGAGCTCTTCGCGCACCTGTTCGGCGGTGACTGCGCCCAGCCGCCATACGATGGAGAGGATGTCCCTCTCCAGCTCTCCCAGTTCCGCGGGATCATGTCCGGATTGAGTGTTACTTGCCATAGTGTTACTGAATGTAACACACAAAACGGCAGGGCTGTCAAGAGCAATTTTTCAAGCTTGTGAAAAACTGGGGTGGGCGCCCGGTTCCGGACAGAATTATTTCGTTGGATCGGTCACGCGCCCCATAAACAGAATGCTCCCGGTTGTCGTGTCGCGGATCAGGAACAGGAACGGGTGGTCGGCATTGAAAGCGATGATTTGCAGATTCTCCATCATGGCTTCGCCCACCATGTTCACGGCTGTGGCCGCGGCGGCCTCGGTGCCCGTCTCGTTCACATCCACATACGCCTTGTGCACGGCTCTCGAAATCTTGAAGAGCGGCTTGCCGGTCATGCCCGAGAAATCCGCAGAGTCGCCAAAGGGTTGCGCCATGCCCATCGCGCTCAGGATGCCGCCGAGGTCGAACGATTCGGTCATCTTGAAAAGCGGAAGCGCCACGTTCACCTTGGGCGCGGGCGCCAGCTTGTCGAGCCACGCGCCCAGGTTCGCAGCGGTAAAGGATTTTTCCAGAGCAGGAAGCCCATCGATCGTCTTCGGCAGCAGCACTACCATGGAGAGCTCGCCTCCCTGGTACGGCAGCTCGACCATCTGAAATGTGCCGCCGTCGAGGTAGTTGTAGCTGCCCGTGCGGTCCATCATCGGCGTCTTGACCGTCTGCTTCGCGGAAAGATGAAAGTCGTCCAGCTCCGTGTCGGCCTTGTTGAACGGAGCGAGCCATGCGCCCTTGAAGTAGATGGCGTTGGTGAGCACCAGCAACGTGGCCGGCGTGATGGTGCCGGGCCCCAGCAGGTTCTGGATCTTGTCGTTGGTCTGCTGAGCGATCCACGCGTTGATGGTGGCACGCACGCTTTCGGGCGACTTACTGAAGTCGACCTGGCGGAAACCGGCGCCGTAGTCGGTCTCGACCAGGTTCAGGTAGGCCGGCAGGAAGTTTGTATTCTGTTGCGCCCAGAGCGCGTCGGCCACGTGCAGTTCGTAGCCCGGGTGCGCGCCGTTCATGCCGGCCAGCAGTGCGCCCATGGCGGGATGCAACCGCTCCGGCGGCAGCGTGTAGTGAAAAACGCGCGCCATCTCCGTCGCCGTCTCACCGTGCGCTCCCGCGTAGGCCATGGCGAAGGCTGTGGAGATGCTCTCCGGCGAGAAGAACAGATTGCCCGGCTGGGTGCGCAGTTGCGCGTAGAGATCGAGGGCAAAGGCATTGCTGCCTTTCACGGTTTCGGCCTGATCGGCCCTGTTCGTTGAGGGCGATTGCGCGGCTGCGGACGCAGTCGCTGCGATAAGAAGTGCGCAAAGAAGTGATTTCATCGGTGCCGCCTGACGTGCAGGCAAGAGGGCGCACCCTTTTGGCGCAGTCCATCGTTCTCTTGCGCTGCGTACCTATTATGGGCTTCCTTCGCCGGGCGCGAGCCAGAAAATGAATGCCCCATCGCCATCACCGATCCCGCCGGGCCCTTTCCGGTTTGCAGGTTACCCCGAGCGGCGCGAAAATAGGTGCGAGTATTGGAGGTGCTCATGAAAAAGCCCGTCCCAGCGGAATCTGGCTCTGCATTCATCGACGCGAAGATCAGCGAGCTTGGCGACTGGCGCGGCAAGTCGCTGGCGAAGGTGCGCGAACTCATCCACCAGGCCGACGCTGAGATTGTCGAAGAATCGAAGTGGGCCAAGGCGACATCGCCGGGAGTTCCGGTCTGGTCTCACGGCGGCATAGTCTGCACGGGAGAGACCTACAAGAACGTTGTCAAGTTGACATTTGCCAAAGGCGCCTCGCTGCCGGACCCTTCGGGTCTGTTCAACTCCTCCCTCAAGGGAAATGTCCGGCGCGCCATCGACATTCACGAAGGCGAGAAGATCAATGAGGCGGCCTTGAAGAATCTCATTCGCGCGGCAGTGGCGCTGAATCTCAAAGCCAAAAGCAAGACGAAGACCCGGTGAGCGGATTCGTGCGATCCCACATCTCGAAATCGAGATGTGGGGCACCTACTTTTTGTGCTGGGTTGAGAAGGGATTATTGGCGCGCCTTCGGCAAGATTCGTGTAAATCGAACCGTCACTTTGTCGGGTCGGTGATGCGGCCCATGAAGAGGATGGCTCCGCTGGCGTTCTCCCGGATGAGGAACAGGAAGGGATGGTCGGCGGTGAAGATAATGGGCGGCGGAGGGTTTCGCATGGGCGCCGCGGCCCCGGGCATCATGATCACCGCCGTGGCTGCCGCGGCCTCGGTGCCGTCTTCGTCTACATCGATGTACGCCTTGTGGATGGCAGCGGAGATGACAAGACTCTTGTCACCCGTCATTCCGGAAAAGTCGGCGCCGTTTGGGTCGAAGGCGGTTTTCATTCCCAGGCCTTCGAGCGTGGAGCTCAGCTCAAACTGCTGGGTGATTTTGAAACGTGGCAGCGAGACGATCACTTCATCCGCGTAACTGAGCGACGCCATCCACTTGTCAAGATTTGAGGCCGAGAGCGCGCGCTCCAGGGCGGGCAAGCCGTCGACGTTGTCGGGAAGCAGAATCAGCATCGAGATTTCGTCTTTCTCGTAACGCATCAAGAGCGCCTGGAAGGATGGGCCTTTGAAGTAGTAGTAGCCTCCCGAGTTGTGCATCGTGGGCGCTTGAATGGTTTTGCCCGCGGACAGATGAAAATCCGTGTTTTCAGTTGCGTTCTTGCTGAACTGATCGGCCCACGCGGCCTTGAAATAGATGGCGTTGGTGAGAATCAGCCGGGCGAGCGGCGTGACGGTGCCGGGGCCAAGAAGGTTCTGAATCTTGTCGTTAGTCTGCTTTTCGACCCACTGATTGATGGTGGCGCGCACGCTCTCGGGGGCGGACTTGAAATCGACCGGGTGAAATCCGGCGCCGTAGTTGGTCTGGACCAGCTTGAGGTAGGCGGGCAGGAAATTTTCATCCTTCTTGGCCCAAAGCGCGTCGGCCACGCTCAGAGCGTATCCCTGATGGGGCGCATTCATGCCGGCCAGCAACGCGCCGATGGCGGGGTGCAGGCGCTCCGGCGGAAGCGTGAAGCGAAAGACGCGCGCCATCTCGGTGGCCGTCTGGCCGTGCGCACCGGCGTAGGTCATGGCGAAGGCCGTGGAGATGCTTTCCGGCGAGAAGAAGAGATTGCCGGGTTTTGTGCTGAGCCGGCCGTAGAGATCGACTGCGAAGGCATTGCTGCCTTTGACGGCCTCGGCTTGGTCGGCGCTTGCAGCGGGCGGCGCCTGAGCGGCAACCACCGCTGGGCCACAGAACAACGCGAGAAGGACACAAAGCAGTGACTTCATCGAAGCCCCCTGGATTGATGTGCAGAAAGGCACCAGCTGATCGTAGATCGCAGCAGGCAGCCTTTCTTGCAACAAAGAAATCGCGGCCCGCAAATGCGCCGGCGCGCTGCTATCCCATCAGTCCTTTGTGTCCCAGCCAGCCGCGCAGATAAGAGGCTTGTCCGATGTGGTAGGTCTCGTGAATGGCGAGGAAGTCGACAATGCCGCTTTCCTTGCCGTCGGTACTTGGAGGCCCCTTTGTTGCAGGTTGCGCGAGCGCCTCCTCCGATACCGCGTCGAGTGCGCCGGCCAGCACGCCGGAGACTTCGCGCCAGGCATCGAGCAGGGTGTCGGGCGAGGGATAGGCGGCGCCATCCTCACACTTGGCACCGCGCGCGAACATGCCCAGCCAGGGCTGCGACCACTCCGTGCCCAGCCGGCCGAGCAGCGCCTTGCGCGTCCACACCACGTGGCCCACGATCCACGCGATGTGATTGCATTTTTCGTCGGGACGGCGCAGCCACTCTTCCGGCGAAAGATCGCTCACCATCTTGACCAGAAAATCGGAGTTGAAGTGGTAGTTGTGTGCGGCCGTTGTGATGACTGCGGGGGTAGGCATGGAACCTCCTGATGTTGACTGAGCGCGGGACCTCTAGGCGCGGCTCAGATACGCGCCTTCGCTGGTGTCGACGCGAATTTTTTCTCCTTCGTTGATGAAGGGTGGAACCTGGACCACGAGGCCGGTTTCGGTCTTGGCGGGTTTGGTGACGCTGGAGGCTGTTGCCGATTTCAAACCCGGCTCGGTTTCGATGACTTCGAGGTCGACGGTTTGCGGCAGCTCAATGCCTACCGGATTGCCATCGAAATAACTGACGTGAATCTGGAGATTGGGGGTGAGATACTCGACGGCGTCGCCGAGCGTGGCACTCTTGAGCACGGTCTGTTCGAAGTCCTGCGGGTTCATGAAGTAGTAATCGTCGCCGTCGGCGTAGAGAAACTCCATGAGGATTTCGTCGACGACGACTTTCTCGATGGCGTCGGCGGAGCGAAAGCGGTGCTCGAACATGGCGCCGGATTTGAGGTTCCTGAGTTTGGCCTGGATGAAGGCGCGAAGGTTGCCGGGCGTGCGGTGCTCGACCTTGAAAACCGTGTGCAGCTGATCGTTGTGCTTGATGATCATGCCCGGACGCATTTGTGTGGCGGGAATCGCCATAGATGGTGCAGCTCCTTGCTGGATTTGCGCGCAGTGCGCAATGAATTATGCCGTTTGGCCTTTATGTATTGTAGTCTAGCGGGTAGCGCAGGGAACGAGGGAACAAGGGAGCGAGGGACGAAAAGCAGCTTTTAGCTCTTAGCTCGTTGAGGTGAGTCGGCGGCAGTGGCGGGGATGAAATTAGACAACAGGGAGCGAGGGAGCAAGGGAAGCAAGGGAGCAAGGGAGTGAGGGAGCGAGTCGGCGAAAGGCAACCGCAGATCCTTCGACTCCGTTTGGCCCGAGAGTGGGCCAAACTTCGCTCAGGATGACAACGCTATTATGGTTGCGAATTCTAGAAACAGGGCACTAGCGTGCGCGATATAGAATAGCGATGAACCTGCGAAAGGCCGCAACGGAGGAAACATCAACGCATGAGCGAGCCAGTTTCTATCTGTGTGATCGGGTCGGGTTACGTGGGACTTGTGGCGGCTGCGTGTTTTGCTGAAATCGGCCACCGCGTGGTCTGCGTGGACAACGATGAAGCCAAAGTGAAACAACTCCGTGACGGCGGCGTGCCCATTTTCGAGGAGCACCTGCCGGAGTTGCTGGCCAAGCACCGCGGCCGCTCGGTGGGCTTTTCCTCGGACCTGAGCGAGGCGGTGGAGAAGAGCGAAGCGGTGTTTATCGCCGTGGGCACGCCGCAAGGCGACTACGGCGCAGCGGATTTGTCGTACGTTGAGGCTGTGGTGGCGGAGATTGCGCGCAGCATTGCCAGCTACAAAGTGATTGTGGAGAAGAGCACGGTTCCGGTGTACACCAACGACTGGATCCGGCGCGTGCTGCACCGCCATGGCATCGGGCCGGAACGCTTCGATGTGGTTTCGAACCCCGAATTTCTGCGCGAGGGTACGGCAGTGCTGGATTTTCTGCATCCCGACCGCATTGTGGTGGGCGCCAACAACGAGCGATCCGCGGAGGTGCTCAAGCGCATCTACGAGCCGCTGACTGACGGCAGCTATTACGCCCAGCCGGGCGCGCTTCCCGGAATGCGCAGCGCCACACATCCTGCGCGGCTGATTGTGACCTCGACGCAAAGCGCGGAGATCATCAAGCACGCCTCGAATGCATTTCTGGCAATGAAGATCTCATTCATTAACGCCGTCGCGAATCTGGCCGAAGCGGTGGATGCTGACATCGAAGATATTTCCGCAGGCATCGGGCTCGACAGCCGCATCGGTCTCAAGTTTCTGCGTGCAGGGCTGGGGTACGGCGGCTCCTGTTTCCCGAAGGACGTGGCCGCGTTCCACTGGGTGGCGCAAGAACGGGGCGTGAATTTTCAACTGCTCGAAGAAGTGCGCAAGATCAACGAGACGCAGAAGGAAGTTTTCTTCAACAAGGTGCGCTCAGCATTGTGGACATTGCGCGGCAAGCGGATGGCCGCGTTGGGCCTGGCCTTCAAGGGCGAGACCGACGACATCCGGGAGTCGCCGGCCATCAGCATGATTCAAATGCTGGTGCAGGCGGGCGCGATGGTGACCGCATTCGATCCTGCCGCGATGGAGCGCGCCAAGGAAGTGCTGCCTCCCGCGGAGAATATGCGTTATGCGAATGATCTGTACAACGCGGCGAAGGATGCCGATGCGGTGCTGATTTTGACCGACTGGAAGGAGTTTGCCACGATGGACCTGGCGCGGCTGAACCGGGCCATGCGCTTCCCGATTGTGATCGACGGCAGAAATCTGTACAAGCCGCAGGAGATGCAGAGCCACGGATTCACTTATGTGAGCGTGGGCAGACCCACCGCGTATCATGCACAGGAAGGCAAGCCGCGTAAGGCGTAAAGACAGTGTGAGTGTGAGTGTGAGTGTGAGTGTGAGTGTGAGTGTGAGTGTGAGTGTGAGTGTGAGTGTGAGTGTGAGTGAGAGTGGACAGTTCACAGTTCATGTTCTCAATGGTCAGTGAACAAGGGGTTTGTATACAGTGGGCAGTTCCAGATCGCTCGCCACACTCACACTCACACGCACCCACACACTCACACTCGCACTCACACTCACACTCAACACTGACCACTGCTTTTGGAGCGCTGAACTTTGACCATGCACGTTCTCGTTACCGGCGCCGCCGGTTTTCTTGGTTCTCACCTAAGTGACCGCTTGTTGAGCGACGGCCACACCGTTCTTGGCATGGACAATTTGTCGACGGGAGATCTCGGAAACCTTGCCCATCTCGCCGGTCATCCGCGCTTTCGGTTTGAGGAGCGGGACATCTGCACGAGTTTCGATCCGGGCCCGGTGGATTCCGTTTTCAATCTGGCTTCACCGGCCAGCCCGCCAGAGTATCTGCGGCTGGGCATCGAAACGCTGCGCGTAGGTTCCGTGGGCGTGGAGCATACGCTGGAAATCGCCGCGCGTTACAACGCGGCCTACGTGCATGCCTCGACTTCAGAGTGCTACGGCGATCCGCTGGAACATCCACAAAGCGAGAGCTATTGGGGCAATGTGAATCCGGTGGGTCCGCGTTCGGTCTACGATGAGGCCAAGCGGTATGCCGAGGCGCTGGTGATGGCCTACCATCGTTCCCGCGGAGTGAATACGCACCTGATGCGCATTTTCAACACCTACGGCCCGCGCTTGCATCCAGGCGACGGCCGGGTGATTTCGAACTTCATGATGCAGGCGTTACGCGGCGAGCCGCTGACCATCTACGGCGACGGCCAGCAGACGCGCAGCTTCTGCTATGTCGACGATCTGATCGAGGGCATCCTGCGCCTGGCGCAGAGCAGTGAAAACTTCCCGGTCAACATCGGCAATCCCGTAGAGTTCACGATTCTGGAGTGCG
>Ga0182014_10006414_pt1 | contig 12659 bp, 11 predicted proteins | sample 612S2DmetaG_FD_120489 | JGI IMG/M metagenome (GOLD analysis project Ga0182014, IMG submission 120489) | Permafrost microbial communities from Stordalen Mire, Sweden - 612S2D metaG | ecosystem: Environmental > Terrestrial > Soil > Wetlands > Permafrost | place: Sweden: Stordalen | collected... | reverse complement strand
GCGCGGCTGGCCGACATGCTGGATGTGGAGATCGAGAAGCTGGACCTCGACCGCAACATCCAGTCGCGCGTAAAGCGCCAGATGGAGCGCGCGCAAAAAGAGTATTACCTCAACGAGAAGATCAAGGCCATCCAAAAAGAACTGGGCCGCGGCGAGAAGAGTGAGTATGACGAGCTGCGCAAAAAGATAGAAGCCGCGGGCATGCCCAAAGAAGTTTTGGAAAAGTGCATCCAGGAGCTGAAGAAGCTGGAAGCCATGCCGCCCATGTCGGCTGAGTCGACTGTGAGCCGCAACTACATCGACTGGCTGCTGGCGGTGCCGTGGAAGAAGCGATCGAAGGAGACGCGGTCGGTCGATTACGCCGAGAAGGTTTTGAACACCGACCACTACGGCCTGGAAAAGATCAAGGAGAGGATCCTGGAATTTCTCGCCGTGCGGCAGCTGGTCAAGAATCCAAAAGGCTCGATCCTGTGTTTCGTCGGCCCGCCGGGCGTGGGCAAAACATCGCTCGGCATGTCGATCGCCAAGGCAACGGGGCGCAAGTTCGTGCGCTTGTCACTGGGCGGGGTGCACGACGAGGCCGAGATTCGCGGCCATCGGCGGACCTACATCGGCGCCATGCCCGGGCAGATCATCCAGCACATGAAGCGCGCGGGGACGAAGAATCCCGTGTTCCTGCTGGACGAGGTGGACAAGATTTCGTCGGACTTTCGCGGCGACCCGGCATCGGCGCTGCTGGAAGTGCTCGACCCCGAGCAGAACGTGACCTTCCAGGATCACTACCTCGACGTGGACTACGATCTCTCGCAGGTGCTGTTCGTGGCCACGGCCAATGTACTGCACACCATTCCGGCGGCGCTGCAGGACCGCATGGAGGTTCTCCGCCTGCAGGGCTACACGGAGCAGGAAAAGCTGGAAATCGCGCGCCAGTATCTCGTCAAGAAGCAGCGCGAGCAGACCGGCCTGAGCGAGAAGAATATCGTATTCAAGGACGACGCGATTCTCGAAATCATTCGCTACTACACGCGCGAAGCCGGGGTGCGCAACCTGGAACGCGAGATCGGCAACGTGTGCCGCAAGGTAGCGCGCAAGGTGGTGAAGGCGGGAGCCAAGCACAAGGAAGAGATCAGTGCGGCGAACATCGCCGATTTTCTCGGCGTGCCCAAGTTCCGCGACTCCGAAGCGCACGAAAAGAGCGAAGTGGGGCTAGTGACCGGACTGGCGTGGACCGAAGTGGGCGGCAGCATTCTGACGACAGAAGTGCAGGTGCTCGACGGCAAGGGCAAGCTCACCATCACCGGCCAACTGGGCGACGTGATGCAGGAGTCGGCGCAGGCGGCGCTGGCCTACATTCGCAGCAAGGCGCACGCGCTTGGGCTTTCGCGCGAGTTTTACCGCAATATGGACATACACCTGCACGTGCCCGAAGGCGCCATCCCCAAGGATGGTCCTTCGGCGGGCATCACCATGGCCACTGCGCTGGCGAGCGCTCTTGCCAGAATTCCCGTGCGGCGCGACGTTGCCATGACGGGCGAGATTACGCTGCGCGGCAAGGTGCTGCCCATCGGCGGGTTGAAGGAAAAACTGCTGGCGGCACTGCGCGCCGGAATCTTCGAGACCATTTTGCCGCGCGCCAACGAGAAGGATCTCTCCGAGATGCCGGACAACATCAAGAGCGCTATGAAGCTGCACTTTGTGGACACGATGGATGAAGTGCTGGCGCTGGCCCTGGAGCGTCCGCTGCCCGCGCCGCTGCCCGACGAGACCAAGACGCTTGCGACGGTGCCGGGCGAAGTCAGTGGAAATCTTCCCGCACCGCAATAGACAGCTGTTTTTGCACCTGCACCCCACTTGAGGACTGTTTCAGGCGAACTTCATTGCCTGCGCCCCCAAAACCATGTCTGGTTGGAAACGAGGCGTGACGGGTACACTTGTCCGGACGATTCCGTCGGGGTGTTTATGCTCAGCCGCCGCAAATTCCTGAAGACCGGCCTCACCACCGGAGCCGCAGCGATTCCGCTGGCCGCAGTTCTCGACGCCGCGCAACAGCCAGCCCACGATGCCGCGATGCCGGCGCCGTCGATCCCTGCGTACCAGCTGGTGGCGATGCCCGCGCGCCTGCCGCAACCTGTCGCCGCTGCCGAACCTTGGCAAAACAGGGTCCGCCGCGTGGGCCAGACGAACATGACCGAGCACGACCCCGCGGTGATGAACGTGCAAGAGTGGGCCGACTACTGGCACTCGTGCCAAGTCGACGTTGTGTTTGTCAGCGTGACAGGCATCCTGGCTTTTTATCCTTCCAAGGTGCCGTTTCACCGGCACGGGAAGTTCCTCAATGGTCGCGACTTTTTCGGCGAATGCGCGGCGGCTGCAAAAAGGCGCGGCATGCGCGTGGTGGCGCGCATGAGTCCCGACCTGAACTGGGGCGATGCGCTCGAGGCGCACCCGGAGTGGGCGATGCGCCACAAAGACGGCTCCGTGCAATTCAGCACGGAGGAGCCGCGGCTCTTCAAGACGTGCATGTTCTCAAGCTACATGGACGATTACGTGCCGGCCGTGATGCGCGAGATCAACTCGCTCTACGACGTGGATTGCTTTTACACCAATGGATGGCCTCCGATCGGCATGCTGCCCGAGTGTTCCTGCGCGGTTTGCAGCAAGCTGCCGGCCAGCGGCACACCGGCCTACTGGCGCGCCTTCAACGATCGTGTGCTGGATCTGTGGAAGCGCTACGACTCGATCGCGAAAGAGAAGGAGGCCGACAGCTTCTTCTTTGCCAACTCGGGCGGCAATGTGCACGCCAGCGTCAACCTGGATGCATTGGGCAAAATGATCGCGTGGTTCCAGGCCGACAACCAGGGACGCACCTACGAGGATCCCGCGGTGTGGGGATGCAGCTTGCAGGGGCGCGTGTGCAGCGCGGTGCTGGATGGGAAATTTGCCGCAAACGTGACGGCAGCCTACTCCACTGGCGCTCCCGGATGGCGTAATTTGTCGAAGTCTCCCCAAGAAACGCGCATGTGGTTGAACGAGACTGTGGCCAGCGGCATGGCGCCTTACAACCATTTTGTGGGCGCGGAAAAGGGATTCTGCGAAGATCGCCGCTGGCAGAAGGTGGGCGAGGAGTACTTCCAATGGACGGCGCGCCATGATGCGCACTTCGCCGCGCGGCGCTCCGTTGCCAACATCGGCGTGGTGATGGGCCAGAGCACGCAACTGCTTTATCCCGGCCCGGCCACCGCGCGCGTACGCACCTACATGCGCGAGACGACGCAAGGCCTTTACGACGCGCTGCTGCGGGGCCGCTATACCTTCGACTACGTGCATGAGGACCGGCTGGAGCCGGAGCGCCTGGCGAAGTACCGCGCACTGCTGCTGCCGAATATTGCGATGCTCAGCGACCGGCAATGCGAGCAATTGCGCGCGTATGTGCGCGCGGGCGGCTCGCTGATGGCGAGCTTTGAGACCAGCCTGCACGACGAAAACCTGAACCCGCGCTCGGATTTCGGGCTTGGCGACCTGTTCGGCGTGTCGCGCGCGGGCGATGCCGTGGGCACCAACGGTAATCCTTACTACGCGCGTATTGCGACGCCGCAAGCGGCGCATCCGCACGAGATTCTTGAGGGCTTCAGCGACACCAACTGGCTCGCCGGCGCGCAAAATCGCGTGCCAGTCAAAGCGGTTGCGAATCCGGTGCTGACCGTGGTGCCGGGGTTTGTGCGCTATCCGCCGGAGCTTGCCTATCCGCCGGTTTCCGAGACCGACGAGCCCGCCGTGGTGCTGCGCGAAGAAGGCGCAAGCCGGCTGGCGTGGTTCGCCGGCGACGTGGAACGCACGTATTGGCTCACGGGCCACGGCGATTTGCTGCGCCTGATCGACAACACGATTCGCTGGGTGACGCGCGACGAGCGCATGGTGAGCGTGGCGGGGCCCGGCTTTATCGAGCTGTTCTGCTGGGAGACCGCACCGGGCTACGCCGTGCACCTGCTCAACTACTCGAACGCGAACGCGTTTCATGGCTGGATGCAGACTGTGGAGCCGCTGGGGCCGCAGCACGTGAGCATGAAGTTGCCGCATGGAGTGCGGGTGAGCTCCGTCGCGCTACTCAAGAGCGAACGGGATGCGCCGTTCCATCTTGAGGACGGTGTGTTGCAATTCACCGTGCCCTTGGTCGGCGATTATGAGGTTGCGGCAGTGACCGTGGCCTGACGCGCGTGCAACGCTTCGAGCGCATCGCACGCAGTCTTCACGCCGTTCTCGCGGGCCACTTCCTCGGCGGCGATGCGCGCCTGCTCCGCGCACTCAGGATCGGCGAGCATGGCACGCACCCGGCGCGCCACGCGCCACGGCTTGTATTGCGAGCGCTGGATGACGCGCGCCACGCCGATGCGCTTCATGCGCCGCGCGTTGTCGGGCTGGTCGTGCGAATAGGGCATGATGAGCATGGGCCGGCCGGCGCGGAGGCATTGCGCCGTGGTGCCGACGCCGCCCTGGTGCACCACGAGCGAGGCGCGCGGAAACAACCCCGAATAAGGCGCGTACTCTGCCAGGCAAATCGAATCGGGTAATTCCTGCTGCGGACGATTGCGCGGATCGGTGCCGACCAACAGCACCGCGCGCACGCCCAGCTTCTTTGCGGCGCGCGCCGACTGCTCGTAAAAATCTCCCGCGGCCAGCACGGCGGCCGACCCCAGTGTAAAGACGACCGGCGACTCGCCCGCGGCGAGAAACTCATCCAGCTTGGGCGGCAGCGCCGCGTTGCCCGCGTCGGCATCGTAAAAGCAGAAGCCGGTAATGAGCGTGTTTTCAGGCCAATCCTTTTGCTCTGTGCCCAGCACACGCGAGAAGAGCGCGAGCACCAGGTTCGGCGAGTGCTTGGCGTCGAAGATGGGATTGCGGCCCGGCGGCAATCCCAGCTCTCGGCGCAGCGCGTAGATAGGCTCAGGCCATTTGCGCGTGACAAAGCGCGCCAGGCGGCGCATGGCGCGCCCCATGCCCGGGGCTTTGTCGGCGCGAGCCAATTTGGGATAAGGCGGCAGCACCGGGGGATCGAATGCAGAGAAAAATGAGAACGGCGCCAAGACGTAACTCGCCCAGGGAATGCCCGTGACTTCAGCGACAATCGGTCCCGCGTAGTTGAGTTCGCCGAGCAGCAGCAGATCGGCACGCGTGGGCTTGGTGGCTGCGTCGAGCAGGTCGGCGTAAGTCTGGCGCAGCACCGGAAACAGAAATTCGCGCAGCCCCGTCTCCGTGCCTTTCTTCACGTCGTAAATCATCTCCACGAGTTTGGTGTTCGTGGGGTCGATGTCGGGCCGCACAGTATGGAACTCGAAACCGAGCGGTGCGATTTTTTCCCGGAACACTTCAGGCAGCGCCATCGCCGGCGCGTGGCCGCGGCGCTTGAGCTCCAGCGCGATGGAAATGAGTGGATTGATGTCTCCAAGAGTTCCAATGTTCGACAGAACAATGCGCAATTCCGGCTCCCCCGATGCTTGAATGAACCGCAAGTTTGAGGGTAAAGCATCGATGGTACCGATCCACGAGAAATTCTGTCGCGCGTACCACGCTGACCTCGGCCCGCATCGCAGCGGATGCAATCCCTTCCGCGGTTCGATAGGATGATTACGATGGATTTCTGACCACTGACCCCTGATCACTGGGCACTAACCACTAGTCACTAACCAACGTCTTTATGAAACTCGTCCTCATTGCCGTCGCGGTTCTGGTTCTCGCCGGCTCGCTGGTGGCCGACTACAAATGGCGGCAGTGGATGGCCGCGCGACGGCGCGAGCGCAACGAGCCGGACCCGCGGGCCGGCCGCTAGGCCCTCACTCCTTCGCTTCCTTGCTCCCACCAGAGCCGTTGCATCAATTCCCGGAGGCGATTGAAAAATGTCCCTGAGGGGCTAAAGCTCCGCTGTTTATGCGGCCTTCATGGCACGGCTAAAGCCATGCCCTTTCAAAGCCCGATTTACGCATCCCGTTCTAGTCCCGCAGCCCCGTAGCCCCGCGGTCCCTGTTTACAATAGCTTCAGGGAGCCGTCAAAACACCTATGCGACTCATGTTTGCCGTTCCATTCTCCGTACGCCTGAACCGTGCCCGCCTTGCGCTGGCCCTGCTGCCCGCGGTGCTGCTTTGGGTTGCGCCCGCCGTGCACGCCCAGTTTGGCGCGCCGCCCACCACACCGGTGCACGACGCCTCGGCCCTCAAGCCGCCGGCCGGCGCCCGCGTGGCCATTATCGAGTTCGAGGACCTGGAGTGCCCCGACTGCGCCAACGCCAACTCGCTGCTGAAAGAGGCCGCAGCCAAGTACAACATTCCCTGGATGCGCCACGACTTCCCGCTGCCGATGCACAGCTGGAGCTTCCAGGCGGCCGTGAACGCGCGCTTCTTCGACACCAAGAGCCAGGCCCTCGGCAACGAGTACCGCGATTCCGTCTTTGCCAACCAGATTTCGATCGAGACGCCCGCGCAACTGCAGCAGTTTACGCAGAAGTTCGCCGACGCGCACAAGGTCGCACTGCCCTTCGCCATCGATCCCATGGGCAAGCTGGCGCAGGAGGTGAAGGCAGACTACGCACTCGGACAGAAGATCGGCATCGAGCACACGCCGACCATCTGGATTGTGACCAATGCTGCGCATGCCGCACCCTTCGTCGAGGTGGTGGACCGCAGCAAGCTCTATCAGCTCATCGACGCGGCCGAGGCGGAAGCGAAAAGATAGGGAGTAGGCGGTAGGGAATAGCGGGTAGCTGTCATTGACCAGAAGGGATGCCCTGGCATTTCCGGGATTTCTCCCCGGTCTTACGATGAATGCCAGGAGAAACTAGCGCCGTCCCTACGGGACTCCCGAGCTTGTTTGTGGAATCGGCTTTCCCCGCGCTGAAGCGCGATGCTAACACGGTGCGCCTCCGGCCAAGCCGGAGGACTTTTTCTACGTCGCCTTTAAGGAACTTCTTCTGCAAGTCTCCGATTCGGCAAGTCTCCAATTCTGCAGGTCTTCGGCCTGAGGTGTATACTGCGCCCATTCGCTGCCCGTACAGCGGTTTCGAAAATGGTGTATCCGCATTCGAGCCAGCCAAGTTGTCGCGACCCCAAGGAGCGACGACCCTGAGTGTCGCTTTGACCGGCCCAGTATTTCCGAAACCGCTCTAAGGGCGCTTCCCTTCGGTCATCTCAGGTGCTAAGGAGGTCTTGTGAAGTTCCTTGTGAAATTGAGCCTTGTGCTCGCATGCTTTCTGTTCGCCGCGCCGGCGGTGGCGGGCGATTTGATTCTCACGGTGAAGTGGACGGCGCAGAATCCGCCGTGGACATCGACCGTGGACAGCAAGGTGGACGTGAACGCCAAGGTGCTCAGCGCTTGGCGATCGATCTCGAGCAACAATGGGGCCATGTGCCAGTCCATATGGAAGGATCTGGGCGCGGGGATCAACGGCGCCGGGAACTGCATTCGCAACCTCTACCTGACCGGCAATACGTGCAACTTCGATCAGAATCCGAAGATCACGGTGGATAGCGCCAATAACACGGCTACGATCACGCTGAAGACCGAGAATAACCGGCTGAATTTCACCACATCGGTGCAGGGCCCGTGCAACGTGGTGAACACCGGCGATCCGAACTTTACGGCCTATGCGGATGTGAACGCGAGCGCGGTTCTGAAGTTCAATGGCTCGCAACTCAGCATCGAGTCAGCCAAAGCCAGCATTACGCACATCTCGCTCAGCGGTAATAATCTGCAGGCCCAGGCCATCGTCGGCATGGGCAATGTGATGGGCTCGATCACGCCCGTTCTCAACCGGCTGGTGAGTCACAGTTTCGATTTTGGCGGCCCGCTGGACTCTTCGGTCGGCCAGGTGAATCTCGCGCTCGCTCTTGCCAAAAGCCAGGTCGCGATGCCCGACGCCGTTTTTTCCCTGGGGTCCGATAGCAACGGAGTGCTTCTTCAGGCCATTGTGGACAAGTGCCTCGCGGGGCAAACCCCGGGCAATCTTCCGGGTGGAGACGACAGGGTGTGCCTGAACAGCGCCGACTGGCTAAAGGTGAAGGCAGTCGAATCGAAATGTTCCCCGTCGGAAATGCATAATAACTGCCCGGATGCGGCCGTACGCGGTCCAAAGCCAGTGGACGGGTGGTTCGGCGACGGACGTTGCGTGACTTGCAAGATTCAGATCAGGTTGGAACATTGAGGGGCGAAAAGATAGGCAGCAGCCAATAGGGAGTAGTCGGCAGCCGACGATTGACCACTAACCACTGACCACTGATCACTGACCACTGACCACTGACGACTGACCACTGATCTTGACCAGTTCCTGGCCGCCGGGGGCGACCATGCGCGTTTGCGGTGCGCGCCAGTGATCGATGTAGCTGATGCGGTGCACGCAGCCGATAGTGCAGTGCGGGGCGCAGCTCTTGGCGGTCACAAACTCCCGCTTCACGTCTTCGCGCGTATAACCGGCTATGGGCACGCCGGGATAGCCGCGCTGCTGCGAGCAATAGTGCACCAGGCCGTCTTCGCAGATATATAAATACCGCGATCCGGCGCGGCAGCGCCAGTTGTTCGCGCGGCCCTGCACAATGGCTTCCTGAAACTTGTCGAATTGCGCGTAGTTAGTCTTCTTGCGGTCGGTCATAGCGTGGAAAACGCGCGCCTCGTCTTCCGCGAGAGGTTTGAGTTGCCCGTCGCCGTCGTGGATGATGCCGATGGTCGACTCGAAGCCCAGCTCGAGAGCGCGCCTGCCGATCACCAGCGCGTCGTTGGGATCGCGAATGCCCCCGCCCACCACGGAGTTGATGTTCACGTGGAACTCGGCATACTCGGCCAGCATCTCCAGGCGCTTGTCGAGCGTCTTGAGCGATTTCTTCGAAACGTCGTCGGGATCGAGATTGTCGATCGAGATCTGCATGTGGTCCAGGCCGGCTTCATTCAACTGTTGAATGCGCTCGGGACTCAGCAGAAAACCGTTGGTGATCATGCCGGCGATGGCGCCGGTCTTCCTCATCCGCCGGATGATCAAGTCGAGATCGGGATGCGTGAGCGGCTCGCCGCCACTGATGCCGATCATCGCCGTGCCAAGCCGTCCCAGGTGGTCGATCCGGCGGTACATCTCCTCGAGCGGCACCGGCTTGCTGACTTTGTCGTACTCATTGCAATAGGCGCAGCTCAGGTTACAGAAGCGCGTAGGAATGATCTGCACCAGCACGGGATGCGATTTGTGCGCCAGCGCCCACACCACCATCCAGTACTCGCGCAGCTTGCGCGTGGCGGCGATCCAGCGGCCCCTAAACGTCGATCTCCGGGGAATAGCCATCCTTTCTATTGAAACACGGATAAGGCAGGGAGCGAAAAGACCGGCTAAATCTCTGGCGGCGGAGCAGAGATATCAAACAGCAGTGAAAGCTGCTCAGGCTCGGTAGACAAAGCGGAGGGATGGTTGAGTTGCGACTCCGTAATGAGGCCGTCTGCCAGTCCACGCAAAGTCACGTAAGGCTCCATCATCGGTTTGATGAACCGATAGCGCCTGCCGTCTCTCTCTAGGATGGGTCCGCGAGTTGTTGAAAAATCCCTCAGGTGTTGAGCAAATTGCTCTATGCCAATTGCCTTACGGGCGATTATCCGCAATGGATCAACGATGTCTTTCGCATAGAAGTATCCCTTTTCGTCTTTTGGAGCGAGCGAGCAGGCTAGCAGCACAGGCTTAAAATATATTCCCCGTGCGGCGGTGGTTGCCTTATTGTAGAGCGTCAGATTCGACCCCAAATGACCGTCCACAGCCTCTCTAATCGCGGCCTGTAAATCTTCCATTTTGACGGCCAGCCGACCAGATTGAACGGCGCTCAGTGCCGCTTCTCTGGCGAGAAGATGTGTGTAATATGGCAACCCTTGGGAATAATCCGCTATCCGCCCAAGAGGCTCGTCTTCAATGCTGAGCCCGTCGCACTTTCCCACACCCTTATCGATGATTTCGAGCAATTCATTCTTCGACATTCTCTGCATATGAACTTCCCGAAGTGCGCGTTCGATCGAAGGATGCTCTCCGATCAGTTGGTCCAGAGATTCCGCAACGCCTACCACCAGAACTGTGGTATCAACCGCGTTATCCGATAGCGTCTTTATAGTGTCGGCAATCGACTTGCGGGTGCCGCGATCCGTCACGCCATCAAATTCGTCGAGGATAATCAGTGTTGGATAGTCCACCAATTGAAGGGTTTCCCTGATGTGCTCTGGTAAGAGCGGACCGTTCTCAGGGAACGCCATATCAAGCGTGATTGTGGTTCCTTCGGGTTGCTCAAACGTGAACTGCCTGAACAAAAAACGCCAAATCTCATCGAAGGTTCCCGTCTCAGTGCAGTTGGTGCGGGCACGGGAATACTTCGACATGCCGCCCATAACCAGGGTGTCGAAAATAATGTTGGCAAGGGAAGTTTTTCCGACGCCGCGCTCTCCAAACAACGCGGCGTGGGTCCCCTTTTGAAACACAACGTTAAGGACCTTCTGGACCTGGCTGATTCTGCCCGCGAAAAGGTCTTTGCTGTCAATTGGGGCACCCGGAGTAAACGCCCCGTTGATCTGTCGAATTAAGCGAACCTGCACGTCGAGGTCCAACCGCATACCTGTTCTCATAGTTTTGATCATTATCGCATAGTTTTTGTCGCCCGCTTAACGTTTTTCCGCATCCGCCCCACGCTCGCCTTGACTTCGCGGGTGACCAGACCCTTCGGGGAGCAAACCCGCCGCGAAACGGGGTGCCTCGGGCCTCGATTCTGAGGCCCGGGAAGGCAACTACAAGCTAGCGGCCGGAGGCTGTCTTACTGCGCTGCTCCGCTTCCATCAGGCTTGTCATAATGTCGGCGGTGCGGGTCTGGGGTCCTTCGCCCCCAAGCACGGCGCCGTCCCACCCCTTTGCTCCTGGAATCCAGCCCTGGAGCCACGAAAGCTGAGCAATTCAGACCTAAAACGGGACAATTATGAAACAAATGTGCGGTGGGTGTGGAATAAGCGTAGTGTGAAAGATGGAGTGAGCACCGTTCTCCTCTTTCAGGTCCTCTGAACTAAGGCAGTTTATCTGGAGCATCTTCCCCCTCTTAGCCCACGAGTTGCCATGAGGGCTATATGATCGTCTCAAGAGTTAAAAAACAGCCGAAAATGACTAAGGTTGCCGTTGTGGCGTCGCAAGCCACGGCGGTCGTGACTGCCACTTTGCCGCAGGTCTCCGCCTCACAAGACCGGATACGAGAGCGGGCGTTTGAGATCTATGAAAAGCGCGGCAGCAAACACGGCAATGACATGCAGGACTGGTTCCGCGCCGAGCGTCAGATACTGGCGCACTGAAGCAACTGGACATTACTTGCGATCGCTCCGGCCGAAAGGTTGGAAGGGGAAGCTGTGGGCTGCTCCATCTGCACCTATCTCGAATGCGCTTTTAAGAGCAGGCACGGCGAGTATATGACGACCTGCTCCGAGGCGTTTCGTCGCGTGAGCTCAAAGCGCATGGCGTATGCGGCGGTGGAGAGGGAGCGCGCGCGAAGCGAACTGGAAATGCACCGCACGGTTTGCGTCTCCGCTGCGGCAAAGGCGGCCGTAAGGCGTTCGTGATCCGTGATCGCTGATCGTGTTGGATCAGATACGGTTGATTTTCTCGGGAGTTTTGCGGAAGACACGGTTGAAGATTTCGTGAGCCAGGTCGACCGACTCGTCGATGGCGTGGCTGGTGGGGATGACGCGAATGTTGATTTGGCGCTCGCGGGCGAGGCGGATGTCGGCAATGAGACAGGCTCCGAGGTAGATCAATCCGCGGTTGATGCGGGGCAGGTGGGCATCGGGGTCGAACATCAACGGGGCCTTCGGTTCTGGTGCACGACAAGTTGGTCGACGCGGCCAAGAAAGGTCTCAGAGGGGCGGTAGCGGCGGGGCTCACCGCAGAGAGGGCAGACCACGGTGAGGGACTGGAAGGGAAACTCGTCAAGGCCGGTGGGGATATCGCGCCGGCACGTCTTGCACGTGACCACGAAGGTCTTGCGATTCGCTGGTCCCTGGAACATGGGGACAGAATAGGCGAATATAAGACGAAAAGTAAAGTGGATAAAAACCGTGAACTCGTGAGGCGGGCGGGGTCAGGGTTCGTTGTCGAGGTACTCCTCGGGGACGTCGTCCTCGGGCACCTCGCGGGTGCGGACCTCCGCGACACCGGCGTCGGGGGCGTTTTCTACGCCGGAGAGGATTCCGGCTTCATACGCGTTGCCCTCTTCGATCAGTTCCTCGACGCTTTCAGAGTCCGCGAGGGCAGAGTCGCGGATCTGCTGCAGATCGCCGGATTGCCCAGCCGAGCCGGGGCCGGTCTCGTCGCGCATTTTTCGCCTGGGATTCGCCATGAGGTTGCCTCCTGTGGGGTTCGATGCTTTGCGACGGCGAACGGTGCAGGTGTCTTTCGAAAAAGAGAGGCGCGAGAAGAGCCAGAAGCGCGGTGGGAAACGCGAATCTGATTTTTCTAAATCGGGAAACGGAGGCTTAGGGAACTCATCAGTCGAGTTTATCCGCAGCCTGTTTTAGCCCCTGTGGGCTGCTCTCTCGGGGCAGCCGCAAATTCGGTCTTTTCCGCAACCCCTGCAGACTGGTGCTACAGAGTCGTTGGGCGGCACTATACTGTGCGCTGTGCCTT
>Ga0182014_10006412_pt1 | contig 12659 bp, 12 predicted proteins | sample 612S2DmetaG_FD_120489 | JGI IMG/M metagenome (GOLD analysis project Ga0182014, IMG submission 120489) | Permafrost microbial communities from Stordalen Mire, Sweden - 612S2D metaG | ecosystem: Environmental > Terrestrial > Soil > Wetlands > Permafrost | place: Sweden: Stordalen | collected... | reverse complement strand
GAAGGGGCTGAGAAAGGCCGATAAGCCGCAAAATTTAACTGTTATAGCGGAATAAAAGATGTGTGCATAGGCAGGGGGGACATTCCAGTTTCCGCTAAGGCGGAAACCGGATAAAAGATGTGTACAAACGGTAGCTGCGGCAGGCAGGCCGGGATACCACCAGATTCATCAGAAAATATTTAGACGCGATTGCCCTGTGCTGCCTATCTGCACCTTTCAAGCCTTAAATAAATAGGCTATCTTCACAAGAGTAAAAACTACTATTATGGAAGGCGTAACACTGATAAAAGACATAACCCACAATAAACAATTAGTGCAAATTGAGATAGATAATCTCGAACAATTGGAGGAAAACCGGGAGGACATTTTAGATGTTATCATCGCCAGCCTGCGCAAAGACGATGAAAAAATAACGCTTGAACAATTAGAACAGGAATTGGAGAAAGAAGGGATTCTATGAGTTATGTATTTACTTCAAAACCATCTGCGGCTTATTAGGATGCTCCAAGTCTCGCAAGCAATTGCTCTGCACTAATACCTTTGCCGGTATCCGGCCGACTTAGCCATTCTTCCAGTTGCTCTTCGCCGGCAGGTTTGCCTGGCAAAGCCATTTCTTCGTCGGTTAACTTTCTGAATTTTCGGATGCGTATTTCATCCTCATCAGCATGAAGCTTTTGAGCAAATTCAAGCAGGGACTTGCCTTTAGAAGTTTTTTCGTTTACTGTGAATGTTAGCATACTTCCAAAGATAAAGAAAGTGCGTGAATAAATCAGACTGCCCAAAACCGGCTGTTCAATCATAATTCAAAAATCATAACTCAGCATTCCCTAATCTATCTTAATCTCCTCATCATGCTCATCAAAAAACTTGTATTCCGTAATAGCAAAATCTTCGTTTTGATAAATACGGATCCATTTTTTGTATTTGATAAACCAGTTCATCCGGCGCGATGGGAAACCTTTTTGCAGGTACGCCGCAAAAATAGGGTGACAGTAAAGTTTAAGCTTGGTGTGGGTATTCATTAAATGCGCCAGGTCACCCTCCATTTCATCAATCAGCAGTAACGAAGCATTTATTTCGCCGGTGCCGCCGCAGGTTGGGCAGGCTTCGGTGGTAGATATATTTACCTCGGGGCGCACACGTTCGCGTGTAATCTGCATCAGGTTGAATTTTGAAAGAGGCAGGATAGTATGTGTAGCGCGGTCGCTGTCCATTATCTCTTTCATTCTTTGATGCAGTATGCGCTTGTTATCGGGGTTCTTCATATCAATAAAGTCAATAACAATAATTCCCCCCAGATCGCGCAGCCTTAACTGGCGGCCTATTTCTTCGGCGGCCTCCATGTTTACTTTCAGCGCATTGCCTTCCTGGCTGCCATCCATGGTGCTGCGGTGGCCGCTGTTTACGTCAATAACGTGCAGGGCCTCTGTTTTTTCAATAATCAGGTAGCTGCCGTTTGGTATGTTAACCGTTTTGCCAAAGGCCACTTTAATTTGTTTGGTAATACCAAAGTGGTCGAAAATAGGTGTGCTGCCGGTATAACGGGTTACAATATCTTTTTTTTCAGGGGCATTACTTTCAATGTAGTCTTCAATTTCTTTGGCCAGCTTTACATCGTTGGTAACAATCTTATTAAACTCAGGCGAAAGCAAATCGCGCAATATGCCACTGGTTTTGCTTAGCTCGCTTAACACTTTGGTAACCGGTTGCGCTCCTTTAAGGCTGCGCATCATGGCCTGCCATTTTTCAGTAAGCATTAATAAATCCTCGTGCAACACCGCAGCGTTTTTACCGGCGGCTACAGTTCTTACTATTACCCCAAAGTTTTTGGGTTTCAGGCTTTCAACCAGCACTTTTAGTCGCTTGCGTTCTTCAGCCGAGTCTATTTTTTTTGATACTCCCACCTGGTCGTTAAAAGGGGTCAGCACCAGGAACCTTCCTGCCAGTGAAATCTCACAGGTTAACCGGGGGCCTTTGGTAGAAATCGGTTCTTTAAGTATTTGAACCAGCAGGTTATTTTTATTTTGAAGTACCTCTTTTACGTTACCCGTTTTTACAATTTCAGGCTGCAACTCAAAATTATTGAGCATTTGTTCCGGCGAAATATTACCCGCTATACACCCTGTAGTAAATTTCATTACTGAACGTATCTCCGGGCTTAGGTCGGTATAATGCAAAAACGCATCCTTCTCATGGCCCACGTCAATAAAGGCGGCATTTAATCCGGGCATTACTTTTTTAATACGGCCCAGGTAAATATCGCCTACCACAAACTGATTGTTCGAACGCTCCTGGTGTAGCTCTGTCAGGTACTTATCTTCCAGCAAAGCAATATCAATTCCTGTCGGGGTCGAATTGATGATTAATTCCTTGTTCAATGTAAAATAATTTAAGTGCCCAAACTTTCAGGCACAGTTAAAAATCATGAAGGATAAGCCCGATGTAAGGAAAGGAAAGTGTGTAAAGCGTTATATGGCAGGCGGATGAGTGAAGGCATCCGCCTGCCAACGCGAAGAATTACTTCTTCTTATGACGGTTTTTTCTTAGTCTCTTTTTGCGTTTGTGGGTTGCAATCTTATGTCTCTTTCTCTTTTTTCCGCAGGGCATGGCTCGCTTTTTTTAGTTGAATAAATTTTTAGCTTTTTGGCTTCTTAATAGTTTCAATCGCTTTCTCAATATCCTTTTTCGTTGCCGGGTCCTTCACTGTTTTCTTGCATCTTTCCAACAGATCAATGGCCTTTTGTTTGTTGCCCTGGTCGTTGTAAGCTTCCGCAAGCAGGAACAAAGCCTCCGAATTTTGAGGCTGCAAATATAGAACTTTTTCGAAACGAGCAATGGCTTTATCAATTTGACCCGAAATTAGGCCAAAACGGCCCAGCATTAATTGGGCGTCTACATTGGAAGAATCCTTCTTTACAACATCCAAAAGCATTAATACCCCCGACATAGGTTGGCTGCCTTCTTCCATATAAGCCCCTGCCAAACGGATGCGGTTTTCGGTACTAGTTGAATCCATATCCACCGCCTTTTTATAGCAGCTAATCACATTTCCACCCAAAAACTTCTTCGATTTATCATCGGGGGCTGACTGCATCAGGGCTGCATTATAGTCGCCCGCCATCACATATTGCTTTACAGAATTAACCTTGTTGGCTTCTTTAACTATATAATATGCTATAGCCAAAGGCTTATCCATCTTTTTATAAACATCAATTATTACCGGGTATTGCTGCGCCTTTTCAGCAGCATTTAGTTTTTGCTGGGTTTCAGCAGGGGCTTTGCTTTTTACCTCAGCAATATAGGCCTCTATGTCAAGCGCTTCTGGCTGGGCAGCCTGCTGTTGAGGCTGGGCATGGCCACCCATAGGTGCCGCACCCTCCTCTTTAGGCTTTTTAGTATTCCCGAAAAAATAAATAGCAATCAGCAGGGCAGCACAGGCCGAAATAACAATTAGCTGGTTTCTTCTCATTGTAATGTATACCGCCGCAGGGCGATTGTGTTTTTAATCCCGACCGTACAATCGGGATGAAATTAAAATAGGTTTGCAGTAATAACCGCAAACCTATTCCGAAAATTCGTTTTTCACTAAAAAAAGTGTTCAGGTTAAGCTAAATGAGATTATCGTATTACCTGAACACTTGAACACATGCGCACTTGAACACCACCAAAATTATTTCTTCTCAGTAATGGCTAACTTGCCTTTTTTAACCGCATCAACAAATGTTTTTGCAGGTTTAAAAGCAGGAATATAATGCTCCGGAATTACGATGGTTTCGTTGCGTTTAATAATTCTTCCAATTTTTTGGGCACGCTTTTTAGCAATAAAGCTTCCGAAACCACGTACATAAACGTTTTCGCCGCTCTTCACCGAGTTTTTTACTTCTCTGAAGAAGGCTTCGAGGGTAACCAATACATCAACCTTGGGTACTCCGGTAAGGTCTGCTACTTTTGTTACGACATCAGCTTTTCTCATAGGGCTTGAAATTAAGGGTTTAACGATAGTAATTGAGAGTCAAAAATGTTATGTAAAAATGTAAAAAAAAATTCAAACAAATACATCAAAAAATGGGTTTTTAATTTTTAATTTATTTAAAGTTGTCCTCTAAGTAGGTCAAAATATAGTTTTAAAGCCCCTTATATATTAGCCCGCATGCCAATCAACCAGCAATTTTCAAAACTCCTTTTAAACTGGAATAACACCGAAAACGACCGCCACATGCCCTGGAAAGGCGAGAAAAATCCTTATTTTATCTGGTTATCGGAAATTATTTTACAGCAAACCCGGGTTGAGCAGGGCCTTCCCTATTTCCTGAATTTCAAACAAAAATATCCTACCGTAAAACATTTAGCCGAAGCGCCTGAAGACGAGGTAATGAAGCTTTGGCAGGGCCTGGGCTACTATTCCCGCGCGAGGAACCTGCACGAAACAGCTAAAAACATCCAAACCAATCACAACGGTAAGTTTCCCTCATCTTTTGAAGAACTAATTAAACTAAAGGGCGTGGGCGATTATACCGCCTCGGCCATAGCCTCTTTTGCTTTCAGCGAAATAAAAGCCGTGGTAGATGGTAATGTTATCAGGGTGCTCGCCCGAGTATTTGGTATTGATTTGCCGCCAGATACTACAGCAGGTAAAAAGAAATTTGCGACACTGTCGCAGGAATTAATAGATGAGCATGAACCCGGCCCGTATAACCAGGCAATTATGGATTTCGGTGCAGTAGTTTGCACTCCTCAAAACCCCGGCTGCGATGCCTGCCCTTTTCAAAAATTCTGCGTGGCCTATCAGCAAAATCGTATTGATGAGCTACCGGTTAAAAAGAAAAAAATAAAAATACAGGAGCGCTATTTCAACTACCTGGTAATTAAAAGCAAGGATGAGATATATATCCGCAAAAGAACAGACAGCGACATTTGGAAAAACCTGTACGAGCTGCCCATGTTTGAAACTTCCAAACCCCTTAAAAAAAATATAAAAGAGGCTATTGCAGGATATTTAACAAACAACAACTTCGAAATTACAGCTTACTCCGAAGGCTCCGTGCAGCTGCTTACTCACCGCAAAATACACGCGCAATTCATTGAAATTGAGCCACAAAGCTTTAAAAAATTCAGGGCGGCAGATGCGCAAAAAGTAAAACTTACCCATCTTGACAACTTTGCATTTCCAAAAACAGTGCATTTATATCTAAAACTAAAAAATTTAGTTTAATTTCATTTTCAATTGCGCCGGTAAAAACTGAAGTCGGCGTAGGTATAATATTTTCTCACTATTTAATTTTTTAAGATGGTAAACAAAGTAACCTTAATCGGCCGCTTAGGCAAAGACCCCGTGCTAAAGCATTTTTCAAACGACAATGCTATTGCCGAATTTTCAATAGCTACAGACGAGAGCTACAAAAACAAAGAGGGCCAGAAAGTTGAGCAAACAGAATGGCACAACATTAAAATACCAACCAAAAAACAAGCAGAAATTGCTGAAAAATATCTGCGTAAAGGTGCCCTGGTGTATATTGAAGGTAAAATACGGACCCGCTCTTACGATGATAAAGACGGTAACAAAAAATACATCACCGAAATTATCTGCGATACTTTTAGAATGCTTGACAGCAAAAAAGACAGCAGTGGCGGAGGCAATGATGAAGGCCGTTCGTCTTATTCTAATTCTAACTCAAATTCAAATGCCCAACCACAACAGGAAGAGTCGCGCGTAAGTAATACAGCCGCAGATGATGATCTTCCGTTCTAAAAAATAAGAGACTAAAAGGAGTTTATCCCTTTTATTATTACAGTAAAGCCCCGCTATAATGTTTCATTATAGCGGGGCTTCTTAATTATATTATATTAGCCTCTAAGAAGCCGTTAAAAACTAAAAGAAAAAATACCATTTAACACAAAGCACACAAAGGTTTATACAAAGAACACCAAGAATAAAATTTCTTTGTGCCCTTTGTATTCTATTTTCTTTGTGTGCTTTGTGTTAAACTGCATTTCTTTAATTTTAAATGGCGGTTTTATAGCAAAACATTGGCTTTCGTTTTAAATTAAATTACCTTGAATACCGGTCCGGTCCACTTTCACGCTCTTCTTCTACAGGCTTTCATTAATGCGCCTACCGGCGTAGTTATTAGCGCTAACCTTATCATTCTTATTCTCATCTTTTTTTCAGGGGTTATGTCGGCCTCCGAAATTGCTTTCTTCTCATTAAGCAATGCTGAAGTAGGCTCATTGCGCGAAAGTGAAGACCCCGAAGACAATCGCGTTGCCAAATTACTTGAACGCCCGCGCTACCTGCTTTCAAGCATCGTAATCACCAATAACCTCACCAACATCGGGGTTATTGTTACCTCCTATTTTGTTACTAAACGCATGCTGTTTTTCAGCGACATTACCGTTTTTCATTTTGTTATACCCGGCTCGGCACTGGAGTTTATCTGGAACCTGGTATTTGTTACGTTTTTGCTGGTATTGTTTGGCGAGGCCACACCCAAGGTGTATGCCACACACAATAAATTAAAAATAGCCCGGGCTATGTCGGGCATATTTCTGTTAATGGTAAAAATATACCAGCCTGTCAATTATGTTCTGGTGGGCTCAACCAAGCAAATAGAAAAGAGGCTTAAACGTTACAATACGGAAATTGATATTGAAGAAATAAATAAGGCCATTGAAATTACTGTTGAAAAAAAGGAATCGAAACAGGATGCAAAAATGCTGAAGGGCATTGTGCATTTTGGCAACATCACGGTAAAACAAATTATGCGCCCGCGCACTGATGTATCGGCTTTGGGCCAGGATTGTAATTTTAAACAGGTAATGGAAATTATAAAAGAAACCGGCTATTCCCGTTACCCTGTTTACAAGGATGATTTGGATGATATTGTAGGCGTTTTAAATATTAAAGACCTGCTGGAGCACTTAAACCAGGATGCCACTTTTGGCTGGCAAAGCATGGTGCGCGAACCTTTCTTTGTGCCTGAAGGGAAAAAGATTGACGACCTGCTGCGCGAAATACAGCAGAACAGAAAACACCTGGCAATAGTAGTAGATGAATTCGGCGGAACCGCAGGTATTATTACACTGGAAGATATTATTGAAGAAGTAGTAGGCGATATAACAGATGAATTTGACGACACTGTCGACAGCAATTTCAGAAAGCTGGACGACAAAAATTTTCTTTCTGATGGTAACACTCCTTTAGTTGATGTTTGCCGCCTGATGGAAATAGACACTGAAACTTTTAATGAAATAAGGGGCGAGGCAGAAACCCTTGCCGGCCTGATACTGGAAATTGCCGGCCGCATACCTAAAAACGGCGAAGAGATAAGGCAGCTAAACTATAAATTCACCATCATATCGGTGATGAATAACAGGATTGAAAAAGTGAAAATTACGAATGAAGCATAAGGCTGAAAATGATCCCCTGTCCTCTTCGTTTTTCAAGCGCAGCGAAGAAAAACGAAGCATGTCCCCCTCTGGAGGGGGTGTAGGGGGAGGAGAGCCCCTTTACAAAACGAATACCCCAAACTTAGCACGGCTAATTATGCCTGCGCTTTCAGCATTTCTGCTACTGCTTTGCCTCTTTCTAAGCAGCTGCCACGGCGATTATACTCCCAAACCCAAAGCTTACCCCAGGGTTGTTTTCCCCGAGCGGAAATATGAAATGTACGACCCCAAAGACTGTCCTTTTAAATTTGAAAAACCAGTATACGCCAACGTTACTAACGATACCATTTTCTTCGGACAAAAAATATTGTCCGTCAACTGCTGGCTCAATGTAAACTTTCCAACCCTGAACGGCACCATCAATCTTACCTACAAGGAAATTAATGACACCATGAAGCTGGAGCGCCTTATTGAAGATGCCCATAAACTCTCTTTCATGCATACTACCAAAGCCGATTACATTGATGAAATACGCATACAAAACGACCATGGCGTAGGCGGCATACTTTATGATGTAGGCGGCAACGCAGCCAGCAACGTGCAGTTCTTTTTAACCGACAGTACCCACCACTTTCTGCGCGGCGCCCTATATTTTAATAGCGAACCTAACTCCGACAGCATGGCACCCGTAGTTACCTTTGTAAAAGAAGATATGAAGCGGATGCTGAAAACTTTTCAGTGGAAGTGAGGCAACGTTGTCTGACACCTTTTGCTACTTCTTTTCTCCCACATTTTATCAACAACCCTTAAATTTCAGCAGTCAGGTATTTAAATTTGCACTCAAATCATTCATCATGGCTTTTCAAAAAGAGGGTGCAACCATAGTTGCAGAACATGCATTAGTTATTGGAAAAAAAGGGAAGGCATTGCTTTCCAAGGCTCAGCAAACGTTTAACAAGCTCAATAAAAAAATAAAAAAACTACATGGTCAAATCAAAGATTTCGCTACACAATATGATGATTGCCTGGCCTGGTATTCAGCCGAAATTTATCCTGTTGAGCAACGGTCCATTGTACTAAGGGCCGAAGTTGCAAAGCTTTTATACGCCGTTTATTGCAACGATAAATCTGTATCAAAAAAAGACCGGAAGGCTATAAAGGGGGTCATACTTCAACAAATAGATGACATTTTTTACTCTACCGCAGACCATGATGATGAATTAAAAAAGATATTTAATGCCATTAGCGGAGAGGATTATAATAAAATTGCCAACGAAGGTTTTGATGATTCGAAAAGCGAAATGGAACAAATGTTTTCTGATATGGGCCTGGATATTGACATGAGCAACATCGGAAAAGATGATGACATGCCTACCATTATGCGCAAAATTCAGGAGCAGATGGAAAACGCTAAAGCCAATCAGGAGAAAGAACCTCCAAAGCAAAAAAAGAAAACAAAACGGCAACAGGCACAGGAGGCTAAAGAAAAGGAGTTAGAAGAGGTTAGAGAGCGCAGCATAAAAAATATTTACAGGCAATTAGTTAAAGCGCTGCACCCAGACCTTGAACGCAATGAAGATTTGCGCATTGAAAAAGAAGCGTTAATGAAGGAGCTTACCATTGCCTATAAAAATAACGACCTCCATACCCTGCTTAAACTGGAACTAAACTGGATTCAACACGAAAGTGACCACCTGGAAACACTTACAGATGACAAGCTGAATATTTATAATCAGTTATTAAAAGAGCAGGTTGAAGATTTAGAAGCAGAACTATCGGTAACCGGCCAGCACCCCCGGTATGCGCCCCTGGAACGGTTTCTGGTCTATGGTTATGTAAGCAAAGATGCCCTTAAAGCCGAACCGGGCCAATTAAAACAAATCATCGCCTCCATTGAAAGCAGCATATACAACCTCAAAAACGGCAACGTTAAGCAGGAAATTGCAGAAGTAGTTGCATCGTATAATTACCATTTTAGAAATTTGAGGTAAGGGCATAGTTTTTTAATTTCTTCTGAATATTGATATTCCCATAGCGAACCTAACAACAAGGCCAATGCGCCATTTTATCTATATCCCCAAAAAATAGCCCCCAATCTCAAACATTTTATCCACATTTGCGTTAATTAAGCAAATATCCAAAAAATGATCGTAGAATTCAGCGTTAAAAATTTCCGCTCTATTAAAGAGATGCAGACTATCAGTTTTGTAGCATCTCCATTAAAAAGCGCGCCTGAATATGCAGAAGTAGATGAAAATAATATTGTTGAAGTGGGAGGAATGCGCCTGCTTAAAACTGTTGGGATTTATGGGCCGAATTCGAGTGGGAAGAGCAATGTGCTTAGGGCCTTTTCCCTTTTCTGTCGAGCAATAGGAAACTCTCCAAGTCCAGAGCCCCAAGTTGTTCTTTCAGATTCCTTTTTATATCAAGACGACAATCAAGAAAAAGAGACCTTCTTTCAGATAGTTTTATTACTTGATGGAAAAAAATTCAGATATGGTTTGACCGTTAAAAAAAACGTAATCATGGATGAATGGCTGTATGGCCCAGCGAGTAAGAATACTGTTCCATATTTTATAAGAAACGGAAGTAAAGACAACATCGACCTAAAGGAAGTTTTTGAAGAATCTAAAGGTGTTCCACCTTTGGAGCATGAGCATATCCCCTATTTAACGCATGTTGCCTCACATAAGAAAGGTTTTGCCTTTCTCATCTGGAACTTTATGCACAATTATGTCATTTCGAATATAGGAATCAGGGGGCCAATTAGCAATTATAAATTTCTTCGCAGCTTTAGTATAGAAAAAGTAGAAACTAAAAGCGAAAAAAAGCAACTGCTTAATTTCCTATCTCTATTCAACATGAACTATACGGACATTGGTATTTTGACCATTCAATCCAGTCCTTTCAATAAGGATCAGGAAGTCATGGTAACCAAAAATTTCCAAAGGGGCGACACTGGAACGGCGCAGGTTACCTTAAACTTAGACGTATATGAATCTGCCGGTACTCAAAAACTCTTCAATCTTGCGGGATTACTACTTAACGCCTTTAATAACGGTAATACTGTCTTGGCCTTGGATGAACTAGATAGTAATTTTCATCCTGCACTTCTTATCAAATTAGTTAGAATATTTAATGATTCGAAAGTAAATACTGGAAACTCTCAACTTCTATTCACCACCCACGATACTAACCTACTTGACCCCTCCGTCATGCGCCGCGACCAGTTTTATTTTACTGAAAAAGACGCTAACGATGCAACAAAATTATATTCCTTAGCAGATTTAAAAGGCATTCGCAATGATGCAGATTTTGCCAAACAGTATTTAGCTGGTTACTATGGTGCGCTGCCGATATTAGATAATTATTTGAATGAAAAAGTAGCGAAAGATGAATGAGCCATGGTTAGAAAGGCAAGGAGATGAACGACCTGAACCTTCTATATATAATTTCGTTATTTTCTGCGAGGATGATGTTTCTGAACCAGACTATTTTGAATCGTTCCGGAAAGATCAGGTAGTTATTGTCACTGCCCATCGTGGGCAAAAGCATAAAAGGCTGAATGTTGAAAAGGCAATTGCATATTGTGTAGAGAACGGATTAATCAAGTATATCAAAGGTGTTCCTACACCTATGTTTGAAGAAGGATTTCAGGTGTGTTGCGTATTTGATAGGGACCGGAATAGAGAAGAAGAAGCTAATATCCTTGATGAAACTTCTTTTAATACCTCGATAAAATTAGCCCATGACCTTTCAATAAATGTAGCCTGGAGTAACGATGCTTTTGAGATATGGGTACTACTTCACGTTGAGGATATTGAGGGAAAAGAGGCAGAGCTAACGCATAGAGATACTTATTACGAGAAACTGGTTGCTTATTTTAAAAGCCTTCAGGCTCCGCCAGAAATACTTCAAAGAAAGCTGGCCGGTGCTAATTTCTCATACGACAGTATAAAAAGCAGAAAAGTTTTTATACCCGTAGTTTTACCAATATTGAAAAGCAAGACTCAAATTGCAATCGAACGCGCCAAAAAATTAGAAGCCCTGCACACCCACAAACCCTTCCACGAAAGAGTTCCATGTACTACCGTTCACCATCTTGTGCTGCAATTAATAGAAAAAGCGAAATAGGTCTTTCAAGTCCCCTTCGGGGATTTAGGGGCTGGTCTTTTACTTAAAACTCATCACACTCTCCCCCGCCTTCCTCGCCGGAAAATACGAGGCAAAAAGGCTAACCGAAACTATAATACCTATCGTTACCAGCGGATCAGTCCATTTTAAAACCACCGGGTAATAATCAATCACAAAACTCGAATCTCCGCCATTGGTTAGTTTAAGAAAATGAAATTTTATCTGCAATAAACAAACCGCATAGCCCAGCAGCAAACCCACACCGGCACCTATGGTGGAAGCCAGCATACCATTCAGCAAATAAATCCTCTGTATCAAAGTAGGACTGCCGCCCATAGCTTTTAAAATAGAAATGTCCTTAGCCTTTTCAAGCACCAGCATAGTAAGAGAGCCAATAATATTGAACGAAATAATAAGGATAATAAACCCCAGGATAGCAGTGGTGACCCACCGCTCAATTTTCATTATCTTATAGGTATCAGCTTTTTGCTCATACCGGTTTTTAAGCTTAAAATCTTTGCCCATTATCTGCGCTATTTGCACCCGGGCTTTCTCAGCATCAGCACCGTCTTTCAGTTTAATTTCATAGCCTGATACGCGGTTATCCAACCCCAGCAACTGCCGGGCAAGATCAAGCGAAACAAATACGTATTTCGAATCAAATTCCTGCTGTATTGAAAAAATACCTGCGGGTATAGCCGACATGGTATTAAATTCCTCCTCAGGCACAAAAGCATTTTTAACACCCCGTCGCGGAACCGTTATACGCAACGGCTCCATCGACTGGTCAATATTTATATTAAGCGGCATACCAATATTGGCGCCAATAATCGCATAATTAAGAGATGCATCATGCAGCAAAAACTTACCATCACGCACGTAATGGCTTACGGTGGTTACCTTATTGTAATTATCATCAACACCTTTAATAGTACCCAGCTGGGCCTGGGTGCCATATTCAAAGTAGGCATTCTCTTCCAGCACCCGCGATACCGCATACACACCGTCCAGTTTTAAAATATGCTTGATGGTAGCAGGGTCTTCCTCAAAAGTCTTGCCGGCAACTGCTGTTACCTCAAGGTCCGGATAAAATGAATTGTAAAGCGATAGCACCAGTCCCTCAAACCCGTTAAATACTG
>Ga0182014_10006411_pt1 | contig 12660 bp, 8 predicted proteins | sample 612S2DmetaG_FD_120489 | JGI IMG/M metagenome (GOLD analysis project Ga0182014, IMG submission 120489) | Permafrost microbial communities from Stordalen Mire, Sweden - 612S2D metaG | ecosystem: Environmental > Terrestrial > Soil > Wetlands > Permafrost | place: Sweden: Stordalen | collected... | reverse complement strand
TGATGCGCGTCGCGGTCGTGAAAACTGTCGCCGAGCGCGATCACCATGCGCGGATCGTGCCGCGCGATCACGGCGGCGAGCCGCCCGAGCGTCGCCACGGTATCGTAAGGCGGCAGCAGCACGCCGCGCGCCGCAAAACTGGAGCCTTTTTCCAGATGCAGGTCGGAGACGACGAGGAGGCCCTGCTCTTCCCAGAACAGCGCGCCGGAGAGATCGGCGAGCAGATCAACGCCCGCGACATTTAATGAAGATCGATTGGCAATATCGATTGCTATCCTCGTCATGGCCGGGCATAGCCGTCTGAAGGACGGCGTCGCTCCCGCTCGCCTATGCCCGGCCATCCACGCCTTGGCCCAGCAAAGAAAGACGTGGATGCCCGGGACAAGCCCGGGCATGACGGTGTTGATGTATCGGAGCGCAAACTCATCTTCGTCTATGACGTCTCGTTCTGCGACATCGCCTCTTTGACCAGTTCCCCGGCGGCTTCCGCCAGCAACTCGTCGGATGCTTCGCCATAGACCGCTTCGCGGCCGATTTCCAGCATCACCGGCACCGCCAGCGGCGATACCCGCGTCAGTTCCCTGTGGACAATCCGCCCCTTGATTCGCAACAGCATATCACCGAGACGGCGAAGATCGAGCAACCCGTGGGCGGCATCGGCGCGGGCCGCGCGCAGCAGCACATGGTCCGGCTGGTGCTTGCGCAGCACGTCGTAGATCAGATCGGTCGAGAACAGCACCTGGCGCCGGGTCTTTTCCTCGCCGGTAAAGCGCCGCGCGATCAGGCCGGATATCACCGCGCAGGTTCGGAAGGTGCGCTTCATCAGCGCGGATTCGGCGAGCCAGGCTTCGAGGTCGTCGCCGAGCATGTCCGGATCGAACAGCGCACCGAGATCGAGTTTTCCCTGCCGGACCATGAAACTGAGGTCCCCGAGCCCCCAAACCGCCAGCGCGTATTCATTGGCGACGAAGCCGAGCGGCCGGGCGCGGGCGCGCTCCAGCCGCCGCGTCAGCAGCATGCCGAGCGTCTGGTGCGCCAGCCGGCCCTCGAAGGGATAGCAGACGAGGTAATGCTTGTCGGCACGCGGAAAGGTCTCCACCAGCAGTTCGCGCGCGCCGGGCACCTTCGAAAAATCCCGCTGCAGCGACAGCCAGTCGCGCACCTGATCCGGCAAGGCCGCCCAGGCGGGCCGGTCGTCGAGCAGTTTGCGCACCCGCTCGGCGAGATAGGTCGAGAGCGGAAACTTGCCGCCCATATAGGACGGCACCTTTGCATCCTTGTCGTGGGCGCGCGAGACATAGACCTGGTCTTCCGCCAGCGCCTCGTAGCGCACCACTTCGCCGCCGAAGATAAAAGTGTCGCCGGCAACCAGGCCCTCGATGAAATATTCCTCGATCTGCCCCAGCATGCGGCCGCCGCGCCCCACCGCGCCGGTCGATCCAGATCCGCCTCCGCGCGCGCGCACCAGCCGCACCTTCAGCATCGATTCCTCGACGATGGTGCCGACATTGAGCCGGTAGCCTTGCCGCACCCTGGGATTGGCGACGCGCCAGCGGCCCTGCTTGTCCTGCTTGATGCGCGCGAAGCGCTCGTAGCTCTTCAGCGCATAGCCGCCGGTGGCGACGAAATCGACCACGTCGTCGAAATCGCTACGCGCCAGCGCAGCATAGGGCGCCGCCGTCAGCACTTCCCGGTAGAGCTCGTCAGACCAGAATGGTTCGCCGCTGGCGCAGCCGAGCACATGCTGCGCCAGCACGTCCAGCGCGCCCGTTCGCAGCGGCGGGGTGTCCTGCGCGTTTTCCGCGACCGCATCGATCGCCACCCGGCATTCCAGTACCTCGAAGCGGTTGGCCGGAACCAGCACGGCGCGCGAGGCTTCGTCGATGCGGTGATTGGCGCGGCCGATGCGCTGCATCAGCCTTGACGCCCCCTTCGGCGCGCCGACATTGATGACGAGATCGACATCGCCCCAGTCGACGCCGAGATCGAGCGAGGAGGTGCAGACCACGCCGCGCAGTTTTCCCGCCGCCATCGCGTCCTCGACCTTGCGGCGCTGGGCGACGTCGAGCGAGCCGTGATGCAGCGCGATCGCAAGGCCATCGTCGTTCATGCGCCAGAGGTCCTGGAACAGCATCTCGGCCTGGCTGCGGGTGTTGACGAAAACCAGCGTGGTCTTGTTGCGTTTTATCAATTCGTAGATTTCGCCGAGAGCGTGGCGCGCGCTGTGACCGGCCCATGGCAGCCGCTCGCGCGTATCCAGCATCTCGACGATCGGCGGCGCCGCGCCGCCGGCGACCACGATGTCGGCGGCTTCGCTGTTGCCATCACGCTGCGGCACCAGAAACCGCGCCAGCGATTCCGGCTCGGCCACCGTCGCCGACAATCCGATCGCGCGCAGTTGCGGCGCCAGCCGCCACAGCCGCGCCAGACCGAGCGACAACAGGTCGCCGCGTTTCGACGTCACCAGCGCGTGCAGCTCGTCGAGCACGATGCGTTTCAGCGAGGAAAACAGGAACGGCGCGTCATCCGACGACAGCAGCAGCGCCAGTTGCTCGGGCGTGGTGAGCAGGATGTCCGGCGGATAGCGCCGCTGCCGCTGCCGCCGCGACACCGGGGTATCGCCGGTGCGGGTCTCGATCCTGACCGGCAGCCCCATCTCGCGGACCGGCGTTTCCAGGTTGCGCGCGATGTCGACCGCGAGCGCCTTCAGCGGCGAGATGTAGAGCGTGTGCAGACCGCCGCTTCGCTGCACGCCGCGGCCAGTGGAAGTGACACGGCTTCGCGAAGAGTCGCTCGCGAGCGTCACGGTCTCCGTCGCTGTCTCCCCAGCGCGCTGTCCCTTCTCCCCTCCCCCCAAGCGCAAAGCGCTTGGCGGGGCCCGAGGCGAGCGAAGCTCGCTCTCGAGGTCGGGGGTGGGGGGTCTCTCCACTTGCTCCTCTGGCAGCGAGTTTGCTGAGCCACCCCCCACCCCCGACCCCTCCCCGCCGCTTCGCGGGGGGAGGGGGGAAGAGCGACTTGCGGATGAGGGAGAAGTGCGCAGCAAAGATGAGGAAGCGCTTTCAGGTTGCTTGGCGAGCGCGCTCAATTCCACCAGGGTCGGCAAGAACCCCGCCAAGGTCTTTCCGGCGCCGGTGGGCGCGATCAGCAGCGCCGAGCGGTCGTCGCGGGCTTTGGCCAGCAGCGCCAGCTGATGCGCGCGCGGCGACCAGCCGCGGCCGGCGAACCAGCGGCGGAAATGCTCCGGCAGCAATTCGGCCGGTTCGGTCGGAGAAGCAGCGAGGTTGTGGGGCGGCACCGCCCAGAAGTAAGCGGTCGCCGCGGTTTCGTCGAGGGTCGCGATTGAATTGCGCGCAGCGGCAGGGCCGACAATAGCGTGAGATCAGGCTGCAAAGCGCGGCACGCTATATCTTCTCCCCTCCCCCCACGCGCGAAGTGCGTGGCGGGGTCCGAGGCGAGCGAAGCTCGCTCTCGAGGTCGGGGGTGGGGGGCGTTTCAGCAGTCTCGGTGGCAACATCCACAGTCGCGCGAGATGAGACACCCCCACCCCCGACCCCTCCCCGCCGCTTCGCGGAGGGAGGGGAGCAGAAGGCGACTGAGAGTGCCGCTTATTCCGTGACCGGCTTTTCCGAGATCTGCCAGTCCTTGCCGTCGAAGATCGAGATGTGCAGCGTCTTCATCGGCGAATAGTCGTCGGGCGTGTAGCTGTAATTGATGTCGTCGAGGAAGAACGGCGAGTGGAAGCCGGCCAGCGTAGAGGCGTTCTTCAGCACATTGGCGCGGGTCAGGTCGTCGCCGCAGCGGCGCAGGATCTCGCCCATCGAGACCGCCTGGCCGTAGCCGGCATAGGCGATGGTGTTGTCGGGATCGACATTGGGAAGATATTTCGCGCGCAATGCCTCGAACGCGAGGGCATCCTTGTCCTTTTCCCAGCGGCCCGGTCCGGCCTCCTTGGAATAGCGGATCGCGACGATGTCCCTGGCGTTCTCGAAACCGGCGGCGTTGAGGATGGAACGTCCGGTCGATCCGGCCGACAATAGTTGCAGCGGTTTCCAGCCGAGTTCGGCCACCTTGCGGATCGACTGCGACGTCGCCTTGCCGGTGGTGATGTTGTAGAACACGTCGGCGCCCGACTTCGACAGGTTGATGAGCTGGGAGTCGACCGTCGGCTCGGTCAGGTCGTAGGTCTGCTCCATGATCACCTTGGCGGTGCCGCCGGCGTTCTCCAGCACCTTCTTGAAGGGGCCGAGGAAGTCGCGGCCGAAATCGTCGTTCTGGTAGAGGATGCCGATCTTGGCATCCGGCTTCACGCTGACGACATGCTTGGCGAGAATCCGGGCTTCGGTCGGATATAGCGGCAGCCCCGCCATGGTCCATTTGTTGTTCTTCGGATCGTTCCACTTCGAGGCGCCGGTGTTGAGCAAGAGCTGCGGCACGCCCTTGGAATTGAGATATTTGTGCACGGCGGTCTGCGGCGCGGTGCCGAGCGAGCCGAACAGCGCCAGCACTTCCTCCTGCTCCACCAGCCGCCGCGTCGCCTCGACGCATTTCGGCGCGCTGTAGGCGTCGTCCATGGTCAGGAAGGTGACCTTGCGCCCGTTGATGCCGCCGCTTTCGTTCAGCATCTGGAAATAGGCCTCGCCGACCCGTCCCAACACGCCATAGAGCGAACCGGGACCACTGTGCGGCACGGTCTGGCCGAGCTTGATTTCGGTATCGCTGGAACCGGGATCGTATTTTTTGTCCGCCGCCCAAAGGTAAGGCGCGGGCAGCACGGAGGCGGCGATTGCAGCAAGCGTGGTGGCGCCGAATTCGCGCCTCGTGTGTTTCTTGTTCATTGTTTTTTTCTCCCTAGGCGCGCATTCACCTACATTCCCGCTGACACGGCAAGTGCGAAATTGCCGGTTGGCGGCGCCTGCCGCCTTGCTCGGTGGCTTGCCTGATTTCCGTGGAACGAAATTCAGCGCTTCGCCGCGACCACGACCAGGCCGGGCACCTGCGCGCCGCTTTCGGTGCGCGACGAGCCCTGCTCCAGAAGATCGAGGGTGAGGCCCGCGGCGGCGACGAGCGCCCGCAGCCGGCTCGCGGTATAGGCGTAGCGCAGCCCCTGGCCCAGCACAACGCCCTCGCCCGCATGGCTTTCGACCGTGAAGGCGAACAGCCCTCCCGGCACCAGCACGCGCGCGACCTCGGCCAATAGCGGCGTCATGTCGTGGATATAGACCATCACGTCGGCGGCGAGGATCAGATCGGCGCTGCAATCCGCCTGGCGGCCGAGGCCGTCAGCGATCTCGGCGACATCGAGTTCGGCATAGAGTCCGGTGGCACGGGCGCGCTCGATCATCCGCGGCGACAGGTCGATACCGATGATTTCACCCGCGACCGGCGCGAACGCGCGTGCCGCGAGCCCGGTGCCGCAGCCGAGATCGATGACGCGCCCGAATTGGGCCGGCCCGCCCGCGACCGCGCGCGCGCCGAGCACCGCGGCCAGCAGCAGCGCCGGACCGCGATAGCCGAGATCATCCATCAGGGCCGCATCGAATCGCGGCGCATACTGATCGAACAAAGCCGTGACGTAAGTCGGCCGCATGGCGGCCAGATCGGCCGCGCCCAATCGCATCAGGCGCAGGCCGGCGCCGTTGCGATCGCCCGGATCGGTCGTCTCGGCCACGCGAAATGCCGCGATGGCGCCGTTGCGATCGCCGAGCAGTTCGCGGACTTCGCCGAGCGTGAACCAGGCGGTCGCAAAGCCGGGGGCGAGATCGGTCGCCTGCACGAACAGGTCTTCCGCGGCCACCAGATTGCCGCTCAGCTGCAGGTCGCGGGCAAAGTCGAAACGCCGATCGGCGAGCATATCGCCCGATGACATGAACACGCGCGACGGCATCTGTGGAACCGATCAACCGGAGGGGATTGTGCGAGGGCGCGCGACACAGCGAGGCCGCCGCAGCAACGATCCTACACCGAACCGGTGTCGGCTGGATATCGTTATCCGGTTCTACCGATGGGTGTTGCGGCGGAGCTAGCCGGCAATCTCCCCTCCCCACCGCTTCGCGGGGGGAGGGGAGAAGAATGCGGCGGGTTCAGGATTTTACCGCGACCGCGACCAGGCCGGGCACGGCAAGGTGATCCTCGTTGCGGGCGGAACGATCTTCGAGCAGGGTCAGGTCCAGTCCGGCGGCCTCGACCGATTCGCGCACGTAAGCCGCGCCGTGCGCATAGCGCAGACCCGCGCCGAGGATGACGCCGTCGCCGCCATGGGTTTCCGCGGTGAACGCCAGCAGGCCGCCCGGTACCAGCACCCGCCTCGCCTCGGCCAGCACGGGCGCGAGATCGGCGACGTAAACCATCGCATCGGCGGCGAGGATGAGATCCGCGCTCGACTCGGGCTGGCCGCGCAGTCCGTTCAACATGTCGCCGACCTTGAGTTCGGCATAGACCCCGGTGGAGCGCGCCTTCTCGATCATGCGCGGCGACAGGTCGATGCCGGTGAAGTGGTCGACATTCCTGGCGAAGGCCGCCGCCGCGAGTCCCGTGCCGCAGCCGAGATCAATGGCGCGCCTGAAGTAGGCGGGCTTGCGCACCGCCGCGCGGGCGGCCAGCACCGCCTTGAACAGCAGCGCGGGGCCGCGATAACCGAGATCGCCGACCAGGGCGAATTCGAATTTCGGGGCGTATTGATCGAACAGCGCGCGCACATAGGCCTGCGGCATGTCGGACAGCGGTTCGGCTCCTAACAGCATCAGCCGCAACCGCGCGCCGTGGCGGTCGGCGGGATCGGCGATCTGCGCTTTCCGAAACGCCTCGATCGCGGCGTCGCGCTCGCCGAGCTTTTCGCGGATCTCGGCCAGGGTGAACCAGGCCGAGGCAAAACCGGGCGCGAGCTCGGTCGCCTGCAGCAGCAGGTCGGCGGCGGCGACGAGGTCGCCCTTCAGCTGCAGGTCGCGCGCGAAATCGAACCGGCGGTCGGCCATCAGATCGCCGGAGGACAGGAACAAGCGGGCAGGCATCGTCGGAACCGATTGCGCGTTCAGGGGAATAGACGGGCGGCAAGACTCGCAAGACTCGAAAGAACCTTGCGCCGGACTATATAGCTGACATGCGCCCGCAAGACATCCTGATGCCCGTGGCCGCCGGCCTGTGTTGCAAGCCCGGCGGCTTCCACATCGATCCGGTCCGCGCCGTCGAGCGCGCCGTGATCACCCACGGCCATTCCGACCACGCCCGCCCGGGCCATGGCGCGGTGCTGGCGACGCAGGAGACGCTCGACCTGATGCGGCTGCGCTACGGCGACCATTTTGCCGGCTCGACGCAAGCCATCGCCTATGGCGAGGAAATCCGGCTCGGCGACGTCACAATCAAATTCCACCCGGCCGGCCATGTGCTGGGCTCGGCGCAGGTCGCGGTTTCCTGCAAGGATATCCGCATCGTCGCCTCCGGCGACTACAAGGATGCGCCCGATCCGACCTGCGCGCCGTTCGAGGTGGTGCCCTGCGACGTCTTCATCACCGAGGCCACTTTTGGATTGCCGGTGTTTCGCCATGGCGATGCGGCGGATGAGGTCAAAAAGCTGCTGGCATCGGTGGCGCTGTTTCCCGAGCGCGCGCATCTGGTCGGCGCCTATTCGCTCGGCAAGGCGCAGCGGGTGATCGCTCTGATCCGAGCCGCCGGCTACGACGCGCCGATCTACCTGCACGGCGCGATGGAGCAAATCACGCACTACTATCAAGCCCGCGGCGTCGCGCTGGGCGAGCTGCGCCCGGTCAAGGGCATGAAGAAGTCCGACCTCGCCGGCACCATCACGCTGGCGCCGCCTTCGGCGACTTCCGATATCTGGACGCGTCGATTCCCCGATCCGGTCACGGCGTTCGCCTCGGGCTGGATGCGGGTGCGCGCCCGCGCCCGCCAGCGCGGCGTCGAATTGCCGCTGGTGATCTCGGACCATGCCGACTGGGACGGATTGACCGCGACCATCAAGGCGACCGGCGCCGACGAGATCTGGGTCACCCACGGCCAGGAAGACGCGCTGGTGCATTGGTGCAAGACAAAGGGCCTGGCCGCGCGTCCTCTCGATCTCGTCGGTTACGGCGACGAGGACGAAGCCGATGCGGCGCCGGGCGGGGACGCCGGGCCATGAACCGCTTTGCCGAACTGCTCGATCGCCTCGCCTACGAGCCCGGGCGCAACAACAAGCTGCGGCTGCTGACCCGCTATTTTCGCGAAGTCGGCGATCCCGATCGCGGCTACGCGCTCGCCGCCCTCACCGGTGCGTTGTCGTTCAAACATGCCAAGCCCGCGCTGATCCGCGAGCTGATCGCCGACCGCACCGATCCGGTGCTGTTCGCGCTGTCGTATGACTATGTCGGCGACCTCTCGGAGACGGTGGCGCTGATGTGGCCAAAGGCTTCCTCGCGCGCTTCTCCCCTCCCCCCGCGAAGCGGCGGGGAGGGGTTGGGGGTGGGGGGTAATGCCGCGAGTCCTCGGTCTCATGCTGGCACTGAGCCTGCCGAAGCACCCCCCACCCCCGACCCCTCCCCACCACTCGCTTCGCTCGCGGGAGGAGGGGAGCGCAGCGCGCCCAGTGACAAACACCTCGGGCACAACAACCCTCCTCCCACCCTCACCGAGGTCGTCACCACGCTGCGCACGCTGGGCAAGACCGAGCTGCCGAAGCAGCTCGCGCGCTGGCTCGACGAGCTGGACGAGACCGGCCGCTGGGCGCTGCTGAAACTCGTCACCGGGGCGATGCGGATCGGGATTTCGGCGCGGCTGGCGAAGACCGCGGCCGCCGATCTCGGGAGCAAGGACGCGCACGACATCGAATTGATGTGGCCGGGACTGACCCCGCCCTATCCCGAGCTGTTCGCATGGCTGGAGGGACGCGCGGAAAAGCCCGTCAATCTGGACCCCGCCCCGTTCCGTCCGGTGATGCTGGCGCATGCGATCGAGAACACCGATTTCGCCGGTCTCGATGCTGCAGACTTCATCGCGGAATGGAAATGGGACGGCATTCGGGTGCAGGCGGTCTGCGGCCTCGATCCGCGCGGCCACAGCGTGGCGCGGCTCTATTCGCGCAGCGGCGAGGACATCACCAGAAGCTTTCCCGATCTGTTGCCGTCGCTGCGTCTGCCGGGTGCGATCGATGGCGAATTGCTGGTGGTGCGCGCCGGGCGCGTGCAGAGTTTCAACGTCCTGCAGCAGCGGCTGAACCGCAAAACGGTCTCGCCGAGGCTGACGAGGGACTATCCGATCCATCTGCGCGCCTACGATTTGCTCGGCGACGGCGACACCGATTTGCGCCCCTTGCCATTCGCCGAACGCCGCCAGCGGCTGGAGGCGTTTGTCGCCAGGCTCGACGATCCCCGAATAGACCTGTCGCCAACGATCGCCTTCGACCGTTGGGATGCACTGACGGCGGCGCGGAAGAACCCGGCCGGTGCCGGCGCCGGCGAGGACGCCGAGGCGGTCGAGGGCGTGATGCTGAAGCGCCGCGACGCTGCCTATCTGCCGGGCCGCCCCAAGGGCCAATGGTGGAAGTGGAAGCACGACCCGCACATCATCGACGCCGTCCTGATGTACGCGCAGCGCGGCCACGGCAAGCGCTCGTCCTATTATTCGGACTACACGTTCGGGGTCTGGACCTCGGGCGAGGACGGCGAGCAGCTGGTGCCGGTCGGCAAGGCCTATTTCGGCTTCACCGACGAGGAACTGCTGCAGATCGACCGTTTTGTCAGACGCAACACCACCGAGAAATTCGGCCCCGTGCGGCATGTGGTGCACGAGCCGGATCAGGGGCTGGTGCTGGAAGTCGCCTTCGAGGGCCTGCAGCGCTCGTCGCGGCACAAATCCGGTGTCGCGATGCGGTTTCCCCGCATCAACCGGCTGCGCTGGGACAAGCCGCCGCGCGAGGCCGACCGGCTGGAGACGCTGGAACGGATGCTGAAGGCGGACGTCACCATCCAGCCCGCCGAGGCGGGCGGCCATTGACCCCGGCGGACGGGTTCCCCATTTGCCTTGTACCGACTACAATGCAGGCCAATCCGCGTGGGAGACCATCGATGACCAACGATACCCGGGAATTGCCGGCCGCCCATGACGGCCTCACCCGCTTTCTCGGCGGCTCGCCGCTGGCGGTGGCGTTCCGGCTGGTACTGCTCTCGATCCTGGTCGGCGTGGTGCTCGCCGCGGTCGGTTTCGATCCCTGGAACATCCTCAGCAGCATCCAGCGCCTGTTCCAGCGGCTGTGGGAGCTCGGCTTCGACGCCGTCAGCTGGGTGTGGCGCTACTTCCTGCTCGGCGCCGTGATCGTGATCCCGGTCTGGCTGTTGTCGCGGATGTTCGGCGCGCCGCGCGGCCGCTAGAGAATGTCGGCTTGAACCAAACCCGCGACCCTTTGTTCACCTCGCCCCGCTCGCGGGGAGAGGTCGGATTGCGCTCGGCGATGCGCAGCATCGTCCGAAGCAATCCGGGTGAGGGGGACTATCCGCGAGTCCGACTTTGCCGAGAGCCCCCCTCACCCCAACCCTCTAAGAGCGAGCTTCGCTCGTCTCGACCCCGCAAGCGGGGAGAGGGAGAAGCAGACCGCTTCGCTTCACCGCCGTCCCGCCCGCTCTAGTGTCACGCGCAGGCCGTTTCCGTTGACTTCCACATCGAAAGTTACCACCGCGCAGGTCTTCGCCATCGCCGGACCGGCGATGGTCGCCAACCTGACCACGCCGCTGATCGGCATCGTCTCGACGATCGCGATCGGACGGCTCGGCGATGCGACCCTGCTCGGCGGCGTCGCCATCGCCTCGGTGATCTTCGACTGCCTGTTCTGGCTGTTCGCCTTCCTGCGCATGAGCACAGTGGCCTTCACCGCGCAGGCGCTCGGCGCCGGCGAGACGCTGGAACTGCGCGCCATCCTGCTGCGCGGGTTTGCCGTCGCCGCCCTGGTCGGCGCCGGCCTGATCCTGCTGCAGCTTCCGCTGGCGGCGATCCTGCTCAACGCCATGGGCGGCAGCGACGGCGTGACCCGCGCGGCGCGAACCTATTTCGGCATTCGGATCTGGTCGGCGCCTTTGGCGCTCGCCAATTACGTCGTGCTCGGCTGGCTGATCGGACAGGCGCGCGCCAAACTCGCGCTCGCCGTACAGGTCGCGATCAACCTCATCAACATGGCGGCGACGATATGGCTGGTGCTGGTGCTGGACGCCGGGATAGCGGGCGCCGCGATCGCCGCCGTGATCGCGGAAGCCTCAGGATTGCTGCTCGGCCTGGCGATCGCGCGGCGTCTTAACGTTGGACAGGCCCGCATCCCCCGCGCGGCGCTGCTCGACCGCGCAAAGCTGATGCGCATGCTCAGCGTCAACCGCGACATCATGCTCCGTACCGCTTCCCTGATCGCGGTATTCCTGTTCTTCACCGCGCAGGGCGCCCGCTCCGGCGACGTGACGCTCGCCGCCAACGCGGTGCTCAACAATTTCCTGCTGGTCAGCGCGTTCTTCCTCGATGGGCTGGCCAATGCCGCCGAACAGCTCTGCGGCCGCGCTACCGGCGCGCGCGACCGCGACGACTTCGCCGGCGCGGTCCGGCTGGTGATCTCATGGGGCTTTGGCTTTGCGCTGGCGGTAGCCGCCATCTTCGCGCTGTTCGGCCCCGGACTGATCGCGATCATGACCGCGAACGAGGCGGTCCGGCTCGGCGCCCGCGATTTCCTGGGGTTCGTGGTGCTGTCGCCGCTTTTGGCGGTGTTCGCCTTCGGTTTTGACGGGGTCTATATCGGCGCCACCTGGGCACGCGAGATGCGCAACCTGATGATGCTGTCGCTGCTGATCTTCCTCGCGGTGTGGTTTTTGCTGCGGCCGTTCGGCAATGCCGGGCTGTGGGGCGCGCTGCTCGCCCATTACGCCGCGCGCGGCGGCTTGCAGGCGCTGCGCTATCCGGCGATGCTGCGCGCTTCGTTCCCGAAGCCGGCGCTGGCCGCCGGATCCTGAAAGACTTGACCGATGCAACTGCAATTCGTCGGCTGCGGCGACGCGTTCGGCTCCGGCGGAAGGTATAACACCTGCTTTCACGTCACCGGCGAAAGCGTCAATTTCCTGATCGATTGCGGCGCCTCGTCGTTGCCGGCGCTGAAGCGGCTCGATATCGGGCGCGACGCGATCGACCTCGTCCTGATCACGCATTTCCACGGCGATCATTTCGCCGGCCTGCCGTTCCTGCTGCTGGACGCGCAATTCTCCCGCCGCACCCGGCCGCTGGTGATCGCAGGCCCCGAAGGGATCGAGACCCGGCTGGCGCAGGTGATGGAAGCTTTGTTCGAGAATTCATCGAAGACAAAACAGCGCTTCGCGCTATCGGTGGTGGCGCTGAATCCCGAGCAAACGCGCAGCTTCGGCGCGGTGAAGGTGACGCCCTATCCGGTCGTGCATGGCGAATCCGGCGGACTGTTCCTGGCCTACCGGATCGAGGCCGAAGGCCGCGTCATCGCCTACAGCGCCGACACCGAATGGACGGAAACGCTGATCCCGGCGGCGCGCGACACCGACCTGTTCGTCGCCGAGGCGTATACTTACGACAGGATCGTCAAGAACCATCTCAGCCTGGCGACGCTGGAGGCGCATCTGGCCGAGATCCGGCCGAAGCGGCTGGTGCTGACCCATATGAGCGACGACATGCTGG
>Ga0182014_10006408_pt1 | contig 12662 bp, 11 predicted proteins | sample 612S2DmetaG_FD_120489 | JGI IMG/M metagenome (GOLD analysis project Ga0182014, IMG submission 120489) | Permafrost microbial communities from Stordalen Mire, Sweden - 612S2D metaG | ecosystem: Environmental > Terrestrial > Soil > Wetlands > Permafrost | place: Sweden: Stordalen | collected... | reverse complement strand
TCGGTTTTGGTCGGCTTGGGCGCGGCGGGTGAGGAGGGAGGAACGGCATTCTGCGCTATAGGTGCCTCGGGAGTTATCGGCGAGGTCACCGGAGGCTCCATCGGAGCCGGTGCAGGGAGCGCTTCCCCCCCAGGCTGCCCCATGACGGTTGGGGTAGCGAAGTCGGCGGACGGCGAGATAAAAGGCTTGATCGGCATCGGTTGGAGATCGGCTAAGCTGACACGGGCAGTGCCCGGCGCGGGTATCGGCTGCAAGTCGCTTAGTGGGACCGTGGCGGTCATCGGCCCCCCGGGGAAGCGAGATCGGGACCGGAATCGGAGTATTCAATGTCGGCAGTGCCGTCGGGGTTGACACTCTTGATAACAGCGGGACGGCCATTATGTTGGACTTGAGCGCCAGAAATAAACGGGGCAACCCGTGCTGCTTCTTGGCTGATAGGTGACTTAATCGCCTTCCCCAAGCTATACAACCCACGTCCGGTGGCAATCATGGGAACCGGCTCTGAGGCTGCTTCAGCAAGCGCAAGTCCGGCTGCCGCTCCCGGAACTCCGCCAACTCCATAACCAAGAGCAGCAGGAACCGCACCACCTGTTGGTCGCGATAATCTGTTCAAAACCCGTTGCCCAAGAGTCGGATTCGTACGCAACTTTTCAGCCGCCTCTTTTACCGGGATAAGCCCCTGCATTATCTTGTCGATCTCAGCAACGCGAGGAACCGCAGCATGAACCTGTCCTGTCAGGTCTGAGTACATCTGGCGACTGGTATTGACAACTTCAGGATGAAGCAGGCCCCCGGTGTTGGGAGTTCCGTATTTCCCAAACTCCGACCCAATTCCCCGCCGAATATCTACCGCCTGCGTTGGGCTAATCTCTGGCGGGTAGTCCAAGCCGTTTACTCGGTTGGAATAAACTGACTCTTCTAGGGGCTCAAGCTGCCCATGAACGAGCGCGTTTCCTTGTCGCTCGGCAACCCCACGCGCCTGACCGGCAATGCGACGCGCTGGATAAAGATCAATAGGTGTATTTGACCCAGCCAGTTCAGCCGTCTGTTCGGCGCGTAACGGAGCGAGCGAGGACTCTGCCGATTGTGCAATAGTCTCCGGGCGTAAGCCCTTCGTGTAGGTCGCGGCCATTTCAGCCGGATTTGCCCCAAACGCTTCCGCTTTACTAGGAAGATGTAAACCAGCCTTGAAGAACGGGCGTGATGTTGCCCCCACGGCTTTACCCACTCCACGAACAATGGGCTTTGTCGCGGCAACATTGAATACTTGGCCAACGCCAGAAGCCAAGCCCCCAACGATGTCAGGCTGCTTGCCAGACTCGATAACGTTTCCATACTTGTCAAGTTGTGGCGCTTCGCCCCCCATTTGCTCTCCGGCGTGGGCAGCGCCTGGGCCAATCCCGGGAATAGCCGAAGCCAGCCAGTGACCAGCACTTTCCAGGTGTTCACCGCGGTTCCAAGCATCTCGGCCCTTATTTTGTTCGTCAATCCCAGCGTCCCAGATCCCCTTTGCGGTATCGACGGGGTGCGAGATCGCCGCAGCAATACCGGGTATCGGGTTGATAGAATCGAAAAACTGGCCAAACGCATGACCAGCGGTCTGCGGGGCTTGAGGGGCAAAATCTGGCTTTGGCTCTACTTGCGGCTGAGAACTGCGCGCCTGTGCCGCAAGAGCGGCATAATCAACCGGCTTGGCCGCACTCTGCGTACGAGCCTGATCTGCCAGCGCAGCATAATCAACCGGTGGTGTCGCCATTACTTGATTCCTGCCAGCTTCTTGAACGCGTTAGCCTGTTCTAGCGTGTCGAAAGGATGGACGCTTCCGTCTGGTGCGGTGACTGAGATATTACCGCCTCGCTGCCCTCCGCCCTGACCAGCGCCAACATCATTCCGTAGTTGCACCTTCGGGACTCCACGCTCTAGCCGGTTAAGTACCTTCTCGAACTGTCCCAACTGCTTCAAGGCATACTCGCGGTTAGGGGTGGTAGGCCCAGGAATGGTGGCTTGGATGGCCGACCGCAGATCCTCGGAGCCTTGACCAGCACCGAGCACGGAGCGCATGGCCATTGCGTTCTCGATAAGCAGCGCCGTATTGACCAAGTAGTCTTGTTGCGCTGGATTCAGCGCCCCGGCAGCCCCTCCGCTTATCAAGGCGCTGATTGAGCCTCTTGGATCGCGGCTTCGGAGAGCAAGGGCGATCTTGGCCTTATCCATTCCATTGAAGTCGGGCATCGCCTGTAGATTGCCACGCACCGCTTGTACGTTCCCGCGGATATCTTCAATGAGCGCGGTTTTCTGAAGCGCAGGAGCCGCAGGTCCGGCTGGCATGTAGCGACCCGGCTGTTGCTTGTTGGCGGTGTTTATATCGGCTGCATTGAGGAACGCCGGAGAATTCCCGTTTTGCGTATCAAGCACTGGATATTCGCGCGTTTGGCCGAGCACCTCCATGCGAGCAACGCCGGGCTGAACTTTCGTCAGGTCGTTGACCTTCTTGTATCCGGTAATAAACGCCTGGTCCTCAGGAGTCCATTGAGCTTCAGGTTTTGAGAAGATCGCTCTCGCCTTATCGTCTGCCGACATGGGTTTCCCGGCTCCCACCTGCACATTCGCCCACCGGGGATCGTTCTCATCGGGGAGGTTGTTGGGGTCTATACGCGCCTTATTTAAGGCTACAGTTATGGCGTTAGGAGCAGAGCGGGCTTTAAGCCGTGCGGTAACCACCGAAGTGGGATAATTGCTTCCAGATTTTAGTCCCGTCATAGCCGCCGTATCATCATCAACGAGCATCATCCCTTTGTTTTGGCCTAAAACCTGATCGACGACTTGATAGGGTTGCGTCGTCCCGACCGGCAACTTCCCGCCACTGGCATCAGAGATAGCCGGAGTCACCGTCACTGTTCCACGCCCTTGCCCGCTATAGTACTGTCCTTGCGCTTTGTTGCGCTCAATCATGGACTGGTTCAGTTGCTGCTGGCCAGCAAACTGCTGCTGGTTCTGAGCGATCTGAGCCGCCGCTTGCAACGGCGCTACCCGCTGCTTCCACTCGGACATCTGCTCCCCATAGCCCGGATGCAGGATGTTCTCGCCCATCGAGCCGACGTCGATAGCCGGGGCGCGCTTGCCCATGGCGTTGGCGAACCCGGCCGCTCCGCCTGCGCCTATCGCCAGCGCCCGTTGCCACCACTTAGGCTCCTTCATCTGCGGCGGCCCGGTGGTGATGTCCTTGGGATCGTAAGGGACGGGCTGACCCTGATCGTCCAGCCGCCCCGTCAGCGCCTGCGAGTACTTCGTCATCTGCGGCGGAGGTTCGTAGCCTTTGGGTTGGGCGGCGACGGAGGCGGGAGAGGGCGTGGGTGTCTTTGGGCCATAGTTCAACCCCGCCCCGCGCTTTGCTAAATCCTGCGCCACCATCCAGTCATCCAGCGGGTTGGAGATTGAGCCGTCGGGATCCTGATAGACATGCGGATCGAAGGCAAGCCGGGGATCTTGCGTGTTCTGACCTGAAGCCATCTCCAGTTCGTTCGGGTCCATCAACTCCGGGTCGCCATTTTCCAGATACTGAGGCTTGGGTTTAGGCATCGTCACACCCTCGCGCCATACGGTTTCCTCATCGAGTTCACGAGCGGCATTGCCATCGACGGGCGGATCTTCGCCTTGGCCCTATACCCGAGCGGCACCACGGCGTCATTCTTACCGAGCATCACCTTGGTCGGGCGGGTAATGATCGTTCCCATGGTCGGGGGAGCCGCGCCAGAGGGCTGCGGACCCGGGGGAGGCATCTGAGGTACCGGCGGAACGGGCGGCACGCCACGGGGCAAGCCAGCGCCGGGAGGAGGCATTCCCGGACCCGCGGGCGGCATTCCCGGCGGTACCATCGCCCCGTCGGCGCTAAACATCTCCGCTACGCGCGCCGGTTGGACGCCCATGGCGCGATACGGCGACGCACCGCCGAACGGCTCGCCCATGGCCTGTCCCCGTTGCTTCCACGACGGCTGACCCCCGTCGGCCATGAACTTCACCTTTACCGCCTTAGGATCGCCGCCACTGACCTTGATCGTGGTCGGCTCGTCCGCGTATCCGCCGTCTTCCATGTACGAAGGGCGACGCCGGGGTAGTAGCCCGTCAGCGCCAAAACCTGCCATCCCGGCATCTCCCTCGGCTTCGGCAGCATCGGCAGCGTTGGCGATATCGGACCCCGGAGCGGCTGGTTGCCCAATTCCGCCACCGAAGCCGTACTGCGAGATCAGGTTCCCAATCCCGCTGCCAAGCGAAGTCGCCGCCTGCTGCATTGGAGCCTGACCCTGCATACCGCCGCCACCGCTTTGCCCGCCACCGCCACTCTGGCTGCTGGGATTCTGCTGGTACTGCTGGAGTCTCTGCTGAAACTGCTGCATCCAGGAGTTCTGGGAAGCGGGATCGGTGGAACCGGAGGAGCCCGCCGATGCCGCCGCGGGCGGCGCTTCGGGCTGCGGATTGAGTGCCGGGTTACGCGCTTCCATCTGATCGGAGAACAGCATCGCCGCCTGCCGCGGGTCGTAGCCAGGGGTGCTGCCGCCATCGAGATAGCCATCCGCGTGGCGAGCGAACGGCGTGCCCGGACCAGTTGAGACAATCGCTTCGGGGCCGGCCTCGCCTACGACTGCTGGCTCTTCTCCCATGCCGCCTTCGTCGAGGAACGACAGCGCCCCTCCGAGGCCACCCGCGATCTCAGTGAATAGATTAGGGTTCTGGCTGGCCTGTTCCTGCGCCTGAAGCGTTCCGTTCACCCCTTGCGTCTGGGTGCCATACGCCTGGTTCTGCAACCCAAGCGCATTCTGAGCGTTCTGATTGGATTGTGCGTTCTGCTGCTGATAGTAGTTCAGCCCTTGGTTTTGCTGGCCAATCCGGGTCTGCCCGATGTTCTCCTGACGCCCTGCCGCCGCATTCGAGGCTGCTACCCGCGCCTGAGTTTGCGCGTCTCCCGCCTGTGCCCCGATGTTCGAGGCCGCCCGCGCTCGGTATGCCGCCTCTGCTGCCGGATTACCTCCACTCGCCGCTGTCGCCCTCTGCGCCGCATCCGTCGCCGCCGCCGTATTGGTCCCCGCGCTGATCCCCGCCCCCGTCACCATTTGCTGCTGCTGCTGCGGGGTCATGTTAATCTGGCTCAGCTCGCTGGCGTTGTAACCGCCTTGGCCCTGAGCGAGCGGATCCTCGATGTTGTTGAGATAATTCGCCGATCCCGTGACGTTAGCTTGGTTCTGGTTGTACAGCCCCAAGTCCTGATTCATCAGCCCCGCACCCGTTTGCGCCGCCATCTGCCGGGCATTCTGCGCCGCCGTTTTAGGGTTGGACGTATTCTGAAAGTTCTGCGGATTGGTGGGGTCGTCGGTGGCGCTCACTGGTTGGTACTGAAAAGGCTGGGTGGCCATGGCGGTTCCTCTCTTCTAGTCTAAGGCCCTTGATAGACCCCGTTGGCGTAATTCATCGTTTGGGTAGTCACGGTCTGCGTACTGAAGTTCACTCCCGTCACCACGGTCGTCGGCGTCGAAGACCCGCTCACCGGAGTCAGCGGCGACCCGTTTACCTCCACTGGCGCGGCAGCGTTGGGATCTAACTTCACAACCAACGTTCCAGCGGCGTTGTAAAGCGCGATATTGGGCACTGACCCGTCGAGCACGATCTGACCGCTGCCGGGCTTGCTGATCACGATGTCGGGTACCGCGGCATTCAGTGTTATGAAGGCAGTCACGTTGCCGCTGCCGTCAAACGCTTCGGACGTGAATGAAGGGCCGGTCGGGTCGAGAACTATCTCGCCCGCCGCCGAGGTAAGAGTGATGGACGCGTTCTTGATCTTTAACTCCCCATCGGCGAACATTCGGAGCTTGTAATCCGAGAACGAAGCGCCAATCGCCACCGTCTGGGCCAGCATTCCGGCGAAGTAGCGCAAGCACGTTCCGCCGCCCGTGTACGCGCCCGCAAACGCCGACCCGGTGCAGTCGAAATTCGTCGCGTCCACGACCACGATAACGAACTGCGTCTCGGCATCGAGCACGCCGGGGAGCGATTGCAGGTCCACCTGATCCCCGGTCTCGTATAGATGGGGCACGTCGGTGGTGATACGGATCAGCCCGCTTCCGTTATCCTCGGCATCGTCGATCTGAAGCACCCGGTCCACTACGCCGCCGCTGGTGTAGGCACCGGCGAATACCGTGTTTTGCAGGTCGATGGTATCCGCATCGACAACAGTTACGGTTTGAATCCCGGTGGCGTTGTTAGCGAACGTGCCGCCTGGCGGAGGGGACTCGCCGATTCCACCGACGTTCTGTACTCGCACTACATTCCCGGTAACCAGCGTATGGCTCACGACGGTTAGCTCGATAAGCCCGTTCCCGTTGTCAACCGCACCCGTAACGGGCAGCGTGTCGTTCTGTGTCCCAATCCAAGCGGCATGCCCTTGCCACGGGTCTAGCACATCCAGCCAGCCACTCTCGCCAATAACGACGCTGCCATCCGTGTTGGCGTTGAACAACGCGTTGGCGGGATCGTGCTTAAGCAGCGGGTCGGCTACGTGCAACTCGCTGAGGTAGTTGGTGTATTGCACCCCTTGGTAAACGAGATCGCCAAACGCCGCTACAAGCTGACCTTGGGCGTTGGTGAGTGCGATCTGGTTGAGCGAGGGAGCGGTGTTAGCGAGTGTGGCATGGAGGCTGTCCAGATGGCCGCTGAGCTTCTCGATGTCCTTAGCAAGACTTTCCACGCCGGGCAAATCCCACTGGCGAATCACGGAGGGCGACGAGGCGCGCGAGGGGGCGTTGGGGTCGCTTTTCAGCAGAGGCTTGCCGCTTGCTTTGAGGTTTGACGCCATACTACACCCGCCCTCGCGGCGTAAACACCACCCGTTTATCGAGTGCCGCAGCCCGTTTGGCGCATCCGGTGCACGGGCGCACCCCAGCGGCTCTCGTGATGCGCGTAATCAACGTCCCCAGCCCCACCGGCTTACGCAGCAATGGCAGCCGCACTTGCATGAGAGTGTGGTTGCGAGTAGGCATGGCGTTACCGATTGAAGGCCGACTGCTTGGAGTAAGCTACGAACCCGCTGATCTCGGCCCAGGAAGTCGAATCGCCAGAGACTCTAATCGTATAATTATCGACTCGATCCAAGTCAAACCGTGTACTGTAAACCATGCCCGGCTCAGTACTTAACGCGCTTGGAATCCCGATATTGGTCATCAGTGGCGAGGTAACGCTCGTCTTACGATCCAGCGAGAACGCCATCAGCGTCGGATTGCCCGCGCCGCGCGCCCAGAGATCCACTGCTCCCACCCGCACCATGCGCGAGGCGAAATCGCCCGCCCCAGTGACGTAGCCGCTCTCCCAGATCCAGGGTTCCTCGCTGTAGAGCACGGCGTCGAAATGCCCCACCGGCCCCGTGACGATCGGCCCGATCCAGAGATTAGTCTGATCGGTTCCCACCTCTTTCACGATCGCGAGACAGCCGAAATAGAGCGGCGGGGTGACAACGCCGAGAGTGCTCATGTGCCACTCCATACCGGGGTGCCGCTGATCACGCCAGTCGTCGGGTCGAGGGTGAGCCCGGGAGGCAGAGTCCCTGTGGCAACAGCCCACGTACAGGGCGGCGTACCCCCATTCATCGGAAGTTGAACCGAGTACGCCGTGCCAATCGTGGCGCTAGGGGTACTGATCGGGTAAAACAGCGCATACGCTACTTTGTCGGCGTTCATTGTCACTGCCACGGATCCAACCGTCGTATCCTGTATATCATCGGTCCAGTCGAAGAGCGTAAAGGCGTTTCCAAGCGCCGGGCCAACGCTTACCGTAACGCCGGCGCCGGATGAATGGCTGCTTGTGCCGGGAGGGGTAATCGTGCCGCCTGCGCCTACCGCCGTGCTCAGGAAGTACGTGCCCGCAGTCCGGGTGCCGATCTTCAGCTCAGCCAGGGTACAGGGTAAGCTGCTGATGCTGATCACGTCAATCCGCACATAGCGCCGCTTGGAGGCAGTAGCGAGGTAAAGCTGGCCGCCCACGTTCACGAGCGCCGGCGCATCCGTGAATGGGCCAACCAGGCTATAGTTCTCGACGTTAATCGTCGCATCGGAAGCGCTGACCGCGCTTGGCCCGTAGCCCGAGTCCCACCACGGCGAATCGTTCTCCGTATTGTAACTGGCAAAATCCTCTGTGTGGCCGCCCACTACCACCGCCACCTCGTAGTTCGACTCGTCCCCGGCCTGGAACTGGAACATCACGGTATCAAAGGCTTGGGCATTGTTTACGCCAAAATCAATAAAGATCGAGTAGCCACGCGGGTTGGATGGCGAAAAAGTAGTCCAAGCGGTGGTCGGATCCCCATCGAAGGCTGAGCGGATAGCGCCGGAATTCTCGCTTCCATCAGGCGTGTAGACCTGCGGGCTCCCAGGTATGGGACTAGGCCAGCCACCACCCGGGATCGCGCATACTTCGGTTACGTAACTCGCAAGGCTCAGCCAATTCACTGACGCCCTCCTTGCTGCACTGGCGACGGCCATGGGGAGGAGATCCCGCGCAGAAACGCCTCCACCGACTCCCCGTTCCTTGTTTTCCACGTATTCCGGCCCGTGCGGATGTAGGTATAAAGTGTGGGCGAATCCGTGACACGCGTCTGCCGGGCATGCCCTTCAATTGCGAGCAGAAACTGTCCGTCCACGTTGGCGGAAGAGCCAGCGAACGGGTACGCCTGCGCCAGCGTGCGCCGGAAGAAGAACGCCCCGCCCAATGGCCAGCCGTGGACGATCCGCGTCTCCCCGCCTGGCAGCCGCACCAGGAACTCTGCCCAGCAGGCGAAGTCCGCATCCGCCAATGCCGCCGCCCCTCGACTCAGAAACCCAGGCGCGTAGAGATCATCGTCATCCCACTTGTGGAGAAGCGTCCCGGTGGAGGCGAGCACCCCTTGGTTGAGCTTGGCTCCCAGCGTTGCGCCAAGGGCGGCCGCGAGCACAAGAATCGTCCCCGACGGCACGTAAGCGGGTGGTGCGTAAAGCGTCGTCCCGGCTTCCTGCACGATCACTAACTCGCGAGGCTGGTAGCGCTGGCCTAGCCATTGGTCTACCGCGGCGGGAATTAGCTCGGGCCGGCTGGTCGCAAGGATTGAACTCAGCTTCTCAGCCACAGCCACCCCCTCCCGTGCAGTAGGTATAGATATCTACGTCCACCGAAGCAGTGCTGCCCAAAGAATCCGTAACCTTCAGCGTAAATGGGTAGTCCGTATCGGCACAAGGAGTCGGCGGAGGCGGAGGCGGCGGGGGCGGCGGCGGAGGGGGCGGCGGTGGCGGCGGTGGCGACGGAGGGGCCGGCACCGGCGTCACCCCGTAAAAGTCCAGGCTAATATCGCAAGTATCGAACTCCTGCCCGTTGGTATAGTCGATGCAGAAACAGTGAGTACACTCGGTCGCACCATCGAGCGGCACACCCACGTAAAGCCGGTTGTGATAGACGTCATCCGCAATCTGAATCACGTAAGCGGCCGCCCAATTCACCCGCGCCCAGACGTCCTGGACGAGATACGTGATCGGCTTTTCGCCATACGTGCCCGTGAACTGATCCACGCCGCGCTCGGAGACAAGCCAGATGTACGCGCCGCCCGTCTTGGCGCAGACGAGATTGGGCAGCGGTGCACCAATCGCCGTCGAGATCGTAACCGGCTCAGACCATGTGCTCGGGGTGTCGGAGTTGTCCGTCACGCGTCCCGTCCAGTGATCGCCAGAGAGGTAAAGATCCGTCCCGCCAGGCAGTGTGAACGCCACCCCGATGGCGCGCTGATTAGGCATCAGTACGAACGAATCCGCCGTGCGTAACTGCTGCGGCTGCATCTGGTCGCTAACCCAGAGCGTCGAGCCCGCCACATAACACATCCGCGTCCCGTACTGGAGCACTTGGCTCGGGAGAAACGGGCCATTCCCATCGGCGTCCTGGACGTTGAGCAGGAACTGGTTGGGATTAGCATTCGGTCCGCTGATCGGGTCGGCGTATCCAGCGAGATCCTCGTCTGAGATGTCGGCCACGAAGTTCAGGAACGGGCTAATCCCGAGCGGAAGAGGTTGCTGCTCAACGGAAGCATTTCCCCCGGCGGCTGGGGGCACCCAGTACCACTCGTTGGGGTTGTCGGCCCGAGTCATGATTAGAAACACGGTCGCCTGAGCACCGGTGGGATTGGAACCCGCATCAGTCTGCGCCGGTACGAGGGCGGTGACGGCGATCTGGCGCAACCCGGCGTTCAATGTGACCGAGAATGGGTTGCCGTAGGGATCGGCGATCGTGGGCGTGGTCGAGAAGCCGGTGCGATTCTGGTAGACGAAGCCGATATAGTGAGTTCCCGCCGTACACTGTCCCGGGCCGTTATCTTCGGCGTCGGCGCTGGTTACGTCGATTGGACCACGAAAGGCGATGTCGGTATTCACTCCGTCGAAGACGCGGGCCTGGTACACGCCTAAGCCGCCCGTTCCGTAGCCGCAGAAATACGTCCAAACATCCACGTCGGCGAATGAGGAGGCGCGCGCTCCGTTGAGTAAGCTGGCGGCGAGAATGTTCTGCTGCGCACCCGTATCCTGTACCAGATCGCTCACCCCAGCACCGTCCTGCCAAAGCACGTGATTCAGCCCATTGGGGGCGATCCAGTTGAACAGCGCCGTCATCTTTCCGGTAGAGGCGAGAGTCGTGGGAGTGACAGCAGGGCGGGTGACGACGATGGCTGGCTGGACGCGCATGTTCTGCATCCAGGAGGCACGAGAGGGGTTGCCTTTATGACGTCCGGCGACGTATGAGTACATGCCCCGAGGTGAGGCGATTTCCTTTCCCGGGCTCCATCCGCGAAGGCTCACTCGCTCCCCTCCGGCATGAACTTATCGCACAAACTCAGCCAGTCCTCGTTGAGAGCGCCCCGGTCACTGAGCGCCTGGAGAGCCCGGCTTATAACCTCCGTAGCCCGTGGCCCGACGCCAACCTCTTTCCCGTGATCTGCCTTGGGATTCCAAACGACGCGCGCCCCGTCCTGGCGCACTGCAAGCGTAGTCAACTCCCCCTCGCTAAACGACAACTCCTCCCGCAGCTTCCGGACAATACGGAGGGAGAGGAGGTCCCCCTCCCTCGGTAGCGCCTTCAGCAGCAGCAACCGCTCTTTGACGGTAAGCTGCATGGGGGTATCCTACGTGCCAAATGTGCGCTCGGACTTCGACCCGCCACGCGCCAATAGAAGCAGCGCCGTGAATGAGTCCGAGTTATTCCCGTCAGTGAACTCCGCCCCGACCTTGGTGCTGCCGGAGAAGTTCCATAGCCGCACCCAGGCCGGGCAGGTGGCGAGAGTATATTGTGGCCGAACGTTCGAGTCGATGCGGGTAACGCCGCCCTCAACGTTGCCAATCACGTAAGTGGGGCAATTCACCCAGCAGACTGCCGTAGTCACCGAGGTCGAGGCCGGGGTGCTCAGCGTAACCGCGTGCGCGCTCACGTAGGTCATAACCGACGTAAGAGTCGCGCCGCCCGGACCAGCGCCCGGGATCTGGATTGAGTATCCGGTATCGGCAGCGGTGAACGTGGTCCCGGCGCTGGTGAAGGCGGTCGGGGTAGCCGTACTGACCGTGCCATCCGCCGCCGTGTAGCGCCCGATGGAGAACCCGCTTGCCAAATACCCGTTGGCGGTTATCGCGGGCAGCAGGTCGAGTACTTGGGCCGGGTTGATCGGGTCTTCCGGGTTGGAGACGAGGTTGAGCGCGGCAGCGATGTCGAAAGGCAGGCCGCCGGAAGCGGTGAGGTAACCGGTCGAACTGGCGGCTACCTTGATCGAGATAGTGGCCGGAGCCACTGGGATCTGGTTAGGACCTTCAAAACCGAGAGTAATTGTAGAGACTGCCATGTGATTCCTCTATTCTCCCGGTTACAGGGTGATCGTGACGTACCAAAGCTGCACTTTGGCCGTTCCGGTCCCAGTGATAAACGCCGTACCAGAGTAGAGGGTGAGCCCCGTGTTGGCCAGGACGGTGAGGCCATTGGCGTGCGCACCATCCTGAATCAGCGTGTAACTGGTCCCGGCAACGGCATTGACAACAGAAGCTGGGATAGTATCGGCCAGAGCGGCGGTCGAACCCCCGGTCCAGACGCAACTCAGCGCGCCGCCGTTGGCATAGACGGTGGCAGTGGTGGTCATCTCTAACAGCAGCATGAGCGGCACAATGGCCAGCCCACTCCCCGGAGCGGCGACAAGCACTTTGGCGATGCCACCCGCGTTGAGGATGTCAGCCGAGGAGACGGTGATCGTGGCCGTGCTAGCGAGGCTCGATGCCCCGACAACGGATGCGCCGTTAGCGATAGTCAGCGCCGCTCCGCTGGGGATCGTGGCCCCATTGGGAAGCGTGACGGTATCGGTGCCGGTTCCGCACCCGATCAGCGAGTTGACGCCCGTACCAGCGGCATTAACCGATTGCAGATACTCGCCATTGAGCACGTCAGGAGCCTGTTCGACGTTGGCGGTGGGGTGACCCCACCAAGCGATGTCCGTGACCCGGCGGAGGGACTGAACCCAATTCCGCCCTTTTCCAGTAGATGCGATGATGGCCATGGTGATTTCTCCTGGCCTTACGCGTTAGTCCCACCGCGGTTGATGATCAGGTGGAAGGTGAGAGTGTCATTGGCCGCCG
>Ga0182014_10006406_pt1 | contig 12665 bp, 10 predicted proteins | sample 612S2DmetaG_FD_120489 | JGI IMG/M metagenome (GOLD analysis project Ga0182014, IMG submission 120489) | Permafrost microbial communities from Stordalen Mire, Sweden - 612S2D metaG | ecosystem: Environmental > Terrestrial > Soil > Wetlands > Permafrost | place: Sweden: Stordalen | collected... | reverse complement strand
CGCGGCGAGTGGCTGGAGGTGTTGAAGGAATCCGGCGTCGACGCCTATGGCATCGACCTCAACCCGCATTTCGTCGAAGGATGCGTGACCCGGGGTCTGGACGTCCGCCTCGGCGACGCGTTTCAACACCTTGCCGAGGTCCCCGAGCGGTCACTGGCCGCGGTGACCGCCCTTCACGTGGCCGAGCACCTTCCCATCGAGGCGCTCGTCGAGCTGATCGACCTCAGCATCCGCGCTCTTGAGCCCGGCGGGCTGCTTATCCTCGAGACCCCCAATCCCGACAGTCTGGTGGTCGGCGCATCGACGTTCTACATCGATCCGGGACACGTGCGCCCGCTCAACCCTCGCTTTCTCGCATTCCTCGTGGGTGTGCGTGGCCTGGCCGATGTCGAGGTCCGGTACAAGCATCCCGCCGACGACGGGGTGCCGGCGCCCGACCGGGAGCGGCCCTGGGCGGTGGACCTGTTGCCGGTGGTCGAGGCTATCAACCACCGGATCTTCGGCCCCCTCGACTACGCGGTCCTGGGTCGGCGAGTCTGAGCTGAGACGGCGGAGACACCTCTCATGCGCATCGCCTGGTGGAGCCCGCTGCCACCACAGCGGAGCGGCATCTCCGATTACAGCGCCATGCTCCTCCCCTACCTGCGGGAGCGGCTTGACATCGTCACTGTGGTCGCCGATCCCGTCGCCTCAGGGGTGCGGGTCCCAGGGGGCGTCCCGGTTGTGGCGGCGAGCGACTACCTGGCCGGCGCAGCCGGACCCTGCGACCTCGACGTGTATCAGATGGGTAACCACCATCTCTTCCACGCCTACATGCATCCGCACGTGCTAGATCGCCCGGGATTACTCGTGCTTCACGATCTCAGTCTCCTCGACTTCTACGTGGGCTTGTGTGGTGGCCCGGATAGTGCGACGCTCCTCGAAGAGGCCCGCTACAACGACCCCAGCATTGATGGGGACCTCCCGAAGACAGTAATCGACGGAAGGTGTGAGCTGGATCGCATGAGATTGCAGCTGTCCCGGCGTCTGGTGGAGGCGAGCTTGATGACCGTCGTCCACAGCACCTGGGCTGAGGCCGAGGTCAGCCACCGATACCCAGGAGCGCGTGTCACGCAGATCCACTCGCCAGCGCCTCTTCTCGGCGTGTCGCTCGATGTGCCGCGGCAGCCTCGTGATGAGGTGGTTTTCGGCGTCTTCGGCGGGCTGGCGCGGCACAAGCGTATCCCCGTTGTGCTCGAAGCGTTCGCCAGGCTCCATCGGTATGTTCCCGGACAGGCTCGCCTGCTAATCGCAGGTCGCAGTGAGGATGTCACGGTGGTCAGCGCTCTCCGTCAGAAGATCGCCTCCCTCTCGCTTGAGGGTGTGGTGGATCTGGTCATCAACCTGTCGCCCGAGGGCTTCGAGGAAGCGCTCCTCGGCTGCGATGTGGTGGTAAGCCTGCGCGGGCCCACCGTCGGCGAGACAAGCGCGGGGCTCATGAGGGGCCTGGGAGCGGGCAAGCCGGTGATCGTAAGCGATCTGCCTCAGTACCGCGAGCTTGACCGGAAGTTCTGCTGGCCCATCCCCACCGATCCGAACCAGGAGGTGGCGGCCCTCGACGAGTTGATGCAGGAGCTGGTGGCGGATCCGCTGCGGCGGTCCTCTGGGGGGAGGGCGGCGCGTCACTTTGTTACCTCCCACGCATCTCCGGCGATCGTCGCCCGCCGGTATGCCGCAGTGTTCGAGGAGTGTGTTGGTTCGAGCCGGCGGCACTGGGTGGAGGGCTCGATCCCGGCGGTGCGCCCAGTTGCGGAGGTGAACGCGCACGGTGACTGGAGAGCGACGACGGGGCTCGCGGAGGCGGCTCGCCGCTCCGTCACGGCCCTAGCGGCCTCCGGCGTTCGCGTATGGCTGAACGACCGTCAACTTCCAGGCATCTCGCGGGCGGAAGAGCGGATGCCCGGCACGTTGCGCGAGCTACGGGCCGGACGTCGCGGCCCCGTCGACCTGTGGTACCTAAACGTGAACGAGTTTCCCGCCGTCGGCGATGCCGAGCTCCGGCCCGACGGGAGCGCCCGTCACGTGATCGGCTTCTGGTTCTGGGAGCTGCCGGCTGTGGCCACGACCCTGATCCCGCAGATCGCGCGTGTGGACGAACTGTGGGTCGGTAGCCGGTTCACCGCGGCCGCGTTCCGCGGACACACGGATAAACCCATCCATGTGATGCCGGTTCCCATCGAGGCCGCGCCCGACCCGCGACTGAGCCGCGCCGACTTCGGGCTCCCCGAGGCCGCATGCTTATTCTTCTTTCACTTCGACGCTACCTCGTCGCTGGCCCGAAAGAATCCCTGGGGAATGATTCGCGCCTTCGGCCGTGCCTTCACCGCCTCGGAACGGCAGGGCCCGACGAGGCTGGTGATCAAGACCCTGAACCTGCGCGCGTTTCCGCAGGCTCACGAGCGGCTGACCCGCGAGATGACGGCCGTCGGCGGAATCCTGATCGACCAGAGCCTGAACCGATCGGAGATGGACGGGCTGATCGGCCTCTGCGACGTCTACGTCTCGCTCCACCGGTCCGAGGGTTTCGGTATGGGGATGGCCGAGGCGATGCTCCTCGGTCTTCCCGTGGTGGCGACGGGTTACTCGGGGAACCTGGAGTTCATGACCCAGGCCAACAGCTGCCTGACCGGCTACCGGCTGCGACCGATCGACAAGGAAGATCTCGCGCAGCACCCGGGGCTCGAATGGATCTGCGAGTTGGGCCAGTTCTGGGCCGAGCCCGACGTCGATCAAGCGGCGCGCTGGATGCGCTGGCTGTACGAGAACCCGGCGGCAAGACGGCGGATCGGAGCCGCCGCCTCGGCGACCGTTCGCAGCCGCTACAGCGCCGAGGTGGCCGGAGCGGCAATGACCGCACGCTTGGTTGAGCTCTCGGACGGATTTGCCATCGAGGCGCGACTGCGGGGGCGTCGTGGTGCCGACGTCACCACCTCGGGAACTGACGGGCGGTGATGGTCCCGCGCCCTCACCGACGCGTCTTTCGGCGTGGCGGCCAGGCAGACGGAGAGGGTCGATGGCCGTAGCGGCCGGCGGCGGCCAGGTGGCGGGGATGGCGGCCGAGACCGGCGAGGGACCGCACGGCGTGTTCACCGCGTGGCTGGGGCGCCTCTGCATCCCACGACCGGGAGCTCGACTGTGGTCCTTCGGCGGCTACCTGCTGGCCGCGCTGGCGCTGACGTTCCCCGCGTGGCGCAACCCGACCATGGAGTGGCCCGGAGCTGCCGGAGATCCCACGGCGGCGATGAACTTCCTGGGCTGGTATCCATTCGCCCTGACCCACGGCCTGAATCCCTTGCTTGACACCTATGTGAACCTGCCGCAGGGATCGAACATGATGTGGAATGGCAGCATCCCTCTGCTGGCGGTGGTGATGTGGCCCGTCACCGCACTCTTCGGGGTCGTGCTCTCGTACAACGTGGCACTTCTTTTGGCGCTCGCCCTCGACGGCTGGTGCACTTTCCTGTGGCTGCGCCGCCATGTGCAGCACGTGTCGGCAGCCTGGCTGGGCGGACTACTCATGATCCTCGGCCCGTATGCTGCGACCCAGGCCACGGCCCACGTCCTCCTGCTCCTCTTCTTCCCGGTACCCCTCCTGGTTCTCGCCACCGAGAAGGTCATCCGGCACCCTGAGCACAGCAACCTCCGATGGGGCGCCATCATCGGTCTGCTGGCTGCCGCACAGATGCTCCTCAGTGAGGAGATCCTGGGCCTCTCTGTGATCGTTATCGGGACCACCGTCGTGATCGCCGGCCTGCTGGCCCCCCGTAGCGTCAGGAAGCGCCTTGTCCCTTTGGCCAAGACGCTTGGGATCGCTGCGTTGCTCTTCCTGGTGATCACCGGAGTTCCCCTCGTCTATCAGTTTCTCGGGCCGGGGCGGATCACCGGGCTGTTCCAGCCACCCAACGTCTACGTGACCGACGCCGTGAACCTCGTCGTCCCCAACGGCTACACAGTCCTGGTGCCACCGTTAGCCGGCGACCTTGCCAGCCACTGGACGGGGGGAACGGGCGAGGCCCTTGCGTACGTCGGAGTACCATTTATCCTCGTCAGCCTCTGGACTTTTCTCCGATGGCATAGGGACCGCTGGCTGCTCGTGGTCGGCTGCGGGACGGCCGCGGCCCTCGTGTGGAGTCTCGGTCCTTACCTCCACATCGACGGCGTCACTCATCACCTCCTTCCCTTGCCAGGACGGCTGTTCGTCTCTATTCCGGGTTTGACGAACGTCATTCCTTCCCGCTTCGCCCTCTTGATGGACTTCGGGCTCGCGGCGGTGGTTGCCGTCTTCACGGATCGGATCGTTCTCCAGGGAAGGTGGCAGTCGCGTGCCGTGGGCGGGGCGGCACTCCTTCTCGTCGGTGCAAGCCTCGCGCCGCAGATGCCGATTCCCGCCTGGAGCGCAGCCACTCCTCAGTACTTCCTCCCCGGTGGGGACATCGAGCACCTTCCCGCCGGTTCGACGGCGCTAGTCGTACCGTTTGGCGCGTACAGCGAACTCGCCCTCGGGCCGCTGCTCTGGCAGGCCGAGTCGAACTTCCGGGTCCGCATGGTCTCGGTCGCGATCTACACGGGGGGCCCCGACGGGATGTCCATCGGACTGCCCAGCGCGATTCAGCTCGAGCAGCATGGCTGGTCGATCCCCTCCTCCGTGACCTCAGCTCCCAGTGGCGCCAGCCGCGGAACCACTCTCGCGTGCGTGATGGACGCCCTCGAGTCGTCTCTACCGACCACTCCCTGCGGCTCGGGAATCATCCCGGCCTCGCGTGACGATCTCCATACGCTCGGGGTCAAGGTGATCATCCTGGGCCCGGTTGCCTATGGCACCGATCCGACACTGCAGCACACGATGGAAGAGTTCCTGACCAGTCTGGCAGGCGCGCCCCCGCGCTCCGACCAGGGTGTGATGGTCTGGAATGCGCCGTGACACCGCCCCATTTTGTATCGTACGGCCCATGAACCCGCTCTCGCTAGAGACCAGATCATGCCCCCTCTGCGGGCCGAAGGGCCGGCCTGTCCCCTTCCTGCCGGCCAAGCTCCAGATGGACGCCCTGGACGCCTTCGCCTTCGCATCGCGCAAGCTTCCCGAGTACATGCATTACCAGTTGGTGCGCTGCTGTTCCTGCGATCTCGTGTACGCCGATCCCGCCCCGGCATCCGCGGCTCTCGCCGAGGCGTACGAGGAGGCCGCCTATGACAGCCAGGAAGAGGCTCGACTCGCGAGCCACACCTATGGACGTCTGGTGGACAAGATTGTGGGGCGGCTTCCGAACCGCACCGGGGCGCTCGATATCGGGACCGGTGACGGGTCCTTCCTTCGGGAGCTCGACCGGCGAGGCTTCACGCGCATTAGTGGTGTGGAGCCATCCGCCGCGCCGATCGAGCGCGCTCACCCGCGGATCCGGGCGCTGATTCGTCACGGTGTTTTCGGGCCCGAGCTCTGCGAGCCAGCCAGCCTGAGTCTGGTGACCTGCTTCCAAACCATCGAACATCTCAGCGACCCGGTCGCAGTCTGCCGACAGGCAGTCCAGATGCTGCGACCCGGGGGAGCGCTTCTTCTGGTGGCTCACAACCGTCGAGCCCTCTCCGCGAGGATCCTCCGAGACCGCTCACCAATCTACGACATCGAGCACCTGCAGCTGTTCTCGACCGCGTCTGCACGCACGCTGCTTCACCGAGTTGGACTGGTCGATGTCACGGCGCGCCCTATCGTCAACAGGTACCCGGCCAGCTACTGGGCGCGGCTGTTTCCCCTCCCGCCCCCAGCCAAGGACCGTCTCACGGCGATGCTGGGCCGTCGCCCGCTGGGCCGCGTGCTGATACCCCTCCCGGCCGGCAACATGGCGGCCTTCGGCTTTCGTCCGGCCTGAGGCTCACCTCGACGCGGTGGTGCTGGCGCTCGCTCTCGGATAGCGAGGCTTCACAGGCGGATCTCGCGAGTGCGCCCAGCGGGCTACGCTCCCGCCCCGACGTAGCGGGAGTAGGTCGCCGTCCAGTCACCGTCTGTCACAACGCGGGCCGGCGTGCACCACTTGCTCACCTCCTCGACCACCCAGTGCGACTCGCCCGCGTCAACGCTCTGCACGATCAGCCAACCGCCTTCGTGGGCACGCGCCAGGAAACGCTCCAAGTAAACCGGTCGATCGTCGGCTGCCAACAGATCAATCTCGCCGTACGGGGCGATGGGCAACCAATACGTGGGACCTGCACCTCCCCCCGGCGGCAGCTGCGAGAGAGCCGGGTTGTCGAGCAGTGCGACCGGCGCACCGGATCCGATGCCTTCGGAGCGCATGAAGGCCGATAGCTGCGCGTCGCTCCAGAAGTCGGACTGCACGCTGAGTACTGCTGCCGGGGGATTTTGGATGAAGGTGGGGATCGCCTGGAGATACCCAAACGCCCCAATCAGCACGCACGCCAGCACGGGCACGAGGACGGCCCGCAAAACAGTCCGCAGGCGCTGAAAGCCCTCGCCTGAGGTCAGGCGCAGCGCGCCGATCAGAGCCACGACGTAGACCGGCGCGAGGCTGACCGCGTTGTTCGGGTGACTGCGCGAGGCGAAGTAGCTGGAGGTGGCCCACACCGCGAAGAAAGCACCGATGAAGTAGGCGCTCCGGGGGTGGTCGGACCAGCCCGCTGAATGCTGCGCACGGCGAGGGTTCCCAAGATGGCAAGACACAGAAGCAACAGAAGAGCCGGGCCTGCGGGGGCTGCGATCAGTGACCCGAAGCCCCCCGCATACGTCGCCGCGTACTCCAGGTACATATGCAAGTCCGGAGGATGTCCCAACCCGAGCTCGTAGACGGCGACAGCTGCTCCGAGCAGGCAGGCGAGTGCGAGGAAGGGTGCCGCGACGAGCAGTGTCCGCCACCTGGGTGCCCGCCGGGAAACGCGCCAGATAAGCAGCAGATACGCAGGAAGCCAGGTGGCGGTCGCGTATGCAGCCGCCTCTGCCGCCCACAGCAATGAAACGAGCCACAGGACTGTCCCGGCAACGAGCCACCGTGCGAGCACCCGACCGTCGGCCTCTCGGGCTATGCGCAGAAGTACGGCGAGCAAGGCCACGCAGAAGACGAAACGATAGCCCCCGACGCTGGGGAAGGCCGACGGACCGACGAACGAGGGGAAAAGTCCGGCGCGAAGGAAGACGGCCGCGAGGGTTATGAGCACCGAAGCAGCCCAGTCGAGGATTCCGCCCCGCGGGGTCCGCAACGTCCAGTACACGATGAGGGCCAGGCCAAGGGTGGCGGTCGCGTTGAGGACGAACATTGACTCCCATGCTGACTTGAGCGGGAACCACGCAATCGCCAGCACGCTGAGGAATCCGTACTGTGAGGGGACGTCCTAGAGCAGCCAGCCTCCGTGCCGAACAAGCTCAGCGGGTCCAACGTAGAATGCCCAGCCCGTCGTTATGCCGGGATCCGCCAGCCCGAACGTTTGCAGGCTGGCGTACGCGAGGATCCCGGCGGCAAGCAGAGCCGGCAACCAGGGCGGCCAGCCGTGAGCAGACTGTTCCGCGAGGACCTTCTTGATTGCGAGGAATACCGCCACCACGATGACCACCAGCGGGCCAACCCAGGAGACTAGCGACATCCCCGCCGGGACGGAACCGTTGATCAGCTGGATGGGGCTGGATGGGTCCGGGCCCCACCACACGAGGGTCAGTGCCGCGGTCCACGAGGTCAGCAGGAGCAGCACCGTGATCAGTGTTTGGAAGCTGCTGGCCCCCGGCAGAACCGATCGACGCAGGATCACCAGGGTCAGGACGACCTGGAGCAGAGCCAGAATGAGGATCGACGGGCTGAACCGCCATATCACAACGGCCACCGCGGAGCACGCTGTGACAGCGCCCAGCACCGCTCGGATCTTGAAGGGGCGCGCCGACCCGTGGCGCCGCTCGAGCAGCAGCCAAACCAGCAGCAGCAGCAGCAGCGGCACCAGCGTCCCTTGGGCGACGTACTGGAGCAGGTCGCCGTCCTTACCGGCCACCGGGTGCCAGAGATAGAGCACCAGGACTGGGATGACGGCAACCGCCGCAGGCCAGAGATCACCCAGCGTGTTGGCCGAGGACCAGATCCAGCTCGCGCCCTGCGCGTCGCGCTGCTCGACCGGAGATTCTCCGTGATCCGGCGACGGGCTCATGCCTCGCCATCTCTCCGGTTCTTGGTGCTCACTGAGCAGTCACGGTGATGACGCTCTCATGAAGGCTTCCGGGCTTGAACCGTGTAGCCCAGGCAATCCTCCCCCCAATCTCGCTTGAGGCTCAACTGGCCCACGAGAGCCGCACCGGCGGCGACCGGCGAGAGGACAACCCGCATCACCCGGAGTGGCGCGATAAGCGCCAGCACCTTCTGAGAGGCCACCGTCAGAGGATTGCCTCGCCCATAGATCCGCACGTCCAGAAACCCGGCTTCCCGCAGGAGGTGCGCCATGCTCGAGGGTGTGAAGCGCCAGTAGTCATACGGCACGAAGTGCCAGCGCGCCGCGAAGGGCACCGTCAAGAGCAGACGGCCTCCCGGTCGGAGACAGCGCTGGACCTCGCTCAACAGCTTTCCGGGGTCGAGGACATGTTCGAGCACCTCGGTGCACAGGACGAGGTCCACCGAGCCATCCGCCACCGGCCAGGGATACCCGCTGACGTAGAGCGTGTCACTTCGTGCATAGCCGAACCGCTCGCCGGACTCCGCAATGTCCAGACCCTGATAGCTGCTGCCCGGGGGAAGCAGGGACCGGTACGGCTGCTCGCCACATCCCACGTCGAGAACGACGCCAGTCTCCTTCGCCAGCAGCGGTCGGAGGTCGTTCCAGATGGAGGCGAGTTGCAGGTCGCTGAAGCGGCGCAGCCGCCCCGGATTCCGGAGCGCCGGGGGTCGCCATCCCTCCGTCTCGCGCAGCGCGAGGTTGCGGCGTGTCACGGCTGGCCGCAGCGGCTGACCCGCACCCTGCCCCGGTCGGACCCTAAGTGCCAGCCCAGCGGCCAGACAGGGTCGGCTCCTCGCCTCGGGCAACGGCTCACGACATACCCCCGACCGCGGGACTCGTCGTCAACGGCGTCACCTCGGCGAGGTACTCCCGATACCACTCCACAGTGCGGCGCAGCCCAGAATCCACATCCCACTCGGCCTGCCATCCCAGCTCCTGCCGGGCTTTCTCCGCACTCAGGCTCTGCTCGGCGATCTCGTGACGGGCTGTGGCTCGCACATCCGGTTCCAGATCGCTTCCCATCACGGTCAGGATCCTCCGGGTCATCTCCACGACATTCATCGGCTCCTCGTTCGAGAAGTTGAACGCCTGCCCGGAGATCTCCCGCCGCTCGCCGAGCATCTCCGCCGCGCGCAGGTATGCAGCGGCTCCGTCCTCGACGTAGAAGTAGTCCCGCAGCGGCGATCCGTCCGACCGGATCACCGGTCTCCGCCCGCGCAGCACGGCTCTGATCGTGCCCGGGACCAGGCGGTTCCAATTGAGGTCACCTCCCCCGTACAGGTTGCCACAGCGGGTTATCACCACAGGCAGCCCATACGTCTCCGCATACACCCTGCTGATCAGATCCGCGCACGATTTGCTCACATCGTACGGGTGGCGGCCGTCCAGTCGCGCATCCTCCACCGTCCTAGCCTCAGCCGTCCCATACGCCTTATCAGACGACGCGATGACAATCTGGCGAACCAGGGGGGACCGGCGGCACGCCTCCAAGACGACCCACGTTCCGCGCACGTTGGCGTCCAGTGTGGCAACCGGATTTCGATTGGCGACGCCCACGATGGTCTGCGCCGCCAGATGGAAGACGGTGTCGACCTCGTACTCCCCAAGGACGCGCTCCATGATCGCCTGGTCACGTACGTCGCCATGCGCGACCATCACCCTCTCGACGTCATGGGAGCGCCAGAGCACGGAGTCCGGAGCCTCGTCGCGGATCAGGCACACGACGGCCGCCCCCCTTGCGCGCAAAGCCGCCACCAGCCAGCCACCCACAAGACCGCTTGCTCCGGTAACGAGAACGGGCCGGTCGAGCCAGAAGTCACTCACTTCCACACCTTCCACCCGGCCTCACCGGCCCTCCACATCTCGTTGAGCATCAGCACCTCACGATATGTGTCCATCGGGTACCAGACACCGTCGTGGCGGTACGCTCGCAGCTCGTCGTCGTGCGCAAGATTGTCCAGAGGTCCACTCTCGAGGATGCAGTCGTCGCCCGTGAGGTAGTCGAAAACGCCGACATTGAACACGAAGAACCCCGCGTTGACCCATCCGTCCAACTGAGGTTTCTCGTTGATGGCCTGCACCCGGTCCCCAGCGCCCAAGGCGAGCACCCCGAACCGGGACGTCGGGCGCACGCATGACAACGTGGCAAGCTTGCCATGTGAGCGGTGAAACGCCACCACCTTGTCGATATCGATGTCGGCCACAGCGTCGCCGTAGGTGACCATGAAGGTATCGCCGTCGATGTGCCGGCGGATCCGCTTGATGCGGCCACCCGTCATGGTCTCCTCGCCAGTATTAGCGAGGGTTACCCTGAAGTCACCATCTGGCTCGGCGTCCGGAAGGAGCTCAACATGCTGCCCGCTACCGAGGTGTACGGTCAGGTCGTGCGTGAACGCCTCGTAGTTGAGGAAATACTCCTTGATCATCGTGCCCTTGTAGCCGAGACAGAACACGAAATCGCGATAGCCGTGATGAGCGTAAATCTGCATGATGTGCCACAGGATCGGGTGGTTTCCGATGTTGACCAACGGCTTTGGTCGGAACTCCGTCTCCTCGCGCATGCGCGTGCCCAGTCCGCCGCAGAGGATGACGACCTGCATCATCGCCCCGGAGTGGCCACCCGAGGGGTGGCCTCGCTCAATTCGGCGTCGTCTCGCTCATCAGCCCCCGCACCCGCGGTGGCGTGGTGTATCACACAGTCGACGACGTACTTCGGCCGCCGCTTCACCTCTTGGAAGATCTGACCGAGGTAGGCGCCGATGATGCTGAGACAGAGGAGCTGCACCGCCCCCAGAAAGAGCACGGAGATGAGCACTGTTTCGAACCCGCGGGGGGCTGGGGGCGTTACAAAGGCCAAGACCATGTAGATCACCATGCCCACGCCGGTCAGCGCGATAACGCAGACGGCCACCAATGAGATCAGCTGGAGCGGGGCAAACGAGAAGGATACGAGTCCCCTAACCGCCCAGCTGAACAGGCCGACGATGCTGTTGGTCGACTTGCCGGCGTGTCGCTCTGCGCGGTGGTACGCGACGCCGCATTGGCGGAAGCCTGCCCACGCGCGCAGGCCACGGAGAAAGCGGTCAACCTCCGGCATGGAGTTGATGACCTCGATCACCCGCCGGTCGATCAGCCCGAAGTCCCCGGCGTCGACCGGGATGGTGAGGTAGCTCAGCCGGCTGAAGATCCGATAGAAGGCTTTGTAGGCGATGCGAAGTGGCCACGAAGCCTTGCGCTTGACGCGCTCCCCGTATACCACGGCATAGCCTTCCGCCCATTTCGCAACCAGCTCGGGGATCACCTCCGGCGGATCCTGGAGATCGCCGTCGAGTAGCACCGCGCAGTCCCCGGTTGCGTGCTCGAGCCCACTCGAGAACGCGGCCTGTGAGCCGAAATTGCGGGAGAGGACCACCACAACCACATGAGAATCGCGCTCGGCGAGTTGCGATAGCACCGCACGGGAATCGTCCTGGCTGCCGTTCTCAACGAATATCAGCTCGTAGTCATAGGGCAAAGCGGAGAGGGCGGCCGTCAACCGCGCATGCATCTCGGGGATGCTTCCCAGCTCGTTGTAGCAGGCGATCACCGCCGAGATCTTCTTGCGCGTCGTGGTGGTGCGCTCCATCACCCCGGCCACGGCACGGCTCTGCCACCAGCCTCCCGGAGTGTCCACCCCCCCGATGGGAACCCTCTCCAGTGTCGGTCAAACTGATTCACAGCGCCCACTGCAGCGTCGGCATAACCACGCGATTCTGGCATGGTCCGTGTTCGCTCAGCAACAACCCCCCTGGCAGCGTGCGCAGACTGTTCCGTCAGGCGCAGGTGGCGAGCGCCCTGGGTGCCACCCGGAGGCGGCGGCCTGCATTCGCCGAGCCGGGCGCTGAGGTCGCCGCGGGCGAGCGGATGGGGCGATAGGGGCGTTAGGTGGGATCCTTGGCGATGCTACGAACGTCACATCAGGGGGCCAGAAGTGATGGGGAGCAGAGGTGAGGGGATCGCGGGTGCAGGCTGAGGGCCCGGAATCCACCGCGTTGGCAACAGCAATAGAATCACCGCCTATGCGTGCGCTCGTAACCGGCGCCACCGGCTTCCTCGGGAGCCATCTCGTCCACCTGCTCCTCGCGCAGGGGGACGAGGCAGCGGTGCTCGTCCGCCCCGCAAGTAACCGAGGACGCCTGGCAGACGTCGTCGACCGTCTCACCGTCGTCGAGGCGCACCTGGAGCAACTCAAGACGGCCCGCGCCCAGATCGCGGCATTCGCGCCGGATACCGTCTTCCATCTGGCCTGGGAAGGGGTTCACGGCGCAGATCGCGACGAGGTCGGCCGCCTCCGCGGCAATGTCCAACGCACCCTGGAGTTGCTCGACCTCGCCGCGGATCTCGGATGCAGCGCCTTCGTCGGGCTCGGCTCACAAGCTGAGTACGGCCCTGCT
>Ga0182014_10006404_pt1 | contig 12668 bp, 20 predicted proteins | sample 612S2DmetaG_FD_120489 | JGI IMG/M metagenome (GOLD analysis project Ga0182014, IMG submission 120489) | Permafrost microbial communities from Stordalen Mire, Sweden - 612S2D metaG | ecosystem: Environmental > Terrestrial > Soil > Wetlands > Permafrost | place: Sweden: Stordalen | collected... | reverse complement strand
CGGAGGAGTTCGCGATGACCTCGCTGCCCTGGTGGAGTCCCGGCAGAATCGCCCTGTTCCGCAGGTCGCTCGAGTGCGCGATGACCTCCGCGCTCAGATCGACGAGCGCGCTGTTCGGAGTGGGAAGTGCGACTGCGCGGGCTAGAGTCTGGCCAATGAACTCGTTGACCGCCGCCCTCGAGCCTCCGGAGAACTTCACAAGATACGTCAGGCCGTCGTCGCACTCCATGAAGTGAGGGCCCGTCGCGCCTTTGTTTACCCCGATGTCCCTCACCGCCCGGACGACCTTCAGACTGAGTGGCAACCTAGGCTCATCTTCTGCCTCCGTGGGGACGGGCACTTAACGCTGACTAGGCTGGGGCGCCGGGGACGTTCGCCCAAGGTTTAAATAAGAAGATATATCGCGATATATCGGGTTAGACTTGCTCGAAAGACCAGGTGTTTCCCTGCACCGTGTCATGAGGAGGGGAGGCGCGAAGCTGTTGATACTGAAGACGCTCTCGTCCAGACCGATGCACGGCTACGAGGTTTCGAAGGAGATTTCGGCGCTCTTCAACGGAGGCTACGAGCCCAGCCCCGGGGTGATCTATCCGACGCTCCAGTGGCTCGAAGACCAGGACTTCATCGCCGGGACGCGCGGGGGCGGGAAGACGGTCTACAAGATTACCGCGCCCGGGAAGGACTTCCTCGAGATGAACAGGCGGGACCTCGACGCAGCAGTGAGATTTTTCGACGGGAGGTCTGGCGGGGACGCCTTCCCTTTGAGGAGGAGCGCCGCTAGACTCGAGCGGACCATACTCATTTCACTCCCGGAGATGTCCGAGGAGAGACGGACCGAGGTCGCAAGGGTGCTCGACGATGCTACAGAAAGGATAACGAAGCTGGTGAACCAGCCATAAGCGTCTCGGCCCAGGATGGAGCGTCGAGCGCAGGCGAGGCCCGCAAGTCAACCAGCGCGATCTTCTGGGCTGTGGATGCGGCCGTCTTCCTCTACCTCGTTCTCGACGTCGTCGCCCAGATTCTCCCTCCGCACTACAACCCCATCAACACCGCGGAGAGCGACCTGGCGGTCGGACCATACGGATACATCATGGCGCTGAACTTCGTGAACCGCGGCCTGCTCTCGCTCGCTTTCCTCTACGCGTTCGGCAGGACCCTGAGTTTCCTGGGAGTTGACAGCGCCAAATACCGAAGAGGGGTCTTCCTCCTCGGCGTATGGGGGGTGGGCGCCCTGCTGCTTGCGCTGTTCCCGACAGACGTCCCCGCCACGCCAGTCTCGTGGCACGGTCTCATCCACTTGGTTGTGGCCTTCCTCGCATTCGTGGGTGGCGCGCTGGGAGTGCTCGGGCTCTCCCTCCAGTTTGGCCACGATCCGGCGCTCCGCGACCTCAAGAAGTTCGCGCTCCCAGTGGCGGCGATCGCGGTCCTGTTCCTGGTTCTCCTCTTCGGACTGCCTTTCGTACTGCCTCACCTTGCGTCCCGAATCGGCGGCGTCACCGAACGGGCGCTGATCGGTTCGGTCTTGGTTTGGATGCTGGCCGTCTCGACCTACTTGGCGAAGGGCCACAAGCCAAGAGCAGCCCTCTGAAACCTTCCGCGCCGTCCAATCCGAGCGTCGACTCAGTAGCCTGCGTCGGCCAGAGTCTTGACGACGGCTTCGCCCATCTTCCTGTAACCCTCGACGTCCGGGTGCAGCCCGTCAGGACTCGAGTTCAGCGCGTCGGGTTCTTCGGAGTCCCGCACCGCCTTGTTGGTGTCGCAGAAGAGCAAGGAGGAGCTCTTCGACCTCTCCTCGATCCACGAGTTCACCCTGCGGATCGCCTCGCAGTCGCGCACCTCGGCGAAGTTGTAAGGAAGGATGGTCGCGCCCACGACGGCTATCCCAGAGGCTTCTGCCCGCTCGTACATCATCTGAAGGTTGTCGCTGACCGATTCCGGACGTCGCCCCTGGTAGATGTCGTTCACGCCACCGAGGATGACGACTATGTCCGGCTTGGCGAGGATCACATCGCGGCCGAAGCGCGAGAGCATCTGGTCCGTGCGCTGTCCGTTGATCCCCTTGTTCAGGAACCTCCATCCAGGGTGCGCCTTGGTGACCCAGTAGCCGTACTGGCTCTCGGGGTTGCCCATCCCGCTCGGAGGGGCCTCGAGTGGCGAGAGGAACGCTGGGGTCCCAGCGGTCGTTGAATCTCCTAGCCCGACGACGACCAGCCTCTCGCCCATGCCGCTCTTCACGGTTCGTCCGCATATCTATAGTCGCGCCGTCCTGAGGAGAGCGCGAGGGGGCGCCAACCTTGGGAAAACTGTAAATAATCTCAGCCCAGCCGCATCAGAAAATGGCGACGAGCGACCCCCTCCTGCTTCTAGTCCTGGTTCTCTACGCGCTCATCGTTCTGGGGATGGGGTACATCCTCCTCAGGGTGTATCGCAGCCGGAACCGGAAGGTCAAGAAGCTGAGGTAGGCAGTCTCCGTTCGCCTCCGTGCCAAGCTGCATGCGCCTCGGATATGTCCGGACCATGACTCGCGGCTCAGATAGGCCTCGCTAGACTCGCATCCCTGAGTAGTAGCCGGCGAGGACGCAGCGAGCCCACTCACTAGCACCCCCGTCGCTCGGGCGCTACAAGGTTAGGACAAGGACGAGAGCGAATCCGTCGTACCCCTTGGACCCCACTGTCTGAATCTCGGTTGCGCTCACACGAGCCTCGGCGGCGACGGCCGCGTTAAAGTTGCGCACGCCCTGGATATCCGGGTCGGTGCTCGAGGCATCGATTACGTTGCCGTCGCGCACGACGTTATCGACGACAATCAGCGTGCCCGGGCGGGAGAGCCTCAGGGCCCAAGCGAAGTAGGCTGGCAGTCTCTCCTTGTCCGCGTCAATGAAGATCAGGTCGAACGGCCTCCTGCCTTCCGCAGCCAGTTGCGTGAGCGTGTCGAGCGCGCGGCCCTGTCTTACCTCGACTATAGAGTCCAGACCGGCCCGCGCGATGTTGGCGCGCGCTATCTTAGCGTGCTTCTTCTCAAGTTCCAGGGTTATGAGGCGGCCGCCCGCAGGCAGCGCTCGACCCAGCCAGATCGTACTATACCCAGCCAGAGTTCCTATCTCCAGGATATCATGCGCCCCCTGCATCAGGGCGAGTATCTGAAGCATCTTGCCTTGACTCGGGGTCACGTTTATCGCAGGCAGACCGGCAGCCCTGCCCTCCTTGATGGCCGCGTCCAGTGCCTCATCCTGGTGGACCATCAGGTTTGAGATGTAGCTGTCGACGGCGGCCCATTTTTCTTCCATCATGGGAGCGCTCCTCTGCTGGACGTGTTCCTTATTCCTTTCTCGGGTCCGCCCGTCCCACCTGTCATCTGGCCCTTCTCAACCGCATGGGTCCTCGGGGTTGAGGAGCGTTCGACGCCTACTCCTCTCGGCGCATCTTAGGTTGTCGACTCTCCCCACACGACCCAGATCGAAATCATGTACACCATGGGGTACGTGACGATCGCCCCAACGACCGTTCCCAGAAGCGGGGTGACCGAGAGTGTGGCGAGCAGCAGAAGCTGCACCAGGACGATGCCCACATTTCCAGACTCGCTCACCGCTTGGAACTTCAGGAATCGGACCAACCTCCTCTCCCCGTCGTGAAAGGCTGCATGCGCGATGTGTACGGTGATTCTCTCGTTGATGAAGAATGAGGCAGAGACGCCGACTGTTAGCGATGCCGCGTCCAGCGCTATTAGATCCGGGGACGAGAAGCTCTCCCTTGGGATGCCCACCGACCCGTAGAAGATTAGGAGCCCGACCCAAAGGACGATCTCGGAGACCCCGAAACCCAACGCGCCGGCGAGCGCGAACCTGAATGTCCCCCTGATGCTGTAGCGCGACCAGACGTTGGGATCCACGTCCCGGCGCCCCGCCGTCATTCTGGGTTCCCCCGGGCAACAGATTTCATCCTCGCGGCGACCCTGGGGCGCCGGGCGTCGACTATCCGAGCGTCCGATGCCCGCCACGCCCCCGTCCTGTGGGAGGGTTTCAGGAACACGCGCCCTATGGCAGGTCGACCTCCAAGACCTTGTCCCTGGACCTTGCTCCCTTTACGAGCGATATCCTCGACTTCGGGATTTCAAGGTGCTCCGAGAGTATCTCCAAGAGCCGCTTGTTCGCCCGGCCGTCCTCGGCCCTGGCGTCGACCTTGACCTCGAAACTGGCCTCGGCGACCCTAACGACCATGGCCCTCTTTGCGTTGGGAGTCACCCTCACTCTGACCAGCACGTCCTTACCGTTCACCGAGCCATTCTGTAAGCGTTTTCCATCGCTCCCCGCCGTCATCCGTGTGACGGCGCGGTGGCGTTCTCTATTGCGATGGAGATCTCTGCCCAGTTGTCGGCCGGACTCAGGCGGAACGGGGAGGTTGTCGTCCCTGAAGAGGTGGCGAACTCGTCATCCAGTCCCTCACCAACCCAGCGGGCGCGGCCGGACCGGCTTTGTCTTTAGGGTGCAATCTACTCCCGCACATTCGACAGAACCTCGTCCCGGCGGGGTTCGAGCTGTCGCACGAGGGACACCCGGGCCGTTCCGGCACAATCCCCTATGTCTTGGTCCGCACTTGACGATGACCCGCGCCGACATTTCCCATCATTGAGAATCATCTCGCTTCTTATTACTACGGGCGCCGGCCGAATCGGCATGAAGACCTGGGTCGCGATGTACCTGCTCATCTGGGCGGTGCTGCTCGAGATGCTGATCGTCTTCTTCCCGGTGCTCGGCTACGACGCCAACCTCGACCTGCACGTGCTCGGCGGGGCGGTCGTGGTGGTGCTGGCTCTCATCGTCTACCGCCAGATCCGCAACACCTCGTGCCCCGACAGAATCAAGAGAATATCCAGATCCACCGCCCAGCTGGCCGTCCTCGACACCGTAATCGGTTTCCCCCTTTACCTGACGGACATGTCAATACTGGGCGTACCATTCAAGGAAGTCATCCTCTTCCTGCACTTCGTCCTTGCGATCACGATAATCGCGCAGGCCTCCTCCTCGGCCACCGCGTACGATATGTGGGAGGAGAGGGAGTTTGCTCCGACCCCCGCCGACCAACCCCGCAGTCCGGCTCACACGAGCTGAGTCAAAGACGGGGCGATGGGGTCCTCGAGGTGCTGAAGCGCATAGATGCCCGTATGGGGCTTCACGCCGAACATGAGGACCGTGCCGTCCCTGACGAAGAGTTTCGCGTAGCTCGAGCTCATCGAGAGGATCCGCGACCTGATGGGCGAGTCCTTGGGCAGGAATAGGATGTGCGCATCGTGCGACTGCTGCAGGGTGATGATCTCCTGTGACGTTACCTCGAGCAGCGAATCAAGGTCCGAGGCGAAGAGGTTCTCCAGGGCACTCACCGACTTCACGAGCAGGACCGTCTTGTCCACCGACTTCTTCCGCAGCTCAGTGGTCTCGTTCGCGACTATCTCGTGGATCTCCTGCGGCGTGGCCTCCTTTGGAAGGCTCGCGGTCTTGAGGTCGCTGGTCCTCAGGATGTTGAGGATGCGCAGCCTCTCGCTCACGACGTTCTTCCCGACTGCCCTTGCCAGGATCGAGTTGATTATCTCGTCGTTAGCGCCGGGCAGCGGGAGCAGGATCGCGCTCCTTCCTCTCGAGAGGAAGTTGATGATCGGCGGGTATTCTATCGCCCTCAGGGCTGAGTAGGGGACATTCTCATCGTACTCTATGGAGAGCGTGCTCCCCGGGATCATGCCTCCGAAGAGCCTATCCAGGGCGCCGCTCCCGAATGAATAGGATTCGCCGATGTCGGGCCTCTGGGCGATCTTGCTCATCTTCGAGTAGTCCGGTATGGTGTACGGACCGAAGAAGGTGAACTTTCCGTCTAGGAGCGTGAAGATGTACTTCCGCTGCGGTATCTTCGTCCCTCGGAGCTTGTGTATGATGAACTCCCTCACGGTGCGGTCCTGCTCTTCAACCGTCACCAGTTCGAGTATCCCGTCTACCAGGTAGTCTATGGTCGTGGCTCCTGGCTCCTCGCTCACGAAGACGAGCTGAGCCCCGGAGTTGTGCGCCAGGGCCATCAGGGTCTTCTCCGCCCTGAGCCTCTCCCTCTGGTCCAGCTCCTTCGCCAGGCCGTCCCAGCTGTCGAAGACGATGGTCCTGAACTTCTTCGGCTCAGTGAGCTGCATCACCAGGTCCAGCACCGACGACGCGTCCTCGAGCCTGATGTCCAGGAACTCCTGGTTGTGCAGGGTCTCCTTCATCGCGGGGATGTGCGTCTCAAGCAGCTCTTTCGGGACGCGCGATGACACGTATGCCCCCTTCCCCTTGCCGGCCGCCTTGAGGATCTCCAGGGCGACGGTTGTCTTCCCTGTGCCCGCGAGGCCCTTGATGAGCAGGGCCCGGATGGGTCCCTGCATGAACTGCTTGAGGCCCAGCACCGAAGCGATCCTCGTCTCTATCAGGTCCTCGGCGCCGGAGCCGGCGGTCCCCTTCTGGTGCTCCAGCTGAAGTGGAGTCATCTTCGCCTCTTTCGTTCTGGTTGTCAAGCTTTCACTCCCTTCTCAATCGCCCGCATCGTCGCGCTGAAATCGAAGCTCTCTTCCATCTTGAGGACGGTCAGGGACCACCTGAGCCGGACCGCGAGATCCTTGACTATCGCCCTCTCGAGAGAGAGCGTGCCCTGCACTCCGAAGAGCGCGAGCAGCTTCTTGTGGAACTCGGCCGGGTCGGGCAGGTTGTCGGTCATCTTCATGTGCATGAGCACGGCTTCGGCCCCGCTCTGTCCCAGGACCTTGTCCAGTCCCCCGTGCACCGATGTCCTGAACGTGTCCGCAAAGTCCAACCGCTCCGATTTCGCCGGCAATATTTTCACCACTATCTAGGACCTACCGTACCTGATGCCCCTTCCAGACGTACTTAATCGAGATGAAGTACACGACCGGATAGGTGACCATCGCGCCCACCACCGTCCCCACGAGGGGAGAGACGGCCATGGCCGTAAGGAGGATGAGCTGGACCACCACGATGCCGGTGTTCCCGACACCGCTCACCGCCTGGAACTTCAGGAATCTGTGCAAGCGGCTGCCGAAAGCGTTGGTCGTGCCTTTCTGCACGGTGACCGTTATCCGTTCGTTGATGAAGAAGGAGGCCGAGACCCCGACGACGAGCGAAACGACATCGAGGCTCAGGAGCTCGAGCGAGGAGAAGCTCGCGTGAGGAATAGTCAGTTTCCCGTACAGGAGCAACAGGCCGACCGTCAAGACTGCTTCCGTGACACCGAAGCCCATCACGCCGGCGACAGCGAATCTGAAAGTCTTCACGACCGGATACCTCGTCTCGAGCCTCGTGACATCCTTCTCGACTCTCGTCGCGGTCAAACCCGTATCCCCTCCAAGGCCGCCTTCGGGGGCGCCTCACGCGAGTGGGCAGTCGCCTTGCGCATGAACAAGAGGAAGACGATGCCGGTGACCGCGAGCATGACCTGGTACGTGGCTATTCTCCAGAGCACAATGGGCGCCCAAGTTGAGAATTTGTAGACCGTGGTGAGGTAGGACTTCATCGTGAGCTCAGTGATCCCGGCGCCCCCTATGGTCACGGGGATCTGGGCGATGGCGACCACACCGTACGCCGCGAGGGTCGAGTAGAACAGGTCGATCTTCAGGCCTGCGGCGTTCAGGACGAGCCAGAGGGCCGTACCGGCCAAGAAGTCCTCGACGATCGTCAGGCCGACGGCCTCTACCGCGACAGGCAGAGCCTCTCTGCTCACGATCGCGCGCGCCGAGAGCGAGAAGTTCAACGAGCCGACGACCGCGCGCACGTAGAGGTCGTCAGCCCTCGGTCCGCCGATCAAGTAACGCGAGATCGTGAAGAGAAAATGGGGGACCTTGATTCCTCTCACAGCCGGGATGACAAAGATGACGGTATACCCGACGATCAGGACGGTCGCGACCAGGAGTATCGTCGAGCCGACGGCCCACGCCCCCGTCGAGATCGCGAAGACAGCAGCGAGGATGGCGAGACCGGCCCCCACATAGATTTCGATGAGGATCTCAAAGTACGCTATGGATAGCGCCCTTCCACCATCGATACCCTTCCCCTTCAACCACGCAGTGCGCACGAAGACGCCCATGCTGGTCGCGGGAGTGGAGAGGGAGACGAACTCGCTGGCCACCCTGGTGAGCGCCAGCCCGTTTAGGTTCGGCCTGGGGTCGCCTGCTAGGCCGACGGTGATCACCCTGAATCTGACTACCTGGACTACGAGCCGGGAGGCGGAGACCCCCGCGGCCAGACCAAACGTCAGGTATCCGAGCGCCGTAAGGTCCGAGAACTTTACGCCTGAGAATATCGAGATGGCTATCACGACGGCGGAGCTGACGACGAGCCCGAGTGCCGCCCACTTCAGGACTGATTTGGGCAGCTGATACTCGCTCGTCGACATCCAAATGCACCCGTTACTCGCGTTTCGCGAGCAGGATCAGGATGGCTCCGACCAGCGCCGCAATCAGGCCGACGAGCCCGAATGCAAGGCCGCTGAACATGAACTGGGCGAGATAAGTAGCGGTACCATACATTATGAAGACGAACCCCACCGCAGCGAACGTCACCCCGAGCATGCACAGGACGAGGACCCTGATAGCCCGCCGGATGATGCGCCGGGTGTAGGCCTCGAGCGCGTGCTTCAGCTGGGCTGAGACCTCATCCGATACCAGCTGAAGGACATCCTTAAGGATAGACAACTAGTCTTTGCACTTTCTTCCGAGGATCATTCCGGCGACGACGCCCACCAGCACGGCGACCCCGACCGCCAGCAGGGGCTGCCTCCTTATCTCCTTGCGACCAACTTCGAGCTGGTCATCGATGCTCGCATGGAAGTCGTTCAGCCTGTCCTCCAGGCTCGCCTTCAGGTCGTTGAGGGACTCCTCGATCGACTCGACGGCTTCCGGACCTTTCTCCTTCAGCTCAGCCCGAATCTGATCGATTTTCATGTCTAGGTCCCTTTTTATATCGTCGAGCGACGTTTCCGCGGTCGCTTCAAAATCCTTATCGCGCTTCTCCATGCCAATCGGTTCTTGGCGGCGAACTCTTCACTTAAGGAGCAGGTATTTTTTGTAAGAAACTGTAACGTCGCGGACGATGGTGCGCTGGTCCGTCCCGCTCAGCGCGGTCACGCACAGCGTCCTGGCTACCGGCCCTTGGAGACTCTGTTGCTCTGGTCAACTTTCTTCTTAATCTCGTCCCGTGTGAGCCTGTCAGAGTCGTACCTCACAGATATCGTGTCGATGATGAAGTTGACCCTGACCTCCAAGACCCCGTCGAGTCCGTCGAGCACACGCCTCAGCTTCTCGTGCCCCCCGGACTCGTCCCCCCCCTCCAGCTTGAAGAACGCCGTCGCTTCGGGAGCTAAGTTGGACATCGGAATCTAGGGTTCCGGACCCGCCGGGGCTATTGAGCCTATGGTATTTTTTGCATGGAGTTGTAATTGAAACGCGTCGTCCGACTTCTTCCCGGCCTCGAAACGGTTATCACTCGATCTCGAAGAGGACCGCGTTCTCGTCTCCCTGGAACTTGAGCTGCCCCCCGATCGGCTCGAAGATGGAACGAACGTACTCCTGCAGAAAGAGGCTCCCCTTCGGTCCGAAATCGTGGGTCAGAGTCACGCTGACCTTACCGCCGTGAATCATCTCGCTGTACTCGAACAGTGCAGAGTAGTTCCCCATCGTCTTCAGGTAGCTGAGGGCGTTCTCAGGCGTGAGCTCCCCTGACTTCGCAAGTATTGAGGCCTTGGGACCGTCGCTGCCGGCCAGCCTACCCGCCTCGATTATCGTTTCGTTCTTTGCGGCTTGGAGGATGTGCCTGAAGGTAGACCCCGCGACCTTCACCATATGGAACCTCTTCATCGGTCGGTCGTAGTTTGCGTATGTGAGGATGAGCTGGTTGATCAGGGTGTTCACACTGATGTTCTGCTTCTTGGCGTCTTCTTGGAGGGCGTTGAGGGCGTTTTCGTCCAGCCGGAACGAGGCCGTTGCCGTCTTTGCTCTCATGAAGCGTTCGACTTCAACTGCGGCTTTTTAGCTTTGCCCCGGGTCCCCGACGGAGCCGGGTTCCGCTGGCGGGGAAGCGGCCTGCTCGTCTTGGCCCATGACGGCACTTCCGGCAATCGGATTCCCTCGACCTTTAGAGACAGCCGCGACCAAGGGACGGTCGCCTGGCTCGGTTCTCTTACAATTCATTGCATAAAATACCCCGGGTTCATATGTTCGTGGGAACTCAACGGACTTGAACATGTTATCCGATATCAAAGGAGAGAGCCACAGAATGACAGGCAGAGGGACGGGCGCCAGTCGCCTTGCGTGGTGAGTGAATAGGAATGGCCACGCTTCTCGGACTCGCTGTCCTGTTCCTGATAATAGCGCTCGTAGCGTACGTCTTGGGCGCGAAGAAGGTTGCGGGCTTCTCGATGGACATCGCCAAGATACTGATAGTCGTCTTCCTAATCCTGTTCGTACTCTCGCTCGTCTTCGGCATAGCCTACAACATGTGAGATTGAACGGGTGACGAGACAACGAGAATCCTACGTTCCGCTTCCGGCGAGGCCGTCGTATCGCTCTCGCCAGTTGGAACTCGCCCGAGGCTGGGCGACGGACGGTTTGAAGCGGAAGAGAAGAGAGTAGGGGGGTGAATCAGAGAAAATGGCAAAAAAGAGCAGGGGCGGTAGGATGGAAGCAGCAAAGGTGCGCGCCGCCGAGACGCCGGGCGGAAAGGGTCCGGTCAGGAAGCGCGCCGCGGGCCGCAGAATAATGAAGACCTAGGGCCAGTCGGGCCCTCGGTCGCAGGAAGGCGATTTTGGACCTGGAGGCCGCACCTCTAGGTCGCGATCTCTAAAGGAATTCCAACGGATAACCTGTAAGGTTCCAATGATGAGGAGTCCTGCCAGAGCCTCAGCCGACGGGTCTAGGCTTGGTCCAGGGCCGTGATTATGGTAAGGAGGGCCTGGTGGGTGAAACCTGGGTCGACCAGGTTGATTGCATACGACTTGTGTCCGAACTCGCCAAGCGTCTGCCTCAGTCCAGGTCCCGACGAGAACGAGGCCTCGAATATCACGGATCCGTCGGGCTTTACTCCGGTGAAGGCCATCATACCGGCGGTGAATACGATAGAACCCAGCCTGTTCCCGCTGGAGTCTTCGAGCAAGCAGCTCGGCGGAGCTCTGTTCTTTCGACGTTGCTTACCTGTACGGAAACCTGGACGTTGTGGCCCGCATCCTCGAAGGAAACGGTCCGATGGGTGAGGTGCGTCTTCTGTTCGATAAAGCCCACGACATTCTCGCTCCCGTCGACCAATGTGTACTCGGCGTGCAGGAGTGATTTCTTCCTGGCGACCAGGAGGAGGTTGGCCGCCGGGTCTCTGAGATAGATGTCCGTGAGCACGTGCTCATGAGCGCCGGGCCCCAACTCGGCCGTGAGAATCGACGGGGCCGGTGCCTGAGCAACAGGGCTCGGTGCCGCTTGCTGGCCGAAGGGAGTCGCGCTCTGGTCCGCAAACTTCTGTCCGCAGCCGATGCAGTAGACCGCCTGGTCGTCGTTCGCCTTCCCGCAGTGGGTGCAGTACTTGACCATCGTCCGAGGTGAGGTAGGGCCCGGCTTATCCTTTCGCGCGTCTAACTGGTTGGTGCTGATCGACATGTTTCCAGCCGGACTCGCATTCGCTCCCCGAGGAGGTCATGACCTGCGCAGGGACCGATACCGGCGCGACCGGGGATTCTCCAGGCGGGCGAGAGTGCGGGTATGGGGGCGCAAGGACGCCGGCGTTGCAATCAGAGGCCCCAAAAACTCCCCTCAAACCTTAAATAAGCAAGCATGGGAGCGTTTCGAACGTAAAGGTAGTTATTCGCAATGGCAGCCAAACCTCACCTGAACCTCATCGTAACCGGTCACGTAGACCACGGGAAGTCGACCAGCATGGGGCACTTCCTCTTCGACCTCGGAGCGGTCGACCAGAGGACAATCGACGAGTTCGCCCGCGAGTCCGAGAAGACAGGCGCGGGTGACAGTTTCAAGTACGCGTGGGTCCTCGACCAGCTGAAGGACGAGAGGGAAAGAGGAGTCACCATCGACCTCGCGTTCCAGAAGTTCGAGACTCAGAAGTACTTCTACACGCTCATCGACGCCCCCGGTCACCGCGACTTCATCAAGAACATGATCACCGGCGCCTCAGAGGCCGACGCAGCGGTCCTCGTGGTCTCCGCCAAGACCGGAGAGAAGGACACCGCGCTGGGCCCAGGCGGCCAGGCGAGAGAGCACGCTTTCCTCCTGAAGACCCTCGGGGTCAACCAGCTCGTCGTCGCCATCAACAAGATGGACGACCAGACGGTGAAGTACAGCGAGAAGATGTTCAACGACGCCAAGATGGACGTCGAGAACCTCCTGAAGGCCTCCGGCTACAATGTCACCAAGATACGCTTCATCCCCATCTCCGGATGGACCGGCGAGAACGAGGTGAAACCCTCGACGAACATGCCCTGGTACAAGGGTCCGACCCTCCTCCAGGCGCTCGACGAGTTCACCGAGCCCCCGAAGCCCATCGACAAGCCCCTCCGTCTACCGATACAGGACGTCTACACCATCACCGGCGTCGGCACGGTCCCGGTCGGAAGGGTAGAGACGGGCAAGATCAGGGTCGGCCAGT
>Ga0182014_10006401_pt1 | contig 12674 bp, 8 predicted proteins | sample 612S2DmetaG_FD_120489 | JGI IMG/M metagenome (GOLD analysis project Ga0182014, IMG submission 120489) | Permafrost microbial communities from Stordalen Mire, Sweden - 612S2D metaG | ecosystem: Environmental > Terrestrial > Soil > Wetlands > Permafrost | place: Sweden: Stordalen | collected... | reverse complement strand
GGCGACTTTTATTCTCATAAATACTCCGTTTCCAGCGCAGGCTTATGGGACCACTGTCAGGTTGGTGAAAGTGGAGGTGTTAAGCGTATTGGTGTTGCCGGAAGCGACGGCGAGGCCAAAGTAAATGTTCGTGGCCATGGTGATGCTGTTGGAGGTCACGAGCGTCCAGTTGGTGCCGGTGGTTGACTGGTAGCTATAGAGGCTATTGCCGGCGCGCACGAGGCGGCCCCAGACGTTCGGCGGCACGCCAGCGCTAGAGACCGTCGAAGCGGTGCTGCCCGAAGTGCCGCTGCGACTCTGCGAGCGGAAGGTGCCGCCCGGGGATATCCCCATAAAGGCGTACCGGGAACCGGGGGCAAGGGTCTCGCGAATCATCACCCCTATACGCGCATTGGTGCTGGTATTGGGCACGGAACTGAGTTGCGCCCGGATTTCACTGTCAGCGCTCATCGGCTGATAGAGGAATCGGAAAGCGTCGGCAGTGCCGCTGAGGGTGCCGGCGCCGGTGACGCTCCAGAGAGAGCCGCTGGGGTAAGCGCTGCCGGCCTGGCCGACGTTGCCGATATCCACCGTCTGCCAAGGAGCGGGCAGCGTCGTGCCAGGGGAGAACACCACATCTACCCAGTAGTTGGCCGCATTCCAAGTCTGGTTGGGAAAGGCGCTGGTGGCGCCATAGGCATAGACGCCGTTTCCGCCCGACACGCCGTTGGTCAGCGCGTGCAAGGGCGGATTGTCAACGCCTTTTGACGCGAAGTAGTTGTCGTCCTCGCTGTAGTGCCCAGCGGTGACATGATACGAGGCCACATAGACTGTGCTGGCGGCAAGCGCCACCGTGGTGGCGAAGTTTACCTGCTGCCAGCCCGAGGCGCTCTCACCGGCAAAAGTGGCCGAGGCCAGCAGCGTGCCGGTGCTACTCCACAGATGGCCAAGGTGGGTGCCCGTGTTGGCAGTGGCTTTGTAAAAGCGGATACCGGTGACGTTTCCAGCAACGTCCGAGCGGAACTTCACACCCAATTCCACCGCACTGTCGGGACCGCCATCCACCGTCCCGGGCACTGCCGTGGTCGGCCAGATGGTTACCACGGACGTTGCGTTGACGCAGGTGACGTTGACCAGCGCCGAGGCGACGACGCTACCGGAATCATACACGGCTTTCGCGCTCAGGCTGTAGGTGCCGGCGCTGACGCTGTTCCAGGAGAAGCTGTATGGCGCCGCGACAACAGTGCCGAGCAGTGTCGCGCCATTATAGAACTGCACCTGGGTGATTGCATGGCCGTTGGCGGTGACGCTGGCCGCCAAGGGGATGGTCGCCGGCGTCACGTAGCTAGCGCCATTGGCCGGCGAGGATAGCACGATGGACGGCGTTGGCGCATTGGTGACCGTCACATTGGCGGAGGTGCAGACGACGGTGCTGCCGGAATCATACACGGCTTTCGCGCTCAGGCCGTAAGTGCCGGCGCTGACACTGTTCCAGGAGAAGCTGTATGGCGCCGCGGCAACGGTGCCGAGCAGTGTCGCGCCATTATAGAACTGCACCTGGATGATCGTGTGGCCGTTGGCGGTGACGCTGGCCGCCAGGGGGATGGTCGCCAGCGCCGCATAGTTAGCGCCATTGGCCGGGGAAGATAGCACGATGGACGGCGTTGGCGCGTTGGTGACCGTCACATTGGCGGAAGTGCAGACGACGGTGCCACCGGAATCATACACGGCTTTCGCGCTCAGTCCGTAAGTGCCGGCGCTGACACTGTTCCAGGAGAAGCTGTATGGCGCCGTGGCAACGGCGCCGAGCAGTGTCGCACCATTATAGAACTGCACCTGGGTGATCGTGTGGCCGTTGCCGATAACGTTTGCGGCCAGCGGAATGCTGGCGGGCGCCGCGTAGGCTACGCCATTGGCGGGCGAAGTCAGCGCGATGGTGGGAGGATTGTTCGTGGGCAGCGGGACCGTGTAACTGACCTCGGCGGAATAGTCGCTCTCCAGCCCATTTGTGCCGATGGCGGTAACGGCGAAATAATAGGTCGCGCCGCTGACCAGGCCTGAGATGGTATTGCTCGTTAAGTTACCCATGGCTATGACATTGGTGTAAGTGCGGCTGGCCACGCCATCGTAGAGGCGGTAACCGGCGATGGCATTGCCGGCGTCAGGATTCCAGGCCAGGGTGATGCTGCTTTGGCCCTGGGCGGACGCGGCAAGCATGGCGATGCTTAGCGCTTTTCCGAGGCACTGGATCAGCCTGAGGAGTTTGAACCGCCTGCCGGTACGGGTGGAGGAAATAGGGTTGTTGCGTTCGGGCATCGCCGACCGATTCGCTCTTGGAAGGAGGCACAAGTTCATGACGACGAGTATCGTGTCGCACGAACTGTTGGCGCTACTGGGACGTTTCTTAATCGCGCTAGGAGATTCCTTGGAGATGAGGCGGCCTCAGTGGATGGACTCTGCACGAACGACGAGCAGTGTTGCAAGCTCGCACTCCTGGCGCGGATTGGTGGGGACGCGGACGAATCTGATTCTCCTGTCCCCGCGAAGCGGATGCGTCAGGATTCCTGCGAGACCAACCCCGTTCGCAGGGCGAAGCGGACCAAGCCCGGGATGTCGAAGATATTCAGCTGCTGCATCAACTGCATCCGGTGGTATTCGACCGTCTTGGCGCTGAGCGTCAAGGTGAGAGCGATCTCCTTGGTGGTTTGGCCCTCGGCAATAAGTTGGAGGATCTCGCGTTGCCGCTCGCTCAATCGTTCCACCGGGCTGCGTGCGCGGGCGATCTGGTCCAATGGAAGCTTATTGCGAAGACGGGCCGAGATTTCGCGGCTGAGATAGACCTCGCCGCCGGCCACGCGTTGAAGGGCGATTTTCAACTCGGCAATCACCGATTTCTTGAGCAGGTAGCCGGAGGCGCCCACTCTGAGGGCGCGCCAGTAATACTCCTCGTTGTCGTGCCGGGAGAGGATGATCACCCGCACTTCGGGATAGGCTTTGATGATGCGCTCCGTTGCCTCCAGGCCGTTGAGGCTGGGCATGGAAATATCCATGAAGACCACGTCCGGGCGGGCGGATTTGACGAGCTCGACGGCCGCGCGCCCGTCGCTGGCCTCGCCGACCACTTCGACGCCGGGCAGTTCCTTAAGCGCGTCGCGAATTCCGGCACGGACGACCGGGTGATCGTCGGCCAGGAGGACACGAATCGGTTTGGGAGAATTCTGTTTCATATCAGGAATCGGGTGTGCGCCACTTTAGCGGGAACCAGGCATGCACTTCGGTGCCTTGCCCCGGCGCTGATTTAAGCTCAAGTGCGCCATCGATGAGGGTGGCGCGCTCCTCCATGCTCAACAGGCCCAGGCTGGCGCCCAACACCGCCTGTCCCCGAAGGGCCACCACGTCAAACCCGGCACCATCATCCCGCACGAACAGGTGGAGGTGCCCATCTAGCTTGAGCAATTCGACAGCCACGACGCGCGCACGGGCGTGTCGGACCACATTGGTGAGGGCCTCCTGGGCCACGCGGAAACAAGCTGTTTCAACGACCGGATCGAGGCGGTTTTCCATAGCATCGGCCCGGAATTTGGATTGGAGCTCAGCCAGCGCGGCTTGACGTTTGGTGTACCACCGCAAGGCGGCCTCCAGCCCCAGATCGTCCAGCATGGACGGGCGCAAATTGAGCGAGAGATCGCGCACCTGCTCGAGGACACGCTCCACAGCCTGCAGGCTCTCCTTCAAGCGTCCCCGGAGTGAAACCGCGCCGGGAGACCGCACCATGGCTTGGAGGTTCATTTCGGCAACAGTGAGGGTTTGCCCAACTTCGTCATGGAGTTCCCGCGCGATGTGCCGGCGCTCCGTTTCCTGCGATTCGACCAGGCGACGGGACAGTAGCTGAAGGTTGTTGTTGGATTCCTGGAGCTTTTCTTCGATCTGTTTCCGCTCCGTGATGTCCTGATAGCAACTGACGGCGCCGATCATGGAGCCTTCCCGATCTCGCAGCGGCACGACATTGGCCAGGACCGGAACACGGCTGCCGTCGGGTCGTCCGATGACCAACTCCTTATTCCGCAAAGGCACTCCCGTACGCAGCACCTCGGCCGTGGGGGACTCGCTGTGAGACATTGATGTTCCATCAGGGTGAAAGAGCCGGTAAGAACCGCAGAAGCGCCGGCTGCCGTCCTGATCGGGCGGTTCCCATCCCCAAAGCTCCACCGCGGTGCGGTTGTAGAGTTCGACGACGCCGGACTGATCACAGACACAGACGGCAGCGGGGAGCAGTGGGAGTTCGCGGATCATGTTGTCGCGGGTCTGCAGCGTTTCCTCGGCGAGCTGCCGTTCCAATTCGCGCTGCTCCAGTGCTTTCGCCATCAGATCAAAGTTCCGGGTAAGCTGGCCCAACTCGTCTTTACCGTGGCGCAGACCGGTCCGGGTACTCAGATCGCCGGTTGCCAATAGGGCGGTGGCGCGGACGAGCGTCTTGACCGGCCGCACGACCAGGAAATTGCTCCCGGCCCAGCCAAGAACGAGGGCCAGAGTCATCGCGGATCCGAGCCACATCAGGCTGTGGAGCAGCGCCCGATTGGCGGCAGCGAAGAGAACATGTTTGGGCATGCTCAGGAGGGTCGCCACCCCTCCCGGCACCACGTGACTGTCCCCCCAGGCGAAGGCGCAGAAAGCGGTACTGCCGTTTAATTCCTGCACCTCCAAGATACCGTCCGACTGACTGAGAATCGTTTTGGCGAGCGCGCGATCCGGGAACGGCTGGCCCCATGACAGTCTCGACGCGGGATAGCGAACGAGGACAGTCCCGTTTCGATCAATTTCCGTCCAAGTCGCTCCTTTGGGCACTAGCGCCGAGAGCTCAGATCTGGCGCCAGCCAGCCGGCCCAGCCCCACGGTCGCGAAGAGGACAGCCTGCACGTGGTCGGACTCGTCGAAAACAGGACAACCAAAGGTGACGTCCGGCTTGCCGTTGGTGAATACAGTCGCGTAGTCGCCGATCACGAAGGTGCGCGTTGTGAGCACGCGATGAAGAAACGTGCGGTCCACCTGATTGCCGAGTTCACCGAGTGGGACAACGCTGGCCAGGACCTCGCCATTGGTGTCGCTCACACCCAAGTTGGCATATCCTGGGTAGTTGGCGAACATTTCGTCGAGTGACTTCTGGCGGGTCTGGCGGTTGCCGGACTGCACCGAGGACGACTCCGACACGGCGAGAAGCAGTTGGCGGGTCTGGCCAAGCAAATCCTCCTCGGCCTGTCGGGCCTGACGGGATACTCTTTGCGCCCTCTCGTTCCATGCGGCAACTGCCCGTCGCCGTTCGCTGGACGCGGTATGAAGCGTCAGCGCGATGAGCGGGGCGCACACCAGGAGCACCAGCAGGAGCAGCCGGAACCGCAAGCCGAGGAACACTCGACTTATAACGTCCAAAAGTCGTCGCACATTGAAAGGTAGCATAGAATAGCCTCTGCCGTCGAAGGTCCCGGCGCCCAAAGTCAGAGGCCAATAACAACGGACGAACCGGCACACGCGCCTGATCAGGAGGTAGTGTGACGCTGGTGCGTTGGCGGTTGATGGCTTCCATAAATTGTCATGCCTTCTGCGACAGGCCCCAGCGCAGGAGAATGCGCTTCTGGATCAATCCAAAAACGAACTGATCCAGCAACACCCCGAAGATCACCGTGAGCACCATGATCCCGATGACCTGCGCGGCGTCATTGAGTTCGCGGCCCATTTGCAGCAGGAAGCCCAGGCCGATGGTCGATTTGATGAGTTCGGCCGAGACGCCGCCATGCCAGGCGAGCGTCCAGCCCAGCTTCATCCCGGTGACGATGCTGGGCAGCGAAGCCGGCAGAATGATGCGCACGGGCATGGCGTAGGCCGGTGTGCCCAGCGTCCGTGCTACCTGGAGGTAGATCCGCGGAATGTGCAGGACGCCGTCCGAAGTGGCGATGGCGACAGCGGGCGCTGAGCTCATGATGATAACGAAGTAGATGCCGCGGTCGCTGAGGCCGTAGATCAGAAGGGAAACGGGCACCCAGGCGGCGGTCGGGAGCGTCTGCAAGCCAAGAAACAAAGAGCGGAGGCAGCTATTGACCACGCGACTCATGCCCATGAGCAACCCGATGAGCAATCCGGCTGTGGCGGCAATGGAGAAGCCGATGCCCATTCTTTGGAAGGTCGCTTTCAGACTGGGCCAAAGATAGTTATCGGCGGCCAGCTCCCAAAGGCGCCGCACCACTTGCCAGGGAGAGGGGAATAGATAATCGGGGAGGACCTGAGCAGAAAACAAACCCTGCCAGACCGTCAGGAGGAGGAGGTAAAACCCGAGGACGTAGTATTTGATTCTATGTGGCTGGACTTTCATCAGCGGGCCCCTCCAGTTGGCTCATGATCGTCTTGGCATAGTCGGCCACCTTCGGATCGTTGATGTCGCGGATGCGAGGAAGATGGATCGCAATATCCGCCTTTATCCGGCCAGGCCGGCCCGAGAAGACCAGCACGCGGTCCCCCAGGCAGGCGGCCTCGCGCGGGTCGTGCGTGACGAGGATGATCGTCTTCTTAGTGCGCAGGAAAATCTCCTGGAGATCACCGTAGAGCTTCGCGCGGGTCAACGCGTCCAGCGCGGGAAACGGCTCGTCCACCAGCAGCACTTTGGGATCGGGAGCCAGCGCTCGCGCCAGGGCGACCCTCTGTTTCATGCCGCCCGATAGTTCATGAATGGGCGCTTTCTCGAACTGGTCGAGATGGACCATCTGGAGGAACTCCCGGGCCTTTTGCCGGCGCGCTTTGGGCTTGAAGCGGAACTGGCGTTTCAGGCCGAAGAGCACATTCTCGATGACGTTGAGCCAGGGAAACAGCCCATGCTCCTGGAACAGCATGAGCCGATCATAATGCGGCCCTTCCACCCGCGCTCCGTCCAGTGTGATCTCCCCTTCGGTCGGTTCTTCGAATCCAGCAATCAGGTTAAGCAGGGTGGATTTTCCGCAGCCGGAGGGACCGAAAAAGACCACGAATTCGCCGGCGCGAATTTCCGCGCTAATGGGCTGCAACGCGGCAACGGGCTTGCTCGCATTCGCGTAGAGCTTCGACACATTGGTCAGTTTGAGTTTGACCGGATGCGCCTCGGCGGGAGCTTCAGGATTCGGATCGGCGGCAGTCATTTTGGTGGTGGCAATGACTGCCCGAGTCAAGGCGATGGCCCTTCAACCGGCGGCAAGTTCTGCTCCTTCAACACTGCGTTCAAGAGACTGAGAGAATAGAGCCCCTCCAACCTGGGCTCGGCCCTGAGAAAACCGATACGATGGGAAGCTTCGGCTGATCTTTTCAGCGATGAACAAATGGGGTCCCAGGTTAGTTCAATCCGCGTCATGGCTTTTTGAATCACCTGCGCGTTGAGCGCTTTGCCGGTCTCGCGTTTGAGCTGGTCATTCAAAATGGGGATGGCCGCCGCCTTATCCGAGTTGATGCGCCGGGTCACTTCGACGAGGGCGGCGATCAGGTTCCTGACAATGGCCTGGTTATCGGCCAGGAAGGTCTTGTTCACGACCAGGTGTGTCGTCACATATGTTCCGCCGGGCCAAAGCGTCTTCTCCTCCAGGAACACAGTGCCACCGCCTTCCACTTCCAGCCGGGCCAGCCAGGGTTCGACCGTCCAGGCGCCGTCGATCTGTCTTTTCCTGAACATGGTAAGCTGGTCGGCATTGGACAGAGCCACGAGGGACACATTGCCGCCCCGCTCGCGCAGACGATAACCCTGCTGCGCCAGCCAGACTCGCGCGGCAATGTCCTGCGTATTGCCAAGCTGGGGCGTGGCAATAACTTTGCCGCCAAAATCCTCTGCGGTGGTAATCCCCGCATCCCCGCGCACGACCAAGCCGGCCCCGCCACTGGCGCTGCCGGACACGACCACGAACTTCTCTCCCTTGGATTTGATGTAGCCGTTAATCGTCGGGCTGGGGCCCACGAAGGTCGCATCCACCGCATCGGTGAAGAGGGCTTCGATGGCCGTAGGGCCGGCGTTGAATGCGGTCCATTGGATTCGTGCGCCAACGTTCCCGAACGCCCCGGTTGCCCGGGCATAAATGGCCTGCGCGTGGGTGAGGTTGGGAAAGTAACCGAGCCGGAGCAGCTTCCCCTGCTGCTCAGCGGATGCAATGCGCCCGGCCAGCATCATAACCAAGAGCAGGCGAGTCAGGAACCGTCGCGGTCCCGTCCATGTACGTTCCAGTGGCATTATGATTCTTGTCAGCCTCTTCTAAGTTGCACAGGTATTGCCTTCACGCAACCCGGGCAATCGTGCTCTACCGCAGGCTGGTTGAACTGGGTTGCCACGGTATTGGTAGGGAGGAGATCTGGAGGCGCTCCGGTGGGGGGTCCGGCAGGTAGCCCTTGGGTGGCCCGAGGGTATCCCTTGTTCCGTCGGCGCGCACCCAGGTGCATTTCGGCAGCATCACGGGGTCTCCACCGCGATCCGGGCTGCTAAAGACAGCACTGGTCGGGCCGTTTATTCAAACGGGGTCGGTTCTGCCCGAGAATCGGTCCCACACTCAGGACGCTCGAAGATACGGGTCTATCTCATGGACGAGCCGGTGCCAGCCGCCCTCGAAAGGTCTCCGGCTGCCGGTTATTCCTTCTTGGCCGCGGTTATCTCTATGTGGAGATCGCGCAACTGGCGCGGCGAAACGGGCGATGGCGATTCGGTCATGAGGCACGCACCTTTGGCGGTCTTCGGGAACGCAATCACGTCCCGGATGCTGGGGGTGCCGCAGAGGATCGCGATGAGCCGGTCGAAGCCGAGGGCGATGCCGCCGTGGGGCGGGGCGCCATACCGGAATGCCTCAAGCAGGTAGCCGAAGCGCAATTGGGTTTCATCCGGCGAAATCTGCAGCACCTCTTCAAAGACGGTCTTCTGCACGTCGGGCTGATGGATACGGATTGAGCCGCCGCCCAGTTCCACGCCGTTCACGACGACGTCGTAATGCTGGCCACGGACTTTCTTGGGCTCGGTCTTGAGCATGGGAATGTCCTCGGCGACAGGCGCGGTGAAAGGGTGATGGCTCGAATACCAGCGATTCTGCTCCTTGTCGAAGCTGAGCAGCGGGAAATCGATGACCCAGAGGAAATCGAACCGGTTGGCTGGCATGGTCAGCTTCCCCTGCCCTTTCAGCACGTCGGCGCAATAGAGGCGGATCTTGCCGAGTATTTCGCAGGCGGTTAGCCATTGGTCGGCGGCAAACAGGATCAGGTCGCCTTCCGCGATGGCCAGCTTGCTGGTCAGCGCCGCCTTCTCGGCGTCCTTGAAGAACCGCACGATGGGGGACTTCCACTCGCCGCCTTCGACCTTGATGAAGGCCAGGCCCTTGGCGCCAAAGCTCTTCGCGTATTCGGTCATGGTATCCATCTGGCCCTGGGTGACGCAGGCCAAGCCCTTGGCATTGATGGCTTTCACGACGCCCTGGTTGGCCACCGCGCCGCTGAAGATCTTGAACTTGCTGCCCCGGAACTCCTCCGTGAAATCCACCAGTTCCATGCCGAAGCGGGTATCCGGCTTGTCGATGCCGTAGCGGTTAATGGCTTCCTGAAAGGTAAGCCGCTTGAAGGGTGTGGGCACGTCAATGTTGAGCGTAGTCTTCCAGATTCGCTTCAACAAGCCTTCGACCAGGTTGTAGATGTCCTCGCGCTCGATGAACGACATCTCGATGTCGATTTGGCTAAACTCAAGCTGCCGGTCGGCGCGCTGGTCTTCGTCGCGGAAACAGCGGGCGATCTGGTAATAGCGTTCGACGCCGCCGACCATGAGGATCTGCTTGAACTGTTGGGGCGATTGTGGCAACGCGTAGAATGTCCCCGGCTCACGGCGGTTCGGCACGAGGAATTCGCGAGCTCCCTCCGGCGTGCTCTTGAAGAGGATCGGCGTTTCGACCTCCAGGAAGCCCTGCTCGTCCATGAAGACCCTAGTGGCCGTAGCCGCCTTGCTGCGGATGCGAAGGTTGCGAGCCATCTCCGGCCGGCGCAAATCGAGGTAGCGATACTTGAGCCGCATCTCCTCATTCACCTTGCTGGCCACTTCCGGGTCGTCCACCGGGAAGGGCAGCACCTCGGCATAGTTCAAGAGTTCGAGGGCTTTGGCCATGACTTCGACCTCGCCGGTCGGGATCTTCGGATTATTCGTGCCGTCAGGACGCGCGCGGACTTTGCCGGTAATGCGGACCACGCACTCGCTCCGGAGCGAGGCCGCCTGCTCGAACAGATCTTTGGGCAAATCGGACGGGTCAAAGACACTCTGGGTGCGCCCCTCGCGGTCGCGCACGTCGATGAAAATCAAGCCGCCGAGGTCGCGGCGGGAGTGGACCCAGCCGTCGAGGGTGACAATTTGGCCGATGTGCGCCGGGCGCAGTTCATTGCAATGATGCGTTCGTTTCATGTTTCAGCAAATCACGGGAGGCAGGAGACAGAATCCAGTCTATCCGGCAGCCCGAGTTCAAAAGCGAAGGCGGATGTTGCCCGGGGGCAGGGGGATTTCAAAGACAAAACTTAGCTATGGCCCTTTCCCGCGGCACAAATATATTCCCCGGGTGATTGACACCGAAGGAAAGATGGAGGCCTTCCTCCCTGTTCTCCAGGTTGCCACCTGGGTGGCCGTGGATACGGAGGCTGACAGCTTGCACGCTTATCCGGAGAAGATCTGCCTGATTCAAATCAGCACGGTTTCCGGCGACAGGCTCATTGACCCGCTGGCCGGCCTCAATCTCGACCCAATACTCGAGGCCTTGTCCGGCCACGAACTGATCATGCATGGGGCCGATTACGACTTGCGCCTGTTGCGCAAGCACCACGAATTCGTGCCTGACGCCATCTTCGACACGATGCTCGCTGCGCGCCTGCTCGGCCTGCGTCAGTTCGGTCTCGGCCACCTGGTCGAGAAGTATCTCGGCGTCAAGTTGGAGAAGGGGGCGCAGAAGGCCAATTGGGCCATGCGCCCGCTGACCGAGCGGATGGAACGTTACGCCCGAAACGATACCCATTACCTCAAGCCGGTGGCCGATCAGCTCAAGGCGGAACTGCAAGCCAAAGATCGGCTGGCCTGGCAGCAGGAATCCTGCGCGCAACTCATCCAGGACTCGACGAGGCAACACCTGCCCGATCTGGATGCCATCTGGCGCATTAAAGGCAGCCACCTGCTGGAGCCGCCTGCCCTGGCCATCCTGCGCGAGTTGTGGGGATGGCGGGAAAAGGAAGCGGTCGCCGCCAACAAGCCGCCTTTCTTCGTCCTGAGCCACGATGCGCTGGTCAAGATCGCCGCTGCGGCCGCACTCGCCCAGCCGATTGAGCCATTCCTGCCGAGGCACATCTCGGAGCGGCGCCGTGGCGGCTTGATGAAAGCCGTCGCGCACGGGCTGGAGCTTTCCCCGGTCCACCACCCCAAAATCCTCCGCCATGCCAGCCGCCGGCCGAGTGAAGGGGAAAAGCGCCGGTTTACTGAACTGCAAAAGCGCCGCGACGCACAGGCAGCCGCGCTTGGCATTGACCCCACGCTAATTGCCAGCCGCGGCATGCTGTCCGACCTGGCCTACGACTGGGACAAGCACTCCCCCGAATTAATGACGTGGCAGCGCGGGCTGCTTAAGGCCTAGGGAGGGCGAGCGTCCTCGCGAGCCCTGATTTCTGCGGGTGTTGTTTGGGCTCGCGAGGACGCTCGCCCTCCCGGCGCTGGGTTGTAAGGCGAGGGAAGCGCATGGCTGCTCTCGCGTGCGCTCGTCCAGCCTGGCCAGCCCGGCCTCCAGTGCATTGACACGCGTGGCCTGCCGCTCGAGCACGGCCAGCAGTTCCCGATGGTTGACACCGCCAGGCATCAGCGCCACGCTGGTCGTCACACCCGCCGGGAACCTTCACCTTCCCCCCTTTCCTGCCCCACCGCCTCTTTCCGGCCCCTCGCGGTGGAGGGCGTAGCGGGGTTGGCCTGGCCGAAGGCGCTCGGAAGCAACCCGCCCAGCGAGAATGCGCTCAATCGCCGCCAGTTGCTCCGGCGTCGCCTCGCGAAGCTGCCGCAACAACCTGGCCCGGCGTGTATGTGATCGTGGCCCCATTCGCCTGTCTTCAATGATCAAGGTTCAAGGTTCAAGGTTCAAAGTTCGACGTTGGATGTTGGTTGTTCTGGTCAGTGGTCCTATGGTCCGTAGTCCGTAGTCTCGTGGTCAGTAGTCCCGTAGTCCTATTGTCCCACCGCCCCATTTCTTCTTTCTGCTTTCCCAATTTCTGCTCTTCGGTTGCCCCCTGACTTTGGACTTTAGACTCTCCCACCCTTGCCCGTTTGTCGAGGTAGGGACGCCGGTTGCCCAGCGCCCCCCTCACAGATCCCGGCGGGCGGTAAGGGGCACCGGTCAAAGGTCATGCTGGCGCGCCGCCTTCGCCAGGAAACGACCATGGGTTTGAAGTGGATCGCCGCGCGCTTGCAGATGGGCACTTGGACCTGCGTTTCCAATTTGCTGAATGAGCCCCCAGAAACGCAGCCTCAATCTCAGGAGGTGTTGCCATTGTGTCAATAGTGAGGACTTTATGAAGCCGCACGTTGCTTTCTTGCAAACCTTCTGGCGCGGACGTAATCTTATCCAGTGCCGACGGTGCTGCGCGTCAAAGGTTATCGCATCGGGTTCTACAGTTCCGAACCCGATGAACCAGCGCATGTGCATGTGCAT
>Ga0182014_10006400_pt1 | contig 12676 bp, 8 predicted proteins | sample 612S2DmetaG_FD_120489 | JGI IMG/M metagenome (GOLD analysis project Ga0182014, IMG submission 120489) | Permafrost microbial communities from Stordalen Mire, Sweden - 612S2D metaG | ecosystem: Environmental > Terrestrial > Soil > Wetlands > Permafrost | place: Sweden: Stordalen | collected... | reverse complement strand
GCACTACGGCCGCGACAACATGGTTCGCAACAACATCTTTGCCTTCGCCACCCACGGCCAGATCGTTCGCACCCGCAACGAAACGCACCGCTCGTTCGTCTGCCTGCGGAACATCGTTTACTACACGCAAGGCCCGCCGCTAGGCGATAATTTTCAGCTTGGCCAACACCAGTTCGACTACAACTGCTACTGGAACCCGACCGGCAAGAAGCCGAAGTTCCCCGGCGGGCTGAGTTTCCCGCAGTGGCAGGCCAAGCGGCAGGACGTCCACAGCATCATCGCCGATCCGAAGTTTTTCGATGCCGATCGCTTCGACTTCCGACTGAAGGCTGACTCGCCGGCGCTAAAATTGGGCTTCCTGCCGATCGACACGAGCACCATCGGGCTGGTTGGCCCCGCCAAGTGGGTCGCCCTGCCGAAGCAGGTGGAGCGCCTGCCGATGAAATTGCCGGGCGACAAGTAGCGAAAGAGCAAGAGAAGGGGCAGCACGATTCATCGAAAAAAAATAGTTCTGACCCCTTTTTCCGAATGTCGAAACTCGCGCTCCTTATCGCCTGCGTATGCGGCTTTCTCCTGTGCGGGCTCGGCCACAGTCCCGCCTCGGAAACCGTCCTGCCCGAGGGCAGCGCGCCGGCGCCCATCGTGAGCGGCCATTTTCCGGACCGCACCCATGCGTTCCTTTGGCGAAACTGGAACGCCGTCGAACCTTCCAAGCTGGCGAAAATACTGGGAACCTCCCTGGATAACGTTAAGGCATTGGCGGCGTCGATGGGGTTGCCGCCGGCGGCGACGATTCCGCCGGAGATGAAGACGAGAGGCTATATCACGCTGATCCGGCGTAATTGGCACCTCTTGCCTTACGACCAATTGCTGGAACTCTTGGAGATGACGCCGGAGCGATTGGCCTTCACGCTGCGCGAGGATGACTTCTTATGGGCCAAGCTGGGGCAGTTGAAACCCAAGTGTGAACCGCTCCGTTACCGTGCGCCAGACGCGGCGGCGCGGCGTCGCGCGGCCGAGATTCGTCGCGTGGTCGAGGAGGATTTCGGCGCGGAGATCCGCCGCGCGGCGGAACCGCGTTTCGACTTCGTTCGGCAACTCAGCAGCCCGTTGTCCTCCTTCTGCGCGTCGAAGCCCGGGGAGGATCGGCCCGTTTCCCTGCGGTTGGTCTATTCCTATCTTGCCGTGTATGGCGATCCGCTGTTGAATCCCCAATTGGACCCCTACCCTGACGGATTGATGCAGCGGTGTTCCGCCGTAGGGATCAACGGCGTCTGGCTGCACGTCGTCTTGCGCGACTTGGCGCCTGGCGGTGGGGCATTTCCGGAGTTTGGAGCCGACCACCAGCGGCGTTTGGCCAATCTTCGGGCTTTGGTGGAGCGGGCCAACAAATACGGCGTCGGCGTGTATCTCTACCTGAACGAGCCACGGGCGATGCCCGCCGCCTTCTTTAAGAACCGCCCCGAGATGGCCGGTGTCCGAGAAGGTGAATTTACGGCGCTCTGCACTTCGCATCCGGCGGTGCGGCAGTGGATGGGGGACGCACTCACGCACGTTTTTCGTCAAGTGCCCGACTTGGGCGGCGTATACGCAATCACGGCGTCGGAAAACCTGACCAACTGTGCCTCTCATGGCGACTGGCGCTCCTGCCCGCACTGCAAGGCGCGTAGCGACGCCGACGTCCTCGCTGAGGTCGCTGCCGTGATCGAAGAGGGAGTCCACCGCGGCAATCCCAAGGCCAAGGTAATCTTGTCGGATTGGGGCTGGCGGGGCCACGGCGATGCGCCCGACATCATTGCGCGGCTGCCGAAATCGGTGTGGCTGATGTCGGTCAGCGAATGGAGCAAGCCGATCGAGCGCGGCGGGATAGAAACCAGGGTCGGCGAATACTCGATCTCCGCGGTCGGACCAGGGCCCCGGGCCGTCCGGCATTGGGCGGCCGCCAGGCAAGCCGGGCTGAAGCCAGCGGCCGAGATCCAGTTCAACAACACCTGCGAAATCGCCAGCGTGCCCTATCTGCCCGTCATGGACCTCGTGGCCGAGCATATCCACAACCTCGCGCCGGCCAGGCTCGACGGAATGCTGATCGGCTGGACGATGGGCGGGCATCCTTCGCCCAATTTCCAGCTTGCCCAGCAATTGAACCGCACACCTGTCCCAAACGTCGCTACGGTGTTGGATGCGTTGGCACGAGAGCGGTTTGGCCCCGAGGGAGCCCCTCATGCGCGCAAGGCGTGGACGCTGATGAGCGACGCCTTTCGTCAGTATCCGTTTCATATCGGCGTGGTATACAATTCCCCGGTCCAAATCGGTCCGGCCAATCCGCTTTATCCCGCGAAGACCGGCTACAAGGCAACCATGTGGGGAATCCCCTACGACGATCTGGACGGTTGGCGCGGCCCGTACCCGCCGGAAGTGCTCGCGGGGCAGTTCGAAAAGGTCGCCGAGGGCTGGCGATCGGGCATTGCCGAGTTGCAGGTGGCCGCGGAAAAAGCGCCACCCGATCGGCGGGACGAGGCGCAAACGGACCTGCGATTGGCCCGGGCGGCGGCGATCAATTATCAATCCGTCGCCAACCAAACGCGTTTTGTTCTTGCCCGAAACGCCCTTGCCAACCCTTCGCGCACGCTATCGCCCGCCGAACGTTATCGCTTGCAGGCAGAAATCAAACGATACCTGGAAGCCGAGACCGTTTTGGCCCGCCAACTCTTTACGCTCGTGCGGGAGGATTCGCGGATCGGCTTCGAACCTTCGTGCCAGTACTTCTACCTGCCGCTGGACCTGGTGGAAAAAGTGGTCAATTGCCGCTGGTTGAAGCGAGTTCTGTGAGGCGAAACGTATCGAAAAGGGCGAGCGATCGGTCCCCTCTCCCCTTGGGAGAGGGTTAGGGTGAGGGCAATTGCCCGCGAACTCGCTCAGTGTGTCGCACTCTCCAGCATTACCGCCCTCACCCCCTGCCCCTCTCCCAAAGGGCGAGGGGAGTTTTCGGACCGCCTCTCAGTGCTGGATGTCGCACGCCGGCAGGGCCTGCTGAAGCTGCTTGACGCCGTCGGCGGTGACCTTGGTGTGGGTCACGTGCAGCTCCCGCAGCTTGGCCAATCCGGCCAGGTGCGCCAGCCCGGCGTCGGTGATTCGGGTGCGGCCGAGGTGCAGGAATTCCAAGCCCGCCAGCGCCGCGAGCTTGGTCAGCCCGGCGTCGGAGACTTCCGTCTTGTCGAGGTTGAGCCATTTCAGGCCGGTCATGGTGGCCAGGGCGTCCAAGCCGGCGTCCGTCACCCGAGTCGTATAGAGATTCAGCCGGGAGAGATGGGCCAGGGCGGTAAGTTCCTTCAGCCCGGCGTCGCCGACCTGCGTCTTGCTGAGGTCCAAGTCGCGGAGATTCTTCAGCGCCGCCAATCGCGTCAGTCCGGCATCGGAAATACGAGTGCCCGACAGCCGCAGCTTTTTCAGACGCTGTAGCCGCAGCAGGCGCTCGATGCCCGCATCACCGATTTGGGTGTTGGCCAAGAGCAACTCCTCCAAGCCGGTCATGTTTCCCGCCGCCGCCAGGCCGACGTCGGTAATCTTGGTTTCGTCCAGGGCCAGAGCTTTCAGCTTCGTCAGGCGCGAAAGCGTGCGGAGGTCGGCATCGGTGATCGGTTGCCGAGGGCACTTCAGGCTGCGCAGACTGGCGAGCGCCGCCAACTGCGACCAGTCGAAATGGTCCGGCCGGACGCGCAAAAAGTCCACCGCGACCGCATCGCCCCGATCGTCGAGCTTGACGGCCACCCCCAGGTCTTTCAAACGGCCGACCACTGCCGCCGCGTCCGGCAACGGCGCAGCGGCGCATGCTCTTCCGCCGTTTTCCACGCCGCTGGTCAATACGGTCAATGCTGTTACTATCAAGACGATCAGTGCCACATGGCAAGAGAATCGAACGTGCATGAGTCCCTCCGTCGTTCTGGGGCAAGTTCCTATTATGACGCGCGGTACGCGGGAAGACAACGCCTTGGCCAACGGGCTTCTTGGCGGTTTTTGGTGACCGTTCAGGGGGCAACTGTTATCCTGGGAGAACCGTCATCCTGAGCGCAGCGAAGGATCTCGTATCGAAACAAGCCCCACGAGATCCTTCGCTGCGCTCAGGATGACAGGACAATCAGCCAGGATGATAGGACAATCAGCCAGGATGACAGGACAATCAGCCAGGATGACAGGACAATCAGCGGCGAGTGAACGGTTGCGGGTTCTCTACGGGCCGGTCGATCCGTCCTTGGCCGTGCTTTCCGGCTCCACGTGGATGACCACGCGGCCCAGGCCCGGCACGCGGCTGCGAAGATACTCTTCCAGGCGAACCGTCAGATTGTGGGCCTCGGTGATGGCCGTGGCGGGGTCCAGCGTGCAATGGAACGATACGGCCAGTTCCCCGCCCGCCAGTTGCACCCGCACGTCGTGCGCTTTGACCCGCAGGGGATAATCGTGCAGGAAGTCGCTGATGGCCTTCTGCACTTGCAACTGTCCGGTGGGCTGGCCGCGGATCGTAGCCGCGGCGTCGCCGGTGGGCTCGATGTGGGTGACGATCCGCGTCACCCCGGGCAAGCTCTGCCGCAACGCCCGCTCGAACTCGGTCGCCTGGCGATGGGCCTCGTCGAGCAACAACGAATCGCTCACTTCCAGGTGCAGTTCCAGCCACCGCTGCCGGTCTTCCTCGTAGATGCGAATGCCGTGGGCGCCCAAGCCGTGCCGCGCGGCCAACAGGCGAACAATCGTGGTGACGTCCTCCTCGCCGGGGGCGATCGGCTCGACGTGAACCACCACGTCGGCGTTGGGCAGCAGCGCGTGCAAGGCGGTTTCGACCTCGCTGGCGATGTCGTGCGCCCGCTCGAAGGCGGCGGTGCGGCCCACCGCCAGCGTCACGTCGGCAAAAGTCTCCGGCCCACTGCGGCGCAGACGCAGCCGGGTCACCGCTTCCACCCCGGGCACCTGCTTGGCGGCGGCGGCGACCTCGTCACGCAGCGAGCCCGGCACGCTGTCGAGCAGATCATCCACCGACTTCTTGCCCAGCTTCAGACTGACCCCGATCACGATCACCGCGACGCCGAGGGCCGCCACGGCATCGGCCTGGATCAGCCAAGGCATGGCCAGTTGCTCGCTGGCCACCACGCCGCACAGCCCCAGCAGCACGACGCCCGACGACCAGATGTCGGTGGAGAAGTGCAAGGCGTCGGCCTCCAGCGCCTGGCTGGCATATTTGTCGGCAGCCTTTCTCAGGGCATGGGATCGCGAGTAGTCGACGATCATCGACAAGATGACCACCAGGAACGCCCACACGTTCGGGTCGACCTGGACGTTCGCCGTGAAAAACAGCCGGTGCACCGCCTCGCTGACAATCCACACGCAGGTGACCAACAGGAGTACGGTTTCCATCAAGGCCGAGAGGTTCTCGATCTTGCCATGTCCGTAAGGGTGTTCTCGATCGGCGGGCCGGCCCGAGACCCGCACCGCCCACAGGGTGATGGCGGCGGCCGCCAGGTCGAGTCCCGAATGGGCAGCTTCCGAAAGGACGCCCAAGCTGTTGGTCCACAACCCCACGCCCAGCTTCGTGCCGGTCAGTAGGATGGCCGCCAGGAAAGACGACAGCGCCACCCGCCGCTTGTCGCGGTCGGCCTGGGTGAGCAATTCGCGGTTTGGCATGTGTTCCATGCACGGCGGCCTTGGGCAAGAATGGGCTATTTATAACCCGTCGGTGGGAGTCTGTAAACCTCGCCGCCCGCGGTGGGCGTCGTCACGGACTGTCGAATTGGTGAGTTTAGCGGCCTTTTGGCACGTCGGCCAAAAGTAATGGTATGTCGTCCACGAGTGGGACGCACATGGCCGACGTGCCGTCGGCCGCTAAACAGCCAACTGCCAACGTCGCAAGTTGGGAATCATCGTAGGGTGCGTGAAACGCACCACAACATCTAGCCAATGGTGCGTTTCACGCACCCTACGGATTGCTTCCCTCGCCCGTCGGCACCCGGACGGCGGCACCCTGTTGATCGGCCGACACATAGGCGCTGTAGATAGTGGCAATCGCGTCGGCGGCCAGCGAAATATCCGCTTCGGCCGGCTCGCCATAGGCGATCGTGCGGTAAAAGGCCTCGATCTCCTGGGGATAGCCCGCGAACCAATCCTCCTCCGGCGAGGTGCAGGCCCAACCCTGCTTGGTGCCGATCTTTTCAACCACGTAAATGTCGGAAAAGTTCTTCTCCGCCGGGTTGTAGGTCTGCAAGGCCGTGTTGGGATTGATGTTGCAAATCGCCCGATGATTGTTGGCGCACACTTCCACCCAGTTGTGGATGCCGCCCAAGACGATGTCGGAGGCGATCACGTCGGCCAGCGTGCCGTCGTCGAACTCGACGTGCATCAGCGAGAAATCGTCGATGTCGTAGTAGTCCCGGCGGATGTGCCCCTCGTCGCGGAAGGCCGGCAGCCGGGTGATGGCGTGGGTCCGGGCGGAAACCGTCTTGGGCCGGATCGGCTTGCCGTCGCGGCGGCGGCCTTCGACCCGCTTCAGATACAACGCGGCCGTCAAGGGGTGGCAACCCTTGCCGATCATCACGCCCCCGCCGCAACGGGCCGCGTAGGCGTAGTCGACCGAGTGCGAGCCGCTGTGGGCCTCTTCGCCGTGGATCCAGAGGATCTGCCCGCCGGTCTTCTCCACGATCTCCCGCTCTTTTTGGATGGCCGGGGCGTAGACCCAATTCTCGGCGTACAGCAGCCGGCCCCTACTCTGCCGCTCGGCGGCCAGCATCCGCTCGACGCTGGCCATCGCCGCGTGGAGCGCCGCTTGCTTGTCGGCCCGCTCCCAATGAAAATCTTTCGAGCCGTCGCCGAAATAACCGGTCAACGGCTTCTCGCAGATGACGAACTTATCGCGCCCCAGTCCGGCCACCGCGACCGGCTCGTGGGCCACGGGCGGCACGCAGACGTGGATGGCGTCGACCTCGTCGAGCAGGGCGTCGAGGGTGTCGAACGCGCGGATGCCGCGTTTTTCGGCGTAGGCCTTGCCTTGCTGCCCGTCCTTGGCGTAGACGCCGACCACCTCGACGTTGGTGCCATAGACTTTCCGCAGCGCCTCATAGTGAAACGAGGCGGAAAACCCCGCGCCGACGATTCCCGCACGAACCGATTTCTTCTGCATGGTAGTTCTTTCCTGTGGAGTGGTCGCGGCGAGGCGACTATCCTGTAAGGTGCCCGTCCTAACGCGCCTGTCCCGCTGTCTTCACCACCTTTGCGGTCCATTATACTGTGAAATTTCCTCGTCACGAGCATAACGAGGCAGCGGCGGATAGACAATATGTGCTCCGCGGCGAAATTCCGCAACATTCACCCAAATTCAACCACCGGCGAGACGTCTCGGTTCGCGACCCTGCCGCCCGACGCGTGGCGTCGCTTTGGCATTCGGTGACATTGAAAAAGCCCCGTTTTCCGGCTAGAATGGTGATATGAAAACGACTCGATACGTCTACTGGCAAGAGGGCGACCTGTGGCTGGGCTATCTGGAGGACTATCCGGATTACCATACCCAGGGGCAGACGCTTGAGGAACTGCAAGAAAACCTCAAGGACATGTTTCAAGACGTGACCAGCGGGGTTATTCCCAACGTGAAACGCGTGGGCGACCTGCAAATCGCATGAAGCGAGACGACTTCATCCGCGAAATTGAAAAGGCATGATGACCATTCACTCGAAATCTGCTTGGTTGTTCTCTACGGTAATGGTTGCTTCCACAACGGTATGCCTCGCCGATGGCCTGGCAGACAGGCAGAGCCGCGTGCATGAGTTTCGCAAAGCGATCGCCGGCGCTGACCGGATTGTGGTCCGAGCCCGATGGTTTCCGTCCGAGGGCCAGGAGAGCGAAAACACGCTGCTGGAAGTCAAAGATCCACAGACAATCAAAGAGTTTTCCGAGCACCTGCGCTTCGACGCCAATAGCGATTGGATATCGTGTTTCTGCGCAGGATATCTGGGGATCGATTGGTACCAAGGCAAGCAGCGACTCGTTCGCAGTTTCCTCCAGCATGGTCAAGCGCTGCGATGGGAAGGGTTTCAAGGGGACGCCCGTCTGACGGATGATTCCTCCCAATGGTTGGTGCATTGGCTTGCCGCGCACGGCGTCATCGGTCCCATCATAGAGAGGGAGCCCGCTCAATGGAAGGCTGCGGTAGCGAAGGAGTCGCGACAGCGACTTGCCGAACTAACGCCGCCGGGTTTTCTGAAAGCGGTGCGGAGGGGAGAGGCGGAGTTTGCACAGTGGGCTAAGACGGGGAGTTTGTTCAACGACCGTTCCCAAGAGTCGGAAGAGGAACTCAAAGACAAATACATGCGGGCTGCGATTCCGGACAAAAAGGTTTTGTATGCCACGATGTTCCGACTATTGGGTTGCTTGCCCATGCGTTGGGAAGTCTTTTATTGGCCCGAGCAGGAAGAAGCTTACGACTTTTTGGCACGAGCTCCGCGAGCGGAGCTCGATCGAGCAATTCAAGCGGCTGCGCGAGCCGGCGACAAGTCGGAGAGGCGGGGCGGCGCCCGTTTCGTGTTCACGCCGCCGATACTGACCGTCTACCAAGAGCCCGAAACAAATGAGAATGATATCGACAAATGGACCACACTTCTTGCGGACGCAGCGTATTCGGATCCTTTGCCGGTGAATCGGCAGCGGGTCGTGCGCCGCTTGATGGAGCGTCCCAAGGCGAATCGCCTTGACATTCTTGACCGGGCCACCCGGGATCAGGATCAGGAGGTGCGGCGTGCAGCCATCGAAGCCTTGCGACGTCGCGGCGGCGCAGACGCCGTGCGGATTCTTCAGTGCATCGCACACGGCAAGAACCTGCCGCCCGCACCGCTGACGCTCACGAAGGATTACGCAGATGGCGTGGACGGAACCGACGACTTTCCAACGATTGTCTTCGGCACAATATATGCCGATACCGACCAAGATGCGGCTAAGGCGGCGCTCCGCAATATGGCGCGGTAGCGTGTTGCTCAGCGCCGGTGAGCCAACGGCACATTATGCTTAGCCCTTGGGCGCTATTCCTCTTTGGGGAACTCGGTGCTTCTTTTCCATGAATTGCAGACACAGATTCCTCGCTTACTCTCCTCCGTAATGCTACGGGGCAACCAGCCGGGCCGCGTCCCGAGGATGGACGGCAACGACGCCCGGGTAGCGACTGAAGTCGGTAACGTTTGACGTCAGGAGGCGGTCCACCCCATACACACGCATCGCGGCAACCAGCCGGGCATCATGCACCTGAACGCCCGACACCGCGTACGCTAACACCAAGCTGCGCCACTCCGTATGAATCTCCGGACGATCGGGCAAAAGAACAAACAGCCGCTCGATCACCCGCGCTCGTCGATCCGTCTCCGCCACGGACAGTCCAAAACCATTGGCCGCTTTCGGTCTGGTGCAGACGCGCCAGAACTCGACCAAATTCTGAGACGCGTAAAGCACTTGCTCGCGGCGCTGCTGAATCGCGCGAAGCGCGGCGCGGATGACAGCGTGATCAGGGTCGTCGCGCTGCACCAGCCGCAACAGGATGTTGGTGTCAGCCAGATAAGAAGCTGTTTCCATACCGCTCCGCCCTCACCCCCGGCCCCTCTCCCGCTTTTCGGGCGAGGGGAGTTATGAAACAGCTTCTAGGGCATCGGCCATCCTCGTAAAGGCATCAGCCATCCTTGTAAATGCCTTCGCGGCTGTATGCTTCGGGCGCCAGGACCGGCAACTGCTCCGAGCCTGCGGCCAACTCATCGAGAGCCACCTCGAACTCTTCCACGGAGATTGTGGGCTCGCTCTGCCCGATCGCTAAGCCCTCAATGACCGATTGAACATAGGCGTCCAACGTCATCCCTTGCGCGCGGGCACGCGACAACAAGGTGGCCTCGATCTGCGGCGAAAGCTGGACGTTAATCGTCATGTCACTCTCCCCTGCAATTCGATCCCAACGAGAGCATTATAGCATGGTCTCGCCGGCTGGTACAGGGTTTGCCAAACGATGGTTGTCCAGTCTCACCCGCTCCGCTCGAACGTAAACTCCCCGTCCTGGTAGTCGATCTTCACGGAACTGCCTTCGCCGAACTCCTGCTTGAGCATCTCGACGGCCAGCGGGTTCTGAATCCGCTGCTGAATCACCCGCTTCAGCGGCCGGGCGCCGTACGTCGGATCGTAACCCTCGGTGGCGATCGCACTGAGGGCCGCGTTGGTCACTTCGAGCTGAATGCCCTTCTCTTCGAGTTGCTTCCGCAACCGCACAACCTGCAATTCGACGATCTTGCGAATCTGATCCGGCCCCAGCGGGTGGAAAATCATGATCTCGTCGACGCGGTTGAGGAACTCGGGCAGGAAGCGGCTCTGCAACGTCTCCATCACCCCGTCGCGCATCTGCTGCTCGTCGCCGCCCTCCTTGGCGATCTCCTGGATCAGTTGGCTGCCGATGTTGCTGGTCATCACCACGATGGTGTTGGTAAAGTCGACCGTGTGGCCCTGGTTGTCGCTCAGCCGCCCGTCGTCCAGCACCTGCAAGAGAATGTTGAAGACGTCGCGATGAGCCTTCTCGACTTCGTCCAGCAGGATCACGGCGTAGGGCCGCCGGCGGACCGCCTCGGTCAACATGCCGCCCTCCTCGTAGCCGACATAGCCCGGCGGAGCGCCGATCAGCCGGCTGACGGTGTGCCGCTCCATGAACTCGCTCATGTCGAGGCGGATCATGGCGTTCTCGTTGTCGAACATCACTTCGGCCAGCACCTTGCAAAGCTCGGTCTTGCCCACGCCGGTGGGCCCGAGGAAAATGAACGAGCCGATGGGCCGGTTGGGGTCTTGCAGGCCGGAACGGTTGCGGCGTACGGCGTTGGCCACGGCCTCGACCGCCTCGTCCTGGCCCACCAGCCGCTGGTGGATGCGATCTTCCAGGACCAGCAGCTTCGCCCGCTCGGTTTCCATCATCCGCGAGACGGGAATGCCTGTCCAGGCGCTCACGACCTCGGCGATCTCTTCCGGCCCCACCTCCTGGCGCAGCAGCCGGCGGGTGCCGTCGCCGGTCGGCTGCTTGTCGTCCGTGGCCATCTTCTCTAGCTGGGCGGTCAGCTTCTTCTGCTTTAGATCGAGCTCGTAGAGTTTCTGATAATCGGCCTCGCCGACCAGGATGCCGCTCGACTGTTTGTCCTTGATCGACGCGGCGAGCTGGTTCGATTGGTGCTCGACGTCCATCAGTTGCTTACGGATGTCCTGGACGTTGCCCAGGCCGCTCTTTTCCAATTCCCATTGCTGCCGCAGGTCGGCCAGCTTCTTGCGCAGCTCGGTCATTTCCTCCTGCACTTCGACGCGGCGCTGCTGGGCGTGCTCCTCGGTCTCGTCGGCAAGCTGCCGGTCGGCCAATTCGAGCTGCACCAGGCGGCGCTGCACCTGGTCGATCTCGCCCGGCACGCTCTCCAACTCCATGGCCAGCCGGCTAGTGGCCTCGTCCATCAGGTCGATGGCCTTGTCGGGCAGGAAGCGGTCGGCGATGTAGCGGTGCGAGAGGTTGGCCGCCGCCACCAGGGCCGAATCCTTGATCCGCACGCCCTTGTGATGGGCCTCGTAGCGGGGCTTCAGGCCGCGGAGGATGGCGATCGTGTCCTCCACCGACGGCTCGCCTACGTTGACCGGCTGGAAGCGCCGCTCCAGGGCCGCGTCTTTCTCGACGTACTTGCGATACTCGTCGAGCGTGGTGGCGCCGATGCACCGCAGTTCGCCGCGGGCCAGCGCAGGCTTGAGCAGGTTGGCCGCGTCGCTGCCCCCCTCGGCCCGGCCCGCTCCCACCACCGTGTGCAACTCGTCGATAAAGAGGATCACGTTGCCGGCGTCGTTCACTTCGCGCAGCACGGCTTTGAGCCGCTCCTCGAACTCGCCGCGATACTTCGTGCCGGCCACCAAGGCGCCCATGTCCAGGGCGATGACGCGCCTGTTTTTAAGGCTTTCGGGCACGTCGGCCTCGGCGATCCGCAGGGCGAGCCCTTCGGCGATGGCCGTCTTGCCCACGCCCGGCTCGCCGATCAATACCGGATTGTTTTTCGTGCGGCGGGAGAGGACTTGGATCACGCGGCGGATTTCCTGATCGCGGCCGATGACCGGATCGAGTTTTCCCTGCCGCGCCCGCTCGACCAGGTCGATGCCGTAGCGATCGAGGGCCTGGAACTTGTCTTCCGGCGTCTGGTCGGTCACGCGGGTGCTGCCGCGGACCGCCTGCAACACGCTGAGCACGTCCTTGTCGGTCACGGCGTTCAGCTTGAGCACATTCTTGGCCTTCGAGTCGACCTTGGTGAGCGCTAGGAGCAGGTGCTCGGTCGAGACGAACTCGTCTTTCATCGTGTCGGCCTCGCGCCGGGCGGCTTCGAGCACGCGGTTCAGTTCCTGGCTGAGTTGCGGCGGCGCGCCGCCGGAGACGTGGGCGAAATGGCCCAATTCCGCCTGGACGATCTGCGTCAACTGACCGCGGTTGACGCCGATGCGGTCGAGGATGGGGCCGACGATGCCGTCATTCTCCGCCAGCAGTGCGGCCAGCAGGTGCAGCGGATCGATTTGGGCGTGGCCTCGATCGGCGGCCAGTTCCTGGGCCCGGGTAACGGCCTCTTGGGCCTTGAGCGTCAGTTTGTCGAAGCGAAATGCCATGATATAGTCCCCT
>Ga0182014_10006399_pt1 | contig 12677 bp, 10 predicted proteins | sample 612S2DmetaG_FD_120489 | JGI IMG/M metagenome (GOLD analysis project Ga0182014, IMG submission 120489) | Permafrost microbial communities from Stordalen Mire, Sweden - 612S2D metaG | ecosystem: Environmental > Terrestrial > Soil > Wetlands > Permafrost | place: Sweden: Stordalen | collected... | reverse complement strand
TTCGACAGCACCACCGACAGCATCTCGATCAGGATGCGATAGGCGTTGTTCTCCGGCTGCTGCTCGGTCAGGCCGAGCGAGTTGACCTGCACGCCGTAGCGGAACCGCCGCTTGGCCGGGTCGGCGACGCCGTAGCGGTCGCGCGTGATCTCGTCCCACAGCGCGACGAAGGCGCGCATCTTGGCGAGCTCGGTGACGAAGCGCATGCCGGCGTTGACGAAGAACGATACGCCGCCGACGACGTTGGCGAAGCCCGCTGCGTCGACCTCGCCCGAGGCGCGCACCATGTCGAGCACGCCGATCGCCGTCGCCAGCGCGTAGCTCAGCTCCTGCACCGGCGTCGCGCCCGCCTCCTGCAAATGGTACGAGCAGACGTTCATCGGGTTCCACTTCGGCGTCTCGCGGGCGCAGAACAGGATGAGGTCCTTGGTCAGCCGCAACGACGGCGGCGGCGCGAACACGTAGGCGCCGCGCGACAGATATTCCTTGACGATGTCGTTCTGCGTCGTGCCCTGCAGGCCGCCGCGCGGCGCGCCCTGCTCGTCGGCGACCGCGATGTAGAGCGCCATCAGCCATGGCGCCGTGGCGTTGATGGTCATCGACGTGTTCATCGCGGCGAGCGGGATGTTGTCGAACAACGCGCGCATGTCGCCGATGTGGGAGATCGCCACGCCGACCTTGCCGACCTCGCTGCGCGCCAAAGGATGGTCGCTGTCGTAGCCGGTCTGGGTCGGCAGATCGAAGGCGATCGACAGGCCGGTCTGCCCCTTGGCGAGATTGGCGCGATAGAGGCGGTTCGACTCGCGCGCCGTCGAATGGCCGGCGTAGGTGCGAAAAATCCACGGCTTGTCGCGCGCGACCGTCGATTCTGATCGTTCCCCCGCCTGCATCGTCGCCTCGTCTCCTTCTCGCTTCGGAGGACATTGTGCAGAGCACAATTGCAGAAGAGCGGGGGGAGGGCTAGCAGGGCTTTGGGATGAGATGGGCGCGGCGAACCGGATGCTCACGCCTCAGTCGTGCAGAGGGATTGCTCGTCCGGGGCCGGCTCCGCCTCGTCCGTCCGGGCGTCGCCGCGCCTGAGGAACGCGAAAACGACCACGGCGGTTGTGAGCGTGACCGCAGCAAGCGCCAGCAACAACACTCCAAAGGCGTCGCCATAGTCGTGGACGAGCGCGGCGCGGCCGACGCCGGGGAGGAGCGACGTCGCGCCCGCGAGGTCTCCAGTGACGAGCCGTTGCGCCGCACGGGCGGCGACGTTCGTGGCGCCGTCCGCTGAAAGATGCGACGCGGTCAGGGTGGACAAGGCCGCGGTGACAATGGCGAGAGCGACGCCTTCGCCGGCCACGCGGGTCGTGCTGAAGATGCCGGTCGCCATGCCCGCGCGTTCCCTGGGAACGACGCTGACCGCGAGGCCGTCCATCAGTCCCCAGGGCAAGCCGATGCCGACGCCGATCGTCGCCATGGGCGGCACGATCGAGACGCCGTCATAGACGGGCGCATGAGCAAGCCAGAACAGGCCGCCGGCCGCGACGACGAGGCCGACGCCGCAGATCGTTGCAGGTGCGAACCACCGCGTCAGCAGCCCGGCCGTGAACGGCAGGATGAGCAGCGGCGAGGACAAGGCGATCATCAAACGCCCTGCTTCGATCTCGCTGCGGCCTTCGACGCCGACGAAGCGGATCGGCAGCAGGATGAGCAGCACGACGAAGGCGTAAGCCGGCGCCGCCGCGAGCAACTGCACGCCGACGAAACGCGGATAGCGTAACAGCGAGAGGTCCAACATCGGATGGGCGATCCGCTGTTCGATGAAGCCGAAGGCCGCAAAGAGCAACGCGGCGCCGAGGAGAAGGCCGACGACCAGAGGATCGCTCCAGCCGCGCTCCGGGGCCTGCAGCACGCCGTAGGTGAGGAGCGCCAACGCCAGCGTGAAGCTGACCGCGCCCCGCCAATCGAGACCTGCCGCATTGGGATCGCGCGACTCCCGCACGAAACGCCCGCCCAGCCCCAGCGCGAGGACGGCGAGGCCGACGACGAGGACGAAGATGCTGCGCCACCCGAAGGCCTCGATCATCAGGCCGGACGCGATCGGCCCGAAAGCGAGGCCGACGCCGAAGCTCGTACCGACGACGCTGAAGGCGCGGACGCGCGAAGGTCCGTCGAATTCCTGGGCGAGCGACGCCATCCCGCCGGAAAAGGCGGCGGCCGCGGCGACGCCCTGCGCGGCCCGGAGAAGATCGAACCACACAATCCCCGGCGCCAAGGCCAGTCCCAGAGACAAGATCGCGAAGGCGGCCACGCCGGAAAGAAAAACGCGCCGGCACCCGTAGCTGTCGGCGAGCGCACCTGCCGCCATCAGGCTCGAACCGAACGTCAGCATGAAGGCGTTCGTCACCCAGTTGAGCGCGATCGGGTTGTCACTCAACGCGCGTCCGATGGCGGAGAGGGCGACCGCCGGCCCGGTGAAGGTCAGCGGCATTGCCGCCGCGGCGAGGCACACGGCTAGGAGGACGAGCGTCTTTTCGACGGCGCTCGGCGCCTTGGTGCTGTCGATCATGAAATCCCCGTGTTCGCGGATCCGCCAACCCGACTGGGCGACGCTGGTTGCTGAATTGCACGAGCACGATAGATTTGCCGGAATGGTCGAGAAACGGGCTGACATTCCGAATAGTCCGGAACGAAAGGATCGAATGACGATGGCGGAGGATCGACTGAGCGGCCTGGCCGCGTTTGTGCGCGCGGCGGATCTCGGCAGCTTCGTCGCATCCGGTCGAACGTTGGGTCTGTCCGCCCCGGCTGTCGGAAAGGCCGTCACGAAGCTCGAGCGGCAACTCGGAGTGCGTCTGTTCCAGCGCTCGACCCGCAGCATTCGGCTCACGGAAGAGGGACGCCTGTTCCACGAGCGATGCCGTCGCATCCTCGACGACCTTGACGACGCTCAGGCTGCCTTAGCGCAGACCACGACGGCGCCGCGTGGGCGACTCAGGGTCAGCGCGCCGATCGTCAGCTATCATTTTCTGCTGCCGGCATTGCCTGAATTCCTCGCTCGTTATCCCGAGGTCGAGCTCGATCTCGATTTCAACGACCGCATCGTCGATCTCGTCGACGAAGGGGTGGACGTGGCGATTCGCAGCGGCGAATTGCCCGACTCGCGTCTAATGGCGCGCGCTCTGCGCCCCTTTCAGCTCTTATTGTGCGCGGCGCCCACCTATCTCGATCGCCATGGCGTCCCGACAAGCCCGCGCGACCTCGACCGCCATCTCGCCATCCGCTTTCGATTTCCCAACAGCGGCAAGATCCAGGACTGGCCTCTGACGTTGCCGGCGGGCGAGCCCGAATTGCGTGTGCGCACCGTGATCACCTGCAACAATATGGAGGCTTTGCGCACCGCGACCGTCAGCGGCCTGGGCATCGGGTGCACGCCGGATTTCCTTGCGCGCGAACCGTTGGCGAGCGGCGCGCTGCGCACATTGCTCGATCGCCACATCGCCGGACCCGGTCAGTTCAGCCTGATATGGCCCTCGAGCCGGCATCTATCGCCGAAGGTCCGCGTCTTCGTCGATTTCCTCGGCCAAAGGCTCTTCGCCATCAGTTGCGACGCCCCGCCCGGCGCAGCAGCGCGCTAGGTTCCCGACGGAACGGCGCACAGCGTCGAGCGCACAAGGAAGCGCCGCTCACGCCCGTTGTCGAGCGAGAACATGCCGCCGCGCCCGGCGACGACGTCGATGACTAGGTCGGTGTGCTTCCACGCCTCGTATTGCGCCGCGCCGATATAGAACGGCGCGCCGCCGATCTCGCCGAGCTTGACGTCGCGATCGCCGATGATGAATTCGCCCTGCGGGTAGCACATCGGCGAGGAGCCGTCGCAGCAGCCACCCGATTGGTGGAACAACACCGGTCCGTGGTCGGCGACGATCTCCTCGAGCAGTTGGAGCGCCGCCGCCGTCGCCGTGACTTTGTCGGTCATCGTGCCCCTCCTCGTTAGCTCCGCCAGTGGGGCGGGCCTCCGCGCCCGCGACGGCGATGGTCGCCGTGTCGCTTACTTCTCCGCGATCTCGACGCGGGCAGGGACGCCCGCGCCACTGGATCCGCCACAGTGGGGCGGGCCTCCGCGCCCGCCCCCCCCCGCCGAACCAGTAGAGCGGGCCTCCGCGCCCGCTGCCGCAAGCCTTTCTCCAGGGCGGGCGCGGAGGCCCGCCCTACTGAGATTGCCGAGCCATCGCGCTCAGAAGAAGCCGAGTGTCCTCGGGCTGTAGCTGACCAGCATGTTCTTGGTCTGCTGGTAATGGTCGAGCATCATCTTGTGCGTCTCGCGGCCGACGCCCGACTGCTTGTAGCCGCCGAAGGCGGCGTGAGCGGGATAGGCGTGGTAGCAGTTGGTCCACACCCGGCCGGCCTGGATCGCGCGGCCGAAACGGTAGCAGCGGTTGGCGTCGCGGCTCCACACGCCGGCGCCGAGACCGTAGAGCGTGTCGTTGGCGATCGTCAGCGCTTCGTCGTCGTCCTTGAACTTCGTCACCGACACCACCGGGCCGAAGATCTCTTCCTGGAAGACGCGCATCTTGTTGTGGCCGGCGAACACGGTCGGCTTGACGTAGTAGCCGCCGGCGAGATCGCCGCCGAGGATGTTGCGCTCGCCGCCGATCAGCACCTCGGCGCCTTCCTTGCGGCCGATGTCGATGTAGGAGAGGATTTTCTCCAACTGCTCGGACGACGCCTGCGCGCCGATCATCGTGGCCGGATCGAGGGGATCGCCCTGGACGATCGCGCCGACGCGCTTCAGCGCCCGCTCCATGAAGCGGTCGTAGATCGATTCGTGGATGAGGGCGCGGCTCGGGCAGGTGCAGACCTCGCCCTGATTGAGCGCGAACATCACGAAGCCTTCGATCGCTTTGTCGAAGAAATCGTCGTCCTCGGCGGCGACGTCGGCAAAGAAGATGTTGGGCGACTTTCCGCCGAGCTCGAGCGTCACCGGGATGAGGTTCTGCGAGGCGTATTGCATGATCAGCCGGCCGGTCGTCGTCTCGCCGGTGAAGGCGATCTTGGCGACGCGCCCGCTGGACGCCAGCGGCTTGCCCGCTTCCAGGCCGAAGCCGTTGACGATGTTGAGGACGCCCTTCGGCAAGAGGTCGCCGATGAGATTGATCCACACCATGATCGAAGCCGGCGTCTGTTCAGCCGGCTTCAGCACGACGCAATTGCCGGCCGCCAGAGCCGGCGCGAGCTTCCACGTCGCCATCAGGATGGGGAAGTTCCACGGAATGATCTGGCCGACGACGCCGAGCGGCTCATGGAAGTGATAGGCGATCGTGTCGTGGTCGATTTCGGAGATCGAGCTTTCCTGAGAGCGCACCGCGCCGGCGAAGTAGCGGAAATGATCGATCGCCAGCGGAATGTCGGCGGCCCGCGTCTCGCGGATCGGCTTGCCGTTGTCCCAGGTCTCGGCGACCGCCAGCAACTCGGCGTTGGCCTCCATGCGGTCGGCGATGCGGTTGAGAATCTGGGCGCGCTCGGCGGCGCTGGTCCTCCCCCAGGCCGCCTTGGCGGCGTGCGCCGCGTCGAGCGCGGCCTCGATGTCGGCGGCGTCGGAGCGCGCCACCTCGCCGACCGACTGGCCGGTGATCGGCGAAACGTTGTCGAAGTACTTGCCCGAAGCGGGCGCGCGCCAGTCGCCGCCGATGAAGTTATCGGTGCGCCTGGCGAAGGGCGCCTTCGTGGTGATGTTGAGCGCTGGCTGGTTCATCGCATCGTCCTCCACTGATCTGCGCCGCTTGAGGGGCGCTGGGAGCGGAAGGTGAGGCCTTGACCGGCGGTCGGCTACGGGGGGAGGCGCGATGCGGCGCGAAAGTGTCGCAATTCTGCGACAGCGCCGACCGTCAACCTTCGCCGACGCCGAGCCGCCGCATCTTGCGGTGCAGCGTGGCGCGTGACACGCCGAGCGTCGCGGCGGCCTTGGAGACGTTGCCGTCCGCCCGCGCCAGGGCGCGGCGCAGCACCGCCCGTTCGGCGGCGACGAAGCCTTCGCTGTCGCTCCGCTCTTCGCCGAGAACCGCCTCGGCCGGCAGGCCGGCGGCGATCGCCGCGGTTGTGACGGTGAACGTGGCGCGGGCGGCGCGCGTCGCCCCGACGACCAGATCGTCGGCGTCGATCGCCAGCAACGCCGGGCCGAGCTTCTCGGTCGTCGGCGCGACGATGATGCGCGCTTTGGGGAAAGCGTGGCGGAAGTGCTCGGCTTCGATGCGCTTCGCCGCCTCGCCGACCGCCATGGCGATCACCCGGACGAATTGTTCGGTGTGTTCGGCGCGGCAGGACGAGACGTCGAGCGCCGCGGCGAGGCGGCCGCATTCGTCGAAGATCGGCGCGGTTGTGCAGGAGAGCAGCGTATTGCGCGCGAAGAAGTGCTGGCCGCGATGGATCGTTACGGCGCGCTGCTCGATCAGGCAGGTGCCGATGCCGTTGGTGCCCTCGGCCTCCTCGCTCCACACGGCGCCGGTCCACAGTCCCCAGGCGTCGAATGTCCGGTCGTCGGCGACGTCGCCGCGCCGGTCGAGGGACACGCCTTCGCGATCGGCGAAAACCGTTGAGCAGCCGGCGCCGCCGACCGCGAGGAACAGACGATCGAGCGCCGGGCCGGCGATATTGAGCAGCAGTTCGGCCGCCTGGCGCGCCTCGGCCAGCCGCGCCGCCGTGAGGCGGCGGGTCGGGGCGGCGGACGTCGGGTCGAGCCGGTGAAGCTCTGCCGAGCGCCGCCATGAGGCGACCAGCGCCGAACGCGACGCCGCGCCAGAAGCGACGGCCTCGGCGATCTGGTCCGCGTGAACGGAAGCGAATCGCGCCGCCACGCCCGTTCTCCCATGACTTGTTGTTTGGAACCGATCTTATCTTCGCCCCGCGGCTTACGCGAGTCGGTTCGCGCCGCGGTCCGTCGGCGCCGTTACAGAGGCTTAAGCGCCGGGACGCGGGCGAAGCGCGACATCAGCGCCAAACGCCAGGCCGAGACCCTCCCCACCGCAGGCGATCGGCGCAATTTGCCGCGAGCGAACCGGAAGGGCTCGCAAATCCCGGCAAGCTGCTTATGATGTTGGGCAAAACCCGCCTGGCGCGAGACCAAACTCAGGGTAGAATGCGCCTTCTCATCGTCGAGGACAACGCTCAGCTCGGCGACTGGCTCGCGCGGATCTTGCGCAAGGCCGGTTACACGGTCGATTGCGTCGCTGACGGCGAAGACGCCGATCACGTCCTGCGCGGCGAGTCCTATGAGCTGGCGATCATCGATCTGGGCTTGCCGGGCATCAGCGGCATCGACCTGATCCGCCGCTTGCGGGCGCGCGGCGCGACGACGCCCGTCTTGGTGCTGACCGCCAACGACACGGTTTCCGACCGCGTGCGCGGGCTAGACGCCGGGGCGGACGACTACCTCGCCAAGCCGTTCGACGTCGCGGAGCTGGAAGCGCGCGTGCGGGCGCAGTTGCGGCGCGCCGGGCCGATCCGCAACCCGATCATCTCAATCGGGCCGCTGGCCTTCGACACCAACGCCCGCCAGTTCCAGCTCGACGGCGAGCCGCTGCAGCTGACGCCGCGCGAGCACTCCGTTCTGGAAGCGCTTGTGCGACGGCCCGGCCAGGCGATCGGCAAGGCGGCGCTGGTCGACAGCGTCTACGGACTTGACGACGAAGTCGCGCCGAACGCCATCGAGATCTATGTCCACCGGGTTCGCAAGAAGCTCGAAGGCAGCGGCATCGCGATCGCGACGCTGCGCGGCATCGGCTATCTGCTGCGCCATGAATCGGACGCCGCGCCGTGAAGCGGCCGTCACGTCATAGCCTCCGCCTGAACCTCGTCGTTCGGCTGACCGTTCCGCTCGCCGTCATCGTCCTTTTCATGGGTTGGATCGCCTATTCCAATGCCGCGCTCACCGCGTCGGCGGTCACCGACCGCATCCTCAGCGCCTCGGCCCGCGCCATCGCCGAACAAGTCCAGGTTGAAGATGGCGAGGCGTCCGCGCTGATTCCGCCCTCGGCGCTCGGCATCTTCGCCACCGGCGCGGGCGACCGCGTCGTCTATAAGGTCCTCGATCCGACCGACGATCTGATTGCCGGCATTCCCGACGTTCCCGTCCCGCAGCGCCGGCCGACGGCCGACACGCCCGTCCATTTCGAGGCGGAATTCCGTGGCCAGCCGTTTCGCGGCGTCGCGATCATCCAGCCGGTCGCCGGCTTCACCGATCCGCGGGACAAATCAGGCGAAGTGACGGTCATCGTCGCCGCCACCGAGCGCGATGAATCGGCCATGACGCGATCGCTCTGGCTGGAGGGCATTCAGCCGATGGGCGTGATGCTGCTGCTCGTTGCCGCGCTCGGCTGGTTTGGGCTCGATCGCGGACTGCGGCCGCTCGATCGCATTCGCCACGACCTCGCCAACCGCTCGGAGAACGATCTCTCGCCGCTTGATCTCGCCGGATTGCCCACCGAGGTGCATCCGCTGGTCACGGCGTTCAACGCCGCGCTCGCCCGCGTCGACAGCTACATCGCCGCGCAGCGCCGCTTCGTCGCCAATGCAGCGCATCAGTTGCACACGCCGCTGACGCTGCTGAAGATGCAGACCCATTACGGCTTGACCGATGAGACCACGCAAGCCAAGAGCGAAGCGCTCGTCGCGCTCGACAAGGGCCTCTCCCAGCTCAGCCGCCTGATCAATCAATTGCTGACACTCGCCCGCGCTGAGCCGCGCACGCCGACCAAGCCCGACGTCAGGCCGGCCGATCTCGCCGCGCTGACCGCCGAGGCGCTCGCCGCGCTCGCGCCGCTGGCGCTCGGCAAGCGCATCGATCTCAGCTTCGAGGCCGATCCCTCAGACCTCGATCCGCCGCTGTTGGTCGCCGCCTCGCCAACCCTGTTGCGTGAGATGGTCGCAAATCTCGTCGAGAACAGTCTGCGCTATACGCCGGCGGGCGGCAGCGTGACGGTCGCGCTGACGCGCCAGAAGCCGGTCGCCTCCGAGCCGATGGAAGTCGTCCTGCGGGTGGTCGACACGGGCCCCGGCATTGCGGCGGAGGAGCGCGCGCGGGTGTTTGAGCGGTTCTACCGGGTGCTCGGCACAGGCGTCGAAGGAAACGGCTTGGGCTTGGCGATCGTGCGCGAGATCGCATCCGGCGCCGGCGGATCGGTCGAATTGAAGGATGGTCCCGGGGGGCGCGGCCTCGAAGCCGTCGTTCGCTTGCCGCTCCATATCGGCGACAGCGCCGATCGCTCCGCTTGGCCTGTCGCGCAGCAAGCCCGCCGGGACCATGACGGCGCCGGCGGGCCTGAAACGGTCAGCGATCTGTCAGGCGAGACCGAGCGGTTGTGACAGTTCGGATGGATCAATGATCGAGCGCAGGCGGCCGCCAACGCGCCAGCCGGTTCTCGATCGACGTCATCAGCCATTCGGCGGTCAGCACGACGACGACAATGATCACGATCGCCGCATACATCGCCGCGGTGTCCTGCACGCCGCGCGCCTCCTGGATCAGGAAGCCGATGCCGTAGCGCGCGCCGACGAATTCGCCGACGATCGCCCCGACGATGGCGAAAGAGAATGAGATGTGCAGCGAGGCGAAGATCCAGCTCATCGCCGAGGGAATGATCACCGCGGTCGTCACCCTCCATGGCCCCGCCCCGAGGATCTGCGCATTGGCGATCATCGCGCGGTCGGCTTCGCGCACGCCCTGAAAGGCATTGGAGAAGACGACGAAGAACACCATGATGAACGACAGCGCCACCTTCGACCACAGTCCGAAGCCGAACAGAAGAATGAAGATCGGCGCAAGCACGACGCGTGGGACGGCGTTGAGCGTCTTGATGTAGGGGGCGAAGATATCGGCGGCGAGTTTGTTGCGGCCAAGCGCGACGCCGAAGACGACGCCGAGCGCCGATCCGCTGACAAAGCCAAGGATCGCTTCTTCCATCGTCAGGGCGAGATGGTACCACAGGCTCGCCTCGTCGGTGCCCTCGCGGATCAGTTCCCACAGGCGCGCCCCGATCGCGCTCGGATAGGAATAGAAGAAGGGGTCGATCACGCCGGTTCGCGCGGCGGCTTCCCATGAGCCGAGCAGGAGGGCGAGGATGCCGAGCCGCCAGGCGAGGACGAGCCTCTGGTGACGGCGCGCCGCGGCGATGGCGGCCGCCTCGATCTCCGCGTCCGAGGTGCCCGGCGCGTAGATGATTTCGGAATTGCTGATGGCGACGGTGCTCATCGCGCGTCTCCTGTCACGCGGCGGCCAGGGCGCCGGCTTGCGCTTCTTTCTTCAGATCGGTCCAGATGCGATGCGAAATGTCGATGAACCGCTGCTCGTAGCGGATCTCGGAGATCACGCGCGGTCGCGGGATATCGATAGGATGGACAGACTTGATCGTCGCCGGACGGGCTGACAGCACGTAAACCGTGTCGGCCAGCGCAATCGCCTCTTCAAGGTCATGCGTAACGAAGACCACGGCCGCTCCCGTCTCCGACCACAAGCGCAAGAGCTCCTCGTGCATCAGCACGCGCGTCTGCACGTCGAGCGCGGAGAACGGTTCGTCCATCAGAAGGATTTCGGGATTGTTGATGAAGGTCTGGGCGAGCGCGACACGCTTGCGCATGCCGCCCGACAACTGGTGCGGATAGTGTCGTTCGAACTTGGCGAGCCCGATCCGGGCGAGCCAGTCGCGCGCCCGCTCGTAGGATTCCGCCTTGCGCTTGCCGCGAAACAGCGGCCCGGCGACGACGTTGTCGATCACGTTGCGCCAGGGAAAGAGGGCATCGGCCTGGAAGACGAAGCCGATGCGCGGGTCGATGCCGTCGACGCGCTTGCCGAGGACTTTCGCCAGGCCGCTCGAGGGATGTCCCAATCCGGTGATCAGATTGAGCGTCGTCGACTTGCCGCAGCCGGTCGGGCCGACGAGCGCGACGAATTCGCCGCGCCGGACCGTGAGGTTGAAGTCCTGCAACGTCGAGAAGGCGTGGCCATCCGGCGACAGGAAGCGACGGCTGATGTTGATCAGCTCGATGGCGGGCGTGGCGTCGGGCATGTCGAACTCCTGCCGCCCGTCTGCGACGAAGCGGCTCTGCTCTGATGCGAAGAGAACGGGGCGAACCGCCGGCGCGGTCCGCTCGTTTCGGCTGAGCTATTCGGCGGCTTTGACGAAGGCTGTCGTAAAGGTCTTCGACAAGTCGATCGTCTTGCCTTTGACGTTCTTGGAGAAGCCGGACAACACCGCCAACACGGTTGGCGGTCCATCTGGCGGCATCACGCCGTCAGCCGTGAACATCCCTTTGCCGGCATCGAGCGCCTTGACGTACATATCGCGGTCGCCGGCGAAATATTCTTTTGGCATCTTGTCGGCGATTTCGCTCGCCGTATGGGTATTGATGAACTTCAGCGTCTTGACGAAGGCGTTGGCGAGCTTCTGCGTCGTTTCCTTATGCTTTTCGACCCAGGACGTCTCCATGTAGAGCGAGGCGGCGGGATAGGTGCCGCCAAGCGCGGCGTTGGTCAGCTCCTTGCTGCGCATGTCGATGAGGATCTTCGCCTCGCCCGTCGACAGCAGGCGCGAGATCGTCGGCTCGGTCGTCATGCCGCCCTGGATCGTGTCCTGCTGCATGGCGACGATGAACGTATTGCCGGTGCCGACCGGGACGGAAGTGAATTCGCCAAGCTTCACGCCAGACTTCACCGCCAGATACTGGGTGAGGAAATTGGTCGACGAGCCGAGACCGGTCACGCCAAGGCTCTTGCCCTTGAAGTCGGCAGGCGACTTGATCTCGGGATGTTTGGCTGAAACGAGTTCGACCTCGCCAGGCGCTTGGCTGAACTGCACGATCGACTCGACGAATTTGCCTTTCGACTGCAGGTCGACGCAGTGATCGTAGAAGCCGACCACGTCCTGAACGGCGCCAGCGAGCAGTTCGTCCTCGGCGTCGACGCCGGCCGGTTCGGTCAGAAGCTCGACGTCGAGTCCTTCATCTTTGAAATAGCCCAGCGATTCCGTTAGCTTGGCGGGCAGATAGATCTGCTTTTCGACCCCGCCGACCATCAACGTGAGCTTTTCGGCGAAAGCCGACGAAGCGGCGCTGACGACCGCCAGCGCGGCAATGCCTGACAAGAGCGTCGATCGAATGCGCATCGCGTCCTCCCTGACTTAAGTCTCGTTTTGGTCGGCGCGGGCCACGGCGTGGCGACCCGCTTATTGACCGGACGTCACAACGGGTAGCGGGAGTCAGCTTTCAATCCGCTTTCAGCGATGCTCGATTTTTTGCCCCGGCGCGGCAAGCGTCCGCGACGCGTTGGTCGCCACGCCAAAACGGGATCGGCGAATTCGCCAATTCGACGCCGCCTAAAACACCCGCGTGCGGGCGAGGCTCAGCGTCAGCACCAGCAGCACCGGCGCGGCGAACAATAGGCCGAAGCTCAAGTACGGCTCGTAGCGCAGGTAGGGGGTCATGAAGTTGTAGCGGACATAAAGCCCGGCGAACACGCCGATCAGCGCCAGGACCGAATTGATGTAGGGCCCGAACCCTTGGCGGCCCATGAGATAATCGAGCGCGAAGCCGATCAGCACGAAACCGACGAAGGCGCCGAGCCAGAAGCACACCATCTCGAATCCCTCGAGATCGCGGACCATCTGGAAAAAGGGCGTCATCGCTTGCATGGCGGCCTCGCG
>Ga0182014_10006397_pt1 | contig 12683 bp, 15 predicted proteins | sample 612S2DmetaG_FD_120489 | JGI IMG/M metagenome (GOLD analysis project Ga0182014, IMG submission 120489) | Permafrost microbial communities from Stordalen Mire, Sweden - 612S2D metaG | ecosystem: Environmental > Terrestrial > Soil > Wetlands > Permafrost | place: Sweden: Stordalen | collected... | reverse complement strand
TTGCCCCTGAGCGCGTCGCGGCGATCCTCAAATGCCTCGACGAAGCCTATCCCCGCGCCGAATGCGCCCTCGTCCACCACTCCCCGTGGGAGCTGCTGGTAGCCACAATCCTCTCCGCCCAGTGCACCGACGTTCGCGTCAACATGGTCACGCCGGAGCTCTTCCGCTGCTTTCCAACCCCTCAGGCATTGGCCCAGGCTTCACTCGGCGAAATTGAAGAAATAATTCGCTCGACCGGTTTCTTCCGAAACAAGGCCAAATCCATCCAGGGCGCGGCTCGCAACGTGATCGAGGAGTTCGGCGGCCAGGTTCCCCATACCCTTGCCGAATTGATTACCATTCCCGGCGCGGCGCGCAAGACTGCCAGCGTCGTCCTCGGCGTCTGCTTCGGCAAGGCCGAGGGCGTTGTAGTGGATACGCACGTCTTCCGCATCGCTCGCCGCCTGGGTCTGGCCAAGGGCGACACGCCCGAGAAGGTCGAGCGGGAGCTGATGCGGGTTTTGCCTCAGGAGCGCTGGATCGACTTCTCTCACCAGATCATCCACCACGGCCGGCAGGTCTGCGAGGCACGCAAGCCTAAATGCGACCGCTGCAATTTGGAGCAGATCTGCCGCTCCAAGGACAAGACCTGGCGGTTATAAAAAGCAGCGCAGGGAGCGGAGATAGCGGAGCTAGCGGGGTTTGCAGCTTACGCGTGCAGTATGCGAACTACCGCAGCGATCAGCCCCGGAATATCATGCGGGTTTGCTTCAGCCGCCGACTCCCAACCCAACTCCCGCAGAGTCTGACTGGAAATCGGCCCGATGGAGATTGCCGGAACGCCTACCAGCGGCCATGGAATCCCCGCCAGACGAGCCGCCTCCGCAAGATGCGTCGCGCTGGAGGAACTGGTGAAGGTAGCGGCGTCGATTCCGCCGTCGAGCGCCAGCCGAAGCTGCTCGGGCGCGGCCTCAGGCATCTGGTTGCGGTAGGCATCCACGATGTCGACCTTGCCGCCGGCCGCTCTCAATCCATCGGGAAGGACGTCCCTGGCCAAAACGCCGCGCACAATGAGTATCCTCTTTCCTGTAACCTGGGCGCTCATTCCGTCGGAGAGGCTCTCGGCCGTATAGGTTGGCGGAACAAAGTCAACCCGTAGTCCGGCCTTCCTTGCCTCCTCAGCCGTCGCCGCGCCCACTGTGGCAACCTTCAGGTCGCTCGGATGGGTCAGAGGAAGTTCGAGCGACGCCGTGCGCTCCGCCAGGGCGCGCGCCGCATTCGCGCTGGCGAGGATGAGCCAATCGTAGCTGTCGAGTTGGCGAAGCGCCGCGTCCAACGGTTCGAAGCTAACTGGAGGGCGAATCTCCAGCACCGGCACCTCGACCGGCTCGGCCCCCAGCGCCCGCAGCCCATCGCTGAGCTTCCCGGCCTGATGCAGCGCACGGGTCACCAGAACTCGCCGGCCCGCCAGCACGAGCGGCGTCACCGCAAGCCCCCGCCTGCCGCCTCAAGCAGCGGACACGCTCCCGCCTCGATCAGCATTCGCGCTGCCAGCCGTCCCAACGCCTCCGGGTCCGCATCGGCCAAAGCCGCGCGATGAACGATGCGCACCACCTCGCCCGTCTTCGGGTCGGCTACCACCGCGAAGATCTCAACGCCCGGTTCGATCAAACCGGTTGTCCCGGGCTCCAGTACAGGCCGGCAGTGAATGCCGATGGGCACCTGGCAGCCGCCGCCCAGCGCCGCCAGAGCCGCGCGCTCAGTGGTCACAGCAAAGCGCGTGGCCGGATCATCAAGGAAGGCAACCGCCGCAATCGTCGCCGCATCATTCTTTCGGGTCTCGATCCCCAACGCTCCTTGACCGGCAGCCGGGCAGAAATCCCCTAGCTCCAAACGCTCCCTCACCCACTCGGTCTTCTCAAGGCGGTCAAGGCCGGCCGAAGCCAACAGAATCGCCTTCACCTGCCCTTCGGCCAGCTTGCGCAGGCGTGTATCCACATTACCGCGGAACTCGACAGCCTCGATGTCGGGCCGCAGCGCTTTCAACTGCGCGCGCCGCCGCTGGCTGCTGGTTCCCACGCGCGCTCCCTGTGGCAGCTCCGCCAGACTTCCAAATTTGACCGATACAAACGCATCCCGCGGGTCGACTCGCGGAGGCGTGGCGGCCAGCGCAAACCCCTCCGGCAACTCAGTCGGCAGATCCTTCAGCGAATGCACGGCCAGATCGACACGGCCCTCAGCCAGCGCCTCTTCGATCTCCTTGGTGAACATGCCCTTGGAGCCGACCTGCGCAAACGTCACTTCTTGCAGCCGGTCGCCGGTGGTCTTGATGATCTCGATCTTGACCGAGTGTCCCTGGCCACCAAGCAGCCCGGCGATGTGGTTGGCCTGCCAAAGGGCCAGCTGCGAGCCTCGGCTTCCTATTCGCAGCTTCATCGGCCGCTCTCCGCGCCGGTTTCGGCCTGCTTCGCGACTTCACTCTTCTCCGGTCCGGAAGCTTCAACGTCCGAAGTGGCCATTGAGGCATCAAGTTCAGCGCTACCAGCTATTCCGGAAGGAACCGACCAAGCCTCACAGAGCGCGTCGAGCCGAGCGGAGTCGTTTTCCCGCGCAGCCTGCTTGAGGGCCTGCATCGGCGGGTGAAGAAACTTGTTCACCAGTCCCCTGGTCAGCGCCTCGACCGCGGCGGCCTGCTCGGCGTTCAGTGAAGCCAACCGGGCCTGGACCCGGCGCAACTCGGCCTGGCGAAACTCCTCGGCCTGGCGCTGCAGGGCAACGATCACAGGAGCCACATTCACCGTCCGCTGGCGCTCGTGAAAACGTTCCACCTCATCGGCGATCAAGGTCTCAGCATCGCTGGCTTCGCGGCTGCGTTCGGCCATGTGGGAGGCGGCCACCGTTTGCAGGTCGTCGATGTCGTAGACAAAGATGCCTTCCAGCTTGCCCATTGCCGGGTCCACGTCGCGCGGCACGGCGATGTCGATGAAGAACATGGGCTTGTTGCGGCGGCGATGCAGAAAGGCCTGCCCATGCTCGCGGCGGAAGATGGGGTGGGGCGCGCCGGTGGAGCTGATCACGATATCCGCTTCGCTGGCCGCATCGTAGAGCTTTTCGTAGGGAATCACCCGGCCCTGAAACTCCTCCGCCATGCGCCGCGCTCGTTCCTGGGTGCGGTTGCTCACAAGAATGGCCCCCGCCCCCTGCCGCACCAGGTGCCGCGCCGCAAGTTCGCTCATCTTGCCCGCTCCCACCAGGAAGACCGTGCGCCCGGCCAGCGATCCGAAGATCTTGCGCGCCATGTCAACGGCTACCGAGGCGATGGAGACGGAACTGGAGCCGATCTCGGTCTCTGAGCGGACCTTTTTGGCCGCGGCAAAAGTGCTCTGCATAAGGTGTTCCAACTGGCCGGCCACAGTGCCCGAGGCGCGTGCAATGGCGAAGGCCTCCTTCACCTGGCCCAGTATCTGCGGCTCGCCCACCACCATCGAGTCCAGGCTGGCGGCCACGCGGAAGAGATGGCGCACCGCGTCCCGGTCGTATCGCTCGTAGATGTGCGGCTTGAGCAGCGCCGGATCCAGGCCGAAACGCCGATGCAAAAATCCCGCCAGGTCGGTATCAGGCGAGTCGATGGCGGCCAGCAGCTCCACGCGATTGCATGTGGATACGATCATGCATTCCAGAACCCCCGGCATAGAGGCCAGGGCGCGGGTGGTCTCCGGCAGCTCTTCGCGGCTGATGGCGATGCGCTCGCGCAGCTCGATGGGCGCGGTCTTGTGGTTGACTCCAATGAGCGCTAGTGTCATTGGGCACCGAACCTGTGGACGTGGCTGTATAGGTTGGCAAACCACACGGCGGCCACCACTAAAATCACTGCGCCCGAAAGATACGCCGCCCTTCGGCCACGCAGGCCGGTGCTGCGCCGGACCATCAGCAGCACAACATACACAACCCAGCTGACAAAGGCCGCAATAATCTTGGGATCGAGAAAATACGACGCGCCGAGCGGCGTCTCCTGGGCCAGCACGGAACCGATGACCAATCCGACGGTCATGCAGGGAAAGCCGAATTCGAGCGTGGCGTGGGCGATGCGCTCAAGGGTATCGAGCGGCGGCAGCCACTCGAAGGGCGCCCACCAGCTGTCCTCACCCGGCCTGGGCTTGGTCTTGATGCGGCGCTCCTGAATCAGGTAGAGCACCGATGCCAGCAGGCTGAAGCAGAGCGCGGCATAAGCCACCAGCAGGGCGGCAATGTGGGCGACCAGCCAACTGGTGCGCACTCCCGCTGAAGGGAATGTAAATCGATCGGACCCCAGCGCTGGCACAAAGACTAGAAAGAAAGTTGCCGGCAACGCAAAGATTCCCAGTGAAACAGCGTCGTAGATCCACCAGACCAGAAAGAACAATGCCGCAACGGCCAGACCCAGCAGCGACTCCACCTCACGCGCGCCCACGGGCACCCAGCTATGCGCCTGCACCAACATCTCAACCGCGGAGACGAAGTGGAAGAAGAGCGCCAATCCACCCAAGTGGACGCAGGTCTTGCGCCACCGTAGCAATCCATAGAGCACGGCCGGAAAGGCAGCCATACTCGCAGCCGCATAGAGGATAGCCGCAACTCGTAGCCAGAGCAGGTACATTTCGATCTTCACCTTACTTGCGCAAATAACAGTATACTGTGATGCAAATCACCAGAACCGGGACAGAGATCAGAGATCAGACGTCTCCGGCAGGCGGAAACATCATACAGGGCGAAGGTGCGCTCATGGCCTGATTGGGCGCCCCTTGCGGTTCAATGCTCCCTGGCCGCAAACTGAAAGGCAGAATGCTTTCTCCTTTGGCTGCGGGGATTTGCGCCGGCGTAGGCGCTGCTGGGCTGGCTGCGGGCGGCTGCGCCTATGCCGCGCTGTGGCCGGGGTCGCAGCTCTTCGGCGATGCGCTAATTGCACCCAAGTGGCCCGGCGAACTGGCGCTCACCTTCGACGACGGCCCCAACCCGGCGTGGACGCCCCGGCTGCTGGAGGTTCTGGCAAGCCACAATCTGCGGGCGACGTTCTTCATGTTGGGCAGATATGCGGAGGCTGGGCCCGGTCTGGTGAGGCAGATTGTGGCAGCAGGGCACCTGATCGGGAACCACTCCTGGAGCCATCCCAATCTGGCGCTTGCTTCGGCCGTCCGCGTGCGAGAGGAGCTGACGAGGACCAGCCAGACGCTGGAGCAGATTGCGGGCGCGCCGGTGCGCTTCTTCCGGCCGCCGTTTGGGGCGCGAAGGCCCGTGGTCTTCCGCATCGCGAGGGAGCTGGGACTGACACCCGTGTTGTGGAATGCCATGACCTCCGACTGGAGCGAGCCTTCGGCGGACAGAATAGTGGAGCGGCTCACCCGCCGCATCGACCGGCTGGAGCGGGAGGGGCGGGCGGCCACTATTGTGCTCCACGACGGCGGTCATCTGAAGCTGGGCGTGGATCGGGGGCCGTCGGTCGCTGCGGCGGAGCGGATCGTTGCGCGGTACAAGGCCACGCACCAGTTTGTGACGCTGGAAGCGTGGGGGTAGAGCCGCTCTTACGGAGCTTGCGACTTGTCCAAAGCCGTGATAGCTGCCTCCAGCTCTTTCCGCAGATCGGGAATGTCCCGTTCGACTACCTTCCAAACCACATCCAGATCGATGGCAAAGTACCCATGGGAAAGCTGGTTGCGCATGCCGTAGATCGCGGCAAAGGGAATGCCGGGGAACTTCGCGGTGGCATCGGGAACGGCTTCGAGGAAATTTCTGGAAGCCTCGCCAAGAATTTCGAAGTTGCGGACGACGCCATCCTGAAGAAGCCGGTCGGATTGGAAGTCTTCGGCGCTCTTGCCGCGCAAATACTGCTGAATCTGGCCAACGGCGTCTAGAGCCTGTTATGAACTTTGAGGAGCGCAAGTATTGCCCGGCTGCTCAAAACCCGCGAAAAACGCACTTTCTGCGAAATGTGGCAGGGAATGCAATCGCGACTCCCCTCTGAATCGCGATAACTATGCAAAATATGTGCTGATTCCATTGCACTTACAGACGCAAAGTTAATAACAGGCTCTAACATGTGGCCGAGGTACTCACGTGCTCTCAGGGGATGGCGGCTCATACGGGAATGGCCTCGGCCAGAACCTGGCTGCGGAAGGTTGCAGGCAGGAACTTGGGCGTGCGCAGGTCCACCTTGATTCCAACCGCAGCCTCCAGTTCGATCTGAAGCTTGGCAATATCGAGGAGGCTGGTCTCCGGCGACGGATCGACAAGGAGGTCCAGGTCGCTGTCTTCGGCATCGTCACCATGTACCACCGAGCCGAAGAGGCGCGGGTTCGCCATGCCGGAATCCAATACCATCCGGCGGATCGCATCGCGGTGCTGCGGCAGAAGCTGAGAGGGCCTCATGCGCACAATTGTACCGCAGAAATCAGGGCGCTCGGCTCTCACCTGGCGGGGATGGCATTGAATGCATCGCGCGCTGCGGCGATTGTGGCGGCCACCTCTTCCTCGCCGTGGGCCGTGCTGAGGAATGCCGCTTCAAATTGCGACGGCGGCAGCCAGATGCCGGCATCGAGAATGGCGCGGTGAAAGCGGCCGAAAGCGGCGGTGTCGGACAGGGCGGCCTGGGTGTAGTTGGTGACGGGGCCGGAGGTGAAGAACCAGGTCCACATGGAGCCAACGCGATTGAGAGTAAGGGGAATTCCAGCGTGGGCGGCCTTGGCAGTGACGCCCTCGGCGACGGCCTTGGCGGTGGCTTCAAGCTGAGGATAGACCTCGTCGGCATGTTCCTGGAGGTAGCTAACGGTGGCGATGCCCGCGGCCATGGCCAAGGGATTGCCGCTGAGGGTTCCGGCTTGATAGACCGGCCCTAGCGGCGCCAAAAGATCCATGAAGCGGCGTTTGCCGCCGAAGACGCCCACGGGCAAGCCTCCGCCGACGATCTTGCCCAGCGTGACCAGATCGGCGTCGATGCCGTAAAGCTCAAGCGCCCCGCCCAGGGCCACGCGGAAGCCTGTCATGACTTCATCCACGATGAACAGGGCTCCGTTGCGGGCGGTGATCTGGCGCAGGCCGGCTAGGTAGCCATGTGCGGGAGGTATGCAGCCGGCGTTGCCGACGACAGGCTCGACGATCACTGCGGCAATTGCGCCAGGATGCCCGGCGAAGGCGGCTTCGACTGCGGCTAGATCGTTGTAGGGCAGGGCGAGGGTGAGGCTGGCAATCTCTTCCGGGACGCCTGCGGAGCCAGGAATGCCAAATGTAGCTACACCGGAACCGGCCTTGACCAGCAACCCATCGGCATGGCCGTGGTAACAGCCCTCGAACTTGACCACGATCTTGCGGCCGGTGGCGGCACGGGCCACGCGGATGGCGCTCATGGTGGCTTCAGTGCCCGAGCTGACGAAGCGCAGCTTTTCGATCGCAGGAAAGCAGGAAACGATGCGCTCGGCCAGTTCGGCCTCGGTGGCCGTTGAGGCGCCGAAGCTGGCGGAATTGCGCGCGGCCCGCTCGATGGCTTCAACCACCGGTGGAAAGGCGTGGCCCAGGATCATTGGACCCCATGAGCCGAAGTAGTCGATGTAGCGGTTGCCGTCGGCGTCGGTGATCCAGGCACCCTGGGCGCGCTCGACAAAGGGCGGCGCGCCGCCTACGGCCAGGAAAGCCCGTACCGGCGAGTTGACGCCGCCGGGGAAAAATCGCTGGGCGCGCTCTTCGAGGGCATGGGAACGGGTGCGGATCGGGGCCGGGATTTGGGAACTCATTGTGGGTTCAGTATAGAAGGTGGAAGCATGAGCGTCCGTCGAACTGAATCGGCCTGCCCTTGAACGGCATCTCGAAAGTGTGAGCGAATTGGATGGAATCGGCGACCGGCTATTGGTGGTCTATGACGGCCACTGCGGCTTTTGCAACGGCTGGGTGCGTTGGCTGCTCAGGCGCGATCGGGAGGACCGCCTACTTTTCGCCGCTTCCAAATTGCCTGCGATAGCGCCGCTGCTGGCACATCACACCGAGTTGCTCGAACCGGGCGGTGTTCCGGGCACGGTGCTGGTCTTCCGCTACCCGCTCGAAGCCGGAGAGCAAGTGCTGACTCGATTCGCGGCCACGGTGGCCCTGCTGAGGGAATTGCCGCGGCCCTGGCCCGCGGTTGCCGCCGCGCTCTGCTGGATTCCCCGGTTCATTAGCGATCCCGTCTACCGGCTGGTGGCGCGCTGGCGATACCGCATCTGGGGACGGCTGGAGAACTGTTCGATTCCGACCCCGGAGGAGCGGACGCACTTCCTGTAACACCCAGGGCGGGTCGAGGCGGGGCTTTAAGCTGGAAGCAAGGAGTTGCGTGCTGGAATCAGCCCCACACCCTCGCTTTCTCGGCCTCGACGTCGGCAGCCGGCGCATCGGCGTGGCTGTCTCGGACGAACTGGGGCTGACGGCGCAACCTGTTCTCACGCTGGAGCGGCGCCACAACCGCCGCGAGGACCTGCGCTCATTGGCACGGTTGGCGCGGCGGTTTGCGGTGGCGGGCATCGTGGTTGGCAATCCGCTGCATCTTTCGGGCGAGGTGAGCCCGCAGGCCGCCAAAACGCAGGCCTTTGCCGCCGAATTGGGCGAGCTGACCGGCCTGCCCATTCACCTATGGGATGAGCGGCTGACCACGCGCGAGGCGCACCAGATTCTGTATGAGGCCGGTCACGCCCGGCAGCAGCACCGCCGGATCGTGGATCAGGTGGCCGCTACGCTCATCCTTCAGTCGTTCATGGAAAAACAGGGGTCCCAGATCAGGGATCAGGGATCAGAGGTCACGGACTAGGGATTAGGGAACAGAAGCCTGGGGCTTTCATCAAGGTGTGACAGGAACTCGATGTCTCGCTTCAGTTCTTGCGGTCTCCGCCTTGTGCGCAGACTGTATACTTCGGACGGCAAATCTTATCTTTTTTGTTTCAAGGGGCTAATATGGCTGAGATTCTGAAACCCGGCGATCCCTTCAAGGTGGGCATGCTGGTCTTTCCCGGAATTACGCAATTGGACCTGACCGGGCCGCAGGAAGTGCTGACCAAGGTACCCGGGGTAGAAGTTGGCCTCTACTGGAAGAACCTCACTCCTGTCATCAGCGCCTCCGGACTGCGGTTGATCCCCACGCGTACCTTCGAGGATGAGTCCCTTATCGACCTGTTATGCGTGCCCGGCGGGCCGGGGCAGGTTGAACTAATGGGCGACGACGAGGTACTCGGCTTCCTCCGGCGCGCGGCCGAAACCTCGCGCTTCATCACTTCCGTGTGCACGGGATCCCTGCTACTGGGCGCGGTGGGATTGCTGGATGGTTATCGTGCCACGACACACTGGATGGCGATGGACGATCTCTCCGTTCTGGGCGCGATTGCCGTCAGCGAGCGCGTGGTTCGCGATCGCAACCGCATCACCGGTGCGGGAGTGACCGCCGGTATCGACTTCGCGCTTACCGTGATTGCCGAACTGTGGGGAGAATCCACCGCGCGCGCTGTCCAGTTGGCTTTGGAGTATGACCCGCAACCGCCGTTTGCGGCCGGCTCCCCACGGACCGCGCTGCCCGAGGAGGTTCTAAACCTGAAGGATCGGATGCGACCACTTATGGAGCGCCGTCTGGCGGCGACCAGGACTGCGGCTATGAGGCTGAAGACCTAGACGAGGTTGGCCGCGGCGGCTGGGGCTCTTCGTCCGGCTGGTCGTGAGCGGGGCTTTGGCGCTTTCCCGCCCTGATTTGCAGCGCCTGCGCCCCGCTCTTCTCACCGCGTATAATTAAAATTCAAGTTCTTTCATCTCTTGCGGATTGAGCGATACCGCTTGCCGCCACGGACCAGGATGCCCGAACACATAAAGAAACAGCTTCTCGCAGAGATTGCCATCCTTGAGCACGAGCTCTCCCACGAGCTTCCTGCTGAGATCAAGAAGGCAGTGGCCATGGGCGATCTGTCGGAGAACGCCGAATATCACATGGCAAAGCAGCGGCAGGACTTCGTCAACGCGCGCCTGGGCCAACTGAAGCGGCGCATGGCCGAGCTTTCGCTGGTGAACCTGACCAACATTCCCAGAGACAAGGCCGGCTTCGGCTCTACGGTGACGGTCTTCGACTCCACCAAGGACGAAGAGATCGTTTACCGGCTGGTGACAAGCGAGGAGTCGGACGTTTCCAAGGGCCTGATCTCGACGACATCGCCCATTGGCCGAGGCCTGGTGGGCAAACGAGTGGGCGACATCGCCACCATCGTCACCCCTAACGGCAAGCGTGAACTCGAGATATTGAAATTGACCACCGTTCACGACGAGGTGGGCGCGGACGGCGCGGAGAATGGCGCCGGCGCCGGCGCTGAGAGCCAAGGAAGTTTGGGATGACCTGGACAAGCGCCTTTGGCCGCGCTTGCGGCTGGCTTCTCGACCACATTGTGCATGGCCTGGCGCTCACCCGCATCTCCCCAAACGCATTGACATTCATCGGCCTGGTCATTAACATCGTGGCCGCGGTGCTATTTGGCCATGCCAACGCCAGCAATGCCGACTGGATGTTCTTCTATGCGGGCGTGGTGATCTTCAGCGCGGGCATCTTCGACATGCTCGACGGCCGCGTGGCAAGGCGCAACAACCAGGTCACCGTCTTCGGCTCCTTCTTTGACTCGGTGATCGACCGCTACTCGGATGTAGTGCTTTTCTTCGGGCTGCTGGTTTACTACGGCCGCATCAACCGCTTCCGGTACGTTTGCTTGGTGGCATTTGTGATGGTGACCTCTCTGATGGTCAGCTACACGCGCGCCCGCGCTGAAGCCCTCATTGGCCAGTGCAAGGTTGGCTTTATGGAGCGTCCGGAGCGGATCGTGCTGGTGATTCTGGGCGCCCTCTTCAACCATTGGGGCGCGATGGCTCCGGTGCTGTGGGTGCTGGCCGCGCTCTCCACCATCACCGTCTCCCACCGCATCGTCTACACGTACCAGAACACCAAGCATCTGGCGCCAATGGGGTGAGGGGGCGCCCTGGCACCCCTACTCGTCGTAATGGAGCAGGCTGAAGACGTCGTAGCCCTTGAAGCGGCTGCGGCCCTTCAGAAAGTCCAGCTCGACGGCAAATGCCAGCCCGGCAATCTCTCCGCCCAACTGTTTGACCAGCTTCACGGTGGCCTCCATGGTGCCACCGGTGGCCAGCAGGTCGTCCACCAGAACCACACGCTGCCCCGGCCGAATGGCATCGAGATGAATCTCCAGCGTGTCGGTACCGTACTCCAGGTCATAGGTGACGCGGGCCACGGGCGCGGGCAGTTTGCGCGGTTTGCGCACCGGCACAAACCCGGCGTTCAGCCGGTAGGCCAGGGCCGGCCCAAAAATGAATCCGCGCGCCTCGATGCCCAGCACCAGGTCGATCCCGTGGCCGGTATAGTGCTCCGCCAGCAAGTCGATCATCGTGGCAAAGCCGGCCTTGTCCTTCAGCAGGGTGGTGATGTCGTAGAAGAGAATCCCCGGCTTGGGGAAATCCGGCACGGTGCGCACCAGCGCCTTCAGGGATTCCACGTCGATGGGCTTTGCGGGAGCGATGGGATTGGTTTCTTCGGGCATTCGTATATCCCTTTCTGTATGAGAGTTGCCTGGATCTGTTGGAAGGGAACAGGCGGGGATGCGGTTCGGCTTCCCTAGAGATTATAGAGGGCGGGGAGCAGGGAGACGGCAAGAGGAAACAGGTATTGCCCCAGGCTCGTACCATGACCGCGTGGATCAGTGGTTTCCCAGGTCTCAAGAGCGAGATCTGGGAGCTGCTTGCAAAATTACTTTCAAGCTGCGATATGCGTCAGGGCACGACTTCTGTCGTGCCGCTAACGGCCCCATTTCGATTCCGGCTTTAGCCGCTGCGGAATTGCAAATACCTGAATATAAAAGACGCAGGGGCTAAAGCCCAACATCTTCTTGCTGATCCTTCGGCACGACTAAAGTCGTGCCCTGACGCTTCTAGCAGTCCCTATGGAATTTTGCAAGTGGCTCCTGGGGCACCCAGAATTCGAGGAAATACTACCGAACCTTACGGTCACGGTACTAGCTTCCAGCTGCCGATGCACAAGAATCAAACACCAGGCTTTGCCAGAGACTCAAAAGCTAAAAGCCGCCTCAAGCCTCGGTCGGCCGAGTTTGACGCCATCCAGGCGGCCGAGCAAGGTGACGGCAATGCGATGAGGATCGAAGAGCCGCTGGGCCATGGCTTGCACCTGAGCGGCTTCCACCTCTTCGATGCGGGCGATGACCTCATCGACAGTGAAGAAGTTGTGGAAGTACATCTCCTGGCGGGCCAGGTTGGCCATGCGCGAGCTGGAGCTCTCCAGGCCCATCAGGATATTGCCCTTGAGCTGGTCCTTGGCGCGGGTAAGCTCTTCCTGGGTTAGCGGGGTTTCCTTCAGGTTGCGGAACTCGGCCAGGATCAGGTCCACCACTTCGAGGGCCTTGCCCGCGGAGGTTCCGGCGTAGACCAACAGGGTTCCGGTGTCGCGGTAGGGGCTCAGTTCGGAGTAGATGGAGTAGGCCATTCCGCGCTCCTCACGGATGGTCTGGAAGAGGCGCGAGCTCATGCCGCCGCCGAGCACGGTGTTGAGGATGAGGGTGGCGTAGCGGTTCTCGTCAGTGATGGGCGGAGCCGGCACACCGAGGCAGATCTGCACCTGTTCGAGGGACTTCTTGTTGCGCAGGACGATGCGCGCCGAGGCA
>Ga0182014_10006395_pt1 | contig 12683 bp, 13 predicted proteins | sample 612S2DmetaG_FD_120489 | JGI IMG/M metagenome (GOLD analysis project Ga0182014, IMG submission 120489) | Permafrost microbial communities from Stordalen Mire, Sweden - 612S2D metaG | ecosystem: Environmental > Terrestrial > Soil > Wetlands > Permafrost | place: Sweden: Stordalen | collected... | reverse complement strand
ACGAGGCGATGCGCGACGCCAGCAAAGAAGCCTGGAATTTCATCGCCAATGACGCGGCTCGAATTACCTCAATCGGAACCAGAGACTGGGCATGCGTCAATCTTTAGGGCTGCTGGTATAAGTCTGGCAGGTAGCCGGACGGGCGAACAAAAAAAGGGCTACACCCGGAGGCGTTTATCATGCCTCCGGGTGTAGCCCTTTTTGGTGGATACCTGTTTTAAACGAACTTGGTGCGCCGGACGACCAGGCGGACACCGATATTGATCGCGAGCACCACCAGCATGACAAGGAGCGCTGCGGCGAAGGCCAATGCATGGGATTGCGCGTCAGGTTGGTCGATAAAGGTCCAGATCACGTAGGTGAGATAACCGACCGGAGAGTGAGTAAATTTTCCGTTCCAGACATGGTCGGACCAGCCGGCAGTATAGATGAGTGGCGCAGTTTCACCCACGGAGATGGCTAGCGCCAGCAATGCGCCGGTGACGACGCCGGACGCGGCACCTGGCAGGATGATCTTGAAGACGACCGTAGGTTCCGAAGCGCCGAGCGCGAAACCTGCCTCTCGCATGGTGTTGGGCACCTGCTGGAGGGCGAGTTCAGTGATGCGGGCAAGGTAGGGCACGATGAGGATGGCGATGGTAATGGCGGCGGCGGCGAGCGAGAAGCCCCAGCCAAAGCCGATTATAAACACGATGTAGGAAAAATAGCCGAGCACGATGGAGGGCGTGCCAGTCAGCACGTCTGAGAGGAAGCGGATGGTGCTGCCCAGTTTATTGCTGCCATACTCGGAAAGGTGAATACCGGCACCAACGCCGATCGGTACGGCGATGGCCATGGCACTAATGGTGATAATGAAAGTGCCTTCGATGGCATTCAGCAGGCCGCCGCCGGTGCCGCGGGTCGAGGTGGTGAAGAGTTTGAGTGAGAAGGCGGAGAGACCGTTATAAGCGACGACGCCGACAATATCGACCAGAGGGGCTATGACCAGAAGCAGGGCGATGCCGCACGCCACCCAGCCAATATTACTGACGATGACGCGCCTGACTTCCTGCGCGGAACGGCGGACCGGGCTAATTACGGTTGCGGACATTGAGCGCTCCGGATGCGATGAGTTTGGCGGCGGCATTAACCGCCAGAGTGATGAGGAAGAGTACCAGTGCGACTTCCGAAAGTGCGCGGACGGACATGTTGGTAGGGTCGGCCTGGGCGCTGTCTAACTGGCTGACGACGAACGAGGCGATGGTGGAAATGGGGGAGAAGAGCGAGGTGGGCAGGATGTTGATGCCACCGCCGGAGACCATGAGGACTGCCATGGTTTCACCCAACGCGCGGCCCAATGCCAGCACAATACCGCCAACTAATGTGGTGCGGACCATTGGCATCATGGCTTTCGAGACAACCTCGAAATGTGTAGCGCCGAGGGCGAAAGCGGATTCACGATTTTCCTTTGGAACCTGCATTAGCGAGTCGAGCAGGGTGGAGGCGATGATCGGTGTGATCATGAGTGCCAGCACGATGGACGCGGCGAGCAGGCCGTAGCCATTACCGGTGGGGCTGAGGTAATGGCCGATAAACGGCACGAGCACGGCGATGCCCCAAAGACCGAAAACGACAGAGGGTACAACGGCGATAAGTTCGACCAGCAAGGAGAGCACGGGGCGGATTTTTGGTGGTACGGCTTCGGCCAGGAAAATGGCAGCGCCAACGGAGAGCGGCACGGCGATGAGAATGGCAATGGCCGAGGAGGCCAGCGTGCCGATGATGAAGACAAAAATCCCGTAGTTGGCGCCACTTGGCACTAGGACGCCCTTGACGGTGACCGGATCGTCGTAAAGGTCGCCCAGATTCCAGTTGATGTCTGTGATGAAGTGAAGGCCGTTGAAGAATATGGCTTGGCCGGAATAGAGCACCAGAAACAAAACGACCGCGCTGAGCGCGGCTGGAATAAAAAGGCTTAGGGTAAGTACGGAGAGACGAAAGGGCCTGATTGTCATGGTCCACCGTTCATTTGAAGTAGAGCCCCTTCCGGCCAGAGCCGGAAGGGAGAAGGCAGGGTTGCTTACTGGATTTTATTGATTTGTGTAGTGGACAGAGCCTGCACCGCAGCCGGCAGCGGCAGGAAGTGCACCTGGCTCAGATAGCTCGGATCATTACCTTCGGTAATGGCCCAGGACAGGAAGGCGCGAATGGCTTCGGCAACAGCCGGAGCCTGCTGGTTGCTGTCGACGATCGCATATTCATAGTTGACGATCGGGTAGGCATTCACGCCGGGCGAGAAGATCATGCTGATCCGCTCATCCGCCGGGGTGGAGGCGGCAACGCTGGCGGCGGCGGCGGCAACGGTGTCGGAAGTCGGCTGCACATACTCGCCGTGCTTGTCTTGCAGCGCGGCAACACCTAGGCCCGCGGCGGCGGCCTTAGCGGCATAGGAGACGCCGATGTAGCCGAGCGAGTAGGGGTTGGCTTTCACAGCGGCGAGGACGCCGGAGTTACCGTTGCCGCCAAGCTCACCTGTCACCGCCGGCCAGGAGACGGTGGTGCCGAAATGCAGCGTCTGCGCCCAGGACGGAGTGGAAAAGGCGAGGAACTGGGAGAAGATGAAGGTATCGCCCGAGCCGTCCAGACGGTGCACGGGGATAATCGCATGGGCAGGCAAGTTAACGCCGGGGTTGGCGGCGGCAATCGCCGGGTCGTTCCACTGGGTAATTTTGCCTGTGTAGATGCCAGCCAGGATCGGGCCAGAAAGGTTCAGGCTGGTGACACCCGGCAGGTTGTAATTGACAGCCTGTGCCGAGATCGCCAGCGGAATGCTCAGCATGGTCGGGTTGTTCTTGACCAGCGTATTGGAGAGATACGCGTCTGACGCGCCAATGTTAACCAGTCCTTTAATCGCCTGGGCGATGCCGGCACCGGAACCGGACGAGGTGGTCGTGATGTCGGCGCTGGGATGGTCAGCCGTATAACCCGCTACCCAGAGGTTAAACAGCGGGTAGAGCAGGCTGGAGCCGCTTTCCACCAAAGGCACGTCAACCTGAGCGTGGGCGGTTCCGGTAAAGCCAGCCAGGCTGGCGACTGCCAGCGCGGCAACGCCAGTGCGGCGGAGTTTGGTGCTAAATTTCACGTTCGCGTTCCTTATGTGATGTTCCCGAGCGGAGAACCCTGTAAGACAGCGGGATATCCCGCATGCTCCTGGGAATAATTGAAGCATGTGACAAAGGCGACGGGGTTTCGATTGCAGTTGTGTGACATTTATATGTCGGCAGGAAAGGTAATGAGAAATACGACAGTAACATGACGGTATGCCGCCGCGCGGGGAGGTTACCGCAGATGTTCAGCGAAAAAGGCAAGGCTGCGCAGTTCGGCCAGTTCGCAATCCAAGGGGTTGTAGCTGGCGCGCGCCTCGCAGCCAAAACCATGCTGTGCACCGGGATAGACGAATACTTCCACCGCGGGCTGTGCGGCTTTGATCGCGTCCACGTCGGAGAGGGGGATGCCTTTATCTTCCGCGCCAAAATGCAGCTGCACTGGACAGTTTGGCGTGAGGTCTCTTTGCCCGGCAATGCCGCTGCCGTACCAGCCGACGGCAGCTTTGAATGCGTGGCTCTTGGTAGCGCCGACCCAGGCCAGCGAACCGCCCCAGCAATAGCCGATAATGCCAACGGGCTTGCCGCCAAATGCCGCCGCGGTGGCCAGAATATCCGCGAGCACGGCGGCTTCGGGGATTTTGCCTCGAAGTTCTACACCCTTTTTCATGTCATCGGGCTCGTAGCCAAGCTCTACCCCGCGTTCGACACGGTCGAACAGTGCTGGGGAAAGAACGCGATAGCCAAAGCCGGCCAGGCGTTCTGAAATCGAACGCATATGCTCATTCACACCGAAGATTTCCTGGAGCACCACCAATCCGCGTGGCGCATTCACATTGCCGGCTTCGAAAGCCGTAAACTCGTGTCCGTCAGAGGCGGTCAGCTTAAGCATGGGCGACTCCCTCGATCAAAAAATTAAGGATGCGCGAGATGCGCAAAATCCCGGGCCAGGATTTCGTAAATTGTACGCTTAAAGGCAACGGCAAGACTCGGAAGTTCGGCCAGTTCAACCCATTTCCAGGCGTCGAACTCAGGGTGCGTATGTGCATCCAGTTGGACGTCGGAGTCCTGACCGAGAAATTTCAGGGCGAACCATTTCTGGGTTTGTCCCCGGTAACGGCCCTGCCAGGTTTTACGTTGCAGGTTCCTGGGGAAATCATATTGCAGCCAGTCCGGGTGCTCGCCAAGAATTTCGGCGTCGGCGGTACCGATTTCCTCCAGGAGTTCACGCAAAACCGCCGCCCGCGGGTCTTCCCCTTCGTCAATCCCGCCTTGTGGCAACTGCCACGCGGCATTTGCCACACCGGCGCGCCGGCCAACCAGCACCCGGCCATCGGGCCCGAACAAGACCGCACCTACGTTCAACCGGTACGGCAAGGATTTCCAATCATTCATCGGCTAATAAGACCGGCTTAATTGGAGGCCGTTGTCGTCGTGGGCGGCAACATCGTGGCGATAAGTTTAATGCCCATTTGTAGCTGAAAATCTGTGGATGGGTTGGCGGGGTCAAAATCTGGCCATTTTGCCGGTGGCTTGTTGGGAATGGTGCTGGCGGTGGTTGGCAAAGGCGGGGCCGGCGGTAAAGGTGTTGCCGATTGCCCGGTGGGATTTGTGAAGGAGTTGAGCAGATCGGTCTCGCGCAACTGCGCGAAAGCGTCGTCGGGCGCGCGCGTGTCGGATACGGTGACATCCGGGGTGACGCCGTAGCCCTGGATGGATTTACCTGACGGTGTGAAATAGAGCGCGGTCGTGAGGCGCAATGCGCCTTCATCGTCGATTGGCATGATGGTTTGCACGGAGCCCTTGCCGAATGTCTTGGTGCCCAGCACCAGGGCGCGGCGGTTTTGTTGCAGGGCGGCCGTTACGATTTCGGCCGCGGATGCGGTGCCGGTATTGGTAAGAACGACGATTGGGGCGCCGTTCGTGATGTCACCTTCCTGTGCGTACCAAACGGCGTCGTCCTGGGAATGGCGGCCATGGGTGGAGACAATTTCGCCAGAGTTGAGGAAGTCGTCGCTGACGGCGACCGCTTGATCCAACAAGCCGCCGGGATTGTCACGCATATCAAGGATGTAACCGCGAATATTGCCATTGGCTTGTTTTTTGAGGGCTTTCACGGCGTCACGAATATGCGGGTCGGCATTTTCATCGAAACTGTCGAGCCGGATGTAGCCGATCTGGCCAGCGGGGGTCGGGAGGAGCCGGTCTTTCACATCCTGGATTTTGATGATTTCGCGTGTGAGAGTGATGTGGACGGGCGTGCTGACGCCGTTGCGCTTCAGCGTGAGCGTGATCTGGGTGCCCGGCGCGCCGCGCATTTTGGCAACAGCGTTGTCGAGGCCGAGGCCATCAGTTGAGTGGCCGTTGATTTCGACGATGATGTCGCCGGGTTTGATGCCGGCTTTCGCGCCTGGCGTGTCGTCGATCGGGGAAATGACCTTCAACAGTCCGCTGGCTTCGGTGACTTCAAGCCCGAGGCCGCCGAATTCACCAGTCGTTTGCACCTGCATATCGGCATACTGCTGCTGGTTCATGTAGCTGGAATGCGGGTCCAGCCCGGCCAGCATGCCGTTGACGGCATTGTAGATCAGCTTGTCCGAAGGCGGGTCGATGACATAATTTTCTTTAACCTGCGTCAGGACGTCTCCGAACAGGGAAAGTTGTTGGTAGGTGCTGTCTTCAGACGCATTCTGGCCCATGGCATGCTGCAATGGCTGCGCCACCGTGCCGATGGCGAGGCCCGCCATGAAAATCCCGCTCAGCATCAACCCGCTACGCAACCGCATACGATAATTTCCTTAAAACGAAACCGGAACACTCCACCGGGACATTAGATAGCATACTCTACTTATTATCCAGAGCCGTTACCTGAAAGCCAGACGGTTGGGTTCACCGGTGTGCCGTTTTGCCTTAATTCTATGTAAAGAATCGGCTGGCGGGTGGGGTTCGTGGGGTCATAACCAAGCATGGTGCCGACCGGCTGGCCGTGCGCGACACGCTGTCCTGTGGTGACATCCAAATGGCTCATGCCAGCCAGGACGACACTGCTGCCATCGCCGCAATCGGCAATGAGCATGAGACCGTAGGCGGGGAAGGGGCCTGCAAACATGACCGTACCACCGCAGGGGGTAGTGACGCGCGCGCCGGGGGCGGCACTGTAGCTTATGCCGATGGCGGGGCCGGCCGGCGTGGCGGCCCCGAAGGCTTCTACAATATGGCCCGCGACCGGGGGCCCGCCGGTGTCGGCGGGGAGGTTGGCGGGGACGGCGGTTGCGCTGGGTGTCACCAGGCCGGTCACTGCGGCGGAAATACTACTCAATTTGCGTTGCGCGGCGAGGTTCGCCTCAGCAGCACGTGCCGCAGTGTCGTTATCGGCCATTTCAGTAGCTTTGGCGGCATTGATTTGACCGTTTAGCGCGGCCTCGGCATTTTGCTGCACGGTAACGGCGGCGTTGAGCTGCGCCTGGGTGGCTTGAGCTTGAGCCAGCAGGGCCGCCAGCTGGATGGTTTGGCTTTTTACCTCCTGCGCCTGCGCCGCGATGGCGGCTGCCACCCCCTGCATGATCGTGATGCCACGGACTGCGTCCTGCGGGGATTGCGGGACAGCAAGCAAAGTGGCTGCCGGCTGCGCCTCCAAGCGTTGCATTACCGGGAGAAGTCGTTCCAACGCAGCCTGGGCACCGGCGAGCCGCTGGCTGGTGATCGCCTGCGCGGCCTGAAGGTTGGAGAGTTGCTGGGCGTCCTGGCCTGTCTGATTTTCCAACTGGCGCAGCGCGGCGGCCGCGGCCACCTGCTGTGCGGCCAGCAAAGCTGCGTTGGCGGCATCTGCGTGCGCTTTTGTCAGGGCGGCTTGCGCGGCCGCACCTTCAGTTTCCAGCGCATTCCGCGCACTATGCGCCTGATCGGCTTTGCCGTGGTGCTCGGCCTGGGCGAGTGCCGGGCAGAGTGTGGCAAGCAGGCAGAGGGCGGCGAGGCGTTTCAACTGATCAGCGATTTACCGGTCATCAGCGCCGGTTGTGCGATCCCCAGCAGGGCCAGGAGCGTGGGCGCGACGTCAGCAAGGATGCCGTCGTGCAGTTTTGCTCCCGCCGGACCGCCCGCGCACAAAACCGGCACGGGGTTGGTGGTGTGGGCAGTATGGGGGCCGTGGGTTTCCGGGTCGTACATCATTTCGCAGTTGCCATGATCGGCCGTGACCAGCAAGGCGCCACCTTGGGCGGCAACGGCATCGGCGATGGCGCCCAGACCCGCGTCCACGGCTTCCACGGCTTTGATCGCAGCGCCGAGCATGCCAGTGTGGCCGACCATGTCCGGGTTGGCAAAGTTGAGCACAATGAGATCGTATTTCTGTTCCCCGATCGCGGCGACGGCTTTGGCCGCGAGTTCGGCGGCCGACATTTCCGGTTGCAGGTCGTAGGTGGCGACTTTGGGTGAAGGGACCATGATGCGATCCTCGCCGGCGTAGGGTTCTTCCCGGCCGCCATTGAAGAAATAAGTGACGTGCGGATATTTTTCCGTCTCGGCCATGCGGAGCTGTTTCAGACCCTTTTTAGCGACGATTTCACCAAGCAGGTCGTCCATGCGTTCAGGCAGGAAGAGCGTTTGCATGAAGGGCGCCAGCGCGTCGCTATAGGCGGTCATGCCGACGGCGGCGCTGAGCTTTGGTGCGGTGGCCGGGAAGCTGTTGAAGGCCGGGTCCAGCAAAGCGGTCAGAATTTCCCGCACGCGGTCGGCGCGGAAGTTGAAGCAGAGGATGGCGTCACCCTCCTTCATCCCGGCATAATCGCCGATGCTGGCGGGGAGCAGGAATTCATCCGTCAAGTTGGCGGCGTAGCTGGCTTTTACGGCCTCAGCGGCAGTGGCAAAATGTTCGCCTTTGTCGCTAACAATTAGGTCATAGGCGCGCTGCACCCGCTCCCAGCGTTTGTCGCGGTCCATGGCGTAGTAGCGGCCGCAGATGGTGCCGATTAGTGCGTGGCCTGTGATGGCGGCTTCGAAGTCGGCAAGGTAGCCCGCGCCAGATTGCGGCGGCGTGTCGCGCCCGTCCATCCAGGCGTGGATTGTGACAGGGATGCCAGCGCCATGGAGGATTTTTGCCACGGCAACGGCCTGATCCTGATGTGAATGCACGCCGCCGGGAGAAAGCAGGCCCATGAGATGCGCGGTGCCGCCAGTTTGTTTCAGAGTCTCGATGAAGGCCAGCAGCGCGGGGTTTTTCGCCAGCGAGCCGTCCTCAATCGCCGCGTCGATGCGCGGGAGTTCCTGCATGACGACGCGCCCGGCGCCGATGTTGAGATGCCCGACCTCGGAATTGCCCATCTGGCCTTCCGGCAGGCCGACGGCAAGGCCGCTGGTGCGCAGGAAAGCGTGTGGAGACGACGCCCAGAGCCGGTCGAAATTGGGCAGCTTCGCCTGGGCGATCGCGTTGTTTTCCGGGTTCTCGCTCCAGCCGAATCCATCGAGAATGACGAGCATTACAGGTTTGGTGGTCATGGTAGGTCCTTGATTACGCAATATGGTTCGTATCATTAGGCAATTCAGCCCGGTTTTACCAATGGCCGCGCCGTTTTTTACCTGCTCATGGCCGCCCTGCGCGGTGGTAGGGGTGCCCGGCGTTGATCGTCTGCGCGCGGTAGATCTGCTCGGCCAGCATGGGGCGGACCAGCATGTGCGGCCAGGTGAGTTTGCCCAGGGATAGTTTGGCACCGGCGCGAGCGATTACGGTGGCGTCCAGCCCTTCCGCCCCGCCGATGATGAAGGCGAGTTTTTTGCTCTGCTCGGTCCATTTACTCAGGAGTTTGGCAAGCTCGGGGCTGTCCGGCGCCGCCCCGCCACCGTCGAGCGCGATGACGAATTCGTCAGGCTTCAGCGCGGCCAGAATGGACTCGGCCTCCCGGCGTTTTATTTCCGCCGGGCTGCCAAAGCCATCCGGGAGTTCGACCAGCGTGAGCGCGGGTTTTATCCGCACGGCGTAGCGCTGTAGAATCCCAGACTCAGGTGCGTTGGTCCCCGCCTTGCCGATAGCCAGAAGCCGCAATCAAGCCTCCGGTTCGGGCTCTGCCTCGGTCACGGCTTCATCAAGCTCGGCGCCCCACATCTTTTCCAGCGCATAGAGTGTGCGTGATTCTGGCTTGAAGAGGTGGACGATGATGTCCCCGGCGTCGATCAGTACCCAGTCAGTACCGCCGGCACCTTCCATGCGGGTTTTTTTGAAACCGGCTTTCACCAGTTGCTCGTTCAGATGCGTTGCCATGGCGGAAATCTGCCGGTCGGCAAGGCCGGTGGCGATCACCATGCGGTCAGCAAAGCTGGCGCGGCCGGCGAGGTCGATGGCGACCACGTCCTCGGCTTTGTCATCTTCCAGGCTGGTAACGATAACGGCCTGCATGCGGTCAAGCTCCGCCGCGGAGGTCTTGGGCAGGGCCTTTTTGCGGCGCGGACCGGCGATGCTGGCCTTTTTGCGCGGCGTACCGGGCATAGCGGGAAGGGATTCAGCCGGGGCGGGCTTGGGAGTGCGCTTGCGCGGGGCGGCGGTGGTGCCGCGGGCGGCGGGCTTGCGTGCGGGGGGGCGGACTATGGCAGTGCTCCTTCAATAATTTGTAAGCTCGCCTCCGGCGAGGCGCTTTGTCGTAAGGCGGTGGCGGAAGCCGGGTGCTCCTTTACCGGGAGCAGAATCCAAGAGGGTGCCGCTGCCGAGGCCAGACATAGCCCAGAGCGCGCCGGAAGGCGACCGTTACGGAATCGTGCCGCCGCCTGACTGGTTAAAGCGCGCCGGGTGGCGCCAGGCCGGGGCAGTACCAGCATGGGCATGGCGCGGATAATGCGCAACCAGTTTCCCCAGCGAGGCAGTTGCAGTAGGTTGTCCGCGCCCATAAGCCACACGAATTTTGTGCGGGGAAACCGGCGCAAAAGCTCTTTCATGGTGTTGGCGGTGTATTGGGTGCCAAGCTGCCGCTCGATGCCGGTCGCGATGATCCGCCGCCCGTCGGCAAGGCGCTGGGCGGAAGCAAGGCGTTGCGCAAAGGACGCCATGCCTTGCTTGGGCTTCAACGGATTGCCGGGCGAAACCATGAGCCAAAGTTGGTCCAGCCCAAGGTGGATCATCGCTTGGCGCGCGACATGCAGATGTCCCTCATGCGCAGGATTGAAGGAACCGCCAAGCAGGCCGACGCGTAATGCGTAGTGGTGGCCAAAGCGCGGGGTCAGGGACGCACCTGCCCGGTGCCGCGGATCACATACCGGAAGGTGGTGAGTTGCTCCGGCCCAACCGGACCGCGCGCATGGATGCGGCCGGTGGCGATGCCGATTTCCGCGCCAAAACCGAATTCCCCGCCGTCGCAGAACTGGGTGGAGGCGTTCCACATGCTGACCGCGCTGCTGACGTTTTTAAGGAAATAATCCGCAACCGCCGCATCTTGCGTGATGATGGCGTCCGTGTGCTCGCTGCCGTGCTGGGCGATATGTGCAAGGGCCTCGTCCACGCCGTCGACGATTTTGATGCTGAGGATGGCGTCGAGCCATTCGGTGTCAAAATCCTCGGCGCGGGCCGCTTGCAGCGAGGGCATGATGGCGCGCGCACGTTTATCGGCGCGGAAGGTACAATGCAGCGCCGAAAGGTCTGCAACCAGCAGCGGTAGCAAGTTGGGAGTAATGGCGGCGTCCAGGAGCAGTGTTTCCGTGGCACCGCAGACACCGGTGCGGCGCATTTTGGCGTTGGCGAGAATTTTCCGCGCCATGTCAAAATCAGCCGTCGCGTGAATGTAGGTGTGGTTCAGCCCTTCCGCATGGGCGAGGACAGGCACGCGCGCGTCGCGCTGCACACGTTCGACCAGGGTTCTGCCGCCACGGGGGATGATGAGGTCAATGAAGCTGGAAGCGGTGAGCATGGCGCCGACGAAGCCGCGATCCGTGCTGGGGGCGCCCTGGACCGCATCTTCCGGCAGGCCAGCGGCGCGCAGCCCTGCGGTGACGGCGGTCTGGATTGCCTGCACGGAATGGAAACTCTCAGAGCCGCCACGGAGCAAGATGGCGTTGCCTGATTTGATGGCAATCGCCGCGGCATCCGCGAAAACATTCGGCCGGCTCTCAAAAATCATCCCAAGTACGCCAATGGGCTGGGCGATGCGGCTGATGACCAGGCCGTTCGGGCGGGTCCACTCGGCCAAAGTTCTTGCCAGGGGATCAGGAAGTGCGGCGATTTCCTCCAGGCCGCGCGCCATGGCTTCCACGCGGGCAGGGTTGAGCAGCAGGCGATCACCAAATGCGGGGGTGCCGGAAAAATTTTGCATGTCCAAGCTGTTGGCCAGGAGGATTTGCGGCGCGGCGGCACGCAAAGCGGCGGCGGCTTCCGTCAGTGCGCGGTTGCGCGCCGGCGCATCCGTGCGGGCCAGAATGGCGGCGGCGGCGCGGGCCTTGGCACCCAGAGTGGAAATCTGTTGCGCAAAAATGTCAGGTGCGGCGTTCATGCGCGGTATCGTTGCCTAGTCCTGGCGGGAAGATCAACTGCGCGCTAACCTCAAGGCGACATGCCAGACCTCCTCGATTCGCTGATGCCGGACGCACAGGCTCCTTCAGGGCCGGTGCTGCGCACTTCACGCCTGATGCTGCGGCCGCTGGTGGCTGAGGACGCGCCGGCGTTCCATCGGCTGATTAACGATTGGGAAATTTGCCGGCGGTTGCCCGATGCGCCGTTCCCGTACTCAGCGAATTTGGCAGCGGAGTGGATTGCGGCGGCGGCTGCTGACCGGCTGGCTGGAAGGGCTGAGCAATTCGCGCTGGTGGATGCCGTCACGGGGGAACTGCTTGGTTGTGCCGGGTTGCGCATGGGCAAGGGGCATAAATCCGCAGACCTGGGCTATTGGCTGGGGCGTGCCCGTTGGAGACAAGGCTACGGGCTGGAAGCGGCGCGCCGTTTGGTGGAATGGGCGTTTGCAGCCTTCCCGATTGCGCGGCTGACCGCCACTGTAGCAGCGGATAACGACGCCTCGGCGGCTCTGCTGCGGCGAGCGGGGTTCTTGCCATCAGGCAAAGGCACGCAGGTTTTTATGTGCCGGCCGGGACAGAAACTGCCGGTGAAACACTTCACGCTGGAGCGCGAGGTACCGGTGGCCGCCGTGCCACAGAAAAACGCAGTGCTATTGGTGGTCGCCGTGGCGCTGATTGACGCGCATGGCCACATACTGCTGGCGCGACGCCCGGAAGGGAAAAAAATGGCCGGCATGTGGGAGTTCCCTGGTGGTAAGGTGGAGGCCGATGAGACGCCGGAAGCCGCTCTGGTGCGCGAGTTGCGCGAGGAACTGGGAATTGAGGTTGCCTCTGGCGATTTAGCGCCTTTTGTGTTTGCCTCGCACCCGTATGATAGTTTCCATTTGCTGATGCCGGTGTTCCTGTGCCGCCGTTGGAAGGGTAAGCCAGCGCCAAAAGAAGGGCAGGCCCTGGCCTGGGTGGCGCCTGACCGGCTCGTGGAATACCCTATGCCACCGGCCGACCGGCCGTTGATCCCCATGCTGAGAGATTTTTTATGAGCAATCCCACGGCTGCCATTCTGATCATTGGCAATGAAATTCTCTCCGGCCGCACGCAGGATGAAAATGTGCGGTT
>Ga0182014_10006393_pt1 | contig 12687 bp, 8 predicted proteins | sample 612S2DmetaG_FD_120489 | JGI IMG/M metagenome (GOLD analysis project Ga0182014, IMG submission 120489) | Permafrost microbial communities from Stordalen Mire, Sweden - 612S2D metaG | ecosystem: Environmental > Terrestrial > Soil > Wetlands > Permafrost | place: Sweden: Stordalen | collected... | reverse complement strand
CAGTTTCGGCTTTAGGATCAGAGGCCAGAAGGCATACCGTGCCTGGGTAACTATCGAGGCCGCGGCCGAATCGGTGGTCAGCTTGCCGTCCCAGCTACGCATCAGGTCGGCGGCCTTGCGCAGTTGAGCATCCACGCCGTCCGTGTGGTCGATGGCGTAGGCGAAGCGATGGCCCAGCTCTTGGTCAACCTCGCTGTAAACGTCGGTCTGGACGGCCAGCATGTCGGCGGGTTTGAGCAGGTCGCGGCCCTGCAGCAACTTATAGATGCGTTCGGTGCGGTAGGGGTCGATCCACTCCAGCGAAAGCGGGTAGGGCGAATCCGCGGTGGTCACACGAGAGTTGGCTGTGGCCAGGAATCCCGACGGTGGGTCGACCGCGTTTGGCAAACCGTCAAAGGGGATGTAGCCTTGCCATTCTGCTCTCATATTCGTCCAGCCGTCTCCCCAGAAACGATCCAGGGGCTTGCCAAATACGTCCCCATAACCGGATCTCAACGGAACGTGGCCTACGGCGTGGTAAGCGATGTGTCCCTGGTCGTCGGAGTAAACCACGTTCTGCGAGGGCCAGCACCAGTTACTCAATGCCGCCGAAAACTCCGCCCAGTTGGACGCGGTGTTCATTTGGTAAAGCGGCGGCCCGCTGAGCGCCGGGTCGTAGAGGTTCCACTTGAGGGAGATCGGTCGCGCTTCCTTCATGAAGATTGGATTCAGCAGCGGCCCATCCTCGGTTGACTGTAGATCGAGCGTCACATCCTTGGCGCCGCGCACATGAATGACTTCATGGTCCACTGTGAGTGGCTTCCAAGAGTTGGAAGCATGTGAGAAGTAGTTACCCTTGCCGTCAAGCTTCTCAACGTAAAGATCCTGCACGTCGGCGTAGAGCGCGGTAAAGCCCCATGCTACGTGCTCGTTGTGGCCGGCGATGACAAATGGCATTCCCACCAGCGTGACCCCGGCAGCGTGATAGCCGGGCGCGTGCATGTCGGCCATATACCAGAGGTTGGGCTCGGTGAGAGTCAGGTGCATATCGTTCGAGAGCAGCGGTTTGCCGCTGGCGGTGTGGCGTCCCGCGATCACCCAGTTATTGGAGCCGGGCGCGCAACCGGCGCAGGTGGGCAGGCCGAGAAAGGCGCGAAGCGCGCCGATGTCTTCATGTGCAGCCGGCGCGGCGCTGGCCTGGGAGTTATCGTCGTCGTCGGAGTCTTCCGTTGGGGGTGGCACGGGGTGAGGCTGGCTCAGGTCGATTACAACACCCGTGGGGGGATGATCGCGCCAGGAACCGACGGGGTAAAGATCGGCTTCAAGCTTCGGGTTGTGCAGATCGGAGGCTATCCTTTCCCGCGCGAGCTTCGTGGCCCAATGGTCATCCAGTATTTCGAGCATCAGGCCGATGCTGATGGAGTCAACGCCGTTCCAAGGAAGAGGTCGATGGTGTAGCAGCTTGAACTCGGCTGGCAAGGAGTCCCGATGCTGGGCGATGAATAGATTGACACCGCGTGCGTAGTCATCCAGGCGGGTGCGTTCGTCCGCGGGCAGGTTGGCGTAGATCCGCCGGGCCGTATTGCGAAACTGAAAGACGCGCTGAGTTTTGTCATGCTTGATTTGCGAAGAGCCAAAAATCTCCGCCAGCTCCCCGTTAGCGTTGCGGCGGTAGAGGTCCATCTGCCACAGACGATCCTGAGCGGTTATATAGCCCTGCGCCACAAGGAGGTCGTCCTGGGTGGCCGCCTCGATATGGGGTACGCCGTGGGCATCGCGACGAACCGTGACCGGCGCGGAGAGGCCAGCAAGATGCAGGTCGCCATCGAGCACCGGCAGCGCGGCCTGCTCCGCCGCCCGCAGCCACAGCACGCCAGCGGCTACGGCCAGCAATAAGAGAATCAGCAGTCCACTGGCACACCAAAGCAGAATTCGCGGCCAGCGCTGTTTGCGTCGACGCGGCGCGGATGCGGCAGGGAGGACAGGCGATTGATGCACAGAGTCGGTGTCGGTCATCGGGGATCGATCATGAACAGCATAACCGGTGAGGCTGCCGATACCGTGCGGCTCCCTTTACATCAGTGAGCCTGGATGAAGCGTTCACCTTTTCGCTGCCCGCCGAATTCCTTTGCCAGCTTACAGGATTTGAGTTTGCCGTTTTCGTGGAAAACGGCGCCTAAGCCCAAGCCATCGCCGAAGATGCCTCCATTCAAGCAAGGAACCCCCTGCACGGTCTGGTCGCCTGCCAGGTAACACTCCTTGAGCTTGCCGCTGGGGTGGAAGCCCACCTTTGCGCCTTCGCCAGGACCCAGCCAACTGCCCCCCATGCAGGTCATGCCCAGAATAGACGCATTGTGGGGCAACTGAACAAAAGCGGGAGCGCCGTCGGGATTTAATGCGATGTATGTCCCGGCCGGGATGCGGGCCTCGCCAAACGTAGTTTCTTCGCTGACTGTGCAGCGGTTTAGACGGCCATCGACGAAGAACCAGGCGAACCCTTTGGCGCATGGATAGCCCTGGATCTGGGCGGGTTGCTTGAGCCTGGCGCGGTGCGTCTGCGATTGGGCCTGGGCACAACCGCAGAGGGAGCTTTGCACGCCGCACAAGAAGAAGATGACGAATAGCAGATTCTTGTTCATTTCTCTCTCGTTTGCCGTCCGCTGCCTATTTAGATGCGGCGCCCTTCTGTGATTTCCGCAGTTCGTCGATGACCTGACGGGTCCTGGGCGTGGCCTGCAACTGGTCCAGCAGCAAGCCGGTAACATCTACTGTTTCAACCGAACTGCCGGCATAGGCCAGCTCAGGCGCGATCAGGGCGACGTGTGCCTGATCTGCAACCGCCGGAAACACAGGCTGTAGCATTGTGAGAATATTGGCGATGGACGCTTCGCCAGCCACCTGCTTGTCTGCCAGTTCCTGCGAGTCGCCGCCCCACCGGTTCAGCTCATCGAGCCTCTTCTGGTCGTTTGCCTGCTTGGCGTGTCGCAACTCAGCTTCCTTCGCTTTAAGTTGCGCCGACCAAAGTGGCGAGCCGTAGAAGGCTACGACGATCGATGCCTTGTCGAAAGTGCCCACTTTCACCGTCTGGGCGGTCAGCGATGGAACGGTGGCGAGGGCGAGGATGGCTGCCATCGACAGCCTGAAAAATGTCTTCATGTGGTCTTCCCTTCCGCGGAGTTTGTTCGCCAGCTCCAATATCGACTCGCCGGGGCTGAAAGCGAGCTTCTGAACCCGTGAAGAAACGTTGAAGAAATCCTTCGCATACCCTGAACATGACAGAATTATGGATTGGCGAACAGGAAACGCCCGTGAATGGCCAGATGTGCACCAACCTGGGCGGAGATCTCGCGCGCCGCCCAGGCCTGGGTATCCCCCAATTGCTGGACCGGATATTCGTAGCTATCCGACCAGACTAGCTTGGCGCTGTGCACGTCCACCAGCCGAGCCGTGATTCTCACCCGATCTTCCACTCGCTGAATCGTACCCTCCAACATCACATCCATCCCCAACAGACGGGCCATGAAGGGCATTGAAAGCCGCGCGCGCTGGTAGCGGTAAACAGTGGAAGGAGAGAGAACGTGGACGCCATCGAGCTTGGTCAGGTGCGCCACCAGCATGTCTGTTAACCCGTGAGGAAAAGCGTCGCAGTCCAACTCCGGGCTCAGGCATTCGAAAGGAACCACCGCGATGCTGGCAATCTGCCCACCCGAGGAAAGGTAGCGCGATGGCCGGTAGAAATGCCAATAGACGATAGCGAAGATCAGGATCGCCGCCGCCGCGGCCAGGAGGACTTTTCGCCGGCGCCAAATCGATGCTCTGATTCCAGAGACGCGTGCGCCGCTTCCGCTGTCAGGCTCAATCGCCAGAACCTCCGCCACAAAGCGGTATCCGCGCTTGGGGAGAGTCTCTATGAATCTGCCCGACTCGCTCTCATCGCCCAATGCCTTGCGCAACTGCGAGATGTTGCGCGCTAGGCCGATCTCTTCAACGGTCGTATCCGGCCAGACCTCCCGCATCAGCTCGGCCTTCTCCACCACCGCTCCGTGGCGCTCCAGCAGCACGCGCAGGGTCTCGGCCACCTTGGGCGCAAGCGGCACCATCTTATCCTCTCGAAAGAGGAGCCGCTGCCCGCAATCGTAGCGAAACGGGCCGAAGCGATAGACCGGCTTGGCATGCTGATTCATGGCGAACGAGGATGGTATGACTGAGAATATCCTACCCCGCCGGATACCTCGCCTCGCTCACGATCAACCGTAAATTATAGATATTTATGGTGGGTGCTACAGAATTTGCACCTGCGACCACTGATTGCTGGGTGCCCCAGGTCCCGATTTTGGAACCTGGGATAGCTTGAACTTAAGGTACGAGATCATACGATCAGAGACCTTTCGGTAAGGTTGATAGGAAAGAAACTACATTTCCTTCACGCCCTCGACGAAGGCCTTCAGCTTGCGCGAGCGCGATGGATGCCGCAGCTTGCGCAGAGCCTTGGCTTCGATCTGCCTGATCCTTTCGCGCGTAACCTGGAAGCTTTGACCGACCTCTTCCAAAGTATGCTCGGAGCCGTCTTCCAGGCCGAACCTCATCTTGATCACACGCTCCTCGCGCGGGGTGAGGGTGCGGAGAACCTGCGAGGTGTACTCCTTGAGGTTGACGCTGATAACAGCCTCGGATGGCGAAACCGCCTGTCGGTCTTCGATGAAGTCGCCGAGGTGCGAGTCTTCCTCTTCGCCGATGGGCGTTTCCAGCGAGATAGGTTCCTGCGCGATCTTGAGCACCTTGCGCACCTTGGCCACAGGAATGTCCATGCGCCGGGCGATCTCTTCGCTCGAAGGCTCGCGGCCCAGCTCCTGCACAAGCTGGCGGCTGGTGCGGATGAGCTTGTTGATGGTCTCGATCATGTGGACCGGGATGCGGATGGTCCGGGCCTGGTCGGCAATGGCTCGCGTGATGGCCTGGCGAATCCACCATGTGGCATAGGTTGAGAACTTGTAGCCGCGGCGGTACTCGAACTTGTCGACAGCCTTCATCAGGCCAATGTTGCCCTCCTGAATGAGGTCGAGGAACTGGAGGCCGCGGTTGGTGTACTTTTTGGCGATGGAGACGACCAGGCGCAAGTTAGCTTCAATCAGCTCGCGCTTGGCCTGCTCAGCGTCCATGTCGCCCTGGATCATCTCGCGCTGGGTGCGCTTGAGCTCCACAATCAAGACACCTGCGTCGGCCTCGATTTTTTCGAGATCGACCTTGCAGTTCTTCTGCTGGCGCCGGTACTCCTTTTTGAGCTCCTCGCTTTTGCTGGCCTCATGCTTCTGCTCCAGCGAGCGAATCTGCCGCTCGAGGGTGCGCATGGTATCGACGGTTTTGTTGACCTTGTCGAGCAGGCGCTTGCGCTCCATGGCGGTGTATTTGAGTTCCCGGACGATGCGCGAGATGAAGACCTTCTCTCGCGCGATCAGCCAGCGGCCGTGGCGCGCATCGCGGATCTTGGCCTTGGAAGCAGGCGCCGGACCAGCGAGCTTTTCCTCGATGGAGGCAATCTTCTTCTGGTGCTTCACCAGCGCATCGATGCGGGCCACAGTGGCCTTGACGCGCGTCTGCACCACCTCTTCGGTGAGCTCCTCCTCGTCAAAGACGACGACCTCCTTGACGTTGCGCACGCCGCGTTTGAGGTCTTCGCCGAGTGCGACAATCTCGCGGATGACGATGGGGGAGCGAGAGATAGCCTTCATCACGCGCATCTGCCCGCGCTCAATGCGCTTGGCAATCTCGACCTCGCCCTCACGGGTGAGCAGGGGGACGGTGCCCATCTCGCGGAGGTACATGCGGACCGGGTCGTTGGTCTTTTCGAGTGTTCCAGGCGTCAGGTCGAGCTCGACGTCTTCGCCCTCGTCCAGCTCGAAGTCCTTATCGCCGAACTTGGGGCCGTCTAGCAGGTCGATACCCTGGGTGCCGATGGTGGTAATCAGGTCGTCCAGATCCTCGGGCGAGGAACCCATCTCATCCGGCAGCATATCGTTCACGTCGCCGTAGGTGAGGTAGCCCTTCTCCTTGCCCACTTCGATCAGGGTGTCGATATCGGGTTCATGCTCATGGTCGGGTTCGTGCTCGTGTTCAAATTTGTCGTCAATCGCCAAAATAATCCTGCTCTCCAGCGCAAATTATATCGGGCACCGTTTGCGCAGCGGTGCGTGGCCAGGACAAGGACGCGCCAAATGAGACTTCCAAGCTCACGGCAAGGAAATCCAGGCGCGCGCGGGGACAAACCTGCGGTCACCCGCGAAAAGAAGCGGTTTCAGGTAGATGCTCGGAGCAGGATGACTGCGCTTCAGGTTTCGCCTGTGTAGCCCGCGAGCCGAAGCTCATGGATGGGGCATAAGGGCGCGCATCCTCACAGAGATCAATAGATTACCACAATCTGCCCCGGTCTTACTAACGTAAAAAACCGGAGTTCTCGCTACCCTTGCGGGGTCCGCCGCGGTACCTGAGCGGGCAGCCGTGCTTCTTACCCGCTCCGTCCCCTGTAAATTAGACTCGCAAAAAGCCTCTCGGACGCAAGATTCCAGCGAAAGGCCCGCAATCGCGCGGGGCGAAGGGCGGGCCTTATCAAAACGTCAATTTGTGAGGGGGATTATCAGGCAGGCTCGCCTGTTTCGCTGCTCGGTGCTCCGACACGGCACCAGCGCGCTCGCATATTCTGGCGGAACTCCTCCTGCTCCTCCGGCGTCATCCGCTCCCAGCGCCCTGCGCATGGCTTCGGAGATCTGGAGCGATCTTTGCCATGACCGCCAAGGCCACCCACGAGAATCCGGCAGAGAACCATCAGTCCGAGAGCCTGCCAGAAGGTAATCGGGCGCCATCCGAAGAGCGCGGGCAGCAGCCAATTCCATAGATGCATCACCGCTTCGCCGAAGACCGCAATCAACACTGCAACCGCCAGCGGGGCAACAAAGAAGATCCACTTGTTTCTCTTGACCCAATTGTTTTCCATGATACTTTCCTCATTTCCTCACGAATTCGTCGTGAATTCTCTGCAATCGCCTCCGGAGATGGAGCACCGCGTAGCGCTTGCGCGAGAGCAGTGTATTGACGCTTACTCCGCCTTCCGCCGACAGTTCCTTGAAGCTGCGCTTCTCCAGTTCATGGGCGATAAATACATAGCGCTGATCGGCAGGCAGTTCGGCGACCGCCGATTCCAGTTCGTCGAGAAGCGCCTTGCGGAGGTAGAGCGCTTCAGGCCCGGCATCGGGCGATGGCAGCAGATCTTCGATCCGGAGCAACTCACCGTCTTCATCCATGACCGCCGCGTCCGTGAAGTTCTCCGGCCTCTTCTTGCGGAAGAGGTCCGTGATGCGGTTGCGCGCAACGCGAAAGAGCCAGCCGGTCACGTAGTCGATCGGCAACAGCAAGCGATTGGCTTCCACCAGTTCGTAGAAGACCTCCTGGAGAAGATCTTCCACGTCGGCTTCGTTTGGCACCCGTCTGCGGATGAAACTGCGCAGCCGTGATCGCTCTTCCGCGATGACTTCGGAGATCCTGCGGTCTTGTTCAGTCATCGCGGTCACGCTCATGGCTCATCCATCCATCCCTGTAGACGAACGGCGGCAAAAAATATTGTAGAAATCCGGCTGAACCGCCGTTCGACTTTCAACTAAGGGTGAAAGATTATCAATTGCTGCTTCCATTGTCAGACAATGAGACTCTGACGACGGTTCCAGAGCCAGGCGTGCTGTTGACTTCAAGCAGGGCTCCAATGGCAGTGGCGCGTTCCTGCATGCCCTGAATTCCATAGTGGTCCAAAGCCGGAACAGATAAACCGCCGACGTCGAAACCGACCCCATCGTCCGCGACTTCGATCGAGAATTGCTTGGACGACCCTCGCGCAGAAATGATGATCCTTCGCGGAGATGCGTGGGTCCCGGCATTAACAACGGCCTCGCGCACTATCATCATGAGTTCGTGCGCTGAACTGGCAGGCAGACCGCCGTGTCTAACTTGATAGAGTACATCGACAGGTATGCCGAAGGTTGAAGATGCGTGTGCAGCTATACTCGCAAGGGTGCGCTGAATGTAACCAGAATCGGCTTCGGACTGTCTAAGGTTCCATAAAGCGTCCCTTGCACTGGAAACGGTGTCTCGAAGTTGCGTGCGCGCCAGATTCAGAAATGTACTCTCGCCCGATTCGCCACGGCTGCTCGATTCAGCCTCAAGCAACATCGCCACACCGTTGCAACCCTGGATTAGAGTATCGTGCATTTCGCGCGCCACTCTGCTGCGCTCTTCCAGGATGAGCCGGAATCCATACCGGAGTCTTCTGAGATGCAGAAGATAGGCAAGGAAGACGACTGCTAGACAGATCACAGCGAGTGAGACGGAGAACCAGGGGCTCCGGTACCAAATCACGGGAACCAAGATCAGGTAGGTTGTGGTCCTCCAGCGTTCCGGCTGAGCACGATCGCAGGCTTTCAATTCAAACCAATACGACCCCGCAGGGAGATTGCTGTATTCAGCCTGTTGCGGGTTCGTGGAGATCGTCCATCCATTATCCACGCCTCTCAAACGATACATCAGCAGCATTTCCTGCCCGGGACTGAGATAGTCCGCGCCGAATGAAATCACTATTTGACGTGGATTTGGGCGTGTTTTGATCTGTGCGCTGACCGGGAGAAATGAATTGTCAATAAGTACGGACCGAATGATCGGCGTTGGTTCATCCGAGACTTCATCCCGCATGTGAGTTGGATTATCGATGAAGGCCACACCATGATCGGATGCAAACCAAACGGTTCCATGGCTATCAAGCAGGGCGTTCGGGATTCTACCGCGGGTAAATCTGAGTCCTTCGGTGCCACTCGGCAAGATGTAGGAACGGGGGACAGCAAAATCGCCTTCATCCAGCTTCGAAGCGGCCCGTGATACCGGAATTGAAAAGATCTGATCGAGGCTTGAAGCCCACAGCTCCCCAGACCGGTCGACAATAAGCCCGCAGATATCGTCGCTCGGCAGTCCATTTGCCACTGAGAGATGGCGAGATCCTGAATCGTTGAAGGCATAGATGCCATTATGTCGCGTTCCAAACCACATTGTTCCGCTCGAATCCTCGGCTATCGCCCAGATCTCTTCGCCTGCGAGCGAAGATGTGGCCTGATTCTGAACCATCGCACCGTTGCACGAGACCGCAGGGCCTTCGTCGGTACCGATCCAGATGCAGCCGCTATTATCGAGAAACATCGTTCTGACACCGTGGCTTCGCAGTCCGCTTAACGAGTAAATCGGTCCGTCAACGCCCTTCCGGATCACATCCACGCCATATTCCGTTGCTACCCAAATGTCTCCATGAGTCCCTTCGATGATTCCGCGCGGATAGTCCGTCGAAAGTTTGTGTCGGCTACGGGTTGAGTATTGCGTTACCCGGCCCTTCGGATCCACGTGGTAGACGCCGTTGCCTGCGGTCCCCAACCAAATAGACCGGTCCTTCGCAAAAAGAGCATCCAGGATCTTTGTATTCTTCGGAATTGAAAAAGACTGTGCTCGGAGTTTCCTGTTTTCGACCCTGTAAACATTGCCGTTAACAAGATAGACGGAACCATCGGCTGAAATCGCAAGAGTTTCACGATCAACTACAAGTGCAAGGGATGGTATGAAGTGGGCGCCGGTCTCTTCGATCCTGGTCAAACCGGCTTGAGTGCCAATCCACAAACGGCCTCTTGCGTCTGTGGTCATTGCAAGAACGGTGCGAACGATGTTTCCTTCGCCAAACTCCACTTTGGTTGCTACTGTGCCCTTCAAACGCCACAAACCAGCGGAAACCGTGCCCGCCCAGATGGCGCCGTCCCCAGATTGGCAGAGTGACTCAATATCGACATGAGGAAATGGGAGCCTGCGAAAGTGGTCTCCATCCATTTCAAAAACACCGTCCACTGTACCAACGATTAGATACCCCTCTTTGGTAAAAACTGAACTCTTGATTTGCGGCCGGTCCGATCCTCCCCATGACTTCACTGATGAAACTACGCCGGAATTGACGACTATGAGGGACTTGCCGCCCACAATTAACTGGCCGGACTTATCCTCAACGATTCCATGAACGAATTGCGGCGCGGCGCTCTTGCTGAAAGGCACATACTGAAATGCGCTCCCCTTCTTTTGGAAGAGTCCAAGGTCTGTACCGACCCAGATGCAACCCCGCGAATCCTCGTAAATTGCGCGTACATAGCCGTCGCTAAGACCCTCCTTAGGACCAAAGGACTCCAGGCGACCCTGTACCAAATGAAGCAGACCACCTCCCTCCGTACCAGCCCAGAGAGATTGATCACGCGCAATAAGGAGAGAGGTAAAGCTCCTTTGCGGTAGTCTGCGTGCCTCTTGTATAGGAAGGGATTTGCAGTTTGAACCTTCAAAGAGACAGAGTCCGCCCTCAGTTGCAACCCAGACACCACCTTCAGGCCTGACTGCTAGAGCCTGTACCAATACCTCTGGGAGGCCACTGTGCGTTCCCCAGGAGGTGATGCTGAAGTCGTTCGTTTGGCCCGAGGTTGTACCAGGGAGCAGAAGGAAGAGAATTGGAAAGACCCTCAGGATCGATGAAATTGTCAGGCTGGTTCCCACTCTCTGCATGAAAGCTGGGATTCTCTTCATAGATCTTTGCTCGCTACTTGGTCTTGTATCCTGGACATACTCTGTAACTCTATCAAAGCATACTCATATATGTTCCAGACCGCGCTTGAGTGCTTCGACAACAGCCTGCGTTCGATCCGAAACCTGCAATCGGGAGAGAATGAGTGTTATGTGCGATTTCACGCTGACCTCCTTGATGTTCAGAGCCTCCCCGATCTCGCGATTGCTCTTGCCGGCTACCACCAGGGTGAGCACTTGACGCTCCCGCTCGGTAAGCTGCTCGTTACCACGGCTTCGCAGCGTGCGGCTCACCGGCTCCGGCAGGAAAACGCATCCTTGCTGAATCTTGCGCAATGCACGGAAGAGGACTTCGTGTGACGCGCCTTTCACCAAGTACCCCATCGCTCCAGCCTGGAGCGATTGGTGAATGTCCTCATCGCCCTCATAGGTAGTTATTACAAGAATCCTAGCGTTAGGATCGATCTGCCGGATCTCCCGAATTGCATCGACGCCGTAACCGTCAGGCAGCTTGAGGTCCATCAGGGTGATTGCGGGACGGAGTTGCCTGAAAAGATTTACGGCTTCGCGAGCTGTTCCGCATTCGCCGCAAACGCGGTAGCCTTGCTTTGTCTGCAGGATCGCAATCAGGCCCGCGCGGGTGATGGGGTGATCATCGACAACTAAAACATCGGCAACTTCCGATGGCAGCACTGTATTTTTCAGATCGGGAACATTCTCCATGGCTGGCCTTGAAACACCACCCTTCATGACGTTCCCCGGCCCCTCGACTATACAAAAAAGGCGCAAGATGCAACAAGGTAAATGAATCGAACATATCTTATCGAAAAAGTCGATCATAGGCGGATTGTCGCGTCGGAACTTGATGAAAGTCTTCTGGATTTGGAGTGTTTCCGATCCCGTGCTATAGACTTGCGGATTAGCCCTCCACCATGTCTCCTATTTCCCAAATCGCGCGGCTCTTTCAAGGCGGCAGCATCAACCGCCGCATCTTCCGCGCCGCTGCGTCGGTAACCGCCGCAGGCATTCTGGTCAAGATCGTCGCCACCCTCAAGGAGATCGCCGTTGCCGGAGCCTATGGCCGTTCGGACGCGATGGATGCCTTTCTGGCGGCCGCGCTGATCCCCAATCTGCTCATCAACCTGATCTCCGAGTCGATGAACCAGGCGCTTGTGCCCACGCTGATCCGGGTGAGGGAACGGGAGGGCCATGATCGCGCCCAGGAACTGCTTTCGAACTCGATGCTGTGGATGTGCGTACTGCTGGCGGCGGTCTCGATGGCCATGGCATTGGGAGCGCGCGGCTTCTTTCCGCTCATCGCTTCGCATTTTGCGGCCGCCAAAATGGATCTTGCGGTGCGCATCTTCTACGCCCTGCTGCCGGTGGTGCTGGTTACCGGTATTGCCACCAATTGCACAGCTGTTCTGAATACCTTCGACCGCTTTGCAATGCCCGCGCTGGCGGTGGCCATCAACCCGGTGGTCATTATTGCCGGCGCTCTGCTGCTGAGCAGCCGGTTGGGTATCTGGGCCATGGTCTATGCCACCCTGGCCGGTGCGCTGCTTCATGCGGCGGTGGTCGCGGGAATGATGGACTCCCGCGGCTACCGCTTCCGCCTGCGCTGGCACGGCATGACCGAGGCCACCCGCGAGGTTGCGCACCAGTATGGGCCGGTGCTGCTGAGCGGCGTGGTTGCCTCGGGCGGATTGCTGGTGGACCAGTCGATGGCCGCCATGCTGCCCGCCGGAAGCGTCTCCGCGCTGGTCTATGCGGGGCGGTTCGTCGGCGTGGTTCTCACCCTGCTGGCTGGGGCCGTTTCAACGGCGGTTACGCCCTACTTTTCGCGCATGATCGCCCTCGGCGACTGGGCCGGCTGCCGGCACACGCTGCGTACTTGGGTCCGCCTCACCGCTTTGGTCTCCGCGCCCATCGCCTTGGGGCTGATCGCCGGAGCGCATCCGCTGATTCGACTTACCCTACAGCACGGCGCATTTTCATCCGGCGATACGGCCGTCGTCGCTCCGGTGCTGATGATGTACGCCGTTCAGATTCCGTTCTTCGTTTGCAGCCGCGTCT
>Ga0182014_10006392_pt1 | contig 12689 bp, 7 predicted proteins | sample 612S2DmetaG_FD_120489 | JGI IMG/M metagenome (GOLD analysis project Ga0182014, IMG submission 120489) | Permafrost microbial communities from Stordalen Mire, Sweden - 612S2D metaG | ecosystem: Environmental > Terrestrial > Soil > Wetlands > Permafrost | place: Sweden: Stordalen | collected... | reverse complement strand
TGGCGCAGGAGCAAAGCAGATCCTTCGCTTCGCTCAGGATGACACTTCGCAGTCGCCGCCGGAAACACTTATTTTGAAACCGGTTTAATCGGCGGCGCCCGGTTTCGGCAAAAGGGCTGGGATACGGGCCTCCTTGCGTCGCACCGCCCACCAGTGGAGGCGATCCATGTAGAGATAAACGACGGGGGTGGTGAAAAGCGTGAGCATCTGGCTGACGATCAGGCCGCCGACAATGGTGATGCCGAGCGGACGGTGCAGTTCACTGCCGGTGCCGGTCCCGAGGGCGAGCGGAAGACCGCCCAGAAGGGCGGCCATGGTAGTCATCATGATGGGACGGAAGCGCAACAGACAGGCCTGGTAGATCGCCTCTTCCGGACGCTTGCCCTCGCGGCGCTCGGCGTCGAGCGCGAAGTCGATCATCATGATGGCATTTTTCTTGACGATGCCGATCAGCAGAATGATGCCGATGACGGCAATGACGGAGAGATCGGTGCGGGTAATCACCAGCGCCAGCAGCGCGCCAACCCCGGCGGAGGGCAAGGTCGACAGGATGGTAATCGGGTGGATATAGCTTTCGTACAGCATGCCGAGAACGATATAGACGGTGGCCAGCGCGGCCATGATCAGCAAAGGCTGGCTGGAAAGCGATTTCTGGAAGGCGGCTGCCGTGCCGGCGAACTTGGCGTGGATGCTGGAGGGCATTTCGATCTGGCGCTGAGCATTCAGGATGGCCACCGTCGCCTGCCCGAGCGAGACTCCGGGAGCCAGGTTGAAGGCCAGCGTAACCGAGGGAAACTGGCTTTGGTGATTCACCCCGAGCGCGGTATTGGACTGCGCGAAGCGGGCGAACGAACTCAAGGGCACGATTACGTTATTGCTGCCGCGGACATAGATATTGTCCAGGGCCTGAGGGTTCTGGCTGTAGCGCGGGTCGACCTCCATGACCACGAAATACTGGTTCAAAGGGCGATAGATGGTCGAGACCTGGCGCTGCCCGAAAGCGTCGTAGAGCGCGTTGTCGATGGCGGCGGAGGTCACGCCCATGCGCGCGGCGGTATCGCGATCGACCTGAACGTGGGCTTCCAATCCCTTGTCCTGCTGATCGGTGGAGACGTCGCGCAGTTGCGGCAGGGCGCGCAATTGCGCCAGCAGTCGCGGGGCCGAGTTGTTCAGCTCTTGCAGGTTTTCCGATTGCAGAGTGTATTGGAACTGCGAGGCGCTTTGGCGTCCGCCAATCTGCAGGTCCTGGGCCGCCTGGATGTATAAAGTCGCGCCCGGAATTACCGCCAGTTGCCGCCTCAGACGCCCGATCACCTGGTCGGCGGTAACTTTCTTGCGCTCTTCTTTTGGCTTCAAGGTGATGAACATGCTGCCGCTGTTTTGCAGTCCGCGCCCGCCGGAAAAGACCATCACTTGTTGGACCGCCGGGTCGGTTTTGACGATGGCCGCGTATTCGGACATTTTCTGCCGCAGGGCGCCGAAGGAGATATCCTGCGAGGCTTGGATCGAGCCCATCAAGCGGCCGGTATCCTGCTGCGGGAAGAAGCCCTTGGGCACGAAGATGTAAAGCGCGACGCTGAGACAAACCGTGCCGATGGTAACCGCCAGGGTGAACGGCTGATGACGCAGAACCCATCCCAGTCCGCGGCTGTAGCTCTCGAGAACCGTGTCGAAGACCCCTTCGCTGGCGCGATAGAGGCGGCCGTGCTTCTGCTTATCCACCGGTTTCAGGAACTTGGCGCACATCATCGGGGTGGTGGTCAAGGAGACCACCAGCGAAACCGCGATGGCAATGCTGAGAGTGACCGCGAATTCGCGGAACAAGCGCCCGACGATGCCGCCCATCAGCAGGATCGGGATGAAAACCGCGATCAGAGAGGTGCTCATCGAGAGCACCGTGAAGCCGATCTCGCGCGATCCCTTGTAGGCGGCCTGCACCGGGCTGTAGCCTTGCTCGAGGTAACGGGTGATGTTCTCGATGACGACGATGGCGTCGTCGACCACGAAGCCGGTGGAGATGGCCAGGGCCATCAGCGACAGGTTGTCGAGACTGTAATGCAGCAGATACATGGCGCCAAAGGTGCCGATGAGCGAAAGCGGCACGGAGACGCTGGGGATGAGGGTGGTCCAAAGATTGCGCAGGAAGACGAAGACCACGAAGACGACCAGGACAATCGAAATGACGAGGGTGAATTCGATATCGCGCACCGAGGCGCGAATGGTGGTGGTCCGGTCCATCAACACCGAAATATCGATGGCCGGCGAGATCGAGGCGCGCAAAAGGGGCAGCAAGGCGTAGACGCGGTCGACGCTGCCGATGATGTTTGCGCCGGGCTGGCGGAAGACGATGATCAGGACAGCCGGCTTGCCGTTGGCAAAGCCGGCGGTGTGCACGTCGACCACGCCATCCTGCACGCTGGCCACGTCGGAAAGCCTTACGGGAGATCCGTTGCGATAGGCGACAATCAGGTCGGTGTATTGAGAGGCCTTCCAAATCTGATCGTTGTCGCTGATGGAGACCGCACTCTGCCCGCCTGAAAACTGCCCCTTGGCCTGATTGGCGTTGGCGTTGGCGAGCGTGGTTCTGACCAGGTCGAGGCCGACTCCGGTGTTGTTCAACTGGGTCGGATTGACCTCGGCCCGGACGGCGGGCTGCGCGGCGCCGCCGACAAAGACCTGCCCAATACCCTCCACCTGCGACAATTTTTGCGCCAGGATCGAGTCGGCGGCATCGTACATGGCCGGCTTGGTGATGGAGTCGGAGGTCATGGCCAGGATCAGGATGGGGGCGTCGGCCGGGTTGACTTTGCGGTAGGTCGGATTCTGCGGCAGGTTGGTGGGCAGGGTGCCGCGGGCGGCGTTAATGGCGGCCTGCACGTCGCGGGCGGCGGCATCGATGTTGCGGTTGAGATCGAATTGCAAGACGATGTTGGTCGAACCCAACTGGCTGGTCGAGGTCATTTCATCGACGCCGGCGATGCGTCCGAATTGCCGTTCGAGCGGAGTCGCCACGGCGGAGCCCATGGTTTCAGGACTGGCTCCGGGCAACGAAGCGGTCACCGAGATCACCGGATAATCGACCTGAGGCAGCGGGGCGACGGGCAAAAGAGTGAAGGCCAAAGAACCCGCCAGCAAAAGTCCGAGGGTGAGCAAAGAGGTGCCCACGGGCCGCTTGATGAATGGCTCGGAGATGTTCATGGCTACTCCGCCGCCACCGGCTCTTCGATGCGGTTGCCCACCTTGAAACGGGAGAAACGCCGGGAGAGCCGGTCAAACGCCAGGTAGACGACCGGGGTGGTGTAAAGGGTGAGCAGTTGGCTCAAAAGCAGGCCGCCGACGATGGTAATTCCGAGCGGCCGGCGCAGTTCGCTGCCGGTTCCCGTGCCCAGGGCCAGCGGCAAGGCGCCGAGCAGGGCCGCCATGGTGGTCATCATGATGGGACGGAAGCGCAACAGGCACGCCTGAAAGATCGCCTCCTCGGGCGGTTTGCCCCCCTGGCGTTCGGCGTCCAGGGCGAAGTCGATCATCATGATGGCGTTCTTTTTGACGATGCCGATCAGCAGGATGATGCCGATCAGTCCGATGACATTCAAATCGTTGCCGGTGATCAACAGGGCAAGAATTGCGCCGACGCCCGCCGAGGGAAGGGTGGACAGAATCGTGACCGGGTGGATGTAACTCTCGTAAAGCACTCCGAGGACGATGTAGACGGTGACGATGGCGGCGACGATCAGCCAGGGTTCGCTGGCGAGCGAATTGCGGAAGGCGGCGGCGGTTCCCTGAAAACCCGCCTGGATGCTCAGCGGCATGCCAATCTCGCGCTTGACATCGTCGATGACCTTGGTGGCCTCGCCGAGCGATACGCCCGGAGCCAGGTTGAACGAGAGGGTTACGGAAGGAAACTGTCCGAGATGATTGATCGACAAAGGGACGTTGGTGCGTTGCAGTTTGGCGAACGACATCAAAGGCACCTGCGTCCCGCTCTGCGAGCGCACGTAGATGGAATTCAAGGCATCCGGATTCTGCTGAAACTCCGGGTCTACCTCGAGCACCACGCGATACTGGTTGAGCTGGGTAAAGATGGTGGTGACCTGGCGCTGGCCAAAGGCGTCGTAGAGCGTATCGTCGATGGCCTGGGGCAAAATGCCAAAACGCGCGGCGGTGTCGCGGTCGATGGCCAAATCGGCGTTCAAGCCGCCGCTAAGCTGGTCGGTGGCGACATCCCGCAACTCCGGCTGCTGTTTTAATTTGTCCAGAAAACGCGGCGCCCACAGGGCAAGTTCGTTGGCGTCGGCGTCCTCGATCGCATACTGATACTGGGTGCGGCTGAGTTTGCTCTCGACCGTGAGGTCCTGCACCGGCTGCATGTAAAGGGTGATGCCGTGAATCCCGGCAAGGGCGGGTTGCAGCCGGCGGATGATTTCCGAGGCGGTGGCCCGGCGCTGATCGCGCGGCTTCAGGTTGATCTGAATTCGTCCGCTGTTCTGGGTGGTATTGGTGCCATCGATGCCGATGAAGGAAGAGAGACTGACGACATCGGGGTCTTCGAGAATGACGTGGGCAAGCTGCTGCTGGCGCTCGGCCATGGCGGCGAAGGAAATCGTCTGCGGGGCATCGGAGATGCCGAGCACCACGCCGGTATCCTGCACCGGGAAAAAGCCCTTGGGCACGAAAACGTAAAGCGCCAGGGTGAGCACCAGGGTCCCAACCGTAATCAAAAGGGTCGCGGGCTGGTGCTTCAGCACCCAGGTCAGAGTATTGCCGTAGCGCTCGATGACGCGGTTATAGAAATTCTCCGACGAGCGAAAGAAACGGGTCTGCCGGGCGGGATCTTTATGCTTCAGCAATTTGGCGCACATCATCGGCGTCAGGGTGAGCGAAACCACGGCTGAAACCAGAATGGTCACGGCGAGGGTGACGGCGAACTCGCGGAACAGGCGGCCCACTATATCCCCCATAAAAAGCAGAGGGATGAGCACCGCGATCAGCGATACGGTGAGCGAAACGATGGTGAACCCGATCTGCCCGGAGCCGTTGAGGGCGGCCTCCAAAGGCGATTCGCCGGCTTCCAGGTGACGGTCGATATTCTCGATCATCACGATGGCGTCGTCGACCACGAAACCGGTGGAAATGGTGAGCGCCATGAGCGAAAGGTTGTCGAGGCTATAGCCGAGCAGATACATCACGCCAAAGGTTCCGACGAGCGAGAGCGGAACGGCGACGCTGGGGATGACGGTTGCCGACAGGTTTCGCAGGAAAAGGAACATGACCATGACCACCAGCACGACGGTGAGCATGAGTTCGAACTGCACATCGTTGACCGAGGCGCGAATGGTCTGGGTGCGGTCGGTGAGCACGGAGACCTTGACCGAAGAGGGCAGGGCCGAACTCAACTGCGGCAGGATAGCCTTGATGTGGTCGACTACGCCGATGATGTTGGCTCCGGGCTGGCGCTGAATGTTGACAATGACCGCGGGACGCTCGTTCATCCAGGCGGCCTGCTGCACGTTCTCGGCGCCGTCGACGACCTTGGCGACGTCGGTCATGCGGACGGGCGCGCCATTGCGGTAGGTAACGATAACGTTCTTGTAGCCCTGGCTGGTGAGCAGCTGGTCGTCGGCGCCGATGGTGTAGGAGAGGCGCTGGCCGTCGAGTATGCCCTTGGCCTGATCGACGTTGGCCTGGGCCAGCGCGGTGCGCAGATCTTCCAGGCTCAGCCCGTAGGAGGCCAGGGCCGTCGGGTTGGCCTGGATGCGAATCGCGGGCTTCTGGCCGCCGCTGATGGAGACCAGGCCCACGCCGGGGACCTGCGAGATCTTCTGGGCTAGCGTGGTATCGGCCAGATCCTCGATCTTGGTCAAGGGCAGCGAATCGGAGGTCAGCGCCAAGGTCAGGATGGGAGAGTCGGCGGGATTGACCTTGCTATAGATCGGCGGGTTGGGCAGATTCGCGGGCAGATAACTGGAGCCGGCATTGATGGCGGCCTGGACCTGCTGCTCTTCGACGTCGATGTTTTGGTCGAGGTTGAATTGCAGGGTGATCAAGGAGCTGCCAAAGGAGCTGGTCGAGGTCATCTGACTGAGTCCGGGAACTTGCCCGAACTGACGCTCGAGGGCGGCCGTCACCGAAGAAGCCATCACCTCGGGGCTGGCGCCCGGATAAAAAGTGACGACCTGAATGGTCGGATAATCGACCTGCGGCAGCGCCGAGACCGGCAATTGCCGGTAGGCGACAATGCCGACGAGCAGGATTCCGATCATCAACAAAGAGGTTGCGACCGGTCGAAGAATAAAGAGCCTTGACGGACTCATTGCCCTTTTGCACCCGTATTCTGCGGACCAGGTCCGGGACCACTGGAACGGACTTCGACTTTGCTGCCGGACTGCAATTTATCCTGCCCGTCGGTAACCACCAGCTCACCGGGCGCGAGCCCGCTGGCAATCGAGACTAAATTGCCTTCGGTGAAAGACACCTGCACGGGACGCAGTTCAGCCGTCTTGTCGGGCTTGACGACGTAAACGAAATTGCCCTGCGGCCCACGCTGTATGGCGGAGGCGGGAATGACGGTATTGTCTTTGCGCAGTTCAAGCAGCAGTTTCACGTTGACGAACTGGTTCGGCCAAAGCACCCGATCGCGGTTATCGAACACCGCCTTCAATTTGCCGGTGCCGGTGGTGGTGTCGATCTGGTTGTCGATGGTGAGGAGCTTTCCGGTGGCCAGCTTGGTGAGATCGTCGCGGCTGTAGGCGGTCACCGTAAGCTGCCCTTTGGCCATGGTCTTGGAGACCACCGGCAGTTGATCCTGGGGAAGCGTGAAGACGACCGCGATCGGCTGCAACTGGGTGATCACCAGCAAACCGTTTTGATCGGTGGCATGCACCATGTTGCCGATATCCACCAGGCGTAAGCCTACGCGTCCGCCGACCGGAGCCGTGATACGGCAATACACCAGGTTGAGCTTGGAGTTATCGATCTGAGACTGATCGGCGCGCACCTGGCCGTCCAACTGATTGACCAGAGCGCGCTGCGTATCAAGCTGCTGCTGGGGGATGATCTTGGCGGCGAACAAGCCGGTGAAACGGCCCAGGTTCACGCGGGCGTCCTGCAACTGGGCCTGATCCTTGAACAGCGTAGCTTCCGCCTGGCTGAGCGCAACCTCGTAGGGACGGGGGTCGATGAGAACCAGCAGATCGCCTCGCTTGACCTCCTGTCCCTCCTGGAATGCGACTTGCGCCAGTTGGCCGTCGATGCGGCTCTTCACCGTGACCGTGTTGAAGGCGGTGACATTGCCCAATCCCGTCAGATAATAGGGCATATCGCGTTTTTCGGCGCTGAAGATCCCGACTGGAATGGCCGGCGGCCCGGCGGCCGCGCGGGCTCCGTCCGGATGGCTGCTATTCGAGTTGACACAGCCCGCCAGAATCACCAGCGACACGATTACGCTTGCCACCAGCAGGCGGGCGCGGAACCTTCCCGCATCGAGAAATCGAGAAAGAGGGCCAAAACGAAGCGGTACGAGTTTGCTTGCTGACATTGGATCCTGGAATTCCATTTTAAAGGCTTTAACGGAATTAGCAATTATGATACCAGCCATCGAGCAGGCGGGCCCGCGATTCCACGAGTGGTCGAGAGTTGCTGAAGTCGGAAGGTTCCAGGAAACGATCCCGGCTTAGATGGGATGACACAGCCAGTCGTCGCGCAATATCGGCGCTCGCCGGGGACCCCGATTCTCACCCCAGCGAGCAGGGCTCGCCGGGGACCCCGAAGCAAGAACATGCCGTTAAATTGCCGGCATGGCGAACTGCTGGCAACACCAGGGCAGCACCCTGAATCCTATCTGTTGTTTGATTGCCGCGATGCACAATCGTTTTTTGCGTTGTTGAAACGGTCAGGACGTTGACCATCACCCACTATCTTGATTATAGCAAGGCCATGAAGTTCGGTTGTCAGTTGCGTCCAAGGGTGGCCGGCATGTGCTGTTGTTGCATGGGTTGCTGTTGCACGTGCTGTTGTTGCATGTGTTGCCGGTTGGCACCGTCTGGCGCGGGAGACAACATGGCATAGCAGCAATCTAAATTGGTTTTTCCGAAAGCCCACACGCCAGAAATCGATGGCATGTGGGCTTTTCGTTTTTGGAGACAACAAAGATGGCAGAGCAGTCGAAGGAAACCAAGGCGCAGAAAGTCGAGCGCCTGAAGCGCGAACTGAATCCATGGGAGCGGCTCGACGAAATCCGCGAGTTTGCCCGCCAGGGACATGCTTCGATCCCGGCGGAATGGCTTTCGACCTACTTCCGTTTCTGGGGTATTTATACCCAGGGCGACGGAGCGGGCGTCCTCGGCGGCAAGGGCGGCGAAGGCCTGGCGATGCCGTTTTTCATGGTTCGCATCCGCATTCCCAACGGCTTTCTGTCGAGTGAGCAGGCGCGCACCATCGCCGGCTTGTCCGCCAGCTATGGCAGAGGCGTGGTTGACATCACGGTCCGGCAGAATATTCAGCTGCACTGGATAAGGATCGAGGAACTGCCCGATGTCATCGAGCAACTCTGGCGCGCCGGCCTCAACACCCTGGGAGCATGCGGCGACGTCACCCGCAACATCACCGGCTGCCCGCTGGCCGGGGTCGACGGCGACGAAGTATTCGACGCCTCTCCGGTGGTGCTCGAGCTGAACCGTTTTTTTGTCGGCAACGCGGATTATCGCAACCTGCCGCGCAAATTCAAGATCTCCGTCACCGGCTGCCGCTCCTGGTGCACCTATCCCGAGATCAACGACATAGGGCTCACGGGCATCCTCCGCAGGCGCGGCGGCGGCGACGAGCCTGGTTTCTCGCTACGCATCGGCGGAGGTCTTTCCACCCAGCCGCACCTCGCCCTCAGGCTGAACGCTTTCATCCCGTTGCGGCAGACGGCGCCGGTGGTACGCGCGGTAGCGGAGATCTTCAGGGACGCCGGCGTGCTCCGCGAAAGCCGCGAGCAGGCGCGCTTGAAATTCCTTTTTCTAAAGCACGGATGGAGCGCCGACAGTTTCCTGGCGGAGATTGAACGGCGGCTCGGCTTCGAACTCGACCCGGCCGAACAGGAAGATCCGCCGAGCGATGTCTTCCGCGACCACGTGGGTATTCATGCCCAGCGGCAGCCGGGACTTTGCTACGCGGGAGCCTCCGTGCTGCGCGGCCGCATGAGCGCGGAACAACTGCGGCTGGCAGCCGATCTCAGCGACCGCTTCGCCAAAGGCGAGTTGCGGGCCACCGCCATGCAGAACCTGATCGTGGTCAATGTACCCAAGCAGAACGCCGCGGCCCTGGGGCGCGAGCTGGAAGCCATCGGGCTGCGCATCGAGGGCTCACCCTTCTGGCGCGGAGCCATCGCTTGCACCGGAACCGAATTTTGCAAACTGGCGATCACCGAAACCAAGGGCTTCGCCCGCTGGGTGGTCGAGGAATTGGAAGAAAGGCTTCCCGGCTTCGATCAGCAGTTGAAGCTGAACATCACCGGATGCCCGAACAGTTGCGGCCAGCATTGGATCGCCGATCTCGGCCTCGAAGGCAAGAAAATCAAGGTCGACGGCAGGATGGCGGATGCCTACTACTTCTGCGTGGGCGGCGCGGTCGGGCGCGAACAGTCGATCGCGCGCCCGGTAGGATACCGCTGCCTGGCCTCGGAGGTCCCGGAGGCCATCGCGCGGCTGTTGTCGGTGTATCTACGGTTGCGCAACGAGGGCGAAAACCTGCGGCAATTTTTTGCGCGACACAGCAACGATGAGATCCGCGGATTCCTTGCCGGCGGGATGGCGGCGCCGGTGGCGAGAGATCTTCCGACGGCCACCACGCCGCACGGAATCGAGGGCTGAAAGATGCAGCTCACCCCGCACCGCGGGCGTCGCGATGAGGACGCGCGGAATGGCGCACGGAAGACGAAGCGATGGCGTCGCGATGGAGGGACTCATGGGTAAGGTTTTTCTGGTCGGGGCAGGCCCCGGCGATCCCGAACTGTTGACCCTGCGGGCCGCGCGTCTGCTCGGCGAGGCAGATATCGTGCTGCATGACGCGCTGGTCACAAACGAGATTCTGGCCATGATCTCTCCCGCCGCCAGGGTCATCGACATCGGCAAGCGTTGCGGGCACAAACTGCTCACCCAGGCTGAAATCAACTCGCTGCTGATTTGCTGCGCCAGAAGAGCGGAGGCAGTCATACGGCTGAAGGGCGGCGACCCCTGCATTCTTGGCCGCGCCGGCGAAGAAATCGAAGCGCTCGCCGAGGCGGGCATTGCATTCGAAATCGTTCCCGGCATCACTTCCGCGCTGGCCGGAGCCGCCGCCGCGGGAATTTCGCTCACCGACCGGCGGGCTGCCGCGAGCGTGGTTTTCACCACCGCGCACCGCGGCCATGGCGCGGACGCCGTCGAGTGGGACAAACTCGCCGCATCCAACTCCACGCTCGCCATCTACATGCCGGGCAGCGATTACCGCCGCTTGAGCGAGCAACTCCGTGAAGCCGGAGTCGAGCCGCACACGCCCTGCGTGGTGATCTCCGGGATCGGCAGAGCCGGCCAGCAGATGCTGTGGACGGACATCGAAAGGCTCGCCGGCCGCGATCCTCTAGCGTCGCCAGCCCTGGTCATCGTGGGCCGCTGCGCGGGGATGGCGCACCGAGCCGCGCACGAAGTTGCGCACGAAGCAGAAGCCCGCGCCGCGACTGGCATGCAGACGATGCCAGCGCACACTTGAACCGATTGAGTTTGAATCAAGCGAGCTTGAATCGTTCGACTCCTGAACCCATTTTGAAAGGAGCGCGCCGAGGCCGGCTGAAACTCCGCCATTGAAGTCTGAAAATTTCCGGCTGCAATGACTGGTTGTTCAATCCTCAAAAGCTGCCATGCGTCTCCAACTGGTGCAAGTCAGCGAAGCGATTGCTTCGGCAAAGGGCGCGGCCTGAGCGCGAAGCTGGGTTAGAGCGATTGCTTCGATCCCACATCTGCTGACTACGGCAGATATGGGGCACCAAGCACCCTCTATTCACTAAGCGGTCTTCAGGCTTCCGGCTCAAGCGTTGAAAGCGGCAGATCCCAGTGCGCCAGCACGATCTCGAAGCGGCGCTGCTCTTCGCGCTTGAAGGTGTCCTGGTCTGGATATAGCTGCTTCTTCAGCTCGGCGGAATCCCCCTGCATGGAGCGCGCTACGTCCGGGTAGACGATGGTCACGCGGTAATCCCAGCGCGCCTCTTCGGGCATGTGAAAGCGGGGCGCGACCATATCGACAGAAACAATGCGGCCCGCCTCGATCTGCTTCTTCAACAGCGGCAGGTGATTCTTGCGAAACAGCTTGAGAAACTCGTCCTGACAACCCCACTTGAGCTTGTAGTAGTACTCGACCGCATACGGCTTCTGGTGCGCGGCTGATGGCATATTTCCTCCGTTCAGGCAGTCACTTTGGAATTGGGCCGGCATGGATCATATCTCCGGCCCGCGATGGAAAGAGTATAGCGGCTTCCGCCCCACGACGCGTGCCAGCGGCGCGCCGTGGGGCAGTTTCCATAGATCCTTCGCTCCTCCACCCCGGCAACGGCAAAAGCGGTTGTCTTTGACCCCCACAAGCCAGCAGCGGGCTTGGAAGGTTGAAAAAATGTGAGCAGCATTGAGCAGACACTCATCTCCGCACTTGCTAGCTTGGTGGACGCTGGGCACTATTGGGAGTGGTTTGCAAACAGACTGATCGTGCCTTACAGCTTCCAGGAGATGGGTGAATGGGCACTATGAGAGTGAAGATGCTACCCGTGTTTGTCCTGCTGGCGGTGATGATGGGATGTATGGTGCCGCCCCAGCGTCAGGCTTCCCGGCAAGCGCCGCAGCCATGCAGCGCCGCAGTGAACCCGATCCGCAACAATAGCACGGCGGTCGTGCTCAACTACAACTACACGTACACCCCCAAGGATGCTAGCGAGGGACGCCAATGGCTTCGTGAAGATACCATCGCGAAGCTAAACAGCCTGGGCAGGCCGGATGGCAACTCCTTTGCCGAGTCGAACGGTCAGGCGGTCAATTTCTATTTCAATTACACTCTCAACAACGATGGACAGGACCACTTCACGGGGTCCCTGGAATTTTCCGGTTGGGGTCAGGGACACATCACGACGATCTCGCTCGGGCAGTATCCCTATGCTTCCGCGACGATCCTGAACCGTGAGCTGACCGGCAAGGCGTACGAGTTCATTCACGGGGGGTGGCACGACTTGCGCCCAAACTGTCCGCAGTCGTAAGTGGAATTTGCAGCAGTGGACATCCGTCTCCATGCGGGCAGGCGCAAACAAACCGAGATTGCAATCCCACATCTGCTGACTGCGGCAGATGTGGGGCACCGGCGGCGTTCAGATGCTGGCAGCGGCCAACGGCCGGGTTCGAATGGCGCCATTTCATCGACTCATCGAATCAAAAGGGCGCGCCATGCAGAGAGCAGTTGGCGGCTGTCTACCAGAGTCCCAGCAGCTTCCACCACAAGCCTCCGATGACCGCCCAGATGATGAGGTTGATGACCGAAACATAGAATCCCAGCTTCCACCAGGTACCCTAATCGACGAAGCCGGCGCCAAAGTAAATCGGGGAAGGGCCGGCGGCGAAGTGAGTGAGAGACATCATGAGGTTGGAGGCGAAGGCCAAGGTCATGGCCGTCAAAAACTTGGGCGCGCCGGCGGC
>Ga0182014_10006390_pt1 | contig 12691 bp, 7 predicted proteins | sample 612S2DmetaG_FD_120489 | JGI IMG/M metagenome (GOLD analysis project Ga0182014, IMG submission 120489) | Permafrost microbial communities from Stordalen Mire, Sweden - 612S2D metaG | ecosystem: Environmental > Terrestrial > Soil > Wetlands > Permafrost | place: Sweden: Stordalen | collected... | reverse complement strand
TGTGGGCCGCACTTCCGTTGGCTTTGCCTGTGGCTCGCTTCAGAAGGCGCTTCTGGAGGCCGGCAAGCCGAAGGAGGCCAGGCTCATTGAGCGCAAGGGAACCTGGTATTTCAACTTGGTGTTCGACCTCCCGGACCCCACAACCCTTCCGGGCGCGGTGGCCATGGGCCTGGATGTCGGGGAAAACAACCTCGCCGCTACGAGCACCGGCAAGGTCTTTGGTGGCGAAAAACTCCGGGATAAACGGGATCGCTACCTTGCCAAACGTCGTCGCCTCCAGTCCAACGGCAGCCGTGCTTCCAAACGGAAGCTGAAGGCTATCTCTGGCCGGGAGCAGCGGCATGTCCGCCACGTCAACCATGAGGTCAGCAAAGCCGTCGTCGCTCAAGCCCTTCAAGCAGGAGCCCCCACTATCCGCATGGAGGATCTCACCCATGTCCGGGACCGCATCAAGGCCGGGCTTCGGGTGAGGACGCGGCTGCATCGCTGGGCTTTCCGTCAGCTTCAGGACTTTGTCCGGTACAAGGCAATAGCGGCAGGCATCATGGTGGAATTCGTGGATCCGGCCTATACCTCCCAGACGTGCAACGCCTGTGGAAGGCTTGGAAAACGGGTGAAGCATCGCTTTACCTGTTCCTGTGGGAACCTTGCCCACAGCGACGTCAACGCGAGTCGGAACATAGCTAGGTTTGCAAAACTTTCCAGTTCTGCAAGGGGCGTTGTAAACCGTCCTTAATTCGCGCATGGGGTAGATCCTTGTGTAGTGGAAAGCTCCTTCCTTGAGGAAGGGGTTGTTTACGTCAGCTCTCCTCATCAATGATGCCCTCGGGGTCGGGCGCGCCGTGGCCCTTGGCCTTGGTCCCCGCGATCCGTTCCACCACCACGAACAGGACCGGGATCAGGAACACCGCGATGAGGGTGGCGGCCAGCATGCCGACCACCACCACGGTGCCCAGGATGCGCCGGGACACCGCCCCGGAGCCCTCGGCGATCCACAGGGGCATACAGCCCATGATGAAGGCGAACGAAGTCATGAGGATGGGCCGCAGCCTGATCTTGGCCCCCTCCAGCGCCGCCTCCACCAGCGGCTTCCCCTTCTCCATCTCATCCCGGGCGAACTCGACGATGAGGATGGCATTCTTGGCCGAAAGGCCGATGAGCATGATCAGGCCGATCTGGGCGAAAACGCCGAAATCCATGTGGCGCATCCACAGGCCGGCGAAGGCCCCGAAGATCGCCACCGGCACCGAAAGCAGCACCGAGAAGGGCAGGGACCAGCTCTCGTAGAGCGCGGCCAGGATCAGGAACACGAACACCAGAGACAGCGCCAGCAGCAGACCGGTGGTGCCGGTCGCCTTCTTCTCTTGGTAGGACAGATCGCCCCAATCATAGCTCATATTGCTGGGTAGCACCTGCTTGGCCACCTGTTCCAGGGCGGCCATGGCTTGGCCAGAGCTGTAGCCGGGGGCGGCCTGGCCGATCACCTGGGCGGCGCGCATCAGGTTGAACCGGGTGATGTACTCCGGCCCTTGGATCCGGCGGATGGTCACCAGGGAGGAAAGGGGCACCATGACCCCATCCCGGGTGCGCACGTGGAACTTGGCGATGTCGTCCACGCCGGTGCGGTCCTCCCCCTCCGCCTGCATGTAGACCTGCCACTGCCGGCCGAAGCGGTTGAACTGGTTCAGGTAGAACCCGCCCAGGTAGGTCTGCAGGGCGAGGTACACGTCGGCCACCGGCACGCCCTGCTTGAGCGCCTTGTCCCGGTCCACGTCCGCGTAGATCTGGGGCGTGTTGGCCGTATACAGGGCGTTGACGCCGCTGAGCTCGGGCCGTTTGCGGGCCGCGGCCAGGAAGGTCGCGAGGTTCTGGGCCAGAAACGCCGGGTCCCCGCCGCTGCGGTCCTGGAGCCACAGGGAGAACCCGCTGGAACTGCCCATGCCGGGAATGGCCGGAGGCAGGAAGCCGAACACGTTGGCGTCGGGGATCTCCCGGCTGAACCGGGCGTTGAGCCGGCGCATGATGCTTTCGGCCTCCATGCCGGACTTCTTGCGATCGTCCCAGGGCTTGAGGGACACGAAGGCGAACCCGTTGTAGGAGGCGGACACCCGGGACAGCAGGCTGAACCCTTCCACGTTGCTCACGTAGCGAATGCCGTCGGTCTCTTTCAGGATCGCCTCCACCTTGCGGCCGACGGCGTCCGTGCGCTGGAGCGAGGCGGCCGGAGGCAGCTGGATGTTGAGGAAGAAATAGCCCATGTCCTCGGTGGGCACGAAGCTGGTGGGCAGATAGTGGCCCATGGCGCCGTCCACCAGGAAGAACAGGAGCAGCACCGAAAGGGCGATGGCGGCCCGGCGGATGAGCGTGTGCGAAAGGCTCACATAGCCTTTGGTGGCCTTGGCGAAGGTGGTGTTGAAGCCCTTGAACAGGCGGCCCATGCGTCCGGTCACCTGCTCCCTGGGCTTCAGGATCAGGGCCGACAGGGCCGGGGACAGGGACAGGGCGTTGAAGGCGGAGATGAGTACGGAGATGGCGATGGTGACGGCGAACTGCCGGTTGAGCCGGCCCTGGATGCCGCCCATGAGGCCCACCGGAAGGAACACGGCGGAGAGCACCAGGGCGATGCCCACCACGGGGCCGGCCACTTCCTTCATGGCCTGGAGGGTCGCCTCCCGGGGCAGCATGCCCTGCTCGATGTGATGCTCCACCGCCTCCACCACCACGATGGCGTCATCCACCACCAGGCCGATGGCCAGCACCAGGCCGAACAGGGACAAGGTGTTGATGGAAAAGCCCAGGAGCGGGAACACGGCGAAGGTGCCGATGAGGGACACCGGCACGGCGATCATGGGGATGAGGGTGGCCCGCCAGTTCTGCAGGAACACGAAGACCACCAGGATCACCAGGGTCATGGCCTCCAGCAGGGTCCAGAGGATTTCAGTGATGCCGGCGGTGATGGGCAGGGTGGTGTCGATGGAGACAACGTAGTCCATGCCGGCCGGGAAACGGGCCTTGAGGATCGCCATTTCCTTCTTCACCCCGTCGCCCACCGCCAGGGAGTTGGAACCCGGGGTTTGGAAGATGGCCAGCATGCAGCTGGGCTGTCCGTTGAGCCGGGCGATCTGCTTGTAGGCCAGGGCGCCCAGTTCCACCCGGGCCACGTCGCCCAGGCGCACCACCGAGCCGTCCCGGTTGGCCCGCACGACGATGTGCTCGAATTCCTCCGGGGTCAGCAGCCGGCCTTGGCTGCGCACCGTGTAGGTCATCTCCTGGCCCTTGGGCAGGGGCTCGGCGCCGATCTGACCGGCGGGGTTGACGGTGTTCTGCTGCTGTACCGCCTCGTTGATGTCACCGACGGTGAGGCCCAGCTTGGCCAGCAGGTCGGGCTTCAGCCAGATGCGCATGGCGTAGTCGCCCGCGCCGAACACCAGCACCTGCCCGACCCCGGGCACCCGGTAGATGGCGTCGGTCAGATTGATGGTCGCGTAGTTGGAGAGGTAGAGGGAATCGTAGCTGCTGGTGGGGGAGTACAGCGCAACCAGCAGGAGCGGCATGCCCGTGGACTTGCGCATGGTCATCCCGTACTGGTTCACGATCGGAGGCAGGAACGGCTGGGCCTGGGCCAGGCGGTTCTGGGTGTTCACCTCGTCCATGTTCGGATCGGTGCTCACGTCGAAGGTGACGATCTCCGACATGGTGCCGTCATTGGCGTTGATGGACTGCATGTAGAGCATGTTGTCCACGCCGTTGAGCTGCTGCTCCAGCGGCGCTGTCACCGACTGCTCGATGGTGAGGGCGTCGGCGCCGGTGTAGGCGGTCGATACCAGGATCTGGGGCGGAACGATCTCCGGAAACTGGGCGATGGGCAGGCCGGTCATCGACACCAGCCCGGCGATCAGGGTGATGATGGCGATGACGATCGCGACGATGGGGCGGTTGATGAAGAATTTGGGCACGGCGTTACCTGGCTGCCTGAACTGGCTTCACCAGGAGGCCGGTGCTGACTTTCTGGACGCCCTCCACCACGACCCGATCCGCTGGCTGGAGCCCCTTCTGGATCGCCATCAAGGCGCCCACGATGGGGCCGGTGGTCACCGGGCGTATCTGGACCTTGTTGTCCGTGCCCACCACGGCCACCTGGGGGACGCCCTGGATCTCCCACACGGAGCGCAGGGGCACCATGATCGCGTTCTTCTCCACCCCCAGCACGGCCCGCACCTTGGCATACTGGCCGGGACGGAGCAGGTGGTCCGGGTTGGGGAACAGTCCGGCCAGCATGATGGTGCCGGTCTTGAGATCAACGTTGCGGTCGGTCATGAAGGGATCGCCCTTGTGCGGGTACACGGTGTTGTCCGACAGGACCAGCTGCAGCGAGCCCTTGCCCCCGCCCTTGGCGCTCCAGGATTGCGCCCAGGACATGTACTCCGCTTCGCTGGCGCTGAAGTAGACCTTCACCGGATCCACGGTGGAGACGGTGGTCATGACGTTCTGGCCGTTGACCAGATCGCCCACCTGGGCCTTGGCCATGCCGGCGATGCCGTCGATGGGGGAGACCACCCGGGTCCATTCCAGGTTGAGCTGCAGCTTTTGATAGGCGGCCTGGGAGGCGTCCCGGACGGCCTGGGCCTGGCTGCGGGCGGCCAGCGCGTTGTCCAGTTCCTGCTGGGAGATGGCCCGTTCCGACGCCAGGGGGGTGTAGCGGTCCACGTCGAGCCGGGCCTTGTCCAGGGTCGCCTGGTCCCGGGCCACGGCCGCCTTGGCCTCGTTGGCGGCCGCCTGGAACTGCCGGGGATCGATCTGGAACAGCAGTTGTCCGCGTTTCACCGGGAAGCCTTCCCTGTAGGTCTGCTTGAGTACGTAGCCCTCCACCTGGGGGCGGATCTCGGCATTGACGAAGCCGTCCACCGTGCCGATCCACTCGTGGATGAGGGGAACGTCCTGCTGGACGGCCGCCGTCACCTCCACCTGCAGGGGCGGAGCCGCGGCCGGCTTAGTGCGGCCGCAGGAGACGCCCACGGCCGCGATGAGGATGAGGGCGGAGCGATGAACGCTGGTTCGGGATCTTCCGGGAATAGCCGTAGCTACCTCCATTCCATCGAAACGGGACTGATACTATCCTTACCGGTCCGGCGTTGGGCAGCAACGGAAAGCTCCTGGAAATGGCTTTCCACATGGGCTGCCCATAGCTTAAATGCCGCTTCTTTCCACTCCGGCCTGTTCCAGTTCCGGATCGTTCCTCAGCGCCAGCGAGCAGAAATCCAGGAAGGCCCGCACCGAGGCGCCGACCACGTGCTGGGGGTTCCAGACCAGGTGGGTGGCCACCTCCAGGGGCTGGTCCGCCCAGGCCAGCCGCGCCAGGCGGCCGTCACGCCGTTCTTCCGCGACGGCGATGTCCGGCAGCGGGGCGATGCCCATGCCAAGCTCCACGCAGCGCTTGATCGCCTCAATGCTCTGGAACTCCAGCCGGGTGGCGGGGTGGGCCCCGGCGGCGATCAGGGCCCGTTCGAACTGGTTGCGGTAGCTGCAGCCCGAGTCCGTGAGCAGGCACTGCTCGCCCAGGAGGTCCAGGGCCGTCACCCGCCCGGCGGCGGCCAGCCGGTGGCCGGGCGGGGCGTAGATGCCCACCGGCTCGCTGCGCAGCCATTCCACCGCCAGTCCCGAGTGGCTGAACGGCTCCTCCAGCACGAAGGCGGCGCCCAGGGCCCCCTCCAGCAGCTGGCGCTTGAAATCGCGCACCGGCATCGGCACGAACTGCAGACGCACGTGGGGGTGCAGCTTGGCAAAGGCGCTCAGGACCGCGGGCAGCCGGTAGCTGCACACCGTCTCGGCGGCGGTGAAGCGCACCAGACCTTCGGTGCCGCCGCCCTTGACCGCGCCCTGGGCCTCTTCCATGAGCGCGAGCATGCGGTCGGCGTAGTCCAGGAACTTGCGCCCGGGCTCGGTGAGCTCGATCCGGTTGCCCACCCGCTCGAACAGGGGCACGCCCAGATCCTGCTCCAGGTTCTTCATCTGGGCGGTGATGCTGGACTGGGCATAGTTCAGCAGTTCCGCCGTGCGGGTGAAGCTGAGAGTGCGGGCGGCGGTGCGGAAGGTGGCGAGGGTGCGCATGTCCATGGCCCTATTATCATCTTTTTCGATGAAGCCTAGCAAAACAATTCGTTTGCTTCGATTGATCCACCCCAGGGGCATCGCTGTCGTCTAGAATCAACCTGAACCGCACAGGTTATTCCGCTACGACCGTGGGATGGGGCGCAAGAGGCTGGATTCAACTTTCGGCAAAGAATCCCAGGCTGGCGGCAGCGCACGAACCTTACGCCACGTTATCCTACCGCTCGCCGAGGATTCCTCCCTGGTGGCGACATGGCCCCGAATCAATGGCTGGTGACCCGATGCCGAAAAAGTCCCTAGCACCCATCGAACATATCTCCACGCCATCAGCGCCCAAGCCTGGCGGCCACTATTCGCAGGCCGCCGCCTGGGGCGATCTGGTGTACGTCTCCGGTCAGTTGCCTGGCCGCACGGATGGCAGTTCCACGGCCGATCTGCCCTTCGAGGCCCAAGCCCGGCAGGCCATCGCCAACCTTCTGGCCACCCTGGCCGCCGCTGGCAGCGGTCCGGACCACACGCTGAAGGTGACCGCCTACATCGTCGGCATTGACCATTGGACCAGCTTCAACCAGGTCTACGCGGAACTCTTCGGGCAAGCCTGCCCGGCCCGCGCGGTCGTGCCTGTGCCGGCGCTTCACCATGGCTATCTGATCGAGATCGAGGCGGTGGCTGTGCGTGAGGCCATGTCCCCAAGCTAGACTGACCCGTCGCCTCTACCCCAGCTCCGCCGACTTGGGCGTGCGCGGATAGGGGATGACGTCGCGGATGTTGCCCATGCCGGTGACGAACTGGACGGTGCGCTCGAAGCCCAGGCCGAAGCCGGAGTGGGGCACGCTGCCGAAGCGGCGCGTGTCCAGGTACCAGCCGTAGGCCGCCGGGTCGATGTTCATCTCCGCCATGCGCGCCTCCAGCACGTCGAGGCGCTCCTCGCGCTGGCTGCCGCCGATGATCTCGCCCAGGCGCGGCACCAGCACGTCCATGCCGCGCACGGTGCGGCCGTCCTCGTTCATGCGCATGTAGAAGGCCTTGATGTCCTTGGGGTAGTCGGTGATGATCACCGGGCGCTTCATGCGCTTTTCCGCCAGGTAGCGCTCGTGCTCGGTCTGGATATCCATGCCCCAGCTCACCGGGTATTCGAAAGGCTCGCCGCAGGTCTCGAGGATCTTGATGGCCTCGGTGTAGGTGATGCGCTCGAAGGGGCTGGTGACGATGTGCTCCAGCGTCGTCACCGCGGACTTCTCGATGAACTCCGCGAAGAACGCCATGTCCTCGGAGCACTCGTCCAGCACCGTGCGGAACAGGTGCTTCAGGAAATCCTCGGCCAGGTCCATGTTGTCCTGGAGGTCGTAGAAGGCGGCCTCGGGCTCCACCATCCAGAACTCGGCCAGGTGCCGGGTGGTGTTGGAATTCTCGGCCCGGAAGGTGGGGCCGAAGGTGTAGATGCTGGAGAGCGCCAGGGCCAGGGTCTCGCCGGCCAGCTGGCCGGACACGGTCAGGTAGGCCGGCTTGGCGAAGAAGTCCTGGGCGTAGTCCACGGCGCCGTCCGGCAGGCAGGGCGGGTGGGCGGGGTCCAGGGTGGAGACCCGGAACATCTGGCCGGCGCCCTCGCAGTCGGAGGCGGTGATGATCGGGGTGTGGGCCCAGATGAAGCCCCGGCCCTGGTAGAAGTCGTGGATGGCCCGGGCCAGCACGTTGCGCACCCGCAGCACGGCGCCGAAGGTGCGGGTCCTGGGCCGCAGGTGGGCCACGGACTCGCGCAGAAACTCGAAGCTGTGCTGCTTCTTCTGCAGCGGGTAGGATCCGGGGTCGGCCTCGCCGTAGATGACCAGTTCCCGGGCCACCAGCTCGTAGGCCTGGCCGGAACCGGCGGAGGCCGCCAGCTCGCCCACGGCCTTCAGCCCCGCGCCCTGGCTGAGGCGGCTCAGCCGCTCGAAATCAGGGTGCGCCGCCGGCACCACCACCTGCAGGTTGGCCAGGCAGGAGCCGTCGTTCACCTGGATGAAGATCACAGCTTTCTGCGCGCGCACGGCACGGGCCCAGCCCATCACCGTGACTTCACCGCCGGCCGCGGGCCGGGCGAGGATGGATTTGATCGTGTCTCTTTTCATCATGACTTTTATTCTAGCCTCCACTGACCGGCGGCATAAGGGCCACCTCGTCCCCGTCCCTCAACATCGCGTCCCGCCCTGCGAAAGCCTGGTTCACCGCCAGCAGCGCGTCCCCGGGCAGCCCCGCCAGCCGCGGATCCTCCAGCAGGGCGGCCAGGGTGCCGGGAGGGGGCAGCGGCAGCTCCAGCCGCTGGAATCCCAGCCGTTCCCGGTAGCGGGCGAAGGCGAGCAGGACGATCATTTCGGGCTCCAGGAATGGCGGATCTCGCCCGAGGGGGAGAGGCTGTTGGCGGTGCTCTGGGTGGCACCCAGGCGCAGCACGAAATCGCCGAACCGCCACTCCACCTGGCCGCTGATGGTGGTCACTTCACCTTCCTTGTCGTGGGTGAACACCAGCGGGGCGTGGTAGCCGAACAGGTCGACGGTCTTGCCCAGGGTGATGGTGGTCTCCGGGGTGCCGACGCCGGCCAGGAACGCCACGCTCACCCGGTCCAGGCTCAGGGCCTTGCGCAGCTGCTCCTGGAAGTCGGCCAGGGCCAGGGAGGTGAGCAGGCCGGTGCTGGTGCCGGCCAGGCCGGTGTTCATGACCGCCTGGGTGGACGAGCCCGGAGCGCCGCCCACCTGCGTCACAGCGGAAGGGTTGATGAGGATGGCGAAGATCTCGTCCTGGCGCAGGGAAGGGGTGGAGTAAGGCTTGGCCTGCAGGGCGTCCAGGGGCCCGGAGATGTTCAGGGTCACCAGGTAGGGCGGGATGTCGATCTCCCCGCTGATGTCGAGGATGGGGTTGAACACGGCCGGATCCAGAAATTCCACCGTGCCCCGCTCCAGGACGATGTCCCCGGCCGGGAACAGGTTGGTCAGGCGGCCGCCGGGCAGCAGCTCCATGCGGCCCTTGAGTCCGGGCTTGACCAGGTTGCCGCGGATCCAGAACGGCCCCTTGGGCCGTCCCTGCAGCTTCAGCAGGTTGGTGTCCAGTTCCCAGGGTTCCGCCAGGTGCAGTTCCAGGTTCAGGTCGATGCGGGTCAGGGGGTCGGAGGGATCCAGGGTGGAAAGGGTGTTGCCCGAACCCAGGGCGTTGGCCAGGATCAGGTCGCCCAGATTGAACTCGGTGTGGTACAGGGTCCGCTTGGCCCAGATGCTGCCGCTGAGGACCCCGCCGTCCTGGTCGCTGCCCTTGAGGTTGGCGTCCAGGCTGCCCTGCAGCTCGAAGCCGTCCGGGAGGTCCCTGAGCTGGAAGTCCTCCAGGCTGGAGTGCAGGTCGTAGGAGGAGATGCCGCCCAGACGCCAGGTCATCTGGCCCCAGACAGTGAGCGCGCCCTGGGCCAGAGTCCCGCGCAGCGGCGCGGACTTGGGTATGAAGATGTCCCGCCCCTTGAACTGAGCGGTGAAATTCAGGTCGTTGATGCTGATCGGATAGCTGTGCACCACCGCGCTTCCGCCGGTGAGGGTCAGGGCGCCGTCCAGGGTGGTCTCCCGGAGGCTCCCGCCCAGGTTCAGGTCGAAGGTCGCCCTCCCTTCGGGGTGGAGATCCGCCAGCAGGCTGTACTGGCCCGGCTGCACCACCCGGTCCAGGATGGTCTTCAGGTTGGCCAGGTCGCAGGATCCGGCCAGGGACAGGGCCAGGGGAGCCGTCCCGGAGAAAGGCAGATGGCCGCGCAGGGCGATGCTGGTGACGGGCGCGGTGCGGCCGGGCCTGGCGCCCTCCGCGGGCGCGGCCCGGCCCTCCAGGGCCATGGCGGCCTGCAGCCCGGAGGCGTCCCCGGAGATCTGCCCGGGGCGGGACTGGACCAGGTAGAACCCTTCGAACTGGCCGGTGAACTGGTCCATCTGCCCGCGCCAGCGGAGGCCTTCGGGGGTCCAGTCGCCCTGGGCGTGGAACCGGAAGTGGGCATCCTTGAGGAAGTCCTGGGTGAGCCGGGCGGCCAGCTGCGGTGTGTCCGCGGATTCCTGCCCCAGCTCCACCGCCACGGTTCCGCGCATCTGCTTCGGGCCCTGCTGCCGGGCATCCAGGGTGAGCAGCTGCGCCGGCTTGCCGGCCACGCCCAGGCTCACGCTCAGGTTGCCGCCGCTGAAGGCGGCGGACCCCTCCAGTCCCTCCAGGCTCTGGTCGCCCTGGAAGACCCGGCCCTGGGTCAGGGTGAGGGTGCCGGTGGGCGCCTGGAAGGGCCCCAGGGGCGAGGTGAAGGGGCCTTCCAGGCGGGTGTCCACCTGGGCCTGGAAGCCGGGGCCCTTGAGCCCCAGGGTGCGGGAATCCACGGCTCCCTTCAGGGCCACCTGCCAGGTCTTGCGCTTGACGTCCATGTCCATGGAGCCCACCAGCGCCAGGGGCCCGGCGGGCGCGCCCGCGGCGGAGCCCAGGTGCTCGACGCTGTCGGCGATGCGCACGTCCGTGGTGCGCAGCCGGTCGCCGTTGATGTCCATGAAGAAATCCGCCGAGGCCGCGGGCACCTTCAGGCCGAACACCTGGGCCTGTTCGGCCATGCACTGCCCGTGCATGATGATGCGCTTGAAGGGGCCATGCAGGCGGACCCAGCCGGTGCCGGTGCCGTCCAGGGGCAGATCGCCCAAGTCCGCCGCCTTGAGCCCTTCCCGCACCGGCAGGCGGTAGGCCCGGTAGCACATGTCGATCTGGTCCTCGCCCTCGGCAGTGTCGGCCCAGGTGAGCCAGAGATCTCCGTCGCCCTGGCCCGTTCCCTTGTCCAGCACGATGTCTGAGACCCGCAGGACATTCCGGTCGATGCTCACCCCGGCCTGGAGCTGGTCGGCCTGGGCCCCATGCCAGCGGGGCGCCTGCACCTGCACCTGGCCCTTGAGCTGGAGCCCGCCGGCCCGGTCCCAGCCGCACCGGGCCTGGACCTGGGCCCGGCCCGACATGTCCAGGGCGGCCAGCCCCCCGGCGTCGTCATCCATGCCGATGTCCCAGGCCCGCAGCACTGCGGCCACCTCCGCCGCGTCCGTGGCCACCGATGCCTCGCTTTCCACCGCTGCCACCCCGTGCCTGCCCAGGGTGCCCGAGGCCTTGGCGTGGACTTCCAGCTCCGGCAGGCTCAGGTCCACCGCCGGCGCCTGGAAGCGGCCCTGGGCCAGGTTCACAGCCAGCCCGCCGACCCGCCGGCCGCCCTGCAGGAACTGGCCGGTGCCGTGGAAGGTCGCCCGTTCCAGGCTGGGGAGGGCCCAGGGGGCGCCGGGCAGCCCGGCGCGCAGCCTGGCTTCCCCGGTCATGCCCACGGTGAGGCCATTGAGAAAGCCTGCGCGGGCCTTGCCGGCCAGGGGGGCGAGGGGAACGGCGCTGACGCTGGCGTCCAGCTGGTAGCCGGCCAGGGCGGTCCAGTTGCCGGTGGCCTCCAGCCTGCCTTCCGGGGACGTCCAGGCCAGGTGCGCCAGGCGGATCTCCGAGGGCTTGCCCCGGATTTCCGCCAGGAGCCGGCCCGAATGCATCGCCACTCCCTTGGCCTGGAGCCCGGCGCCCTGCAGGGTGGCGTTCCAGGCCGGATGGTCCAGGGGGCCGTCCACCTGGGCCTGGAAATCCAGCAGGCCGGAAGCGGCGGCGGGCCCCGCCGGGCGGACCAGGCGCTGCGCCTGGACCAGGTCCAGATGGCCGTTGGTGGTGAGGTTCAGCTGCCGCTCCCGGTACTGGAAACCGCCCTTGAACTCCAGCCGGTTGTCGCCCAGGCTGAGCTGGCCCAGCGCCACCTCCAGCTTCTGGTCGGTGAGGCCGCCGGTGAGGGACAGTTCGCCGCGGATGGCGCCGGGGCCCTCTCCGAGGGTGATCCCGGGCACCCGCAGGTCCACCTGGAGCTGGTTGGCGGTCCAGCCGCGGCCGGTGACCTGGAACTGGAAATCGCCCCGCGGAATGCCCCAGGCCGGTTCCCGCACATGGGCCTCGCCATGGCCGATCTCCAGCCGGTCCAGCCGGAACAGCGACGGCTTCTGGTTCTTGGGATGGGGCCTGAGCTTGATCTGGGCCAGGCGCCCCCGGTCCAGGTTCAGGACCGGGTCCTGGAGCAGGATCCTGCGGAAGTGGGGAGTCCGGAGCAGGGCGGGCCATTCCAGGTCCAGTTCCAGCAGGCTGGCCTGCAGCAGATCGCCGCCCACGGTCAGCTGGTGCAGCAGGATCCGGCCCTCGAAGGGATGGATCTCCAGCCGTCCGGCCTGCACCCCCAGGCCGGTCTCCAGCCTGACGTAATGATCCAGCTTGCCCACCACCCAGCGGTCCACTTCCGGTCGGCGCACGGCCCAGGCGGTGAGGCCGGTCAGGGCCGCCCCCGAGGCGATCAGGTAGGTGGTGCGCCGGAACCAGCGCCGGGACCACATGCCGGGATGGGCGCCAGGGGCGGGGACTTCGGTCATGTCGGGTTCTTTTCCCCGCAGGCAGGACAGGTGACGGCCATCCGGGGCAGGGGGCGGTAGCAGAAGCGGCAGAGCCGCTGCTGAGTGTTGGCCGGCACCCGCTGGCCCTGACCGGGAGTGTTGAG
>Ga0182014_10006386_pt1 | contig 12693 bp, 6 predicted proteins | sample 612S2DmetaG_FD_120489 | JGI IMG/M metagenome (GOLD analysis project Ga0182014, IMG submission 120489) | Permafrost microbial communities from Stordalen Mire, Sweden - 612S2D metaG | ecosystem: Environmental > Terrestrial > Soil > Wetlands > Permafrost | place: Sweden: Stordalen | collected... | reverse complement strand
GCCGCGGTCGCCCCGAGCGTGGCCGCCACAGAGCCGGCGGATCGAGCCGAGGGAGGCTTCGCCTACAGCGTCTCAGTGTCCACCGGGGCGGTCATTCCGCTCCTCTCCAACGTGACCATGGCATCGTTCTCGCCAGCGTGCGGCGTCGGGGACACCGTGGCCCTGACCCGCTATCTGACCGAGGACGACTCGCCCACCCAGGTCTTCCTGGTGAACGCGGCGACCGGAGTGGGGACGGCCAGCTTCAATGACAGCGCCGAACTGACATCGGCGGTGCCGCTGAGCTCCGATACGGCGCTCGCCGTGAGCGGCCGCCAGTTGGTGTCCCTGGCCCATGGTTCGGCGGCGGCGACCGCGACCCTGGACGAGGACGGCTACGACATCGTTCCCGACGGCGCCGGCGGCGCCGACCTGTTGACCGCGAGTCTCGCCACCCCGACCACCGCGGAGGTCTGGCACTGGCAGCCCGGAAGCGAACCAAGCCTCATCGGTCGGGGCGCGGTCGACGCCACGACGGTCTCCAGGGGCAGGGGTGGAGCGGTGGCGGTGATGGGCGGCCAGGCGGTGTCCAGCAGCAGCGGCGCGTCCGCTGAGGGCAGTAGCGGCGGCAGCGCCGTACACTGGCTGGCGCGACCCACCGGTGGCGGGGTCACGGGCATCTCGCTGGATCTCGACGCCGAGCTGATGACGCAGGGAGCTGCCACCACGCCCAGCTTCTTCGTTCAAGGAGAGCAGGGGGGTGAACGCGCGGTCACCATCCCGGTGGCGGGAAGCACGGCCCCCACGCCCATAGCGCCCCCCGCCCCGGCCTCGAGCCCAGTCTCCCCGGGACCCGCGAAGACGGCTGGGGACGCCGCGGCGGTCACCAAGGCCGTGGCGGCGGGATCCGGCCAGTCCGCGGGAGTGACCCTCACCGCAGCCGCCGCGAACCAGACCACCCCACTCTGTGCGGTGCCCCGGCTCGCCAGCAACCGGCAGGTTATGCAGCCGAGCGATGCCCAGATCGACTGGGCCATCCAGGAGGCTACCCAGGACGCGCTCACACAGGCCCGGGATGGAGATCCGACCTGGGGGCTGCAGCCCTACACGCCCGACACCGACTTCCCGCCCTCGGTAACCGTTCCGCGGGAGGTGATGAGTGGCGTTGCGATGGCCGAGAGTGCCTGGATGCAGGCCAGCTTCCACGCCCCCGCCGGTCTGCCGGCCGACCCGCTCATCGCCGACTACTACGGGGAGAGCTCTGACGGCACCAGCTGGGACTACGACAACGCCGACTGCGGCTACGGGCTGACCCAGCAGACCGACGGGATGGAGGTCGGCGACACCCAGTTCTCGACCAACGCGCAGCTCGCCGTGGCTCTCGACTATGCCGAGAACGCGGCTGCCGGCACCTCGACCATGGCCAGCAAGTGGACCCAGCTCGAGCAGCTCGGGATCATCGCCAACGACGGCGATCCCAGCATGCTGGAGAACTGGTACTTCGCGATCTGGGCATACAACACGGGAATCCACGCCAACGACGGGAGTGGCAACTCGGGGCTGGGATGGTCCAACAACCCGATGAACCCGGCCTCCCCACGCGGGGATCCGACGGAGGGCGTACCGTCACACGATTTCCTCTCCAACTCTGACTACTATAACTTCGACTTCAGTCACCCTAGCGACTGGCCCTACCAGGAGCAGGTGATCGGCTACTTCGCATACGGCAACGAGCCCTTCGCCGCATCGACGCAGTATCCGATCCTTCCCCCCGATGACCAGTTCTGCACGACGGCCGACAACTGCAACCCCAGCAACCCTTCGTCTCCGTGCGAGCTCTCCAATGACCACTGCTGGTGGAGCGTCTCGGGCCCGGCGGACACTCTGGCCAACACCTGGGTCACCGATTGCTCGACATCCTGCACGGCAGGATACTGGTACATCTCACCCGGCGCTTCCGAGCCCCCAGCGGCCACGGATCCGTTCCCCCCGGCCTGCGTCCTCCCGTCGAGCTCGGGGCCGAACCCCGCGCAGAGTGTCATCGTCGACTCCCAGACGTCGGACATCAACATGGTGGGTTGCCCCAATCCGCCATCGGGCTGGACCAATGACGGTACCTACAGCACGACTTTCGGTGACATGGCGGTGATCGATTACCACCAGCTCGGCGCGGGGTTCGGAGGCCACATGTACTTCACCCACGCCGAGGATCCGGGCACCTGGGGGGTGACCGGCACCTGGACCCCGACCTTATCGACGGCCGGCCAGTACGACGTCTGGGTCTTCATCCCCAGTGAGGGGGCCACCGTCACGAGCATCCCCTACCAGGTCACCGACGGGGATGGACATACATGGAGTTCGGTGCCGGTGGATCAGGACGCGTACAGCAACCAGTGGGTGGAGATCGGAAGCTTCCCGCTCTACTCCGGTGCAACCGTCAGTCTGAGCAACACCATCGGAGCGAGCGTACCGGGCGACATCGCCTACAGCGCCGTGGCCTTTGACCTGACATCCACCAGTCTGAGCCAGCCGATCATCGGCGGCCCGGTGGCGTCCACCGAAGTCCTGGGCGAGACCAACTGCGCCTGCGCGAACTCCGACCTCGGTCAGTCCACAGGTGGTGATCCGGTGGACACCGCCTTCGGCAACTTCACCGAGACGAGCACGGACCTGACCATCCCCGGGCGTGGGATCCCGCTTGAGTTCTCGCGGACCTACAACTCACTGGCGGCGTCCAGTCAGGCAGTGACATCCACGCCCGGCCCGCTGGGCTACGGGTGGACCTCCAACCTCCTCATGTCACTCAGCCAGAACACTGCAACAGGGGCGGTGACGGTGACCCAGGAGGGAGGAGCTCAGGTCGTCTTCGACCCCAGCGCCTCCGGCTACACGCCGGCGGCTCCCCGGGTGATCGCGAGCCTGACCGCCAACGGCAACGGGACCTGGACGTTCGCCAGGCTGACGGGGGACGCCTACACGTTCTCGGCCGCGGGCCAGCTGCTGAGTGAAACGGATCGCAACGGCTACACCACCAGCCTCACCTACAACGGGAGTGGCCAGCTGATCAAGGTCACCGATCCCGCGGGGCGGGCGCTCACGATCGGGTGGACGGGAAGCAACTTCACCAGCGTCACCGACCCCAATGTCAACCCCGCCCGAGTCGTTACTCTGGAATACAAAGACGGGAACGACAACCTCACAGATGTCATCGATGTCAACGAGGGCCACACCCACTATACGTATAACTCCAGCCATGAGCTGACCAACATGTACGACCCGAACTGCTATGCCGCGGGGACCGCGTGCAATGGAGGAAACGGGGTCGTGAACACTTACAGCGCAGGACAGGTCTCCGCACAGCAGGACCAGCTAGGACGGACTACCCACTTCGTCTACGCAGGTGACCCGGGCTCGGCTTCCGGCGGTACCACCAGGATCACCGACCCCATGGGCGACGTGACCCTGGACACCTACGAGAATGGGCTGCTGACCGCGGAGACCAAGGGCTACGGAACCTCGAGTGCCGCCACCTGGCAGTACGGGTATGACCCCGTCACGGCGATGCGGATCTCGACAACCGATCCCAACGGCAACGTGACCAAGTCGGCCGTGGACGCCTATGGCAACATCCTCTCCACCACGGACCCCGTGGGCCGGTTCACGTCGGCCACGTACAACACCTTCAATGAGCCGCTGACACAGACAGACGGCAATGGCGTCACCACGACCTACACCTACAATGGCAACGGGAATCTCCTCACGACCTCCACCCCGCTGGCGGGGACGAGCCAGGTCAAGACCACCACGTACATCTATGGCGATACCTATCCCGGGGACGTCACCGGCGTCGCCGACCCGGACGGCTACACGACCACGTACACCTTCGACGTGTACGGGGACCAGGTGACCTCCACCAACCCGGTGGGAGACACCACCACCACCTGTTTCAACGCTGACGGCTGGAAGGTGGCCTCGTACACGCCCAAGGCGGGGAGCATCAGCTGTGGCAGCACTCCACCCTCGTCCGCGTACGAGACGACGTACAGTTACGTCCAGGCCAACGGCCAGGTCGACGGGTTCGGTGACGTCCAGAAGGTCACGGCGCCCCTTGGGGAGGTCACCACGTCGACGTACGACGCCGACCGCAACCTGATCTCGTCGACCGACCCGGACGGCAATAAGACGACCTACGTGTTTGACCTGGCAAATGAGCAGACGGACGTCAAGGAGGCCAACGGCGCCGACCAGCACACCGACTACACCCTCGATGGCCAGGTGCTGGACGAGAAGGACGGCAACGGCAACGCCGTCCTGACCCGTGGGTACAACGCCGTGGGAGAGGTCACCACGCAGACCGACGCCCTCGGCCACGTGACGACCCAGACCTACGACGGGGACGGGAACGTGCTGACCGAGCAGGCGCCGGGCGGGAGCTGTCCAGGCACCGGTTGCACCACGATGACCTACGACCCGGACAGCGAGCTCACCAGCGTCACCTACTCCGGTGGAAGCACGCCCGACATCTCCAAGATCGTGTACGACAGCGACGGGCAGCGGACGAGCATGACCGATGGCACGGGGACCTCAATCTGGACCTGGAACAGCCTCCACGACATGACCAGCTACACCGGCGGCGCGGGGGCCGAGATCCAGTATCAGTACAACCTGGACGGACTGGTGACCCAGATCACCTACCCGGGCAATTTCGCGGTCACCGAGGGGTACAGCAAGGCGGACCAATGGATCTCAACCGAGGACTGGCTGGGGCACACCTTCACCTACACCTACGACGCCGATGGGAACCTGGCCAGCAAGACACTTCCGGCGGGGACGTCGGAGGTGGACGCTTCGGCCTTCAACGCCGCTGACCAGCTGACCTCGATCACCGACACGAAGGGCACCTCGACGCTCTTCAGCGCCACCTACGGCCGCAACGGCGACGGGGGACTGACGAGCGACAGCTCGGAGCCCTCGAGCGTGGACTCCTATCAGTACACTGCCGACAACCAGCTCTGCTACGCGGGGTCGAAGAACACGGCAGGCTGCTCGAGTCCGCCATCGGGGAGCGACGCGTACGCGCTCGACCTGGCTGGCAACCTGACCGGGGACAGCGGGACGACCCAGAGCTTCAACGCGGATGACCAGCTCTGCTGGACGGTGAGCGGGACGAGCAGCAAGACCTGCTCGACGGCCCCCACCGGCTCCACCAAGTACGTCTACAACGTCGAGGGCGACCTGACCACGATCACACCATCGAGCGGAAGCGCGACCAACCTCGGCTACAACCAGGCCAACCAGCTGGTCAGCTATGGCCAGGGCACGACGACGACCGCGTCCTACGCCTACAACGGCGACGGTCTCCGGATGACCAAGACCGTCTCGGGCGTTACCACCCCCTACACCTGGGATGAAAGAGGCTCGGAGCCGCTCCTCATCAGTGACGGCACCTACGCCTACGTGTACGGGCCGGGGGGCACGCCCCTGGAGCAGGTGATCCCGAAGCCGGCGATCACCCTGGTGGGGACAACCACCGGCAGCGGCAACGCCACCAGCCTCACTCTGACCCTCCCGACCGGCACCAAGGCCGGAGAGCAGGTGGTGGTGGCCAGTACCCAGCCGTCGACGACGACAGTGACGGCGCCCTCCGGATACACGCAGGTGGCGACCGTCACGTCCGCAGGCTCCAGCCCCCTCGCGATGACCACGGTGTTCCGGCAGACGGTGGTCGCCGGGGAAACGTCGGTCAAGCTCACCTACAGCACGGCTTCCACGGCCCAGGCGGCGGTCCTCGCCGTGTACCAGGGAGTGGACCCGAACCTGCCGATCGACCTGAGCGCCACCGGCTCGACGGCGGCGGGCACGTCGGTGACCGCCCCATCGGTGACCCCGACCAACGCCCAGGACCAGCTGCTGGTCTTCCAGGGGGCGACGGGCACCTTCTCCGCCGAGAGTTGGACAGCACCGAGCGGGACCACGGAGAGGGTCCAGGGCAACTCGACCGCCAACGTCTCCGCGGGGCTGGCCGACCAGCCCCTCACCCTGGGGGCCACAGGAACCCGAGTCTCCTCTTTCGGAGCGAGTGCCAATCTCACCACGGTGAGCGTCGCCCTCTTCCAGCCGCATACCATCTCCCTGGTGGGGACGGCCACGGGCAGCGGCAAGGCCACCAGCCTCACCCTCACCCTGCCGACTGGCTCGGTGGCGGGTGACGAGGTGGTGGTCGCGACCACCCAGCCGTCGACGACGACGGTGACGGCGCCCTCCGGGTACACGCAGGTGGCCACGGTCAGCTCGGGGGGGACGGCCCCCAAGGCGACGACCACGGTCTTCCGGCACACGATGGTGAGCGGGGACACCTCGGTGAAGCTCGCCTACAGCACCAGCTCCACGGCCCAGTCGGCGGTGCTGGCGGTGTACCAGGGGGTGGACCCGAACCTGCCGATCGATGTCAGCGCCACCGGGTCGACGTCGGCGGCGACCACCTCGGTGACCGGTCCGTCGGTCACCCCCATCTACCCCAACGACAGGCTCCTGGTGATCCAGGGGGCGACCGGGACCTTCTCCGGGAAGACCTGGACGGCACCGACCGGCACCACCGAGGATGCCCAGAGCAACGTCACGGCCAACGCCTCGACCGGGCTTGCCGACCAGTACCTGGGAGCCGCCGCCGCCACCGGCACCCGCGTGTCCACCTATGGGGCGAGCGCAAACCTCACCTCGGTGGTGATCGCCCTGGCCCAGCCGCCCAGCGTCCTCTATCATCACCGGGATCAGCTCGGCAGCACCCGGATGCTGACCGATGGAGCGGGAGTGGTCCGGGCGACCTTCACCTATGGCCCGTACGGCACACTGACCGCATCCACGGGTTCGTCGACGACCCGCTTCCTCTTCTCCGGGCAGTATCAGGATGCCGAGTCCGGCTTCTACTACCTCCGGGCCCGCTATTACGATCCCACCGTGGGGCAGTTCCTCAGCGTCGATCCCCTGGTGGCCAAGACCCTGAGCCCTTACGGCTACGTCCAGGGGAATCCACTCAACAGCTCCGACCCGAGCGGGGACTGTGGGCTTTGGGGCAGCGACACCTGCTGGGGTGACGCGGCAGGTTGGGTGAACGACGCCGTCCACAACAATGAGTTCGGCTGGTGCGTTCAAGCCTCGGCTGGAGCTGCGGTCGGCGTGAGCGGCTCAGGCTGCTTCGTCTTCAACGCCAACGGCATCGGGTTCACCGGAACCATTGGCGGCCAATTGACTGCCGGAGCCAGCGCGGGGATAACGACAGGACCGTTTGTGGGCATCGGCGCCCGGACACCAGAGGACCTTGGAAACAACTTCGACTACGCCGGCGCTTCCGGCGGTGCAGGCCCCTCGTTTGACGCGACAATCGCGGGTGGGACTGGGAGTTGCGGGCAGCAGGTGACCACAATCTATGTCGGCGGTGGATTGGGCGTCGGGATCAGCGGCCAGGCAGGTGTAAGCAACACCTGGGTGTGGCAACCGTGATGCCGGGTACACACGCGCCGCCGAGGGGCGGGGAAGCGCGGTTGACCGGGGGTATGAAACTGGGTCTCTTCAACGCTTCAATCCCCCTGGCCCACCTCACCTTGCGTGCGGACTCGCTTCGTATCGGCCTACGAGCACCGATGAGCTTCTTCTTTGGGTGGTGGGTGCGCGGATCGGATATCTCGTATGAATCTATCCGCGCACTAGGGATGGTCCGTTCCGACTTCGGAACGCGGGGACTCGAAGTCATAAGAAAGGAGCGCAAACTGTTGGTCTTCTGGTACCGCGCCCGGGACGAAACGGCGCTACTTCTCGAGCTTAGGCAGCGTGGATTAACCGTGGCGACTCTGAACCGATCGATCGGCATCTTCACGAGACGATCAGCTCATGTCCCACCGCCACCGTGACGCTTTGTGCACCGCTCTTGCCCGCTATTACGATCCCTCAACCGGTCAGTTCTTGACCGTGGATCCGGCGGTAGCCAAGACCCTCAGCCCCTATGGGTACGTCGCGGGCAACCCGTTGAACTCGTCAGACGCTTCGGGGCTTGACCCCCTGTCGCTGCTGGGCGGGCTGATCGGGGGAGCCGCTGGTGCGGTTATGGGCGGTGTCGGCTACGGGCTCTCGGTTGCCAGCGGGCAACAGTCCTGGTCCTGGCAGAACTTCGTAGGCGCCACCGTCGGTGGACTGGTGGGTGGAGCTGTTGCGGGTGCATGCGATGGCACAACGCTCTTGGTGACGGCTTGCGGAGCCGCCGGCGGGTTCATGGGCACCCTCGTTACCGATGCGATCACTGGCCAACCGATCACTGCGGAGGGTCTCTTCGCGGGAGCCGCGGTCGGTGCGGCTGGTGGTTACTTCGGGTCACAGCTTTTCCCCACCCGCGGCTTCCAACCCTATAAGCTCAGCAACCTCTGGGACCCGGGTCCCAACAGCCAGGCGCTCTACGCGCGGGGGTTCGCAGGCGGCTTCTTCGGATTCTTCGTGGGCGGCACCGTGAATTCGCCCCCCTCGTACTACGAGTCGGCCGCTTTTCAAGGATGCTGAGTCCGCCCGCGGGTTCCTATCGCACTGAGGAGCACGGCTAGGTTGAGCCCGGCCTCGCGAAGCCTGCAGACGGCCCGAACCGTCGCTCTTGCCGAGCTAGGGATCGCCGTGATGTTGGCTGCGGCTTGGATCTATCTCCTGGTCAGCCGAGGGGTAGTACTGGGGGTGGAATCCGTTTGGGCTCTGGCCATATCCGGCTACCTCGGCACGTTCGCTCTTCTCACTCGACTGCGCTTCGACGAAAGCTGGATGGCATTCGAGATTGGCCCGTGGCGTCGCGAGGTTGATCTCACCGATCTGGAGAGCGTCACCTGGAGAAGGAGCGGTACGTATGGCCTCCTGTGGCTCCGGGACCGCAGAGGTCGCCGAGTTCCCATATATGTCGGGAAGTTGAGAAAGCCCGACCAGTGGAGCAAGGTTATCCTCGAAGCCGCCGCAAGAACCGGGGCGCATGTGGACGAGCGGAGCCGCGACATCCTGCGGTCGGCTCGCGCGGACAGCGGCTGAGTGGATCAGCGCGAAACAGCGGGAGATCCCCCGTACTCGCCCGCACCCAGCGGGAAACCTCCTAGCAGCGCTCACATTCCGCTTAGAGGCGACTGGCTTCCACTACCTCAGGGCCCGCTACTACGATCCCGTCACAGGCCAATTCCTCACCGTTGACCCGAACGTCGCCACGACGCTGAGCCCCTATGGGTACGTCGAGGGTGACCCCCTAAACAGCGCGGATCCGAGCGGCAAGTGCGGCGGGCTTTGGAGCACCGACAGTTGTCTGACCGACGTTGAAAATGCCCTCGGCGGCTTCTTCGGCGGCGCGGCGACAGATCTGGAAGCGACTAGCAGCGCGATTGGCAGCGCGCTCCACACTGCCTACCAGCACATCACCGTCTCTTATGGTGGATGCGACATCGGGTGCTGGAACGTCCAGTTTCAGGACGGCTACCTGAGCTACTCGGGGGGAGTCTTTGGTGCTCTCGGCCGGGGGCCAGGGATCGGATGGGCAAGCCAGGTCCCGTCCTCTGGCGTCAGCACCCAGATCATGGGGGGGGGTGGCTACTACGTTGGCGCGGGATTTACGATGGGGCTAAATCCTGGCACGGGCCAACTCGATCCGTGCGATTGGTCCGTCAGTCTGTTTCCGGCTCTAGGGGTGTACGGCGGCGTGCAGGTAACTACGACCGTTCCCATACCCGGGTTTCCGCATTGACAAGAGCCACCCTTCGTTCGGCGCTTCGCGGCAGTGGACGTTCCAGATCCGGGTGTCCATTGCCATGGTCGTTTCTTGCAGCGGCACACCTAGCCCGTCAGCGGCCTCGATGAAACCCGTCGAAATGTGGCGGCGCGCCCACCACGCTCTCCGGACCGACCGCTCCGACGAGCCCATCCCTCTGATTCGCAATTATGCACTTCAGTGCGCCTACGCCGGCCACGCCTTCATGTTTCTGGGACTCGTGCTCCTGGTCTTTCTCCAGCCCGCGGGGTTAGGCCTGATCCTATTTGGGCTGATCGGCTACGCCGTTTGCGCCTTCTACTACTTCGACGCACCTCGATGGCGGTGACCCACCTTGCCCCCGTTGGGGCCGCCGCAAACGGTCTCAGTAAGACGAATCTTGTCGGCTGGACTTCGCGGGTGCCCGTCGACGATGTTGCTCGGTTGGAGACGCGGTATTCATCCCAACCCACGCTGTGCGCCATTCGTCGGGACGGAACGCGTGCCTTAAGGGTCAACCAGCGGCTTTGGGATGATGCCCAGGTCAAGGCGTTGTTTGGCGCCTTGGGCCTCGACCCGGTCACGGGCACGAGAGCCTCCGGGTGACCTGACGCTTCAGGGCTCCCGGCCGGTCCCCTATGAGCCTGCCCTCATCCGTGTGGTCAAGCAGCCTCGCGCATCACGCCAGACGCACGGGTACCAAGCTGCCGTCGGCCCCCACGATGACCGTCCGCGCTCCGTCGAGCGGGTTTGCCCCCGGGTTCCCCGTGGTCACGGCCAGGAAGACGTCGCCAGACGCCGGCCGCCTGAGAAGCCAGGCAAGCTGTCCCGCAAGAGTCGCCATCGGCGTGCTGCCGCCTAGTGCCCACACCTCGACACTGGCAGTCTCCGACGAGTTCTGCGGAGTCGAGGTCACGAGCGTTTGGTCGTCAGCGCTCACCGCCGCGATCTGACCGTCGAAGGTCGCCATCACGGCCATGTCGGAGACACGAACGATGCGACTCGCCTGTCCTGGGCCCCACGCGGGCGGCCCGTCCTCGGCCGGCGGCAGACCGACCTCCTCGACCATGTACGCCCCGTCCTCAGATACCGACGACACGAGGATCTGTTGATTGGTGAGGTCGATCGACCGCTCCAGGCGGAATGGCGATATCGAATACTCCTCCACGTCCGTCGTCCAGTCGATGGTGTCGAAGACGACGGACAGCAGATTGTGGGTGGCGCTGCACGAGCCCAGCAGCGGTACGGTGGAGATGGTGGTCGTGTCCGTGTGAACTTCGCCGAGTAGCTCTGGGACCCTCTCGAGGGTGGTGTAGTGCATTTCAGCGGAGACACCCGACGATGGAGAGACATTCTGGAGCTCGCAGAGGTGCTGGCTGTCGTCCGCCCACATCCACTGTCCCGTGACAGCCCCGAGGGTCTCTCCCGTCAGGCTGCGAACGGCATTGTCGAGGGTGACGAAGTGGGCACCGTTGGGGGCGGGGCCGGCGAACTTCGCCGGAACGCCGTTCTCACCGGGATCGCGGATGGTGGCAACCTCATGGCCGTCCCAGTCGACGATGTCAAGTCGGTTGGGAACGCCGTCGCCCACCGGCAGCACCAGCACGGGCTCCCCCGGTGTGGTCGCAAGCCACTGCGATGGCGGGGCTTTCCCCGGCGTCGGGGACACCGATGCGCCGCACCCTGTCAGCTCCGCGCTGGCCGCTGCGCAGATGGCCACGGCAGCGCCCAGCGCTCGAACGGGGAGCCGCCTGTCTCTGAGTCGCACTAGGGACGGATTCCCTCGGGCTGGCTAGTAGCAGTTGGTTAGGTTGTCCATGTTGTCAGCGTTGGCGTCGTCAACCGCTCCGGTGCACGGCGTACCCGAGCTACCATTCAGCATGTCGGTATAGATGTCGTTGTACGCGTGAGACCAGTACGACTGAGAGTTGGTCCAGTTAGTCCACCTGATTTGGCAGGAGCCGGTGGCTCCGACGACCCAGTTGCAGGAGGTGTTGTAACCCACGGCCGTCCAGAGGTCGGCTGCGATGCCGTCGTGCGTGTAGTTCTGCGCCCAGTTCGCCTGACAGTTGTTTGACCAGCGAAGCACGACATTGGTCTCGGAGATGCCGCCGGCGGCGTTGTAGTCGGCGCCGCCGTAGAAGGTAGAGATCGATTGTGCGCCAGCGGAGCAGCCCGTTGCGGACGGATCCTTACCGGTGCAACCCGACCCGTGGCAAGAGACGAGCGGTGAAACCGCGGTGCCCCCATGGGAAACGCTTGCCTGGGACGCGGGTGTGGCATTCGGTCCCGATCCGGCCAGGGCCGGGGTCGCCTGAAAGCCCGCCACGAGGAGGCAGGCGGCGAGCACGGCCACAAGTCGACCCGTTGCCGAGGACAGTCGAAGGCCACGTGCAATTACTCTCGGCGAGAATGGCGAGCCCATCCGGTCACCCTCCATCGATACCCCTCCCCATGAGGGGATGCAGGCGGCATCGTAACGGGGGCTCCGCCGAGCCGCCCATCCCCCAGGGAGCCATCTCCGGGTCATCCGCGCCCTTCTGACCCTTTGAGCCATATGGCAGGGGACCCAGGTACGAGCGCCGCATGGCCGGTGGGGGTTTGACTGGACCGGCGGCGCAAGCTGGAAGGTCCGGCAAACCACCCCGCTATGCTCTACCGATGCTGGCCGCAGCCGAGCTACCGCCGGCGCCGCAAGGCTCCTGATGGACGCCGAGCGGGTGCTCGTCGCCGCCGAAGCCGTCGAGACACCGGTCGCGGTGGTGGACGTGGCCGCGATGGAGTCCAACCTCGCCGCCATGCAGGCCCGCGCCTCGGGACTGCGGCTTCGCCTGCGGCCTCACGCCAAGACCCACAAGAGTGCGTTCGTGGCCCGGCGACAGCTCGAGCACGGCGCCGTCGGTCTGACCGCTGCGACGCTCACCGAGGCGGAGGTCTTCGCCACCGCCGGCGTCGGC
>Ga0182014_10006380_pt1 | contig 12709 bp, 10 predicted proteins | sample 612S2DmetaG_FD_120489 | JGI IMG/M metagenome (GOLD analysis project Ga0182014, IMG submission 120489) | Permafrost microbial communities from Stordalen Mire, Sweden - 612S2D metaG | ecosystem: Environmental > Terrestrial > Soil > Wetlands > Permafrost | place: Sweden: Stordalen | collected... | reverse complement strand
GCCCGCCGGACAGTTTCGGCGTACTGATAACGAGGTTTTCGTGGCAAATATCAAGAGCCAGATTAAGCGCAACAAGCAGAACATCGTCGACCGCGACCGCAACAAGGCCGTCAAGTCCGAACTGCGTACCCGCACCAAGAGCGCCATCGCCGCCGTTGGCAGCGAAAACGAAGAGACCGCCCTGCGCGCCGCCATCAAGCGCATCGACAAGGCCGCGTCCAAGGGTGTCATCCACAAGAACCAGGCCGCCAACAAGAAGAGCGGTCTCATGAAGCGCATCGCGACGCTTCGCGACAACGCCTAGCCCCACCTGGGGGCACGGCCCCCGCGGTTACTGAATCCAAATTCCGTCGGAAGCGGCAACTTTCCTTTTCCTGATGAGGACCTGCGCTGCCCGGCTTGATTCCCCCGCCGCAGAGCCCGCGGGGCCTAGGTCAGTTCGGTCCCCTTGCTTTCGGGCAGACGCCGCAAGAGCAACAGCACCGGCAACAGGGGCAGAAACGTCACGAGCGCCGGAATGCGCAGGTCCGACTCGCTCGAGGCGTGCACGACGTCACCCACCCAACCGAACACGGCGAGCCCGGCGATCGCCCCCACCACGCCCGCGACCGTGATCCACCCGGCGGCTGTCGCCCGGAAGTTGTGCGCGAAGATCTCAGTGCTCATCGCGGTCATCGCGGGCGACAGGAGCCCACCCACGCCGACGCTGAGCACGTAGCCAACGATGAAGGCCCACCTCCCGCCGCCGTAGGCGTACGCGGACACCACCGCCGAGAGCACGACGCCAATGGCGACCGTCCATCGGCGTCCGAGGGTCCGCGCGAACCGGCGGCTCGCGAAGAGCCCGGCGAGCCCGGCGAGCCCGCTCACCACCACCACCGTGGCGACGACCGACGGCTTCATCTTCAAGATGCCCTCCGCATAGACGAAGGTGAAGCCACCGGACGGGCCCGTGATGACGCCGATCGTGAAGGCCACGATCGCGACGATCGCGAGCCGCCCCCGGGCCTCGCCCGGCACTACGCCCAGGTGGGCGAGCGGGAGGAGTTCACTCTTCTGGGGAGGTTCGGGAATCGCACCGAGCAGCGGCACGATCGCGAGCGCCGGAAGCAGCGCCATGGCGAACAGCCAGCGAAAGGAGTCCGGACCCCGCAGGAAACCGTGCACCACCGCCGAGAGACCCGAGCCGATGCCCAGCCCGGCGGCCATGATCGCGAGGCGCTGGATGCGCAGCTGCGTGCTCGCGAGTTCCACGGTGACGATCTGCACGAGGGTCGTCGCGACAGTGAGGAGTGGGCGGGCGAGAGCGAAGCACAGCACGAACACCCAGTACTGCGGGCTCATGGCCGCCGCCGCGGTCAGCAGCAGTCCGAAGAGCAGCGTCTGGCGCAGCACCCGCGTGCGGCCCCAGCGGTCCGCGAGCGAAGAGAGGGGCAGCGCCGCGAGCGACGCGAGACGAAGCGCGGCGAGGCCCAGACCGAGCGCGGATCCCGAGAGTCCGACGACGCTCTGCAGCGATCCGCTCGACGAGAAATGACCGAAACGCCTCGCCACATCGTTGAGCGAGGACGTTGCCCCGAATTCGGCGAAACCCGCGGCGAGCGCGGCGAGAAAGAGAATCAGCGTCACCCGGTCGAAGAACCGGGACCAGCCTCGCGCCACCGGGGCCTCGCTCACGAGCGCTCGATTGCAGGTGATGCGCCGCGCCCCACTGGTTCGCTGCGAGGGGAGTGTCGCATCCGCCTACATCTCTTCGATGACCTGGTGCAATGTCGCGGTCACTTCCTCGTAGTCGCGATCGGAGGCGAATCTAAGGGGTTGGCCGATGCGAACGGTGACCCTGCTGCGCTTTCGCGGCCACTTCGCGTGCAGCGGCACCGTGCCGGCGAGCCCGATGGTCTTCATCGGCACGATGGGCACCCCGTAGTTCACCGCCAACAGCCCGATACCGGACTTGAAGGGCTGGAGGCGCCCGTCGGTGCTGATCCGTCCCTCGGGGGCGACCAGTACGTTCCAGCCCCCGTCGAGCATGGTTCCCACGTACTCCAGGCTCGGCATGTACGGCTCACTGCGCGCGAAACTGAAGCCCGCGAAGCACACCCGCACGAGCAGCGCCAACATCTTGTGGTCGCGCATCACGTCGGCGCCGGTCGCCACGGCGAGGTGACTTCGGATCCCCAGCGGGAGCGCGTGGTAGACGACCGGACCGTCGAAGTCGTCGCTGTGGTTGAAGATGAAGATCGCCGGCCCGTCGAGGTCCGCCAGGTGCTCGCGGCCGTCGACGTCCGCGTTCACCCAGATTCTTATCATCGCGCGGATCACCGTCTCTCGAAGGCCATTGCCGAGGATCCTCACCGCGCGCCAGTAGGGCCAGCGTGGGGGGCGTCGAGTCGCTTCGACGGGACTCCCCTCCCCGGCCAGTCGACGAAGCTGCGCAACGGTCGTCTGCGCGTCGACCGCATCGTCGGCGATTGAGACCCCCAGTCGCTCCTCGAGCAGGGAAAGCACCGTGAGGCGGCGCAGGGAATCGAGTCCGATATCCGCCAGTCGGTCGGTGTCCTTTATCGCCGCACCGGGATTATCGAGGCTCTGGCGCAGCGCGCGCAGCACCACGTCGCCACCTGACGGCTCCTCGGTCCCCGTCGGGCCAGGCGGCGCCTCGGCCGCGTTCACCCAGTCCTCGACGAGGCGTCGATCGATCTTGAGCAGGCGGGTGCGGGGGAAGTCGCCCTCGGGCCAACGTCGCCAGGAGTCGATGTGCTGGAACGACTCCAGCTGGGCGTTGACCTTCGCGATCTCCTCGTCGACCGCTGGGTCCGCGGCGTCGCCGGCCACGACCGCGACGACCGATTCTCCGTCGTGCTCCCTCTTTCCCGCGATGCAGATCGCCCGCCACAGCGTGCTCTTGTCGGCGACGATCTCGACGTCCTCGGGAAAGACCTTCAGCCCGCTGCTGCGCACGATCACGAACTTGAGCCGCCCCTGGATATGGAGCCATCCGTCCTCCAGATGACCCACGTCGCCCGTACGGAACCAACCGTCGTCGGTGAACGCCTCCCTGGTCGCCTGCTCGTTGTTCAGGTACCCGTGGAAGACGCTCGGCCCCTTCGCCTGGATCTCGCCGTCCTCCGCGATGCGCAACTGCACGTTGTACAGGGCCCGGCCGGGCGAATCGAGCCTGCGCCCGTTGAGTCCGTTGCCCGTGAGGATCGGCGAGGTCTCGGTGAGCCCGTAGCCCTGGACCATGCGCACGCCCATCCGCTCCCACGTCGTCGCGACGTCCAGTGGTATCGGGGCCCCACCCGTGACCACCAGGCGAAGGCGCCCGCCGAGTTGGGAGTGCACGCTGCGAAACAGGATCCGCCGCGCGCCGAACGGCAGATGCTGGGCGAGATCGAGTGCCTTCTCGAACGAGGCGGACTTGCCCTGTTCGCTCGCCACCTGGCGAATGCGCTCGAGCATCAAGGTGAGCAGCTGGGGGATGGCGAGCATCACGCTGATCCGGTACTCGACCATCGACTCGGCGATCGCCGAGGGGGTCACACGTGGCATGTAGAAGATGCCGGCGCCCCGCGCCAGGACGGCGAGGCTTCCGGACATCTCGTACATGTGCGAGAGGGGCAGGACCGACAAGAGACGCCAGTCCTCGCCCACCTCGATCCTTTCGAGGATGCCCGCGATGTTGGCGAGGATGTTCTCCTGGGAGAGCACCACTCCCTTGGGCGCCGCGGTCGTTCCCGACGTGAACACGATCACCGCGGGCCACTCCTTGTCCAATAAGACGCCCGGAGCGGTGCAGGGCGCATCGGCGATGAGCTGGTTCAGTTCGCCGAGGTCGTGGACCTCAAGGTCAGGCGACGAATTGAGGGCGAGGTTCCCGTCGGTGAAGATCATCCGGGGGCCGATCTCGTCAATGAAGCGAAGGGCGATTTCTTGCGAGCTGCTGGCGTCCACGGGTACGAGCACGACACCGACCTGCAACGCGCCGAGGAGCAGTTCCACCCACTCTGGCGAGTTGGTGGCGATGACCATGACCCGTTCCCCCGGTCCCAGGCCCCGCCCGATGAGGAAGTTCGCCACTTGGCGTGAACGATCGCGGAGTTCGTGATGGGTCACCTTCTCCACCTTGAGGAACGACCGCTTCGCGAGTGCGAGGTTCGGGCCGTAGCGCTCGAGATCGCTCACGTAGTCGGCGAAGGTCTGCGGATCGTTCACGTCAGGCGCACCGCCAGTGCGATCACGAAGTCGGGTTCGCTGGAGATCGTGAGGCCGAACCGCTCGCCTCGGATCCTCCCCCACGGCGCGCAGACGTCATCGAAGATGATCTCGACGTCGCTCCAGCGCTCGGGAGGTGCCGACGCCGCCTTGCAGACCGCTTCCTTCGCGGCCCACATCCCCGCCAGACGCAGTACGCCCGAGTCGAGCGACTCCCCGTCGCCGAAGGCCCGGCGCACGAAGTTGGCCCCACCTAGGTCGAGTTGACGCCGGAACTCCTCGACTCCCACCACATCGATTCCAATCATGCTTCACACCCCTGCTGAAGGTGAGCACCGCGGACTCTACGGAACTACACACTCGCGTTCACGGGCCAGGCATTCTGGCGAGTTCGACAGAATCCTAGAGTGCGCGTGCGGGTCAGGTAATGGTCTTAAGACCCACTTTTCGAAACGCGGCGCTCAACGGCGACGCGCACTCTGGGTCATCTTCGCGAGCCGGGCCACGAGCACCTCGATGACGGTGAGTTCCGTGACGTCGAGGTCGGTGTTCAGGTCCTTGCCGCCATAGCTCACGCCGCCCTTCAGGTCCACGTCGGCGTTGGCGATCATGTGCACCGCGGTGCTGATGCGCTCGGGACCGATGCGCTGGGAGACGCGCAGCGCCTTGCCCGCCGGGTAGCGGTTGATCCCGAGCAACGTCGCCGCCTCGTCGTCGCTGCGCACGCCGCTCCCCTCGAGTCGAGCCATGCGCAAGTAGTGGCGCTGGAGCATGTTGACGATCTGCAGGCCCGCGCGCCCCTTGGAGTCGAGCATCCTTCGAGCGACGACGATGGCCTTGGTCGCGTCGCCGTTGTCGATGGCGTCGGTGAGGTCCCATTCGGGCACGTCGCCGGCGTCGCCGAGGTAGGGCTCGACGTGGGCGAAGTTGAGCGGCGCGGTACCGTAGATGGACTGCAGCGAGCGCGCGAGCGAGTCGATGCGCGCAATGTCGTCGCCCACCTTGTCCGAGATCCTCTGGGCGGTCGCACGGTCGATCGTCACCCGGTACTCAGCCAGTTTGGACTCGACGAAGGCCACCCGGTCCTGGGAACGGGTCCCGACGTTCACGTCGACGACTTCGCCGGCGGCCTTCACGAGCTTGTTGGCCTTGGTGCCGACGACCCCTATCACCAGCACCGTGTCGGGAGCGGGGTCGCTCATCCAGTTGAGGAGCTGCGCGACCTCCTCGGCGACGAGGGACTGGGCGTCCCTCACCACCACGACCCTGCGGTCCACCAGGAAGGGCGGCGTATTGAGCGCCTCCATCACCTGCGAAGCGATCGACACCGCGCCAGAGGACGTGACATCCTTCGCCGTGAAGTCCTGGAGCGCGAAGGACGGATCCAGGTTGCCGAGCGCGGTCGCGACGACGTTGTGCAGGGCGTCGTAGACCATGGTGGCGTCCGTGCCCACCACGGCGTACGTGCTCGTCACGGTGCGGCCTCGAGCAGACGCGACAGCGCGTCTCTCACCCGAACGGTTCCCACGACGTCATGGACACGAACGATACGACACCCGCCCGCGATGCCGAGCGCCGCCGCCGCGAGCGAGGGCTCGCGCCGCTCGGTGACCGGAAGGTCGAACATCACGCCGAGGAACGTCTTGTTCGACGCTGAGAGCAGGAGGGGCGAGCCGAGCCCGGCGAGGCGACTGGAGTCGCGCAGGAGCTGCAGCGACTGCCCGGCGGTCTTGCCGAGGTCGAGCCCGGCGTCGACGATGATGCGATCGGCCGGTATCCCGGCCTCGAGCGCCCACCGGCGGCGCTCGAGGAGGAACTCGTGCACGCTGCTCGTGACGTCGTCGTAGTGGGGGTTCGGGTCCGCCACCCTGGGACGAAGCCGGATGTGCGTGGCGACCACGGTGGCGCTGGCCTTCGCGGCGACATCGAGGTAGTCGGGGTCGGCGAAACCGCTGATGTCGTTGCCGACGCAGGCGCCGACCTCGAAGCACGCCTGGGCCACCGACGCGCGCCAAGTGTCGATGCTGATGGGCAGATCGAAGCGCTTCTTCAGCTCGGCGACGACCGGCACGACCCGCCCGAGCTCTTCCTCCTCGCTCACCTCGTCGCCGGGTCCGGCCTTCACGCCGCCGACGTCGAGGAGGTCCGCCCCTTCGCTCACCAGTCGGTCGGCGCGGGCGAAGAAGGCGTCGAGCTCGAAGGTCGCCGCGGGACCGTAGAACGAGTCCTTCGTCCGGTTGAGGATGCCCATGACGAGCGCCTTCGTCGTGACGTCGTAAGCCTTCTCGCCGAGGACGAGGTGCAGGGGCGACTCTGGACGGAAGACGTTCATTCGCCGCGTCGTCGACCGTGGAGTATGCCAGAAACGGGTTCGCCCCCACGGCGGCGCGCTGTAATCGAGCGCGAAAATGCGCCATCTGCGTTGCTCACGCCGTTCAGCCTAACGGCGGCGGCGATGGACGGGAAGGGTGCCCCACCGCTGTTAGCCTCAGCGATTATGGACAATGAAACCGTGGGAATCAATCACGCGAGCGTCACCGCGTGGATGCAGGGGCACGTGGGTGCCGTCGCCCCGCTCTCGTTCGAGCTCATTGCCGGAGGCCGTTCGAACCTCACCTTCCGCGTGACCGACGCCCGGGGAACCTCCTACGCCCTTCGCCGTCCGCCGACCAGCCACGTCCTGCCGACCGCGCACGACATGATCCGCGAGCACACCATCATCTCGGCGCTCTACCCCCAGGGGATCCCGGTCGCCCGGCCCCTCGCTCTCTGCACCGACGAGATGGTGAACGAGCGGCCCTTCTACGTCATGGAGTTCGTCGAGGGCGCGATTCTGCGCGACCGACGCCAGGCCGAAGCCGCGTTCGGCTTGGCGACGCGCCGCGAGATCGGCGACAATCTGGCGGCGACGCTCGCCCAGCTGCACGACGTCGACATCGAAAAGGCCGGGCTCTCGGGGCTCGCGCGCCACGAGGGCTATATCGAACGACAACTGCGGCGCTGGCGCACGCAGTACGAACAGATGAGCGTCGAGGGCGTCAACCACAACGGCATCGTCGAGGCGGTCGGCGACAAGCTCGCCGCGTCGATCCCCACCCAGCAGCGGGTGTCGGTCGTGCACGGCGACTACCGACTCGACAACACGGTTCTCGACGAGCACGGCCGGGTGAAGGCGATCCTCGACTGGGAGATCTGCACGCTCGGCGACCCCATGGCCGACCTCGGGCTGCTCCTCGTCTACTGGGCCGAACCCTCCGACGCCACCGAGGCGCTGCTCGGCGCCGCGCCGACGACCGCCGAGGGATTCGCCACCCGTGATCAGGTACTCGCCGCGTACGCGAGCCACACGTCGCTCGACGTCAGCCACGTCGCCTACTATCAAGCATTCGGATACTGGAAGTTGGCCTGCATCATGCAAGGAGTTTTCGCTCGTTACAGCGCGGGAGCAACCGCGGGTGACCAGGGCAGCGTCGCCGAGTATCCACAGCACATCACAATGCTCGCTGAAACCGCGCAGCGAACCCTGGAGCAGCACTGATGGATGACGAGATCTACGACCGCATAATCTTCCTCGCCGACCCCGAGCTCAACGAGCCCGTCCTCGTGGTCTGCCTGGAGGGTTGGATCGACGCCGGACTCGGTGCGAGCACCGCGATTTCGGCGATGCTCAATTCGATCCACACCGAAGTGCTCGCCACTTTCGACACCGAGTACTTCATCGACCAGCGCGCTCGGCGCCCGATAGCGCGCATCGTCGACGGCATCACGACCGAACTCACCTGGCCCGAGATCCAGTTGCGCTACGGCCGAGACGGCGACGGCGCGGACATCGTGTTCCTCGTCGGACCCGAGCCGGACTTCCACTGGAGCGACTTCGTCGATGTCGTCACCGACGCCGCGGGAAGGTTCGACGTTCGCCTCGTCGTCGGACTCGGGGCCTTTCCTGCTCCCACACCCCACACCCGCCCCGTGCGGGTCATCGGCACCGCCCCCGAGTCGAGCGCGCACCTGCTGCCGCTCGTCGGCACGGTCTCGGGTGAGCTGGAGGTGCCCGCCGGCATCAGCGCCGCGCTCGAGCTGGGCTTCGCCGAAGTCGACATGGAGATCGTGACGCTGTGGGCGAGGGTGCCGCACTACGTCGCGTCGATGCCCTATCCGCAGGCAGCCGCTGCCCTGGTCGACGGGCTCGCACGCATCGCGGGCCTCACCCTTGACGCGAGCCATCTTCGCGCCTCGGCCGAAGAGGCACGCCGGCGCGTCGACGACTTGGTGACCAATAACCCTGATCACAGCTCCATGGTCGAGCAGCTCGAAGAAGCGGCCGACGAGGTCGAAGGAACATCACTCGGCGAGGAGTTGCCGAGCGGCGATGAACTGGCGGCGGAACTCGAGCGGTTCCTGCGCGGCGAGTCGAGCTAAACCTCACCTAGGGAGTCTGGTCGACGTCCCCGTCCTCGATACGAAGACCGAGTCCGAGCGCGTAGCCGTCGAGAAACAGTTCGCACTCCCCCTGGCGGGGATGGCGGTTGGCGATTTCGTAGAAGGCCGGCGAATGGTCCGCCTCCTGCAGGTGCGCGAGTTCGTGCACGAGCACCGCGTCGATGACCCAGTCGGGGCACTGGCGCAGGCGGCTCGATACGCGGATCTCGCGCGTCGCGGGAGAGCAGGACGCCCACCTCGATCGCTGGTTGTTGACCCAACGCACCGAGCTCGCCATCACCCCGTCGTTGTAGAGCTCGGCGAGCACGTTGGCGCGCTCCTCGAGCGACGCGTCCCCGGCGGCGTTCTGCGGGCGCTGGGTCAGCAGCCTCTCGACGAGGTTGTCCACGAAAAGTGCGCGCTCGCGCCCGCGCAGCCGCGCCGGGATCTGCACGACGATGCGACTCCCCGACCAGTGGGCCGTGCCGGTCTTCTTGCGACGCGACGAGGCGCGAACCTCGACTTCGGGGCGATCGAAGCGGGGCGGCTCGACCTGGATGGAGGTCTGGGACGTGGAATGCGGGCGGTGCGCCATTACACGATGACGTTAACCAGTCGCGGCGGACGAGCAACTACCCGCTTGACGCCAACGCCGCCCAACGCGCCGACTATCGTCGGATCACCGAGCGCCAGAGCCTCGGCCTCGGCCTCGGTGGTGTTGAGATCGATCTCGATCCGCGAACGCACCTTTCCGTTGATCTGCACGACCATGGTCACCGTCTCTTGCTTCACGAGCTCGGGATCCGCCACGGGCCAGGGCTGCAGGTGCACAGAGGGCTCACCCGGGAAGCGCTGCTCCCAGATCTCAGCGGTGACGTGCGGAGCCATCGGAGCGAGCAGCTTGGTCATGGTGACGATGGCTTCATCCAGCGTCGTGCGCTCGATCCCGTGTTCGGAGCGCGCCGCCTTCGATACCGTGTTGAGCAGCTGCATCAGATCGGCGACGGCGATGTTGTAGCCCCATCGCTCGAAGGACTCGGTCACCGCCGCGATCGCGCGGTGCACTGCCCGTCGGACCTCGAGGTCCCCTTCGTCGGAGGTCTCGTGGAAGTTGACCTCGTCGTAATAGCTCAACCGGAAGACCCGGTCGATGAAGCGGGCGCAGCCCTCGATGATCTCCTCGGTCTGATCGGTCCAGTCGACGTCGTCCGCCGGCGGGCCGGCGAACAGGTGGAACATCCGCAGGCTGTCGGCGCCGACGGTGTCGTAGTACTTCTCGGGGGCTATCTGGTTTCCCTTCGACTTGGACATCTTGGTGCCGTCGAGACGGATCATTCCCTGGGTGAAGAGCCGGCGGAACGGCTCGCGGGGAAGCCCGGGGGCCATGCCGATGTCGACGAGCGCCTTCAGGTAGAAGCGCGCGTAGAGCAGGTGCAGGATCGCGTGCTCGATGCCCCCGATGTACTGGTCCACGGGCATCCACTTGGCCGCCTGCTCGGGGTCGAAGGCCTTGCCGGGGGTGAAGGGGTCGGCGAAGCGCAGGTAGTACCACGACGAGTCGGTGAAGGTGTCCATCGTGTCGGCTTCGCGGCGCGCCGGCTCACCGCAGACCGGACACGTGGTGTTGCGGAATCCCTCGTGGGTGGCGAGCGGCGACTGGCCGCTCTTGTCCATGGTGACGTCGTCGGGCGCCACGATCGGCAGCTGATCCTCGGGTACCGGGACGATCCCATGGGTGTCGCAGTAGACGATCGGGATCGGACAGCCCCAGAAGCGCTGTCGCGAGACCAGCCAGTCGCGCAGGCGGTAGTTGACCTTCGTGACGCCGTTGGCGTGCTCGGCGAGGTACTCGGCGGCCTTCACCTTCGAGGTCGCCACGGCCATGCCGTCCAGGAATCCGGAATTGATGTGAACTCCCTCTCCCGCGTACGCGCCGCCCTCGAAGCCTTCGGGGGGCTGAACCGTGCGCACGATTGGAAGCCCGTGGACGGTCGCGAAGGCGAAGTCGCGCTCGTCCTCGGCGGGAACGGCCATGATCGCGCCGGTTCCGTAGGTGCCGAGCACGTAGTCCGCGACGTAGACCGGCACCTCGGCCTTGGTGAACGGATTGATGACGAAGCTGCCCGTGAAGGCACCACGCTTCTCGAGTCCGACGCCCGCGTCCGACGAGGCGGTGCGCTCGAGTTCGCTCGCCGAGGTCGCGCGCGCCACGAGCTCGCTGACCTGCTCTCGTTCGTCGTCGGTCGTGAGCGCGTCGAGCAGCGGGTGCTCGGGGGCGATCACCGCGTAGGTCACGCCAAAGCCGGTGTCGGGGCGGGTCGTGAAGACGCGCAACGCGCGCGAGGGGTCCATGGCGAGCGGCAGGTCGAATTCCACGCCCTCGGAGCGCCCGATCCAGTTGCGCTGCATGGTCTTCACACGCTCGGGCCAGTCGAGGGTGTCGATGTCGTTCAACAGCTCTTCGGCGTAGTCGGTGATGCGAAAGAACCACTGCTCGAGGTTCTTTCGGATCACGAGGTCGCCCGAACGGTCGCACGTGCCGTCGGCGTGCACCTGCTCGTTGGCGAGCACCGTCATGCAACCCGGGCACCAGTTCACCGGCGCCTCGGCGCGGTACGCGAGTCCCGCTTTCAAGAACGCCAGGAATATGGTCTGGGACCACTTCATGTACCCGGGGTCGTGGCTGAAGACCTCGCGGCGATGGTCGTAGACGGCGCCGAGGCGGCTGAGCGATGAGCTGAGTTCCATCATCCGCGCGTCGGTGAAGGGCCGGGGATGGCTCCCGGCCTTGATGGCGGCGTTCTCCGCTGGCAGGCCGAACGAGTCGAATCCGATGGGCGACAGGACCGCCTTGCCGCGCATGGTCTGGTAACGCACCACCAGGTCGCCGAAGGTGTAGTTGCGCACGTGGCCCATGTGGGCCGGACCCGACGGATACGGGTACATGCACAACGCGAAGAAACGCTCGCGCGGGTCGTCGTTGTCGACTTCGTACGTGCCCTCGTCGAACCATCGTGCTTGCCACTTGGCTTCTATTACTGTCACATCAAATGGGCGGGCCATCATGACATTCTAGGGAAACGACGACCTATCCTCACTCTTGGAGGAACGGACCACCATGGAAGAGTCAACCTACGTACTCGTGCACGGCGCCTGGGGCGGCGCCTGGTGCTGGGACGAGTTCACGAAGGACCTCGATGGGCGCAGCGTGCGCTGGCGCGCGGTGGACCTGCCGAGCAGTCGGGTCGGAAGCGACCCGTTGAGCGACCTGGCCGCCGACGCAGCCATCGTCACTGCGGCCGCCTCCGCTGTCGAAGGTCCGGTGATCCTCGTCGGCCATAGTTACGCGGGCGCGGTCATCACCGAAGCCGCCAGCCACGTTCCCAACCTCGAAAGTTTGTTCTATATCGCAGCGACCGTCCCTGAAGTCGGGCAGAGCCATTCGGGCACCGCACGTCTGGTGCGAGTGCGAACCCTGATGGACAGCGCCATCAGGGTGGAGGGTCCCCTGCTGCTGCTCGACATGGAGATTGCGCCCCTGGCCCTCTACCAGGAGAGTTCGCCCGAGTTGCGCGCGTGGGCGAGCTCGCTCCTCTCGACCCAGACGCTGGCCAGTTTTCGAAGCGCCCGCACGTCTCCGTCAGCGAACGTCCCGAGCCGCTACGTGCTGTGCCGTCATGACCAAGCACTTGATCCATCCCTTCAAGAGCTGGTCTCCGGCCGCTGCGACGAAGTGGTCGAAATGGACAGCGATCACTCCCCTTTCCTCTCGCACCCTGCTCAATTGGCAGACATTCTGCTTGGATGAGTTTTGAGAGGACGCCGAAGTAACTGCTAGCATCGAGAGGCCTTTGGGGGTATAGCTCAGCTGGTAGAGCACTTGCATGGCATGCAAGGGGTCCGGGGTTCGAATCCCCGTACCTCCACCAATGAAAGTCCTTATATCTAAGGATTTTCAAGGCGAAGTGGTGAACAGCACTTGTTCGGATTATGCTCATGTCAGCAATTCCGTCAGCAAATATATTTGCGGAGGAAGAGATGGCAGGACGAAGAGGAAACCACGAGGGCTCGATCT
>Ga0182014_10006379_pt1 | contig 12710 bp, 11 predicted proteins | sample 612S2DmetaG_FD_120489 | JGI IMG/M metagenome (GOLD analysis project Ga0182014, IMG submission 120489) | Permafrost microbial communities from Stordalen Mire, Sweden - 612S2D metaG | ecosystem: Environmental > Terrestrial > Soil > Wetlands > Permafrost | place: Sweden: Stordalen | collected... | reverse complement strand
TGGGCCGATTGCGTGCAAGCCACCACAACCGACGCCACGAAAATAATGGACAAGTGGTACAAGCGCGAGCTCACTATCCAAGATCTGGTCGATTACTCCAGTGCCCTGGGCGGTCGGCTCGCCAGTGAGCCATTGCGCTACCTAGACCATGTGAGCAAACGGTTGCCGGTGACGCCGTCGCCGCCAAAGACCCCGCAGGACAAAGCCGAAAGCGGTTCGCCGTGACGCAAACCAAAGAGATCAATTTCGCCGAATGGCTTCAGTACCTGAACACGATTGTCGTCCGATGGGTCAACCAATCAGCAGCCGTGGTTGCCGATGGGGCCGAAAAAATGAGCGACACCGAGCATACGGTCAGCTCATGCTTGAAGACAGCAAGCACGCTCGCTGACCTAGCCCTGCTGAACGGGGTCGAGTACGCCGTCACGGTCTTAGCCGGTCCGGGATTCAGGATGCTGGCACTGGTCAGTGCCTCCGATTGGTATGACGGTCCACAGGACCGATCGTGCGCATACAACATCGACATCTCTGCGACGGAGCCGCTGAGCCGATTTGTGTCAGCGGATCCGATCCCAGCGGACCGCGTCGGCTTTGAGGTGCAAACCGCTGACGGGGGTGTCCGCCAATGCGCAGACCGTGTAATGCCCGCCGGTGCGGCAAAATTCCGCCTCGTGGTGTCCCGGCTTGGAATCCACAGCGGTTGCTACACCGGCAAAGTGTCCCTCAAGCCCGTGCCGCCCCAGACTGGTAGTCCGGTTACCGTGGACGTCAACATCGCATTGTGAACTATCCCGGACTCACGGAAGCAACGTGACACGGCGATCGGTCGGCTGGAGGACTCAAGCCTGCTGCGCTGCCAAATAACGTTGGCGCCGCCAGGTAACCTTGGGTGCGTGAGCACAGGCGGATTCGACGTTTACACGCGCTTGGGCACGCTGCTGACCGCCATGGTGACGCCGTTCGCCCCGGACGGCTCCCTGGATATCCCGGCCGCGGTCCGCGTGGCGCATCACCTCGTCGACGCTGGCTGCGATGGCCTGGTGTTATCCGGCACCACGGGCGAATCGCCGACCACCACCGACGCCGAGAAGCTCGCCCTGCTGCGGGCCGTACTCGAGGCGGTCGGCGACCGCGCCCGCGTCATCGCCGGCGCGGGCACCAATGACACCGCGCACAGCATCCAGTTGGCGAAGGCAAGCGCCGCCGAGGGCGCGCACGGATTGCTCGTGGTCACGCCCTACTACTCCCGGCCGCCACAAGCCGGGCTGATCGCACACTTCACCGCGGTCGCCGATGCAACGCCGCTGCCGGTGCTGCTCTACGACATCCCGCCCCGCTCGGTGATACCGATCGAGTTCGAGACACTGCGTGTGTTGGCTGCACACCCGAACATTGTCGGGGTCAAAGACGCCAAGGGTGATCTGCACGCCGGTACGCAACTGATGGCGGAGACCGGGCTCGCCTACTATTCCGGCGACGACGCACTGAATCTGCCCTGGCTTGCGATGGGCGCCACCGGTTTCATCAGCGTGATCTCTCACCTGGCGGCCGGTCAGCTTCGAGACTTGTTGTCCGCCTTCGCCGCTGGAGACGTCACCACCGCGCGCAAGATCAACGTCGGGATCAGCCCGCTGTGCAATGCGATGAGCCGACTGGGTGGTGTGACGTTGTCCAAGGAGGGATTACGCCTGCAGGGTATCGAGGTCGGCGACCCGCGGCTGCCGCAGGTGGCCGCGACAGCCGAGCAGATCGACGCACTGGCCGCCGACATGCGCGCGGCCTCGGTGCTCAGATAACCCGAAGGGTGGCTCACCGGTGGATGTAGACCTTAAGCCTCCAGGTCCGTTGGCCACTGGAGGGTTGCGGGTCACCGCACTGGGCGGAATCAGCGAAATCGGCCGCAACATGACGGTTTTCGAGCATCTGGGCCGGTTGTTGATCATCGACTGTGGGGTGATGTTTCCCACCCACGACGAGCCGGGCGTCGACCTGATCCTGCCTGATCTGCGTCACATCGACCGCCGTCTCGATGACGTCGAGGCGCTGGTGCTGACGCATGCGCACGAAGATCACATCGGGGCGATCCCGTTCCTGCTCAAATTGCGGCCAGATATTCCGGTTGTCGGCTCGAAGTTCACCCTGGCCCTGGTCGCCGCGAAATGCCGTGAGCATCGGGTGAAGCCGGTGTTCATCGAGGTGGCCGAGGGCCTGCGCACCACGCATGGAGTGTTCGAGTGCGAATTCTTCGCGGTCAACCACTCCATTCCCGACGCGCTGGCCATCGCGGTGCGCTCCGGCGCGGGAACCGTTCTGCACACCGGCGACATCAAGCTCGACCAATTGCCGCTCGACGGCCGGCCCACCGACCTGCCGGGCATGTCACGGCTCGGCGACGCCGGCGTGGACCTGCTCTTGTGCGACTCGACCAACGCCGAGATCCCTGGTGTGGGGCCGTCGGAGAGCGAGGTCGGGCCGACGCTGCACCGGCTGGTTCGTGGCGCTCACGGGCGCGTCATCGTCGCGTGCTTTGCCTCCAACGTCGACCGGGTACAACAGATCATCGACGCGTCGACGGCGCTGGGCCGACGGGTGTCGTTCGTCGGGCGGTCGATGGTGCGCAACATGGGAATCGCGCGAGACCTCGGATTTCTGCGGGTGGCCGATTCGGATCTGGTTGAGATCGGCGCCGCGGAGATGATGGCGCCCGAGCGGGTTGTGCTGATCACCACCGGAACTCAGGGCGAGCCCATGGCGGCGCTGTCGCGGATGTCGCGCGGCGAGCATCGCAGCATCACGCTGACGTCCGGGGACCTGATCATCCTGTCGTCCTCGTTGATACCGGGCAACGAGGAGGCCGTCTACGGGGTGATCGACGAGCTGGCCAAGATCGGGGCTCGTGTTGTCACCAATCAGCAAGTCCGCGTGCATGTTTCGGGTCATGCGTATTCCGGTGAGCTGCTGTTCCTCTATAACGGGGTGCGCCCGCGCAACGTCATGCCGGTGCACGGCACCTGGCGGATGCTACGCGCGAACGCCAAGCTGGCCGCCAGCACGGGGGTGCCAGAAGAATCGATCGTGTTGGCCGAGAACGGGGTCAGCGTCGACTTGGTAGGCGGGAAAGTGAGCATCGCCGGTGCGGTTCCGGTCGGCAAGATGTTCGTCGACGGGTTGATCACCGGTGACGTCGGCGACACCACGTTGGGCGAACGGCTCATTCTCTCATCGGGTTTCATCGCGGTGACAGTGGTGGTGCGACGTGAAACCGGGCAGCCGGCGGCCGCGCCGCATCTGCATTCGCGGGGCTTCTCCGAAGACCCCAAGGCGTTGGAGCCGGCCGTCCGCAAGGTCGAAGCAGAGCTGGAAGCGCTGGCGGCCCAGAACGTCACCGACCCGACCCGGATCGCGCAGGCAGTCCGTCGCACGGTCGGCAAGTGGGTGGGGGAGACCTACCGTCGCCAGCCGATGATCGTGCCGACCGTCATCGAAATCTGAGACCGCGTCACCCAATTCCCGCGGCCGCGGGGGTCGGTGACGGGTAGCGCCTGCCGGTGAGCCCGCGTGCGGTGCGCAACGCGACGGCCATGATCGTGTTGGTGGGGTTGGAGCCGCCGGACGTCGCGAACACGCTGCCGTCCGAGCAGAACACGTTGTCCATCTGGTGCATTCGTCCATTCCCATCGACGACGCTCGTCATCGGGTTCACGCCCATCTGCATCCCGCCCATGGTGTGCAGGCCGGTCGGTGGTGCAGTGCCGCCCAGGGAATTTGCGGTGCTCTGAGGTACGGCGGCGTACAGCTGTGCGCCGGATGCCCCGCACATCGTGGACAGCAACGGCACGAAGAAGTCTTGCGACACCTTCTCGAACTTTCCGATCTTGTAGGTGATCCGGGGCGCTGGCTGCCCGTTCAGGTCTTTGATCGTCGGGTCGAGCGTGACGTTATTGGTCAGGTATGGCATGTCGGTGGCGAAACAATCGACGCCGGCGAGCCGGTCGCGCAGCAGCGAGGCGCGCATCAGCTCCTTGAACGGGCTGCCGAAAAACTGCACACCCGGCAGAAATCCCAGGATCTCTTGGTAGAACTTGCCTTCCGCGATCGGGTTCTGGCTGCCGCCGAGCTCGCACAGGCCGGCACGGATATAGGGCAGCCCGGCCAGCCGCGCGAAGACTCGAGCTCCGGGGAAGTCGGGATCGTTGAAGTCGAACACGACCTGCGTGCACGAGCGACCGCGGTAGGCGTGCACTCGCTGGTTGAGAAAGATGGCGAAGCCATCGTAGAAGTTTTGAAACATGATCCGTTTGCCAATGCGGGCGTAGGGGTCGGGCAAGTTGGAAAGCAGCGCCAGCCGCGGCGTCAACACCGCGGAGCAGGCCAGCACAACCACGTCGGCGCTCTCCCCGCCGGCATTGCCCGCTGCGTCGATAAAGGAGACGCCGGTCGCGCGACGGCCGGTGTAGTTGAGCTGGGTGACGGTCGTCTGTGGCCTCAGTTGCACCCGCCCGGTGCGCAGCGCCCGCCGAAGCATGATGAGGTTGCCTGGCTTGGCGGAGATCGGGCACCCGTAGCCCGAGCAGAACCCGCAGTTGTTGCACGCCGGAGAGCCGTTGTAGGGAACCGAATTGGCCGCCATCGGGAAGTAAAATGGATGCAGCCCAAGGCGTTTCGCTCCTGCAGCAAGCAGCATCGACGAGCGCATCTGCGCCCCTGGCGGCATCGGGTAGGGCTTCTGTTGCGGCTGGTGCTTCTGTACGAATGCCGGTATCGACGCGACATCGCCTTGCACTCCGATCAGCGTCTCCACCTCGTCGTAGTACGGCGCGAGCTCGCTGTATTCGAACGGCCAATCCGCCATGTCCGCGCCCGGCACCGGGCCGAGCAGCGACAGTCCCTTGAAGTCGATGTCCCACATCCGGGTGACCTTCACGTCCGAGTGCGGGAATGCGCCGCCGACCTGGTTAGGCAGGTCATTGACGTCCCCGACGTAGGTGTTGGCCGCTGTTTGGCTCGCGATTTGGCGAAACGTGCGCGGGTAGGCCAGCGGGTCCGGCTGCTCGAAGTAGCGGTACTGGGACTTGAGCTCGTCGTTGGAGAAGACGGTCGGGAACGGCCCTTCCCCCTCGAGGTTGCTGTAGTAGCTCGGCCCCATCTCGAAGATCACGACGTCCCAGCCGGCCTCCGCGAGTTCCATTGCCATCACCGACCCACCCGGTCCGGAGCCGACGATGATCGCTTTACCGGCCGGCATTAACGCCGGCCTTTCCGCCCATCTTGGCGATAGCCTGCGCCCACCCGCCGCGCACCAGCAAACCGACGATCCCGCTTTGGGCCAGCATGTCCCCTTGGGACGCCTCCACCTCGGCGTCGGTGTAGCCCCGCGGCTCGATGTCGCCCGGCCAGGCGATGTCTTGCCAACCCACGAGGTTCGCGTTGCCGCCGTACTCCGGGACGGAGTACATCCCCTCGATGGCGTGACCGAACAGCAATTGGGTGAAGGACAACGCCTGTCCGTATGTCAGGATGCTGTCCTGTTTCGTTTGCGACGCCGTGGTGAAGTCGCCATCGGCCAACTGGTCAAGCAGCGCGATGCCGTTGGTGTACTGGCTGCGGAGGTCGGTGATCCGCTGTTGCCACGCGTAGTTCTGGGCGCGGTCGAGCGGGACGAAGTTGGCCATGAAGTCCTGGGAGCCGCCGGCGCGATCGCTCCACGGCCCGCCTGCGTGCACCTTGGGCGGCGAGAATGAGAACGCTGCCAGCATGACGTCCAGGTAGCGGACCACGTTCGCCTCGTGCGCCCCCGGACTGGTTTCCTGTGCGTCATCTGCCGGTCCGGGGATCAGGCGGCGAGTGGCGGCGTCGAGCACCGCAGCCTGGTGCGCAGAGAGGTACAGGTACGGCGTGTCGGCGGCATCGATGGCATCGGCCGGATCGGCGGAAGCGGCCGGGAGAACGCCGTTTACGGCAACCAGTGGCAACAGGCTTAGGCCGCCGAGCACTCGGCGCCGGGACACCGGCGCCGAGAGACCGTATCCGGGGACGGCCCCGTCGCTGGCCACGGGCAGATTATGACGCGGATTTGATGTTGATCAGAGGAACACCCGCATCCGGCGTGTCGGACTGGCTATCCGGTTTCGCGGCAACGGTGGGCCGCTTCAGCCGATTATCGGTGCAAACGTTCCACCGAAACTTAAGCCATTGCGATTCCGCTCGGCGAGTTGTCGCAACGGTTTACGCGTCGCGGCATGACGCGCCGGCCGGCGTCCTCCGGCGCGGCGTACATCGCCTGAACGATGTGATCGACCAGCAAGCTTGCGAACGGCGCCACCCGACTCTGGGACAGGATGAGGTCCTGGCTGAGCGGCGGCACTGCCGTGAAGTCGCCGCCGGCCTGCTGGTCGAGCATCGCGATGCCGCTGGTGTATTGGTCGCGAAGGTCGGCGACCCGAAGACGACCCGCGGCGTCGAGCTGCGACAGCAGCCGGTCCACGTAGGTGACCACGTGTGCCTCGCAGGCTTCCGGGAGGTCGAGCCCAAGCGGGGCGTCATCCGGTCTGGGGATCAGGCGGCGGGTAGCGGCATCAAGCACGGTGGCTTGGTGCGCTGACAGAAATCGGTAAGTGCGGTCGGCAGAAACGCGCGGGAGGGCATCGAACACCTCGCGTCGAGAGATCGACGCTGACGAGCGGTGCAAGCCGGCCGCCTCGTCGCTGGCCACGGCCTGAGTATGACGCTGTTATGGAGCTGACCTGGGGATGCTCACGTTGCGGCGTGTCGGAATTCCGCCGATCCGGGTTCGCGGTGGCTAAGCCTTCTCCGCGTACGCCGACCACTCAACCTGGGATGCGGTCAGGTTGCGACCGGTCGGCTCGCCGTAACGCTGCACGATCTGTTCGGGTCCGGCTTGCTCGGCCAGCCGCCAGCCGTGTCCGCTCAGAAACGTCGCAACCTCCTCGGGCGGCAATCCGAAGTGCCACAACTGTTGCCGCTCCCGGAACCTGCGGTACAACGGCTCCGCGCCGTACAGGTTGACGCCGTCGATGAAATCCTTTCGGACATAGGTGAACACCAGCCGGCTGCCCGATGCCACCGGCCGCAGGCTTTCGAGCGTGGCGTGGACAGCGTCGGCGGTGAGGTACTGCGTCACGGCTTCCCAGATGAAAAACGTGCGGTAGTCGCTGCGGTAACCTCGCCCGGCCAATACGGCGAGCACGTCGTCGCGCTCAAAATCCAACGGCACCAATTGAACCGAGCTCGGTATCCGACCCAGCACTCGTCGCACGGCTCCGGCCTTGCGTTCGATGTTGACCGGTTGGTCGACTTCGAAGATCGGGATGTCACTGTTTCTCGCCAACCGGTAAGCCAGGGTGTCGAATCCGGCGCCCAGAACGACCACCGCGTCGACGTCGTCGAGTGATTCGGTGACCTTGTCGGCGATGTAGCGCTTACGGCAGGTCATGCCAGCCCACAGGCCGGGGCCCTCGCGATCCATCGCGGCCATTGTCAGGCGTCGCATCAGATTCGGCGGTGTCGCGGTGACCAGCCACCTCGTCGGCGCCGGCAGGAACCGTGCCGCCAGGTCGTCGTCCACCAATCGCCGCCCCGGCGGTTCGCTTTGCTCCACGGCGACCAGCACCATCGGGCCGAACGCGGTCTGCGCCGCGGGGTTTCGCGCCACGCGTTACTTGTTCAGAAAGCCTGCGTCGACCGGCAGGGTGACGCCGGTGATGTAGCACGCCTGGTCGGACACCAGCCACGCCACGGCGTTGGCGATGTCTTCGGGCTGCAGCACCTCCACCGGCATGGCATTGCCCATGCTTCCCGGCGAGTCGGAGGCAGCTGCCATCGTGGCCAGCCATCCTCGGGTGAAGTCGTTGTCGATCATCGGGGTTTCCACGCCCGTCGGGTGGATCGAGTTGACCCGGATGCTTTGCTTCGCAAGCAGATTTGCGTACACCCGCATCAGCCCGACGACGCCGTGCTTGGCGGCCGCGTAGCCCACCGAGCCCGCGTCGGGACTGCCTACACCGGCAAGTCCGGCTGCGGAACTGATCAGCACGATCGATCCGCCCGCGCCCTGCTTGACCATGGTCGGTATCGCGGCCTTGATGGTGTTGTAGACGCCGGTCAGGTTGACGTCGATGACGTCGCGCCAGCCGTCGTCACCCGATTGCATGGGGGCGATACCGGCGTTGGCAACCACGATGTCGAGTCGGCCGAGTTCGTCAATGCCCGCCTGCACCGCGGCCGACAGCGATGCTCGGTCGCGGACGTCGGCCTCCTTGGCCACGATCCGTGCGCCGATGTCCTCGACGAGCTTGACGGTGGCGGCCAGATCGTCGGCAGTGGCCAGCGCATACGGCACGCTGGCGATCGGCGCGCAGATGTCGATCGCGATGATGTCGGCGCCATCGGAGGCCAGTCGAACCGCGTGGGCGCGGCCCTGCCCGCGGGCGGCGCCAGTGATCAGCGCGACCTTTCCTTCCAGTGGCCGGATCATCAGGGGCGCAACTGTCCCTTGCCGGGATCGCCCGCCGGAACGGGCTGCAACATCTTGATGTCCGGAGCTCCGGCCAGGTGCTCGCCGGCCGCGCTGAACATCTTGCCGATTGCCGGCGCGGTGCTGTGGGTCTTGAGCGCGTCGTCATCGGCCCATTGCTCGACGAAAACGAAGGTCTCGCCCGATTGGTGCAGTGAGTAGAGCTGGCAGCCGGGTTCGTCGTGCACCTCTTGGACCGCGGTGGTCAGGATCTCGCGGACGGTGTCGACCGATTCAGGTTTCACGGTCATGGTGGCGACGACGACGACAGGCATGCGGTCCTCCTGCAAATTTGTGGGGCGGTGGTGGATGGGGTGGACAGGAACGTGACGGCTGTCACCCTACCCAGCCTTTTCAGCGGCTGAATCGGCGGTCGGACGGCCAGACCATATAAACCAGTGTGGCGGATGGTGCAGATGGTGCATTTGCGATTAGGCTTGCCCTCATGGCTAGCAAGACTGTCGCCCGGTCCGGGGGCCGAACGAGCAGGTCAAAGGCCGCTTCACGCGGCGGCGCCCGGTCCGCGCAGCCCCGACCAAAGCCTGCAAGAAGGCCCGTCAAGGCTCCACGCAGACCTGCCAGGCGCCGCAATCACTCGTTGGTGACCAACGCCGGGCTGACCTGCGGGCGGGCCGTGCGAGCGACGTGGCTGATGTTGGCCAAGGGGACCGGTGGCACGGCGCGGTCGGTAGGCCGGGCCCGCGACATCGATCCGGGCCACCGCCGCGACGGGCTGGCCCTGGCCCTGCTGGGACTTGGCGTCGTCATCGCCGCGAGTTCCTGGTTCGACGCGGCCCGCCCGGTCGGCGCATGGGTCGACTCGGTGCTGCGGATCTTCATCGGCTCGGGTGTCGTGGTTCTGCCGGTGGTCTGCGCTGGGGTGGCGGTGCTGTTGATGCGCACCGAGCCCAATCCGGACGCCAGGCCGCGGCTGGTTCTCGGCTCGACGATGGTCGCGCTGCCGGTGCTGGGCTTGTGGCATCTGTGGGCCGGCTCGCCAGACACCCCGGTCGGGCGCGCGCACGCCGCGGGATTCATCGGCTTCGCCATCGGTGGACCGCTGTCGGAGGGGTTGACCGCGTGGATCTGCGCGCCGCTGCTGTTCATCGGTGCGCTGTTCGGCCTGCTGCTGTTGACCGGCACCACGATTCGCGAGGTCCCCGACACGCTGCGGTCCATGTTCGGCACCCGCATGTTCGGCTACGGCGACTCCGAGCCTGAGTACTACGAGGACGACCCGGACATCGAAAGCGTTGTTGCCGAAGACTTTTCCGACGGTTACTACGACGGTCCGTCGGCATATGGCGACGACGAAGCCCAAGCGTGGCCGTCGGGCACCTCGCCGGTCGGCGCGGACGACAGCCCGACAGTCCCGGAGCCCGCCGTGTCGCGCAGCCGCAAGCGCGCCGCCAAATCCACTGCCAAGCAAGACACCCTGGTGCTCGACCGGGTCGTCGAGGGCCCGTACATACTGCCGTCGCTCAGCCTGCTGATGGCCGGCGATCCGCCCAAGAAACGCAGCGCCGCCAACGACCAGATGGCCGATTCGATCAGCTCGGTACTGCAACAGTTCAAAGTCGACGCGGCGGTCACCGGCTGCACCCGCGGGCCGACGGTCACCCGGTACGAGGTCGAGCTGGGACCCGGCGTCAAGGTCGAGAAGATCACCGCGCTGCAGCGCAACATCGCCTACGCGGTGGCTACCGAGAGTGTCCGGATGCTCGCGCCGATCCCGGGCAAGTCCGCCGTCGGTATCGAAGTGCCCAACACCGACCGCGAAATGGTGCGGCTGGCCGACGTGCTGACCGCGCCGTCGACGCGTCGCGACCATCATCCGCTGGTGATCGGGCTGGGCAAGGACATCGAAGGCGACTTCATCTCGGCGAACCTGGCCAAGATGCCGCACCTGCTGGTCGCGGGCTCCACGGGATCCGGTAAGTCCAGCTTCGTCAACTCCATGCTGGTGTCGCTGCTCACCCGCTCCACCCCGGAAGAGGTCAGGATGATCCTGATCGACCCGAAGATGGTGGAACTGACGCCCTACGAAGGCATTCCGCACCTGATCACGCCGATCATCACCCAGCCGAAGAAGGCGGCGGCGGCGCTGGCGTGGCTGGTCGAGGAGATGGAGCAGCGCTACCAGGACATGCAGGCGTCCCGGGTGCGCCACATCGACGACTTCAACGACAAAGTGCGCTCCGGGGCCATCACGGCGCCGTTGGGCAGCCAGCGGGTGTACCGGCCCTACCCGTATGTCGTGGCGATCGTCGACGAGCTGGCCGACCTGATGATGACCGCCCCGCGCGACGTCGAGGACGCCATCGTGCGGATCACCCAGAAGGCCCGCGCCGCCGGGATCCACCTGGTGCTGGCCACCCAGCGCCCGTCGGTGGACGTGGTCACCGGCCTGATCAAGACCAACGTGCCCTCCCGGCTGGCGTTTGCGACGTCGTCGCTGATCGACAGCCGGGTGATCCTGGACCAGGCGGGTGCGGAAAAGCTCATCGGGATGGGCGACGGCCTGTTCCTGCCGATGGGCGCGGGCAAGCCGATCCGGCTGCAGGGCGCCTACATCACCGACGAGGAGATCCAGGCCGTTGTCGCCGCCTGCAAAGAGCAGGCCGAACCCGAATACACCGAGGGCGTCACCACGGCCAAGCCCACCGGGGAACGTACGGATGTCGACCCCGATATCGGCGACGACATGGACGTGTTCCTGCAAGCCGTCGAGCTGGTGGTGTCCAGCCAGTTCGGCTCCACCTCGATGCTGCAGCGCAAGCTTCGGGTCGGGTTCGCCAAAGCCGGCCGGCTGATGGACCTGATGGAGACCCGCGGGATCGTCGGCCCCAGCGAAGGTTCCAAAGCGCGCGACGTGCTGGTCAAGCCCGATGAGCTGGCCGCCACCCTGGCGTCCATCCGCGGAACCGGCAGCGATGCCGACGAGGTCGACGAATAGTCCGCTGAGACGCAAAAGCACCCAACTCACCCCGGCGTGTCGCGGGCTTTTGTGTCTGTTCGCGGGAATTACAGCACCAAAAGCATCCGCGAGTTGCCCAGCGTGTTCGGCTTGACGTAGCTCAGGTCCAGGAATTCCGCGACGCCGATGTCGTAGGAGCGGCACATCTCCTCGAACACCTCGGCGGTGACCGGGGTGCCCTCGATCTCGGTGAAGCCGTGCTTGCCGAAGAACTCGGTCTCGAACGTCAACACGAAGAGCCGCTCCAACTGCAGATCGCGGGCCACCTGCAGGAGCCGGTCGACGATGGCGTGGCCGATGCCCTGCCCGGTCATCGAGGGCGCGACGGCCACCGTGCGGACTTCGCCCAGGTCGGCCCACAGCACGTGCAACGCGCCGCAGCCGACCACCTCGTCCTCGTGCTCTGCCACCCAGAACTCCTGGACGGCCTCATACAGCGTGACCAGGTTCTTTTCCAGCAAGATCCTGCCCGCATAGGTGTCGACGAGTCGCTTGATCGCCGAGACGTCAGACGTTCGCGCGCGCCGGATCGCCGGCCGGTTGGCCGGTGGACCGCTCGCTGCGTTCACGGGTGCAGAGTATCGGTTTCGGACCCGCCCGCGACGATGCAGTGGGGGCGCCACTAGCCGCGCAGCGGCGAGGGGGACGCGCAGCGCGATGAGGAGGAGCGGGCGATAGGCCCAGCAGCCCGGTAACCGATACTCTGATGCCGTGTCGGGGCAGCCTCAAACAGGTCCAGTAGTCCCGCGCGTCCGGGTCACCAACCTCGCCAACATGCTCACGCTGTTGCGGTTGGTGCTCGTCCCTGTCTTCCTGCTGGCGTTGTTCGCCGGGAATGGCCACGAAACCGCCAGCCGCATCGTCGCTTTCGTCGTTTTCGCCGTCGCCGTGATCACCGATCGCTTTGACGGCGCGCTGGCGCGCAACTACGGCATGGTGACCGAATTCGGCACGATGGCCGACCCGATCGCGGACAAGACCCTGATCGGTGCGGCGTTGATCGGGCTGTCCATGCTCGGCGACCTGCACTGGTGGGTGACGGTAGTCATCCTGGCTCGCGAGGTCGGGATCACCGTTTTGCGGTTTGTGATGCTGCGCCACGGTGTCATCCCAGCCAGTCGCGGCGGCAAACTCAAAACGCTCGTGCAGGCCGTCGCGATCGGGTTGTTCGTGCTGCCGGTGTCGGGATCGTGGCTGGTC
>Ga0182014_10006378_pt1 | contig 12710 bp, 9 predicted proteins | sample 612S2DmetaG_FD_120489 | JGI IMG/M metagenome (GOLD analysis project Ga0182014, IMG submission 120489) | Permafrost microbial communities from Stordalen Mire, Sweden - 612S2D metaG | ecosystem: Environmental > Terrestrial > Soil > Wetlands > Permafrost | place: Sweden: Stordalen | collected... | reverse complement strand
CGGTAGGGCAACGCTTGGAGCATCCCGCGGAAGTCCAAACAGCCGTATTCAGCCCCGACGGAAAGACGATCATCACCAGCTTTAAGGGCGTGGTCAACGGAGTGCAATTTTGGGATGTGGCTACCGACAAGGCCCTGGGAAAACCTTGGGAACAAAGTGGCGTGTTGTCGGCGGTGGGGGTTTGCTCCAAGTGGGGGAAAATCATTATCGGGGGTGCGGCTGACCAAGCCCAACTGTGGAATTGGACAACAAGGCGACCGGTCGGGCCACCGCTCAAGCATCTTGGCTTGATCTTGGCAGTGGCGCTTAACGACGATGGAAGTGCGGCCCTGACGGGGAGTCAGGACCACACGGCGCGTCTTTGGAATGCGGCCACGGGGCTACCGATCGGCTTTCCCATGCAGCATCGCGGCCCCGTGACGTGCGTAGCGTTCAATCCAGTCAACGATGCAATCATCACGGGAAGTTTCGGCAGTATTCGTTTCTGGGGCCCCGAACACGTGTCCGGCGGGGTGCGGCTGGACAAGAGTCTCGAACACGCGGGTGAGGTTTTTGCCGTAGCGTTTAGTCCGCGGGGTGACCGCTGCGTTACGGGCAGTTTTGCCCAAGAAAACGGCGTCATTCAAGTGTGGGATTGCGGTACTGGCCGTCCTGTTGGTAAAGCGGTGGAAAGCCCCCACCCCCTATCGTCGATCAGTTTTAGCCCGGATGGAAAATTCATTCTCACGGCGGAAGGCGAGGCCGCCGTCTTAAGAGATGCGGCAACCGGAGCAAGGGTTGGTCTCCGCCTGCGGCACGCGAAAAAGGTTTACGCGGCCGCGTTCAGTAACGACGGCAAACTGGTAGTCACCGGAAGTGCCGACGGGACAGCGAGAGTCTGGGAGGTGCCCACGGGAAGGCCCACGCCGTCCGTGTTTCAACACGCTGATCGGGAAGCCGTCTTGGCCGTGGCGTTCAGTCCCGATGGCAAGACCGTGGTCACCGGCACCCAAGCCGGCACGGCTTGGCAATGGAGCGTGGCTTCTGGAAAAACCATCGGACCGGTTTGGCAACATGGGGGCCCAGTGCGGGCAGTTTCCTTCAGCCCGGACGGCAAAACGGTCGCCACCGGCGGTGAAGACCAATTGGTTCGACTCTGGAATGCCGCGACCGGTCAGTCCCAGGCACAGTCCTTGGGGCACCCCGCACCGATCTATGCCGTGACGTTCAGCCCGAACGGCAGCACGATCTTGACCGGCAGCAAGGATGGATACGCTCGCCTTTGGGACGTGGTTTCAGGAAAAGAGGTTGCCCGCTCGCAGAAACATGGAGCGGCGGTGCTGGCCGTCGCCTTCCGTCGAGATGGCAACGCGGTATTGACCGGAAGCCAAGATAAGGTTGCACGCCTGTGGCAACTGCCGCCCCTGTTGCCGGGAGACCCTGCTCAAATCATGCTTTGGGCGGAATCGCTTACGGGCATGGAGTTGGATGCCAACGGCGAAGCCCACCAATTGGACCATCAGGGATGGCAACATCGCCGTGAACAGTTGAAAACGTGGGACTAATCCTCGACGAGGCATCTCGAAACATCCATACGCAGCACCGTGTCATCCTGAGCGTAGCGAAGGACCTCGCTCGGTTTCGCGAAGATTCTTCGCCGCGCTCAGAATGACGCTCAACGTCGCGGGGAGCACTGATATGCGATACGCAACGGATATTTCTCGGACATTCGGCGTGCTTGCGCTGGGGGCCATGTTTCTTGGCGGTGGGTTCTCTTTCGCCCAGAACGGCGCCGGGAATCATGCCAGCACGGAGAAAGCAAACGCCACGCTGCCCAGCCGACCGGTAACGATTACGGCGGACGACATCATGCGCAAAAAGAACCCCGTCGCGCCGCCTCCCTTGCCTGTCAGTCTTGCCGATCAGCCAATCTACGTAGAGGACGTGCGACATCTTCTCGATGTTGGCTTGGACTTGCGTAACGGGGACTTGGAAACCGCCAAGCAGTGTTTCGACAGAAACCTTTCCCGCGGCGAGGATCCGCGGCTCTGTTACGCTTGGGCTCTAGTGTGCCTGAAACGACTCCGGTATGACCAGGCCTTGGAGGCTCTTCACTCCGCCATGGATGAGCGGCATTTCTTTTTCCCGCCCGCGTGGCAAACACTCATCCGCTCCCAGGTCGCCAGGCATCAGTTCCCGGCTGCACTACAAGCGCAAGTGGAACTTGCACGCAGGATCGAGAAATCCTCGACCGAGTGGCCGGACGAAGACCTCAAGAGCCAATGTGCCGGCTGGAATGGCCGGATGACGGCGTACCTGCAAACCGTTGGAGTGATGCCCTCTTCGCTGCGAGAAGCTGCAACCAAGGCGGATGCCGACATCTTTGCTGTTCTCCATGGCCCGCGGCGGGAGGCTTATGAAAACGGCAGGGGGACCCTGTCCGAGAAAGTATCCAAGGCATCCTCGGCAGGTCAGGACGCTCCACCCGGTCGCGCCGAGCGCAACATTCGAGCAACCCAACGGCAGGCCGAGCAACTTGCTGGACAAAGGGATTACCTTCAGGACAAGAAGGAAACGCTGACGGTTGACGCCGGGAAAGCCAAGGAAGGTTTTGAGCAGAAGATGAGCGATCTTCAACAGCAACTGTCGCAACTGGACACCGCCTACACCAATCTCTGTACGCAGGGCCAGGCGCTGGCGAGCACCATCAGCCAAGCCGAGCAACAACGCCAACAGTGGAGGGCCGAGCAGAGTGTCTACAACGCGAGGAAAGACTCTGATGCCCAACAGAGATCGGCAATCCTTGCCCAGCAGATATTTCAAATCACGGCAACATTAAGCGTCCTGCGTGGACAATACACCATGCTGGACAAGCAGGCGGCACAAGTTAAACGCCAGGCGGCGGTGCTCCTTGTAACCCGCAACCAGTTCGTTGCCACGTACCAGCAGGGAAAGCAGGACATGGTTCAGGCCGGCAAGTCGCTGGAAGAAGGCGAGAAGCGGATCCTAGCAGAAGCCAGGACAAAAGACAAACAGGCGTCGGTCGCTTCATCCTCGCGGACAAGAACCCCGTCGTTCAAGTCGCTGAATGCCTGCTTTCCTCTTGATTTCGAAGTGGAGAAACGCCGCATCCTGGACGCGTTGCCCGCGGCCGCGAACCAAGGCGTCAGGGATTCAGAAGACCGCTGAACGGCAGCAGGGCCTCGCGGAACCCGGCGGCATCGGCAAAACGGGCTCTGGGATCTTTTTCCAACGCCCGATGAATAGCCAGGGCTAAAGCGTCGGGAATATCTGGCCGCCGCTCGCGAATCGCCACCGGCTGCTCTAGCAAAATCTTCGCCAGTTGCCTGGCCACGGGGACGTCATCGGCCAAATCAAAGAGGTACTGCCCCGTCAGCAGGTGATAGAGAGTCGCCGCAGCCGCATATTGATCGGCAGCCGGAGTCGCGTCGCGATAGTGGGTGATCTGCTCGGGCGGCATGTAGAACATCGTCCCGCCCGAATCGCCCAGAAGGGTTAGTCCGCTCAGAAGTGAGGCGTGATAGACGCGGGCCAGGCCAAAATCGGCCAGCTTGCAGGTTGCCGACCACGGCTCTTTGCCGAGCAACAGATTTGCTGGCTTAACGTCGCGATGGACAAACCCTCGCGCGTGTGCGTACTGAAGGGCTTCCAGAACTTTGCAGACCATCCGCACCGCATGGTGAATGAGCAGACGACCGTGATGCTTGAGCACTTGCAACGCGTCGGTCCCAGGCACGTATTCCATGACAAAATAGAGCCATCCTTCAACCTGGCCCATCTCGTGGAAGGCAACGATGTGCGGGTGCCGCAGTTCGCGGAGAATGTTTGCCTCGCGGAGAAAGCAGCGAACTTCGCGTTCCGACACGGCGGTTACGGGGCGAATGATCTTCACGGCTACTTGCGTCCCATCGGCTGCCCGGTTGGCCAGATAGACCATGCCCATCCCTCCGCGGCCCAGCTCACGAAGAATTTCGTAGCCGGGCACCGTCGGTAGTGGCTCACGGGGCCTAGTCGCTGTTTCCTTAGCTGCTGAGACGGGGGCGTGCGGTCGCTCGACGGCGGAGGCCCGCTGGTGTGCCATCTGGCCATCGCTGGCCGCGGAAGCCGACCAGTTTCCCAGAAACGACACCTTCAAAACCGTTCTGCCCGCCTGGATTAGATCGCCATCGTAAAGATCGGCAGACTCGACCTGACGCTGGTTCACCCGCGTGCCGTTCGTGCTTCCCATATCGAACAGCTGGCACCGAGGAGGATTCACTTCAATCATAAAGTGAATCCGTGAGATGCGAGAATCGCGTCGTCGTAGGCGGAAGTGGGCGAAGCTGGCCCGGCCTACCAGGAAACTGTCATGCCGGTCAAACACGAACTTGCGACCCCGATGGGGACCTCGGACGACATCGAGTTGGACGCGGCAGCGTGCGCGATACTCTTCGTCCAGGAGCATCAGTTCCCGCAAGAGTGCCGGCCGAATGGGCTCCGCGACGTCGGCCAGGTAGGGCTCCAATTGCGGCTGCTGGCCCGTTTTCCACTCGGCTTCGAAAGCCTCGCATATCTTGTCGATGGCCAGGAGAGCGGCGGCCGGGAGCGACGGATCGTGTGCCGGCTCCCCGTTCATTTGGCTTCCTCCGCACACCAGAGGGTCCGAATGAGTCGGAGTCGGCGTTCCACGGTTCTCAGGCCACACTGAAGCTGCTGGGCGATCTCTTCGTTGGCGTAACCTTCCAGTTTCAGCAAGGCGACGTCGCGCAACGGCTGTTCCTCAAGCCGGCTCAGCAATCGCCGCAAGTCTTCCGCCAGTTCAGCCGCCGAAGCAGGGGAGCACTCTTGTCCCAGGAATTGATCCAGGCCGCCACGCGCCTCGGACGTGCCGGCGGGCAAAAACACCGATTCTCCGCGGACGTTGCCTCCGCCGCGCTTTTGCCGCCGCATCCGCCGCAACTGGTGCGTCGCCTTGCGAGCGGTGATGGTGATCAGCAGCCGCCACAGATCATCAGGGTCGTTCAGTTGCGGAAACTTCCCTTCCCGGGCCCCCATGCAAAAACTATTGATGGCACTCAGCGCGATGTCTTCCTCGTCCGCCGTGCGTCGCGGGGCCGTGGCGAGTTTCTTTTGGGCGAAACGCACAAGCTGTTCGTAGTACCGCTCCCACAGCCGCTGCGCGGCGACGGAGTCGCCGGACTTCAACCGCCGGATCCAAACCGTCTCGAACTCATCAGGTGGCATGTGGGTCTCGCCTGCTGCAAACCAGCTTGCCTCTGCTCCGCTCTGGATACATCAGCGAGGCCCAGTATACCCCTTGTGGTTGGGAATGATAAGAGATAAAGGCCTCGGACACGCTCAAGAATTTTCTTCCAGCGGAGGTGGCGGGCCAGGCGAACGGATGGGCATGAAAAGAGTGAAACAAGTAGAATCGACCCGAGAACAAGGAGACAAGCCATGGCCCGCCTACAAAATCTTGCTGGCCGCACCTTTCTGCTGGTGCTGATCCTGGGAGCAGTGCCGGTCCTGGGCCAGGATACCGCGAGCATAGCGACTCATCCTTGCCAATCGCAGTACCTGCAAGACACCCCCCTAGTGTCTGCTCAAAACGCGCAAAATTTTCGAACCGTCCCCTACAATGTTGATCCCGACGTGCAAGGGCTGCTGACGCAGGCTCTCCGGAACGAAGTCCAGCTTCGCAGAGCCGATGTTTTTTGGCAAAAGCGACGCATGTACGCGGAAAATCGAGCGCTTGAGAAGCAGCAAAAAATGCGAACGAACGAGGACGTGGCTCGCCTCCGAGAGCATTACGCCGCTGCTGCGGAACTGCTGGAAGAGAATTGGCAAGCTGCACAGCGGATGAGCAAGCAACCCCAGTTACGCACCGCGCGTCCCCGTGCCTCCCTCTACAATCCCGCTACGGGCGCCATCCAGTGGCCTACGGCCTTGGACAATCAGCGATTCACGGACGACCGGGCGTTGGTCGACGCCCATTTCGCGGCCCGAAACGCGGAAGGCGGTGTCGCTTCGAATGCTGGGGAAGTGAAGAGCACGACTGAGCGGATGAGGGAGAACCTGATGCAATTGGTGCGGCAAGGTGAAGTCGACGTCCGGGATTACCTGGCCGCCAAGAAGTTCCTCACGGGCGTAGTGAACGAAGCCCGCTTCGCCCGCGAACCGTTGGTCGCCAACCTGGCCAAGAATTGAGCCGGAGTCGGCTTGTTTTTTGGGCGGCACCTGCTCTACCTGGTCACGGGCGGCAGCATGGGGCAGTCTGGGACGTGGGGACTAGACGTCGACGAGGGCGACCTGTCGGACAGTGCCAGCGGTGGTTTCGGGAACAGGTAAAGGCTTGATTCCAGGGGTTCCATATACCGACTCACTGGGTGGACGCCAATAATTGTACGCCAGCCGATATGGTGGCCCGCTAACAAATTGGAGGCGATGTTTACGCCGCCATTGTGGAGTTGGGACTTTTCTCCGGTATCGAGGGCACAGGGTTGTAACCACGGTTTCAAGTGGAGGCGTTGCACACGAGTTGTTTTGCGTTCAAAGGGCAGACGAGCCCTCGCCCGCGGGACCTTTTGCCGCAAAGAGAAGAGGCGAGGTTGGTTTTGTGCTGTAACTTCAGTCCTGAGGCAGCGTAGCACACCGACAGTCGTTTTCTGAATCGTATCGGAATCACCTCGGCGTGCATTCTTGTTTCGGCTCACTTGCTGTGAGCCGGTTTCCAATATTTGACGTGCGGCTTCGTATTCAATTCAAAGGCGACGAGTTCGCCCATAACTTTGAAAGAGGTGCGTAATGAGTAACAGGGCTTTGATGGTTGGCGTGTTGGCGGGTGTGCTGATGCTGGCGGACGGCGTTACGCAGGCCCAAGTGTCCAACGTGTTCAGTATGCCTACGGGTCAGACGAGCTTGCAGTTCGTCACCGTGGGCAATCCGGGCAACGCGCCCGATCCATTGACCGGCTACGGCTCGGTGGGCTACACGTACCAGATGGGCAAGTACGACGTGACGGTTGGCCAGTATTGCCAGTTCCTCAACGCCGTGGCCACGACGAGCGACCCCTATGGCTTGTATAACAGTTACATGGCCTCGGAGATGTCGGCGCTGGCGATCACCCAACGCGGCAGTTCGGGCAATTACAGCTACTCGGTCACGGGCAGTTACAGCCAAGCCGCCAACTGTCCGATATTCGCTGTCTCTTGGGGCGATGCGGCCCGCTTCTGCAACTGGCTACAAAACAACCAGCCGACCGGGGCTGAGGGACAGGGCACGACGGAAACCGGAGCGTACACGCTCAACGGCGCGACCACGCAGTCCGCCTTGATGGCGATAACCCGCAACGCCGGGGCCGTTGACTTTATTCCCTCGGAGAACGAGTGGTACAAGGCGGCCTATTACAATGTGTCGAACGCCAGCTACTGGCTATACCCCACGCAGAGCAACACCCCGCCGGTCAACGTGTTTTCCGCGACCGGCACGAACAATGCCAACTTTTACGACCATTATCGTACGGGCACCGGTGGCCTCACCGATCCGGCGAGTTGCCTGACGCCGGTGGGGGCGTTTGCGGGATCGCCCGGGCCCTACGGCACGTATGACATGGGAGGCGATGTCTTGCAGTGGAACGAAGCGAACTATGAGAATTTATATCGTGTTTTGCGTGGCGGCGGTTGGTGCGACTACTCCGTCGACTTGGCCGCCTCCAGCAGCTACGGCCTCTACCCGGCGTACGAGGACGACAGCGTAGGGTTCCGCGTCGCAAGTGACCCCAGCGGCTGGGAACCTGCTGCGGTTCCTGAGCCCGGTACTATCACGTTGGTCGTGTGCGGTGGACTGTGCCTGATCCTCTATCGTGCAAGAGTCTCGTTCCGAACAGCCTATGCCCGTGAGCAGGCACGAACCGAATAGTCTGGAGATCGCTGTCATGGTGCCCAACGAGGAAGAAGCATACGACGGTCTGGGGGCGTTGCTCCGACGTCACTACGGTGCCTCTGAACCGACCAACCGGTTCCTGGAGCAGTTGCATGCGCAACTGCTAAGCGAATTAGCCGAGTCGCATCAGCCCCGAGTCCAGCGGTCGCCGACCATGGGTCAATCCGTCGACACGGCAAGGCCCTGGAACCGAATTACGCGCTGGATCGGAGGACTTGACGCGAGATGGCGCATTGCATTAGGTGGAATCGGCGTGGCGATCGTGCTGGGGCTTCTGCTGGTTTGGGCGATGAGCCTCACAAAGCCCGTCTCGGCAATGGAAAAGATGGCGAAAAGTATCCATCAGGCGAAATCTTACAAGTGTGTCCAGATCGTACGACAGACGTACGGCTATGGGAAGCCCGGAGAACCTCATTTCTCGGGAAGCACTTACATTGTGTACTGGCTTGCCCCCGGATCGGCGCGCACGGAGACCACGTATTCAAACAAGTGGAAGGGGCCCGGGCCGGAAGTAACATCAATTCGTCCCGCGGGCAAGCCGGGTATTTGGATCAACCACCGCACGAAGACGTACCGTCGCTACCCGGCCACCCTGAAAGCCCCTTACTCGTCAGCCTTTGACGACCTTGAAGACTTAGGAAGGTTCTCCGGTAAGGCCGACCGAGAACTGGGCACCAAGGAGGTCAACGGCAAGAAGGCTCGCGGATTCCAGATCGAGATGGAGAAAATGACCGCCGGGGACCGTGGGCCGAGGAAGAACCCCGCGGTGGCCCCGGGGACCAAGAAAACGGTGGCTGGCGACTCCCCGCGGACCAGGCTGGCGGAAATTTGGCTCGACCCCGACTCGAACTTGCCTGTCCTCGTCCGCTATACGGGGATGAAGCTGATGCTCGCAAGTTCCGCGGAGCAAGAGGTCCGGGACATCCAGTGGAACATCGACCTGGATCCCAAGCTCTTTGACACGACGCCGCCGAAAGGCTATACCGATGTCACTCCGAAATTAACCTTGGACGAGCAGGTTCGCCAAATCACCGAGGCCCTTAAGATTTGGGCTGAAGCGAACGCCGGTCATTATCCGCGATCGAGCGGCGGCCCCGTCTACGACGAGTTCTGCAAGATCTTCAGCGTCGCCAGTTGGCGCACTGCCGGCGTGACAAAGGAAAAGTCGGCGAAAGCGAAAAAGGCGATTGCGGGAATTGACCTAATCCTTCATATTCGCGCGTACAGCCCCGAGTTCGCCTATAACGGTAAGATCGGACCAAAAGACAAGGACAAGGTGCTGCTCCGCTGGAGGCTCGACGACGGCCGGTACGAAGTCATTCTCGGCGACCTGCGTGCCGAAACCGTGACGGCCGAACGGCTTCGCGCTTTGGAAGGAAAATGAGACAAGGATGAACGCCCGCGTCCGAAGGAGGATGCCATGCTGAGAAAGGTAATAGGTTTGCTGCCCTTGGTCTTGCTGTGCGGTTTTGGTCAGGCAGGTGTGTCCATGGCCGATGGCGGCGAGTGCATCGCTCGCCTGCCGCAGGGCACGGTTGAACTGGTTGGCATTACTTATTGGCCACCAACCAATCGATCACAGTGGTGGCGGCCGGATGGTTCCGCCGCAAAGATTGGTCCGTTTCATTCCCGTGAAACTGGTCGTATGCCGAAATTGGTAAGAGACCTATATCCGGACATGAAGGTATTCACATTTCTCGTCCGCTTCCAGTCAGCCGCATCCATCCCGTCGCCGTCGTCGTCCAGTCCCGGCGACATTATCAATCTGCCAGCCGACGCATCCATCCCGAGGCCGAGGCTGCCGACCCGGTCGGACAAGGATCCGGCAGACGAGGGTATCTGGTCGGCCTTTGCGATCAATCCCTCGGGATCGTGGCACGTTAGCGATATTAGGCAAATTGGCCCCAACTGTACCGGCAAGTATCTGCGGATCGGCGCGTATACGCCGTTTTGTGGGGCTACGGACATCGTGGATGTTAACGGCAAGGATGTCCCGCACTATCACGCGTATTGGGCGTCAATCAGCGAATCTGGTCAAACGACCGACCTCTTGGTTGGCGACGACATGGGCCCATGGGAGACGGTGATAAGTCGGAGGCCCGATCGCGCGGGTAGGCGGACCTTCAGTCGAGACGGACAGCAATTGACGGTAACATTTCAAAAAGCGACCGTAGGACCGTCCGCTCACACGACACAAGTCAAGCTCACGATACCGTCCCCGTCCATATTGACTTGTGGCGTAATCTCTGCCACGGGCAGCGTCAGCGGCAAATTGGCTATGCAGTTAGTCGCAGTGGCCAGCGACGGGAGCGAACATGCAACCTGGATACTAAACGGTCGTGCCGTTTTCTACGACTTGCCATTGTCCTCGATAACGGAGTTGCGGTTTCAGGTGCGTCCCTACTGCTGGGTCCTGTTCAAGAACGTCTCACTGCATTCCGGGCAGAATACGAACGTGCAGATTGTCTCGCCTGACGATTCCGCGAAAACGGAGAAGTAGGGCGCAGACCGTGGCCATAACGGCAACGATTGCGGTGTCGCATCCCCATCCATCAATAAGCCGCGTTCACTTACGAGGCAATGGCGGCACGGCGAACGGCCCAATGTTGACGGCGACGCTGGAGAGCTTGGCGGGATTCCTGTTCCCGTTCCGGTTAAGAAGCCCGGTTGAGCAGAAGTACGAAGCGGTTCTTGGCGAGAGCGATGGGGAATGCATGGCCAACGGGCAAAAAACCACGTCCAGGCCGCCTCTGCGGAGGGGACGTCGAGTATCAGGATCGCCCGAGGAATTCGATCCTGGACGAGGAATCGGCGTACCGACCAGAAGGTCGCGAGCCGCTTTGTTAATATGGTGAGACTGTTGCCGCTCGGAGCGTATCTGAGCGGAGCCTAACAGGAGAATCCCGGCTTTTTTCACTGGAGCAACGAAATGTCGCGAAATCGTGCCTGGTTCTTCCGTGCGTCCCTGGCGGTCGCTCTCGTCATTCTGTCGCCGGTCGCCTGGGCCAAGGAAACCACGCTCACCGCGATCCTGTCGAGTTTGGACCAGGTCCAAAAGCTCAACCACATGGACAACCGGAAAGTCTACGAGTTGGAAGCGCGCGGCGCTAAGGTGTCGGCACGAGCTGACGATTTCCTTCGCCGCCGCACGCCCACGGAGATCCTCAGCAGTGGCCTGAGTTGCGGCTGCGGAGATTACGCGTTCGCCTTCTACGGGCTCGTCGAAGCAAAGGGGTTCCAGGCACTCTACATTGACGCAGTCGCCCTCAACTACGGCTCCCTGGAACGCGGCAACAGCGGGCATACGGGCGTCGCCGTGAAGGATAGGGACTCCCAGAATTGGATCCTTGTCGATCCAACCTTCGGCAAGATCATCTCCGGCGACTGGGACCCGGTCGCGAAGCTCTATGAAGGTCCGGCGGGCCGGTTTTGGATCGGCTACATCGGCCCGCTCGACAAGTATCCGATCAAGGACTATCCGGCCCTGCAGGCCTTCTATGCCGCAACGCTCAAGGCGGTTCCCAAGGCGGTGTGGGAAAGGAACCTGCTGGCGTTCGACTTCGCCGTCGACGAAGCATTGAAAGACAGGCATGGAGGCTATATCAATCCCCGCCTGCCAGCCTTCATCGAGCGCGCCGCCCGACTCTGCCGGACGCTGGGCATTCAGCCGTCGCGAACGGTGAAAGTAACCATCAAGCCCTGGAAACAGAAAATGGGAAAGAGCGAGGTGGCCCAGAATCCCGACGGCTCGTGGGACTGTTTCGTGCAGGACCAATCGGCCCTCAGCGCGCACTTCACCGACTGGATTATGGACCGTATCCTGCGAAAGCGGCCGCTCGCCAAGGCCCCTGGGCCGTCTGCCACGGGCACGCTTATCCGACCTGGGACGCGGTCATTCGTTGCCGACGCAGAGAAGGCTGAGGCGGGCCGAATCGCGAACGAGAAAAGTCATGAGGAGGAGCAATCGCGAAAAGAAAAGACGCAAGCAACAGTGAAAAAAGGGCTAGAAGAACGAAGAGCGAATGCCGAGAAAGTAAGGTGGCGGACGTGGAGCGACAGCGACGGTAAATCTCGCTTTGAGGCGAGGATCATCGGCATAATCAACGGCAATGTCGTGCTGAAGAAACGAGACGGCACAGTCATGCGGATTCCGTTGGAAACGCTGTCTGCGGACGATCAAGAGTGGGTGAAGCAGTGGAAGAAGCTGCATAGTAAGCCTCGATGAAAGGCGCGGGCAAATACACTCTGACTGCGGTAAGCCATGGTGGTTTTCATCGTCAGGACAGGATTCTTAGGCCTATCAAATTGGAGATATCTTCAACTTTGGGCGATCATCGAAGCTCACCGCGATTTCACCTACTATGGCAATATCGTCGGCCCAAAGGACAAGGACAACCGTGCGACGGCATCGAAGTGAGCATCATGAAACACCAGCGGAGCTGGTATCTCTGGCTCTCTCGCCGCGATCATCTGCCGCGGAAGCTAAAGATGATCGTACGCGTCGCTCACGATATCGTTACCGAGGAACGGTGGTCGTCGATCAAGCTGAACGCCGACATTCCCGACCGGCTGTTTGCCTGGAAACCGGCCCCGGGCTGAAAGCAGTGGCGGCCCCCTCTCCCGGAAGAGCAGCTCTTGAAACCGGGCAGCATCGCGCCCGACTTCCGGCTGGCCTTGGCCGACGGCAAACCAGTCCGGCTCTCCGACTACCGCGGCCAGGTCGTCTGGTTCTACATTTGGAGGGCCGGCTGACCGAGCTGCCGCGAGGGGATGCGTCATCTCCAGGAAGT
>Ga0182014_10006377_pt1 | contig 12711 bp, 12 predicted proteins | sample 612S2DmetaG_FD_120489 | JGI IMG/M metagenome (GOLD analysis project Ga0182014, IMG submission 120489) | Permafrost microbial communities from Stordalen Mire, Sweden - 612S2D metaG | ecosystem: Environmental > Terrestrial > Soil > Wetlands > Permafrost | place: Sweden: Stordalen | collected... | reverse complement strand
GCCATGGCCTTGGTGGCCGCCGTGCCGCCGCCGGCGGCGATGGCGTCGAGCGCCCGCTGGGCGGCGTCGTTGCGCGCCGTGAGGATCGCCAGGCGACTGCTGTCGGCCGCCACCTGAGTGGTCAGCAGCGCGATCTTGCCGGTGTTGTAGGACCCGAGACGGTCGACGATGACGCCGGCGATGGCGTTGGCGGCGGCGGCGGCGCGCCCCGGGTCGATGTCGTGGACGCCGATGGTGACGATGTTGATCGGTTCGGTGGCGGCCTTGGTCGCCGGCTGTGGGGCAACGACCGAGACGCCGGCTCGCAGCCGGCCCGCAGTCTCGCCACGGCCGATCTGCCGGGCGACCTGGACCAGTGTGGCTTGCGCCGTGCCAAGCTGCACGGCGGCGCGGGGATCGGTGTTTACGGCCGAGATGGAGTTGGCGTTGGCGTCGGTGGGCTGCCCCATATAGACGGAGCTCGTCGCCAGATAGGTCTTGTGGTGCGTCACAGTCACAGCGGCGCCGACGACGGCGCCCAGGGCTGCCAGCAAGACGATGACCCACCACCAGTGGGCAAGACCGCGGAGGTACTCTCCGAGATCGATGTCGTAACGGTCGTCTGTGGTCACGCTGGCCTTCCGTTGGCGCCGGCTCGAGCGGCGTTGGTCTCGGACCTGGCGGCTTGCTCATACCCCGCTGAGCGCCGGCAGCAGGCGGGGCCTGGATCAGTGAATCGCCGCCGGAGCTTGATGCTCACCCAGGCAAGCGCGCGCGTCAAGCCGGTCTCCTGCTCGGGCGAACTGAGCACTCAGCCGTCATCGTGTTGGGCCGACCAGAGCGCAGGTGACCCTCTACTCTTTGCCGGACAGCATCCAGGCGCCCAGGAAGCACGCGATGCCGGCGATCCCTGCCGCCAAGCCGTGCTTTATGTGCTTGTGGGCAGAGCCGGCGAGGTGTCCGGGAAAGAAGCTGGGCAGCGAGCCGGCGGGAGTCACCCAGTAGTAGATGCCAAGCGCGATGAGCGCGACACCGACGATGATGAGAAGGACCATGAGTGATCTGCGCTGGTTCACGCCGTCTCCCTTGTTTGGCTTACTCCAATCTCCCTCGCGACCCTACTTAAGTCGTGCACGGGCTGCCAAGGGGTGAGTGGCGCGATCTGGCCGGCAGTGGCTCGAATCCTCTACGGCTTCACTTTCGTCTCCCAGCCGCGTCCTGCGCCCCCGGCATACCCGGTGCGGCGATCTCGCGAGCCTTCTTGCCGCCCCTGCCGGCCAACCACCAACCGACCAGCATACTCATCGCCGTACCGCCGCCCGTGACCACCCAGTAGGTCACCTTGGGCGTACCTGCCGGCACGAGGTAGAAGAAGAAGACGATGGCGAAGATCACGCCTGCCAGGGTCAGCAGGACACTCGCCCAGGCGCCGACCCTGCCGCCGGGCACCGTGTACGGCCGCGGCCTGTCGGGCTGCTTCTTGCGCAGCACGAGAAGCGCTGGGAACATCAGAAGATACGGGAACAGAAAGACGATCGAGCTGAGCGCAAAGATACTCCAGAAGACGCTTTCCTTGGTGGCGAAGAACGCGTAATTGACGATCGTCAGGGCGGTGGCCAACACGCCCATCAGGACGAAGGCGTAGTCGGGCGTGGTGAAGCGCCGGTTCACGTGGCCAAAGACACCGGGGGCTGAGCGGTCCAGTCCGGTCGAGGCCATGCTGTGATTCGAGCCGATCGACCAGGTCACCATATTGCCGATGAGACTGAACAGCAGCAGGACGATGAAGACGTCGAAAACCGTCGTCGCGGCGCCGCCCAGAACGGCATGGAACGAGAGCTTCATGGCGTCGGCCATTCCCGTGACGATCGAGAGGTTCTTCAGCGGAATGGCGGCCAGGATACCGAAGTTGCCGAGCAGTTGAGCGCCGACGATGATGGCGCCGGCAAACAGCAGCATGCGGGGGATGTCGCGGCGCGGGTGCTTCACGGCGCCGGCCGCCGAGCTCATCAGCTCGAAGCCCATGAAGTTGTAGATGATGATCGGCAGGAAGCTCCAGTTAGCGCCGAACGACGGTACCCATTGGCTGGGCGCGAACGAGTTGGCCGAGCCGTGGTGGATCACAAAAGCCACGCCAATGGCGCCGAGCATGACCAGCACCGCGACCTTCACCGCGGCACTGGCGCTGTTCACCCACTTGCTCAGCGACATCGGCAGGATGCCTATGCCGACCACCAGCCAGATGAGCGCAATGACGATGATCTCCGCCCAGGTGCGGCTCATCCCGCCCCAGAAGGCCGAGGCCAGCGTGCCGGCGAACACGACGAAGACCGCCGGCGCCCAGTAGGCGACGTTCACCCAGTACAGCCAGGCGGTGAACGTTCCCCAACGCTCGCCGTAGGCTTCGCGCACCCATACGTAGATACCGCCCTCTTCGGGCCAGCCGCTGCCCAGCTCGGCGGTCACCAGGCCGTAGGGCACAAAGAAGATGACCGCGAAGAGCACGAAGAGCGTGATGCTTTGCACGCCGAGCGCCGACGACGTGGCCACCGTGTCGAGCGTGATCATCGCCGACACGGCAAACAGCGTCATCGTGAAGATGCCCATCGTCTTGGGCTGGTCGGCAAGCGAGACGCCCGGCGCGCCGATCCTGCTGTCAAAAGCCATCATGGCCTCCGTTCGGGTAGTGCGACAAAGGGCGTTCAGCGCAGCAGCGCGGCGCCGATCTCCCGCAGGTCGGGATCCGCCGGGAGCTTCTCGATACCGATCAGGGCGAGAAGCAGGGCCTTCTGGAAGTGCTTGCGGTTCTCGGCCTCGTCGAGGACGATCGAGGCCGAGCCGTCGAGGATGGCGTCGGTCACCTCCTCGCCGCGGATGGCCGGCAGACAGTGCATGAACCTGGCTCCCGGCTTGCCGTGCTCCCACAGCGCCTCGTTGACCTGGTAAGGGCGAAGGATGCGGCGCAGCTCGTTCTTTTCGTCCTCGGGCTGCATCCACCACCAGCCGACGGTGAAGACGACGTCGGCCTGCGCAACGGCTGCGACCGGATCCTCGGTGAGGCTGAGGGTGGCGCCGCTCTGCGCGCAGTTGGCGCGCGCGAGCGCCTCCACCTCGGGGGTCATCTGTTCCTGCGGCGGTGCCGCCATCACCATGCTGCTGCCAAGACGCGTCATCGTCAGCGCCACCGAAGTACCCATGGCGTCGGCGCATTTGCCGACAAAGGCGCACGTCAGACCCTCGAGCGTGCCGCAGTGCTCAAGGATCGTGAAGGCGTCGGTCATGGACTGCACGGGGTGGTCGTAGTCGTCGGTGAGACCGTTGATCACCGGCACCGTGGCGTGCTCCACAAGCTCGGCGAGGGTGGCGTGAAAGGCGGTGCGCGCCATGATGGCATCAACGAGACGGCTGATCACGCGAGCTGTGTCGGCAACCGTCTCATGCCCGCCCAGGTGGATCTCTCCGGGGCGCAGACATTGGGCGTGACCGCCCAGCTCGGTCATGCCCGCTTCGAAGCTGATACGCGTGCGCGTGGAGGGATGCTCGAAAATCATCGCCAGACTGCGTCCCTCGAGAAACGGCGTGAGAGGCCGGCGCCGATACAGCGCCTTCAGGGCGGCGGCCAGATCGAGCAGACTCAGCAACTCTTCACGCGTGTAGTCCTGGTCGGTAAAGAAGTGGCGGCCGCGCAGAGCGGCAAGACCGGGCAGCGCGGCCGGCCTGGGGACTGCGACACTCATGACGGGCAAACCTCCTGGGTTTGCCGCCCGGCAAGCGGTCACGGGCGGCTGTTAAACGGTCGTGTAAGTCTTGCGCCTTGTTATATGACCGTTTAACTGCCATGTGTCAAGGGGTCGGATCCGACATGGGGCCGACACGAGGATGCTATCGATCGGACAGCGAGAGGTAGCAGCCCACCACCGTGCGCCAGGCGCGCCAGGCGCGCGCGTGATCGAATCCGTCCGGGTCGAGCGCGCGTTGGATACCGAGACCCTCGACGACGGCGATGCTGACGGCGGCCAGTGCCTCGGCCTCGGCGTCGTCGAGCTCGACCGGGGCGGTGCCCAGACAGTCGGCGTCGATCTTGCGATAGGCCCCGTATTCGCCGGCAAAGCGCGCACGCACATCCGGATCCTGCAGGGCGCGCGGCAGCAGCTCGAAGAGCATGCGGTTCACGCGATCGTTCGCCGATACCCTCTCCTGCCAGTCGAGGAACCGCTCAGTGCGCTCGGCGCCGGCGTACGCCGTCCTGATCTCTTCGACCAGACCCACGTCGGGATTCTGGAACAGGCTGTCGATGAGCGCCGCCACAAGGCCGGCTTTGCCACCGAAGTAGTAGGAGACGAGCGCCCGGTTGGCCCCGGACTCACGCTCGATGGCCGCCATCGTGAGATCCGCATAGCCGCGCTCGGCGACGATGGTTTGCGCGGCCTCCAGGATACGGCGCGCAGTCGGCGCGAGGTTCGCGAGGTCTACAGGTGTTGGCGCGCGTCTCATGTCGTCACGGTATCACGGTACGGTCGCACGGATATGCCGCTCGGCGGTCGGCCGGTTCTGCGCTGGCTTAGGGCTATCCCAATAGCGGGGTGCGGCTCTGCGTCTCCGATGCCCCGACGGCCTCAAAATCGTCGCCGCCGCGAGCGCCGCAACCCGACGTGCGCGAGCCACAGCCCGGTTTGGACGCCTCGGAGAAAGTGAGGCCGCCCGCCTCTGATGAGTACGGGCGGCTTCGGCAGTATTGAAGAAGGCTCAGGTCTCCTCGAGCAACGATGGTCCGGTCATGGTCGCCGACATCGCTCCATCTGTCGCTCGCGCAGCCTCGCCATCAATCTCCAGCAGATCACTGTCGCGCACGACACCCCTGGTGAGGTTGCGCTTCCCGATCAGCCAGAAGACCACGCCGGTGAGGATGAAGAACGCAAGCGTCCCCAAGGTGACGATCTCGAAGAACCCGCGAGAGACGCCCCAGGTGGACTCGATGTCGTAGCTCATGCCGAGCATCCTGTCGAGCAGGCCGGGCCACACCAAGGTGATCGCCGTGAGGACGATGATCGTCTCGGAGAGAATCACGCAGACCCAGAGGCCAACGGTGCCACCCGGTACGCGGAACGGGCGACGGCGGTTGGGATACTTGCGCCGCAGCGGGATCACCGAAGGGAGCATGAAAAAGTACATGAGCGCCGTCAGCGAAATGACGAGCGTTACCATGACGGTGAAGAAGCTCGCCAGACTGCCGCTCGTGAGCAGGAATACCAAGGCGACGAAGATCGACCCGATGATCGCCGACACGACGTTCATGATGACCGGCGTTCCGGTGCGCTTGGAGAACCTGCCGAGCCACATCGGCCCGGCCCCGTCGAGGCCGGCCACCGCCTGTACGCGGACAGCGCCCTGCAACCAGACGCCGCCGGCGCTGATCACGGTGAGCACAACAAGGACGCCGATGAGGTAGTTGAGCCCGGTCTGCGCCGCGCCGTGCAGCAAGCTGGCGACCGCGAAGTATGCCGCGGCGAAGCCGCTCACGTTGCCGATGTCCTTGAGGGGGATGACGAGCAGCACGCCGAGGATCAAGGAGCCCGTGATCAGACAGGCGACGATGCCGGAGCGCACGATCATCACGGGAACGTCGCGCTGGGCGTGCTTCATCTCCTCGGCAGCGCCGTTGGAGAGTTCGAAGCCCACGAAGAGGAACTGCAGAAGCCCGATGACCGCCAGGAAGCCGGTGACGCTGGGTTTCACCGAGGACAGGGTCACGGTGCCGGCCGGCTTCCCGTGACTGATCAGGAACGCGACGACCAGCGTCAGGAAGATGGCCAGCATGAGCAGGCGCACGATCGTGCCGATGATGCCGGTCCATTTGCCCCACTTGAGCTCGATGAGCGACAGGCCCACAATGGCCCACACGACGAGAATGCCGACGACGATCGACGGCAGCGTCCCCATCGGCTTCTTCAGGAAGAAGGTGTTGATCGTCGTGACGACTGCCGCGGCCAGCGTTCCGCCCATCCACACCGGGTTGCTCATCCAGTAGAAGACCGAGGTGAGCGCCCCCGCCAGGCGCCCAAAGGCCATGCGCGGCCAGACGTATGGGCCTCCTTCCACGGGGAAGGTGGAGCCGAGCTCCGCGACGATCATGCCGTAGGGCACCAGCCACACGATCAAGATGACGATGAGCCAGAAGAAGGTCTGTCCAGCGCCGTAGGCGGCGGTCACCGCGATCGTATCGAGGCTGATGAAGGCGGCGATGGTGAAGAAGACGATATCGAAGCGCGTCAGCACCTTGCGCATCTTGGTGCGCTCCTGGCCCATCGCGCCGGCGGCGGGTATGCGCGCCACCGTGCTGCCGTCACTCGCCATGTCTTGCCTCCTCCCGCGGCGAAGCGCCGTGCGCCCCGTCATAGACTCTTGAGCGGCGTCTCGGTGCGCCGCTCATGCCGTTGCCGCCTGTGCCACGAGTGCCTTGGCTCTGTCGACCGCCATACCGGCATTGGCGCCATAGCCGTCGGCGCCGAGCTCGTCGGCGAAGGCCTGCGTGACGGGCGCCCCGCCGACCATTACCTTGACCTGCTCCCTGAGTCCGGCTTCCTTGAGCGCGGCCAGGGTCTCCGCCATGTGCGGCAGGGTGGTCGTGAGCAGGGCGCTCATGCCGACGATCGCCGGCGCGTGCTCCTTGACCGCCTCCACGAACTGCTGCGTCGTGACGCCGGTGCCGAGGTTGACGACCTCGAAGCCGGCGCCCTGCAGGAGCATGCCGACCAGGTTCTTGCCGATGTCGTGCAGGTCGCCTTCGACCGTGCCCAGCACGACGGTGCCCAGGCCGGCGCCCTCGCCCTCGCCGAGATGCGGCTTGAGGGTATCGAGGGCGCCCTGCATGGTGCGCGCGCTGAGCAGCACCTCGGGGATGAAGCACTCGCCGGAGCGCATGCGCGCGCCGACCACCTCCATGCCGGGCAGCAGGGCGTCGTCCAAGATCTCGCGAGCCGGCGTGCCGGCGGCCAGCAGCGCCTGGGTCAGGGCGTTCACCAGGTCGGCGTTGCCGGCGATCAGGGCCTGCGTGAGTTGCTCCTTCATCTGTCCCCCTTCAGGCAGCCGTCGTGTTGAGTCGAGGCGACCGCGCGGCCGGGCTGCGCCGCCGACGCGCTCATGCGACGCCGACCAGGCGGTCGGTCTTCTCGACGATGGCGTGAATGCGTGCGGCGATATCGTCCGGAACGGGCTCGGGTCGATACTCCCGCACGACGTCGCGCGCCTTCTCGAGGCACGTGACATAGAGCTCCTTGGAGCCGCGCTCCTCCCATTCCTCGCGCACGCGGCGATCGAGGAACTCCGGCTGCGAGAGCTCGCGCATGTGGCGCAGGGTGGCATCCAGCGAGAGAAAATCGCCGAATGGACCAACCTGGGCAATGTCCTCCACCGCCAGTGTCTCGTCCGTGACCCGCACTCCCGCGACGACGTGCTTGATCATGCGCGCGAACTCGTTGTCCATGACGAACTGTCCGCAATCGAAGGTGACGCCCGACTCGATCATCCCCGCCCCGTAGATCAGGTTGGCCCCTGCCAACGCTGCCATGATGCCGGTGAGGGTCTTCTCGTGCCCTACCTGGGCGTCACCGAGCTTCGAATCCGTCTACAATCCGGCGACGAAGCTCGGCAGCAGGTATCGTCGCGCCATCTGAGCCACGGCGGCACTGATCATGGCGATCTCGGGCGAGCCGACCGACGCTGCCGCCAGCTTCAAGTCCATGGCCGTCGTGGATGACCCGTACATGACCGGGCAGCCGCGCTCGGTGAGCTGCGCCAGGGTGATGCCGGCGAGTACCTCGGCGTTGTGCGTGACCAGAGTCCCGGCCAGGGTCACCGGTGAGGAGCCGCCGGCCATGGCCATCGACAGGATATTGTCGGGGATCCACCAACGCGACGACTCGATAATGACCTCGGTGGCATCGCGTGGCAGCTTGAGCGGGCTCACCGGGCAGACGCCGCTGTACAGGATCGGCCGGCGGCGCAACTCGTCTTCGCCGCCGACGACCTCGGCCGCCATCTGGAAGATCGCCTTCGCCTCGACGCCCGACAGTGGCCCCACGCCGATCGGCTTGGTCGTGTTGAGAAGCTGTACCTCGGTGTTGTGGACAGCCGCGGTCTCGGGCGGCACGTCCTTGGCCCCGACGGCGATCTCGTGCGTGTCCATCTCGCTAAGGTAGTCGTTCAAGCGAGCGATGTCGGCGACGTCCTTCTTGGTCGAGTCGCGATACTCACCCGTCTCCACGTCGATGACGCGGATGCCCTCACTGAAGTTGGTGAAGGCCACACGGCCCGGCTCCATGACGAAGTCGTTCTTGGGATCGCGACCGTACAAGACGTAGCGGCTGGGCGCCGAGCGGATCGCGTCCTCTGCCACGTGCGGCGGGATGCACACCATATGGGTGTCGCGGTTCACCGGGCAGCCGCCGTCTGAGAAGATATCGAGCGCCTCGTCGTCCTCGACGAAGACGCCGGCCCGCTCAAGGACTTCCAGACTGGCGAAGTGGATCTCCTCGAGCTCGGATTCGGTGAACACGTTGACGCTGAGGCCGCCGCTGCGCGGCCGGCCGGCGAAGAGGTTGCGTTTCACACTGCACCGCCCCTGATGGTTCTGTGAGATTTACTTAGTTACATAACTAACGGTACACTAGCAGGCGGTGGGAGGCTGTCAAGACCCCGCCCACTCCCCGGCAGTGGCGGGCCGGCGGTCCGGTGGATATCCTCTGGCGGGGCCTGCCTCGGTTGCGCGGGCCTCCGGGCAAACGAAGGGAAGCTGGCCTTGGCGAGGTACGAGATACCGATAGAGGACCCGACGCCGCACTTGTCACCGACTGCGGCGCGCATCCTCGAGGCCGCGAAACGCGTGCTCGCCCGCGACGGCTTTCGAGCGCTCACCTTCGCCAACATCGCAGAGGAAGCCGCCGAGAACCCCGCCCTCATCCGCTACCACTTCGGCAGCAAGGCCGGTCTCATCGCCACGCTGATCGACTCGGTCATGTACCTGGAGAGCCTCGAGCTCATCGAGGAGCTCGCAAGCGTGCCCCCCGGCGGCGAGCGTCTCCGCGCCCTGTTTCGGCTGCACCAGACCTACGCCAAAGACCTGGACGGCTACCAGATGTTCTACGAGCTCGTGCCGCACATCTTGCGCGACGCGGAGCTGAGGCCGCACTTGGGCGCCTTGTTTGACTGGTATCGCAAGCTGGACGCCTGGGCTCTGGGCGCGCAGGCGAGCACCGAGCACCCTTCGCAGCTTGAGCCACTGGCGTTGCTCACGGTGGCGATTGCCGATGGTGTTGCTTTGCAGGTCCAGGTCGATCCCGAGCTCGACGTCGGCCCCGCCTTCGAGGTCTGGCGGCAGCTCATCCTCGACTACCTCGACGGCCGCGCCTCCGACCAGGACCCGAAGGCCTAGTTCCGCAGCTCAGCGTCGGCGGCGGCGACGATCCGCCGCAGCTCCTTTGCCTTGTCCTGGGCGAGCGGCGCCGGGACGTAGTGCTCGAGGATGTCCAGCCCGCGTTCGCGGGCGACCTCGAGCGCGTTGCGGTAGTGAGCACCGTCGGGGCCGATCTCCTGTCCGATCGACCGCTCGACAGTCTCTTTCATGTGCCGGCGAGTGTGCGACTGCCCCAGGAAGTGTCCGCCGGGCCCGACCGCGTCGATGACATCAAGCGCCAGTGTCTCCTCGTCCAGGTCCAGGTCTTTGAAGGCGTTAGCGGCGCGATGGTAGAGGTCGTCGTCGAGCATCATGTGTTCGGGGGTGAACAGCTGGTAGCGATTGGTGAGGCCGATCGTGGTCATGAGCTCCGAGCCGACAAGGCCCGCTACCATCAGTGTGTGGGCCGTTTCGGCGGCGGCCAGCCAGGTGCCCGGCAGGTCGTCGTCTGTGCCGGCGTACCCGCTCATCGCCGGCAGCCCGAAGTGGTGCGCCAACTCAGTCGGCAGAAAGAGGCCGCGATGATTGAGCGGAGCGGTGACCAGCGCGGCTGTCCTGGGATCGGCGTGCACCGGCAGCGGGAAGAGGATCACCGGCGCGCCCGGGTGGGCGAGCTGGATGAGCACGGTCGCGCTGATGAGCTCGGCGAAGCCGAGCACGTAGGCGCCGGCTTTTGTCGCGGGCGCCGTGGTCCCGAAGGTCGGCATCGTCACAAAGCACACCGGGATGCCGGCCTCGGCGAACACGAGGGCCGCCTCCACGCCGTCCTTGTCGTTCACGAGCGGCTGCACGGTACCGATCAGGTCGCTCAGCGGCGGGCGACGGCGAAGCTCCTCGGGTCCGCCGGCGATCACCGTGGCCATCTCCACCGCATAGCGTGCCTCGCGTTCGCCTTGAACCATGCCCTGGAGATGCTTGCCGGTGTTGTCCCAAGCTGCTTGCAACTCGTGCAGTGTGTGAGTGTCGCCGCAGTCGGCGGCGGCGACGTTCGGCCACCAGAACTGCAGCGAGCCGAGGTAGTCGATCATGCGCGTGATGGCCTCAAGGTCCGTCTTGGTCGGTTGCCGGCGGACGCCGCTGTGCCAGTCGATGACCTCGGTGCCGCAGCCGTTGGTCGTGTTGAAGGTGTCTCCCGCGGCCAGGTCGAGGTCGAGGTCCCCGTCGCGCGAACCCAGCCAGAAGGTGCGCGGCGCGCTTGCGAGGGCGCGCGCCACCAGCTCGGGCGCGAAGCGCACGACCGCGGACGCACGGTCGACTGTCGCGCCGTGCTCCTCCAGGATGGCGAGCGCCTTGGGCGAGGCGAAGCGCACGCCGGTGTGCTCGAGGACCTGTAGCACCGCGCCCCTGTAGCGGTCGAGTCGCGCGCGATCATAGAAGGTGACCTTGAAATCCGAGCGTAGCGGCAGCAGCGGCTGTGGTCGGCTCAGGTCCAGTTGAGAGGTCATGACCTCACCCGGGCCAGGGTCGTGTGGCGCTTGAAGCACTCCACCGAGTTCACGGGCACGTCGAGCGTCTCGGCGATGTGGAACTTGGCCTCGATGGCGCCGGGCTGGTCGGGGTAGGTCAGATCCTGCACCTGGATCCTGCCGAGACCGAAGTCGCGGCGCAGGTCGTGCATGGCGATCGTGTCACTAAGGTCCAGCACCGAGCATCCCAGCCTCTCGGCGACGTAGTGTTTGGCCTGCGGAAGACGCATGCCTCGGGTGATCTGCATGCGGGCCACCAGATCTCCGGCGGTCCGCATCCCGCCCATCCCCGAGGCGAGCGCGTGTGTGGAGGCCATCCCCAAGGGGTCCCCCACACCTACCTACAACCCGTCCAGCTTGAGGATGTCGACGAGCGCACGCGAGGCCCGCGACGTGGCATCGACCGGAGGGTAAGGGGACATCGGCACCCCGCCGACGCCCATGCCGGCGTTCATGTGTACCGGGATGGTCGCCTCGGCCGTCACCGGCTTCACGAGCGCGCAGGCACGCGCCGTGTTCCAGGCCAGCGACTTGGTCGTGTTGACGTTGACCGCGGGGCCGAAGATCGTGGCACCGGCCGCAGTGACGGCGCGCAGCTGCTCGAGCGGCCACATTCCGGCAAGCCTGCGGCCCTCGTACTCCAGCTGACCGTGCATGCCGAGCACGAGCTCGCCGGCCTGGCCGACCTCGACACCGATGTCCGGCCAGCGATCGCGGATCTGCCTCACCACCCGAAGCGTAGCCAGCAAGTCAGCGTCGCCCGCCGCACCGGCCGTGTCGAAGTCCAAGCCGTCGGCGCCGGCTGCGATCATAGTCTCGGCGACGATCAGCATGTCGTGCTCGAGGAGACCGATGGCATCTTCCTGGGCGCGGCGCGCCTCCTCGATCTTGCCCAAAGGCAGGAGTTGCGACCAGTTCTCCGCCGAGCCGTCGGGCTTCGAGTAGCGGCCAAGGTCAGGCATCGCCCCATAGTTCAGGGGAATCACCGTCTGCATCTGAGCGTCCTTCATCATCTGCGCCTGGAAGGAAAGGACGGTGCGCACGGCCTTGTAGGAGTAGTCGTGATGCCAGAGCTCGATCGAGTCGGCGCCATGGTGGTTCTGATAGAGGACTTGCTCGGTGACCGGTAGTCCCGTGTCGCCGTTGCCAGCGCCGTCGAAGCTCAGAACGACCTCGTCGCCGTAATCGACCGCGCTGAACCTGGCGGGCGATGTGAAGATGTCCAAGAGGTGCGCGAGCTCGTCGGACGCAAGCGGGTCTACCTTGGCACGCCGGATCGCAGCCTCGACTCCCGCTTCCAGGTCTGCCTCGATCTCGGCAGGGGTCATCTCCGCAAGAGAGCCGTCTCCGAGGCGTGTGGGTATGCGATGCGCCATGTCCCCAGTTTCCCTCGCCGTGTTCTTGTTTAGTTACATAACTAACCGACGCACACGACGATACCGGCGACCCCGCGGGAATGTCAAGGTCGGCCGTACGCATCGCCATCGCAACCACCACGGCAATCAGGTCCGGCGGCAATGACGCTCGACAGGTTCAGGTCCGCGCCGTCGGGAACGCGAAAGCGCATGAGAAGAGCAGCCGAGGCCGCCTGGCGCCTGTCCGCGACGCCCCGATTCGCACGAGCAGGGTTATGCTGTCATCCTCGTCTCACGACGGATGGAGGCTCTCATGCGACGTCCCCTGATCTGGATCGCGGTCGCATCGGCAGCGACCTGGCTGGCACTCCTCCTGGTGGCCGGCTCGGCCGCGGCCCTTTCCACCGGCAACGGCGGCTGGAGCTGGCAGAATCCGCTGCCTCAGGGCAGCCCCTACGTC
>Ga0182014_10006375_pt1 | contig 12722 bp, 8 predicted proteins | sample 612S2DmetaG_FD_120489 | JGI IMG/M metagenome (GOLD analysis project Ga0182014, IMG submission 120489) | Permafrost microbial communities from Stordalen Mire, Sweden - 612S2D metaG | ecosystem: Environmental > Terrestrial > Soil > Wetlands > Permafrost | place: Sweden: Stordalen | collected... | reverse complement strand
TGATCCTGTGGGGCGCCTGCGCCACCCTGACCGGCATCGTCACCAGCAGCGGCTGGCTCATCGTCATCCGCTTCGCGCTGGGCGTTGTCGAAGCCGCGGTGATGCCGGCGATGCTGATCTATCTGTCGAACTGGTTCACCCGCAAGGAGCGCTCCCGCGCCAACACCTTCCTGATCCTCGGCAATCCGGTGACGGTGCTGTGGATGTCGGTCATTTCCGGCTACCTGATCCAGGCCTTCTCCTGGCGGGCGATGTTCATCGCCGAAGGCGTCCCGGCGGTGATCTGGGCCGTCGTCTGGTGGTTCCTGGTCAAGGAAAAGCCGGCCGATGCGGCCTGGCTGACGGCCGGGGAGAAGGCCGGGCTGGCCGCGGTCTTCGCTGCGGAACAAACCGGCATAAAGGAGGTCAAGAACTACGCCGAAGCTTTCCGCTCACCGAAGGTCCTGCTGCTCTGCGCCCAGTATTTCTGCTGGTCGATCGGCGTCTACGGCTTCGTTCTTTGGCTGCCGTCGATCCTCAAGGCCGGCTCGACGATGGGCATGGTCGCCACCGGGTGGCTATCGTCCGCGCCCTATCTGCTCGCCGCCATCGCCATGGTGGTCGTCTCCTACTTCTCTGACAAGGCCTTGGAGCGGCGCAATTTCGTGTGGCCGTGCCTACTCGTCGGCGCTCTCGCGTTCGTCGGCTCCTACCTCGTCGGCGCCTCGAACTTCTGGCTGTCTTACAGCCTCCTGGTGATCGCCGGCGGCGCCATGTACGCCCCTTACGGACCGTTCTTCGCCATCATCCCGGAAATACTGCCCAAGAACGTCGCCGGCGGCGCCATGGCCATGATCAACGCGATGGGCGCGCTCGGTTCTTTCGTCGGCTCCTATTTCGTCGGCTACCTGGACAGCGCCACCGGCAGCCCCTCGGCATCCTACGTCTTCATGGCCTTGGCCCTGCTGGTTTCCGTCGTGCTGACCATCGTCGTCAAGTCGGACGCCAAACCGACGGCTCCCGCCGTCGCCCACGCCTGATCGGAGATCCCCATCATGAAGAAGCATGTCGTCGTCTACAAGCGCCTGTCCGCCCCGCTGCTCGCCCGGTTGCAGGAGCGATTCGACGTCACCTGCTTCGATGGCGTCAACGAGACAAACCGTAGCGCCTTCGAAACGGCGCTGCGGTGCGCCCATGGGTTGATCGGCGCCAGTGTCCGCATCGACGCAGCGACACTGGCGCTCGCTCCCGATCTGGAGATCTGTTCAACTATCTCGGTCGGAACCGACACCTTCGATCTGGAAGAATTGAAACGGCGCGGCATCGTTCTCACGCATACTCCGGGCGTGCTGACAGAGACCGTGGCCGACACCATCTTCGCTCTGATTCTCGCCACCGCGCGACGCGTCGTCGAACTCGCCGACTTCGTCCGGGCCGGGAAATGGAAGCGCAGCATCGGCCCCGATCTCTTCGGCGTCGATGTCAATCAGAAAACCATCGGTTGCGTCGGCATGGGGCGAATCGGCGCCGCCGTGGCGCGGCGCGCTCGGCTCGGCTTCGGCATGAAGGTGATCTATCACGACGTCGCCGCCGCGCCCGCGGTCGAAGCGGACTACGACGCGGTGCGGTTGCCGCTCGAGCGTGTGTTGGCCGAGGCTGACTTCGTCTGCGTCCTGTTGCCGCTGTTGCCCTCGACCGAGAAACTGATCGACGCGGTGGCCTTTGCCCGGATGAAACCCTCGGCAATCTTCATCAATGGGTCGCGTGGGCGGGTCGTCGACGAAGCCGCCCTGATCGAGGCGCTGCAGAAAGGCCTCATCCGGGGGGCCGGCCTCGATGTGTTCGAACGCGAACCGTTGCCGGTCGATTCCCCCCTCTTGGCCATGTCCAACGTCGTCGCGCTGCCGCACATCGGATCGGCGACGCGCGAGACGCGCGAGGCGATGGCCGCGACCGCCGTCGACGACCTTATCGCGGGCTTGGAGGGATCAAAGCCAGCCCATCTCGCCGACCCGTCAGTGTGGGCGGCTGCTCTCCTGAAAGACGCTTCGCTGTAGCCGCGGTCAACGACCTCGGCTGCAGGACGGTCTTCATGCGTCAAGGGATTACGGGAGATTACGTAGATTACGGTGACGCTTGAGATTAGATTACGTAGATTACGAGATTACGCTGACGCTTGCATAATTCCCTTATTCAGGTGAGCCTTGGCCGTGACCCCACCGCTCGCCATCGCGGCCTCAATCGGCAGGGAGGAGCAGCCGACGAGACTTCGAATTGGGGATTTATGCACGTGTCCGTAATTGCAATTTATGGGGGAACGATCCGGCCGAGCGCTTGTGGCGGCTGCATCAGGATACCGGAAATATCGGAAAAACGAGGCCTCCATGAGGAAAGACGGCGCCCCGCCGAAGTTGCCGGCGCCGGCGGCGCGGCGGTCGGCTTTCGCGTTGGCGTAGGCGACGCTGCGCTTGCCCGGACGCCCCTCGCCGAAATCGCCGCGACAATTTCTTTCCGATAATCGGAATTCGCGCTATGGTGAATCGCGAGCGCGTTCGGCGGCGTAGGCCGGGTCGCCCGTCGCGGCCGAGACGACACAAAAATTGGAGAGGACGCGATTCTGGCTCGACCGACCGATAACCCCTTGATTTTCCTCAAAACGGCCAAGGAAAAAATTTGGAAATCCTTGGAAAAGTTTGGAAATCCAAGGAATTTCCTTGGAAAAGCTTGGAATTTCCTTGGAAAAGTGTGGAAATCCTTGGAAAAGCTCGAGGTTGCGGCGACGGGATACTCAACCCCTTGACCGGTTGCATATCCCGGCCCTTGTCCCTAAACCTCGCGCCAATTCCGGCCGAGGAGCCCCGAGGTGAGCGACGCGTTTCAGCCCCGATCCGATTTCCTGCGCATTTTGTTCGAGCGCGGCTTCGTCCACCAATGCTCGGACCTCCCCGGCCTCGACGACAAGGCGGCGAGCGGCGCGCTGGTCGGCTACATCGGCTTCGACTGCACCGCGCCCTCGCTGCACGTCGGCTCGCTGATGCAGATCATGATGCTGCATTGGCTGCAGGCGGCCGGCGGCAAGCCGCTGGCGTTGATGGGCGGCGGCACCACCCGGGTCGGCGACCCCTCAGGCAAGGACGAGAGCCGCAAGCTCCTCAGCGTCGAGCAGATCGAGGCCAACAAGGCCGGCATCCGCAAGGTCTTCTCGCGCTTCATCCGCTTCGGCGAGGGCGCGAGCGACGCGGCGATGCCCGACAACGCGGACTGGCTCGCCAAGCTCAACTACATCGACTTCCTGCGCGACATCGGCCGGCATTTTTCGGTCAACCGCATGCTGGCGATGGAGTCGGTGAAGCTGCGCCTCGCCCGCGAGCACGAGCTCTCGTTCCTCGAGTTCAACTACATGTGCTTGCAGGCTTACGACTTTGTGGAACTGCATCGGCGCTATGGCTGCACGCTGCAAATGGGCGGCTCGGACCAGTGGGGCAACATCGTCACCGGGGTCGATCTCGGCCGGCGGCTCGGGACCGCGCCGCTCTACGCGCTGACCTCGCCGCTCATCGCCACCGCCTCGGGCGCCAAGATGGGCAAGACCGCGGCCGGCGCGGTCTGGCTCGACGCGGGGTTGCTGTCGCCCTACGACTACTGGCAGTTCTGGCGCAACAGCGAGGACGCCGATGTCGGCCGCTTCCTCAAGCTGTTCACGCTGCTGCCGCTCGAGGAGATCGCTCGCCTGGAGGCGCTGGGCGGCGCCGAGATCAACGAAGCCAAGAAGACGCTCGCCAACGAGGCGACCGCGCTGCTGCATGGGGCGGACGCCGCCGCGACGGCCGCCGCGACGGCGCGCAAGACCTTCGAGGAAGGGGCGCTCGCCGAGTCGCTGCCGACGATCGACGTCGCCGCGGCGGAATTCGACGCCGGCCTCGGCGCCCTCTCGGCCTTCGTGCGCGCCGGCCTCGTCGCCTCGACCGGCGAGGCGCGCCGCCAGATTCGCGGCGGCGGCCTGCGCGTCAACGACGTCGCGCTCGGCGACGAAAGGGCGACGATCGGCCGCGACGCGCTGCAGGGCTCGGGAATCGTCAAACTCTCGCTCGGCCGCAAGAAACACGTCTTGCTGCGCGCGGTGTAAAGCCCCTAGCGAATGGCCGGCGGAGGCGCGCCGATCGACAGCGGCGCGCCGTCCGACGCCGGCGCGTCGACCAGCGGCGCGCCGCTTTGCGCCGGCGCGTCGGCCATCGGCGTCGTCCCATCGAGCGCGCCGAAGACCTTGCGCAGGATCCCGGGGGTCATCGCCGAGAGCGGATTGACGGTCAGCGTCGGTCCGCTGGCCGGTCCGACGATACGGTAATTGACGCCGAATACGCCCTCGTGGTTGCCCCCGCCGAGCAGCACGCCGACCACGGGAATGTGGGTGATGAGATTGTTGACCTCATAGGCGGGAACGAAGGTCCCGTTGAGGTCGACCCGATTGCGCCCGAAATCGATGAAGCCCTGCGTGGTGAGCCCCACAGAGCTGTTGTAGATGACGGCTTCGCGCAAGTCGAGACGCCCGGTCGAAGCGGTGAAACTCGCCGACATTTTCTCGAAACGCACGGCGTGCGGATCGAGGGCGGGAACCTGGCGAAAGCGACTGTCCCCCGGCGCTTCTCCCGCCGCCGCCAATTGCCCCATCGCCGGCTCGTCGCGCAAGACGAATTTGGTCACGTTGGCGCCGCCGCGGCTGCCCTCGTCGGCGTCTTGCATGAAAAGGTCGAGCGTTCCGCCCTCCATGCGACTGTACAAATCGAGGAACTTGCTCAGCGCGCCCGCGTCGGTGGCGTGAGCGCGCAAGCGTCCGTTGTCGTCGTGCTCGGCCGTCAGCGCGCCGCCGCCGATCCGCGCCGCGGCCTGCATCGTTTTCAGCGCGCCGCCGCGCCAGGCGCCGGTCAATTCGAGCTGGCTCAGCGCCTGCGAATTGGCGCCGATCACGTTGGCGATTTTGACGTCGAGGTTGATGTCCTTGCCTTCGGTTGGCGGCCCGCCAGCGGCGAAGAATCCCTTGATGAGGCCGCGAGCGTCGAAGACGGCGCCGCGCACCGTCGCCTTGACGGCGGAATCGCCGTTTTCGATGTCCGCCCTCAACTCGTCGCCGGCGGACAGGCGCACTTGCGTCAGCTTGGCGCTCAGCAACACGCCGTCCGACGTCAGTTGCGCCGTGCCGCGGATCGCGATCGAACCCGCGTCGACGGCGATCGCATTGACCGCAAGGCTTTGGCCGTCGGCGTCCGGCTTGACGATGAACGTCGCCTTGCCGGGCTTGCCAGCGGCCTTCAGCGTTCCCGTCTGCGGGCTCTCGATCGCGACGTGGGCGAGATCGATTTCGACTTCGGCGCTCGATTTGGACAACGCAGCCTTGATGCGCACGCCCATCGGACCGTTCAGCAACGCGCCGCCGGGGACGCCCAGTCTGGCGCGCGCGGCGTTGTCGATCGCAAGGGACAACACGACCGAGCCTTCGTCGGCGGCGCCCTTGGTCAAATCGATGGCGACGGGCGCGCCGTACATCTGGCCTTGGCCGCCGATCTTCAAATTGCCGCGATCGGCCAGAACCGACAGCGCGGCCTGCTCGAGGCGCTCGGCGCCGACAAAGCGGTCGACGCGAAAATTCGTCAACGCGCCTTCGACGCGGAACTGCTCGTCTTCCGGCCGAACCGTCTTTCCGAGTTTCAGATCGAGCGCGAGCTTGCCCTCGAATTGACCCTTGACCGTGGCGGGATCGACGCTGACGCCGGCGTAGCGCTTCAGCGCGTCGCGGCTCAACAGATCGGCGAGCGCGTCGGCGCCGCCTTGCACGCGGGCGCTGGCCTGAGCCGGGACGATGGGCGCGGGGGTGGTGTCGGGAACGAAATAGGAAATGTCGGCGGCCTGGATGCGCCGCGACGGCGAAAGTTCGATGGCGCCGCTCTTGGCGTTGGCGGCGAAGTCAAGGCCGGTGATGACGCCGGTGGCGTCCAGACCCGTCAAGGGCGGAATTCCAGGCAACAGATCGACGGCCGCGTCGTGCGTGGAAAACTCCCCGTGCACGCTGTCGCGCGGAACGGCGCGCTTGTGGATGGCCGCGTCGAATGCGGCGGCGTTCCAGTCCACGCTCATCGCCCCGGAGATCACCCGTCCGCCGTGAATGTGCTCGATGCACCAGGCGCGCGCGTCGGCGTTGATGAAGCTCGGCCACAGCCGGAGAACGTCGACGACGGCGCTCGGACCGACCCGCATGTTCATCTTGAGCGTCGCCCCTTGCGCGAGCGCGACGGATTCGGCGCTCCCATCGCCGTTCACAGTCGGCCCGTGGACCGACAGGCGATCGACGACGAACCGGGACTCCCGCGGCAGATAGCGCGCGTCGAACAAAGTCTGGTCGAGGACGATCGGCCGCTCGCCCGGGCGCTCCGCAGCGAACACCGTATCGTCGGACTCGAGATGGCTGACCCAAGCGGCCTGCTCCCCGGTCGGCGGCGCGAGCCAGCCCGCGGCGAAGATGTGGGTCGCTCCGGACAACAATTGCAGGTCTTTGAAGCGATAACGGCCGGCCGCCGCGTCCCAGCCGAACGCCCCCGTCGCCTCGTCGACGAAGAACGGCTCGTCATCCGGGTCGTCGAGCTTGAAGTAGCCCGCGCCTACGGTGAAACGCCCCTGCAGGGCCTGAATCGCCGAATTGGCGCTCAGGCGCGCCTCGATCTTGAACGATATCGGCATGTCCGCCTCGAAAGGCGGGTGGCGCGCGTGCAGCAGGAGGAATTCGTCGAGACTGAGATCGCGCGCGGTCAGGGACACCTCGCGGGCGTCGCCGCCGCGCGCCGTGGCGTCGATCGACCAGCGTCCCGCCGAGCCGCGCGCCGAAACGTGGATCGCCGCCGCGTCCCCCTCTTTGCCGAAAGACAGCGCGAGATCGTCGTAGACGGTTTTCTTGCCCAGCCCCTCGTTCCCGACCTCGAGATGGCCGTGCGCGAGCACGACGCGGTCGAGCGCCTGACCGGCTCCGGTCATCGCGTCGATGATCCGGAACATGGCGAGGCCGAAATCGGGCGCCGCCGCGGTCGGCGCGGCTGCAGACGGGGCGGGCGCGGGCAGTTCGATCGCCGTCGCGGTCGAATCGGCCGCCGCCGCGATCGAAAGGGCGCCGTCGGGGCGCAAGCGCAAGCGCAGATCGAGACCGTCGAGTTCGAGCCTTCTGACCTTGATCGCGAGCGTCAGCAGCGAAAGCGCGTCGAGGCCGACCCGGCCAGCGGGAGCGGAAAGGACGGCGCGCCCGGCGCGATCGCGGATGACGATGCCGCCGAAGCCGAGCCCGACGCCGCCTTCCATGCTCATGAGGCGGGTTGGGCCGATCGAGACCGCGTAGCGGGTTCCCAGGCGCTCTTCCAGGCTCTGGGCGATGCGCGGATTCAGGCCTTCGACGTCGATCGGCCCCCAACCGATGAGGTAGATGAAGCCGCCGAGAGCCGCCAACGCCACGCCGAAGGCGAGCCCGGCAATCCCCAGCAATGCGCGCGACAGGCCGCGCGTCGCGACCGAACGCCACGAGCGGGGCAGAGTCCGCCCTTCCCCGCTGTGCAGCAGGCGCTGCATGGCCGCTCTGGCCTTGGACCGTGTCGCTGCGTCGATTTCGTCGACCAAACCTCTGACGTCTCCGCTCGTCTAACCAATCGAATCAATGAGTTCGGCCATTTCCGCCGCGGCGGACGAAGGCCGCCCGGCGCGGTCGCGTCCTTCCATCGCCGCGCGCTCGCGAATCCATCCGGGGCCCATCGAAGCTCTTGAACCGGCCGCGGCCTCGGGTCAATCTGACGCCTTCGCGCGCGCCGCCCGATCGGCTCGGCGGCATTTTGCCGAGGAAATTGGCTCAAACGAGGGCGAATTGGTCAACAGTTTGGACGTCGGCGCCGCCGCCTCGGATTTTGAACTGCCCGCCGACGATGGCGAAAGCGCCTCTTTGCGTCGGCTCAGGGGCAAAGCGATCGTGCTTTACTTCTACCCCAAAGACGGCGCCTCGGGGTGCGCCGCCGAAGCCATCGCCTTCAACGCCCTGCGCGACAAGTTCGACGCGGCCGGCGCCTTCGTCCTCGGCGTCTCCCCGGACAACGCCGCGAGTCACGCCAAATTCAAGCGCAAGCACGATTTGAAGCTGACCCTCGCAGCGGACGAGCGCAGGGCGACGCTCGAGGCCTACGACGTGTGGCGGCAAAGGAGCCTATACGGCCGCCAGTACATGGGGGTCGAACGCGCCACCTTCCTCATCGACGCGACGGGCCGCATCGCGCGCGTCTGGCGCAAGGTGAAGGTTCCCGGCCACGCCGAGGAGGTTCTGGCGGCGGTCGAGGCGCTGCGAGCGCCGTTTGCCAACGATTAACCCTAATAGGTTGTAATCGCGCCTTGGGCCGCCCGGCGATCTTCGGGGCGGCAGCGTATGGGCGCACGATGCCGCGAGTTTCCACCCCGCCGCCGAAACGGCTCCGGCTGCAGTATTTCCTTTCTCGCGCCGGCGCCGACGGCGTCCGCACCATCGCGTTCAGCCCGGCGGCGTTGTGGTCGCTGATTGCGCTGGTCGCGATCGCCCTCGTCTGGGGCGGCGCGGCGACGCTTTATCTGACGTTTCACGATTCGATGCTCGGCGCGCTGGCGGCGCGCCAAGCCGAGATGCAGTACGCCTACGAGGATCGCCTGGCCGAGGCCCGCGCGGAACTCGACCGCGTGGCCAGCCGCCAATTGCTCGATCAGAATTCCTTCGAGGGCAAGGTTCACGAACTGCTGTCACGCCAAGCGCAACTGGAGCAACGCGGCTCGATCGTCGCCGCCCTGGTCGACCAAGCCTCGCGCGATCCGCTCGCCGCCGCGCCGACCGGCGCCGCCGTCGCCAGCCTCGCCAAGAGGCCCGCCGGCGCGCTCCCGACGATCGGCGCGGCGAGCTCGCTCGGGCCGTCGGACAGCGTGATCGACCCGTCGACGCAGGCGTTTGCGCCGCCGGCGACGACCCTGGCGCCGCCGCCGAGCGCGCCCAAGCCGCGCCCGGTCGACGAGCCGCGCCAGCACGTGAGCCTGAAGGCGGATCCCGAGCGCAACGCGTTCGCCGATCTCGCGGCGGCCGCCGACGATCCGGCCCTGGGCGCGTCCGCGCGCCTCAGCCTGATCGCCTATTCGCTCGATCGGATGGAGCGTCGGCAGACCGCCGCGCTCGGCGAAATCGATTCGACCGCGCGGCGCGGCGCGGCGCGGTTGGCCGCGATCGTCGCCGGGACCGGCCTCGCCGCCGATGCGCTCGTCGCTCCGCCGGCGAAAGGCGGCGTCGGCGGGCCGTTGATTCCCGTTTCCGTCGACGCCGACGCGCCCGCCTTCGACAAGGCGCTCGCGCACGCCGAGCGCGACGTCGCCCTCGCCGACCGCCTGCGCCGGTTGCTGCCCGTTATCCCGGTGCGGGCGCCGCTGATTGGCGAGGCCGAAGTCACCTCGCCGTTCGGCTATCGGCGCGATCCGTTCCTCGGCTTTCTCGCCCTGCACCCCGGCGTCGACCTGGTGCAAGACTATGGCGCGGAAATCCACGCCACCGCGGCCGGCCGCGTCGTCCACGCCGGGCCGATGGGCGGCTATGGCGACATGGTGGAAATCGACCACGGCAACGGCTTGGCCAGCCGCTACGGCCATATGTCGGAAATCCTGGTCGAGGAAGGCCAGGAAGTGAAGGCGGGCGCTGTCCTCGGCCGCCTCGGCTCGACCGGCCGCTCGACCGGCCCGCATCTGCATTACGAAGTGCGCGTGGCCGGCGAGCCGGTCGATCCCGAGCGCTTCCTCCAGGCCGGGGCGCCGTTGTTCGCGGCGCAATAAGGGCCGACGGCGCCCTTTCGTTCGCTCCCTCGTCCGCCGCCCTTTCCCGCCGGAGCTTCGCGCGAGGCGGCGAGATCGCTGCGACGGCGCGAAGCGTCGAATCGTCCTTTCGCGCCGTTCCGCTTTGGCCGCCGTCCGGCTAAATTGGCGCATGGACCTCGTGCTCGTCCCCACGATCGAGCTGCTCGGCGTCGCCATGGTGGTGGCGATCGTGGCGCGCCGGCTGCGCCTGCCCTACACCGTCGGGCTGGTTCTGAGCGGCCTGGCCCTGGCGCTGGCGCGCATCGACATCGGCGTGACGCTGACGCGCGACGTCATTTTCAACGTGATCCTGCCGCCGCTGCTGTTCGAGGCCGCGATCAGCATTCCCTGGAGCGAATTGAGGCGCGACCTCGCGCCGGTCCTGGCGCTCGCCACGCTCGGCGTCGCGCTTTGCGCCGCCGTGGTCGCGGCGGGATTGACGACGCTGCTCGGCTGGCCCGTCGGTCCGTCGCTGGCCTTCGGCGCGCTCATCGCCGCCACCGACCCCATCGCGGTCATCGCGCTGCTGCGCGAGACCGGGGTCAAGGGCCGCCTGCGGCTGGTCATCGAGAGCGAGAGCTTGATCAACGACGGCGTCGCCGCGCTGCTGTTCATGCTGGCGGCCGCCTCGCTCGGCGAAGGGGCGAGCGCGCCGACGCCGCTTGGCGTTCTCGGCGAAACGCTGCTGGTCGGCGGCGGCGGAGTCGTCGTCGGCCTCATCGTCGCCGGGATTGCGATCCTGCTCGCCGGGCGCACCAGCGACCATCTCGTCGAGGCCGCGCTGACCGCGGTCGCCGCCTACGGCTCGTTCCTCACGGCCGAACGCGTCGGCGCCTCGGGCGTGCTCGCGACCGTCGCGGCCGGGCTGCTGATGGGCAATCTCGGCGTGCTCGCGGACGAAGGGGATCGCTTCGCGCTGACCTCGCAGGGGCGAGCCTTCGTCGTCGCGTTGTGGCAGTTCTGCGCCTTCGTCGCCAATTCGCTGGTGTTCCTGCTGATCGGCCTCGCTCTGGCGGCGACGCCGACGCGTTCGCTCGGCGCGCTTGTCGTCGTCGTCGCGCTGGCGCTGGCCGGCCGGGCGGCGGCCGTCTATCCCATCGCGGCTCTGTTCGCGCGGTCGCGCTGGGCGATTTCTTGGCCCGAGCGGCATTTTCTCTGGTGGGGGGGCTTGCGCGGCGCACTGGCGCTGGCGCTCGCCCTCTCCCTGCCGCCCGCGGCGCCCTACCGCGAACAATGCCTCGTCGCTGCGTTCGGCGTCGTCGCGTTCTCGGTGCTGGTTCAGAGCCTCACCGCGAAGCCGGCGCTGCGCCTGCTTGGGCTCGACCGCACGGGCGAGTGAGACGCGACCTCTTGCCGCCAAACGCCGCAGGATATGTCTTCTTGGCTTGCCATATATCCTCACGGGGAAAGCCCGTGACCCTCTACATCAAAGACCCGGCCGCCGACCAAGCTGCGCGCGCCTTGGCGCGCGAACGCAAATTGACGGTCACCGACGCCGTCCGCGAAGCCTGCGAGGAAGCGCTCGCGCGCGACAAAAAGCGACGCCCGCTCGCCGAGCGCCTCGCCCCCTTGTTCGCTGCGCTCGATCCCTTGCCGCGCAACGGCCCGGTCCTCGACAAGACGTTTTTCGATTCCGAATGGGACGACGCGAAATGATGCTGGAGACTTCCGCCATCCTCGCCGTCCTGCTCAACGAGCCCGAACGCGCGGAGTTTCTCGACGCGATCGAGAAGGCCGAGTCTCCCTTCACCACCGCCGTCGCGCTCGGCGAAGCGGCGATGGCCCTCGCCGCGCGCACGCCAATCGCGCCGACCGCCGCGCTGCAAGCCGTCCGCGCCTTCCTCGATCAGGCCGGCGTCTCCGTCGTCGATTTCGTCGCCGCCATGGCCGAGCCCGCCGTCGAGGCGCGCGAGAAGCTCGGCAGGGGCCGCCACCCCGCCGCCTTGAACTTCGGCGACTGCTTGTCCTATGGAGCGGCGCGCCATCATCGCGCGCCGCTGCTCTTCAAGGGCGAGGACTTCGCTCTGACCGACATCGCCAGCGCCTTGTCGCCCCCGCCACGCTCATAGACGCAAGCGCTGCCCCCGCCGCCGTCGAGGCAGGCGGACTAGGGCTTCCGGCCGCCGCCCCCGTCTACTTCAACACCTTGGCGACCTTGCCGGCGCGCAGCCGCGAAACCTCGGGCAGCGCGCAGCCGACCAGCGGGCGCAGGTAATCGAAGAACTTCGGGGTCACGTCGTTTCCCGCCGGCGCGATCAGTTCGTCTTCCATCACCCGCGTCTTGCCGGCCACCGTCTCCAGCGGGATGAGCGGGTAATCGACGGCGTAATCGGCGACGCGACGGATCGCCACCGAGCCGTTCTTGTCGCCCCACACCGCGTACTGCACCGCCTTCTCGCCGACCTCGCGCGCCTCGCGCTGGTCGACGTCGGAGACGCAGCCGACGAACGAACGCTGGAGATAGCCGAAGGTGTCGCCGCGCACCCGCTTGATGCCGAGCTTGTTCTTGATCTCCTCGCACAACAGATCGGCGAGCGCGCCGGTGCCGGAAAGCTGGACGTTGCCGTGCGCGTCCTTCTCCACCGCGCCGGCGAGCTTAGTGATGATCGCCTCGCCCTTTTCGTCGTGAATGCCTTCGGAGGCGGCGATGACGCAGCGGCCGTGCTTCTCGAAGGCCGCCTTCACGTCGGCGAGGAATTTTTCGACGACGAAGGTGCGCTCGGGGACATAGATGAGGTGCGGGCCGTCGTCCGGGTATTTGCGCGCAAGCGCGGAGGCCGCGGTGAGGAAGCCGGCGTGCCGGCCCATGATCACCGCGCAATAGACGCCGCGCAGCGCGGCATTGTCGAGATTGGCCCCCATGAACGCCT
>Ga0182014_10006374_pt1 | contig 12724 bp, 8 predicted proteins | sample 612S2DmetaG_FD_120489 | JGI IMG/M metagenome (GOLD analysis project Ga0182014, IMG submission 120489) | Permafrost microbial communities from Stordalen Mire, Sweden - 612S2D metaG | ecosystem: Environmental > Terrestrial > Soil > Wetlands > Permafrost | place: Sweden: Stordalen | collected... | reverse complement strand
TCCAGCGGAGATCAACCCTGGCCGTGTCGTGGGGCGGTCAAACCCTCATTTCGGCCCGTCAAAGGGCCTGGAACTGCCCTCCGCCCCCCAAATTCACCCACTCGACTCCGTGAAGACCCACAACATCCAAGGTATAGCCGTGGACAATTCCGACAATCTTTATGTAGCGGACATGATGAATTCTGTGATTCGGAAAATCACGCCGAATGGAACAGTCAGCACTTTTGCCGGTCAGGCCGGGAGCAATGATAGCGTTGACGCTACTGGCAGCGCGGCGAGATTTTATTTTCCAACCGGCATCGCAGCGGACACAAACGGAAACGTTTACGTTGCCGATTCAGTGAACCAAACCATTCGCAAAATCGCGCCAAGTGCTGTGGTGACTACTCTGGCGGGGTATCCCCGAAGCTATGGCTATGCGGATGGCACTGGGAGTGCGGCACGTTTTCATAATCCGCAAGGTGTGGCAGTGGATGCTTCAGGCAATGTGTATGTGGCAGAGGATGCCAATGAGACTGTGCGTAAAGTGACTCCCGCAGGAGTGGTGACAACGTTAGCAGGTTATCCGCAAAGCGCAGGCGCAGTAGATGGGACCGGAAGCGCAGCACGTTTTCAGTATTTGAATGGCGTCGCCGTGGATACCGCCGGAAATGTTTATGTCGCAGATCAGGGAAATCAAGCGGTTCGGAGGGTGACACAAGGCGGCGTCGTGACAACTTTGGCGGGACAATCAGGCAATCCGGGTAGTGCCGATGGCATTGGCAGCGTCGCACGATTCCATAATCCACTTGGGGTTGCTGTTGATGGTTCAGGCACTTTGTATGTGGCCGATAGTGGGAATAACACAATTCGCGTAACCCAACCTTTATCAACCAAAGTGGATCAATACATTTCATTCGCTCCGCTGCCGGATAAATCCGCAAGCGACCAACCGTTTTCACTTTCCGCTACTGCCAGTTCCGGCTTGCCGGTCTATCTAAATGTTTTGTCCGGCCCGGCTTCTTTGGGCACAAACAACATTCTTACACTCCTCGGCGGAGGCACGGTGAATCTAGTCGCATGGCAGCCCGGCAATTCAAATTACAATGCGGCAGCGCCGGTGTTCCAAAGTTTCAACGTCAGCAAAATCCCACAGACGATTACATTTGGTGCGTTGAGTCAGCAAAAAGTCGGCGATGCACCATTCTCGCTTTACGCTTCATCAGATTCCGGCCTTCTAGTGAGCTTTTCTGTTTCAGGCCCAGCAGTCTTGAACGGCGACATTCTCACGTTGACCGACTGGGGAACTGTCACCGTGACGGCTTCACAAGTTGGCAACGCATCATACGCTCAGGCAACAAATGTGGTGCAATCCTTCTTCGTCGTTCCGCCGGACAATACCATTGTTAGTCCTGAACTATTGCCGAATGGCAGTTTTCAGTTGGCATTTTACGGTTTGATGGGAAGCAATTATTTGATTCAAAGCTCGACGAATTTAACTGACTGGCAGTTATTCACGAATTTCACAGGCACGAATGTCTTGCTCTATTTCAATGATTCAGCGGCGGTGAACTTCAAACAGCGTTTCTATCGGGCTGTGAGGCCGTAGTCTGGAGTTGTTCATTTCAGCAGGCGGAGCAGTTGGTTTGAGCCGCGACCAGTGATTCTACCGCTGGCGTCTCGCGTAATCCCTGTGTCGGTTTCAAACCGTTCAAGGATGCGGCTGTTTTGTCGCGGAGCACTTCACGGTTACCTGACCCGGTTTCACGGTAGCCGATGATTTCCGATTTTCCGTTGCGGATTGGTTCTCTCATGTCGTTACCTCAGTTTCGGTTTGATGACCGACCCCCCAGGCGGGTCGCTCAATCGGTAAACTTTCAGGGGGCTTTCAGTAGGCGGTGAATGTGGGTCGGGGTGAACTGGCTCCCCCGAGCGGTTTGGATTCCCCGAAGGTTTAGGGCTTGGGCGATTTCCGCCAGTTTGGTCAACCCCGTCTTTTCCATTACTTCTGCGACCATCCGGCGGAGTCCGGCGTTACGGTCGGCGGCAAGCCGTCAGGCGCAACCCGTCATCGGTCGCCCAGGAGACGCGGACGCAGTGGATTGCCTTCCTGCCGACAGCGAACCCCACCTGCCAGGAGCTTCGTCCCTCCGGGACCCCTCAGCCCCCCTGTTCGCCAGTGGCTGCGTCCGGCCAGGCGACTCGGACCCACAAGCCAAGCATACCGGAGATGATACCTTGAGGTAATCGTGGGGGAACGGTAGGGGAACCTTGGGGGGAACCTTAATAGAAGTGGGATACTCCTGCGCTGCCACGCAGGCGCTACGGGGTCGCTGCCGCGTCGCTGCCAGCAGGCAAGTCGCCAATTCCAGCCCGTTTTCGCCTGGAATCCCCTTTCGCTGTGCATTCCAAACACGCTTGTTCCTGCTCGAGAGCGGAAGAGTGTTTTTTGCGGCCTGACTGACAGCCAGCCAGGCTTCCAGACCGATTCTCGGACTGCCCCGGTTACGGATTGCGCGCGAATGGCTCTGCCTAATTCCACCTTGCGTCCATCCCCCAAAGGAGTATGCCTTGGGGGCATGGCACGGCGTGGACGCGGACGGACTGCTGCGTTCGCGCAACGACGGAATGAAAGGACAGCACTATGTCATTCTTTAAGCGACCGATGGCCCGCCAAGGCGTAGCGCAGGTTTCCAAACCTGCCTTAGCGCCGACTTCCAAGTCGGTAGGGCCGTGGACGCAACCGACGCTCCAAGCCTCGCGGGCGCTGGCGGGTTTGGAAACCCGCGAAACGGCAGGTTTGGAAACCTGCGCTACAAGCCGCAGCAGCAGCTTCCGACTCGCAAGTCTCCTTTTGGCGCTGCTGCTGCCGGGCTTTGGGTGCGGCGCACGGTCCGAGGCGGCGCGGGACCCGCAATCCACAAACCGTCCGGCTCTCGCGCCTTCCGGCCAGCGCGTCCGGGAGCCCGCGGTGGCCGGCCTGTTTTATCCGGGCGACGCGGCGGCACTCTCAAAGACCATCGACCGCTTGCTGGCCAACGCGCCGGACCATTCCATCCCGCGGCTGAAGGCGCTGGTTTGTCCGCACGCCGGTTACGAGTTTTCCGGGCAGACCGCCGCGATCGCTTACAAGCTGCTGGCCGGGCGCGACGTGCAGACGGTCGTGGTCATGGGTCCAAGCCATTATGCCCTCTTCCAGGGCGCGTGCATCCCCGATGCGGACGCTTACAAGACGCCGCTTGGGCTGGTGCCGATCTCGGAGAAGGCGAAGTTGCTGACCTCGGTCGCGCCGTTTGTATTGGAGCCGCGATGCCGGGTCGAGCGGCCGGCGTGGTGGCGTCAGGCGCCGAGACCCGCGCCGGAGGAGGGCCAGGACACGCCCGAGACGTGGGAGCACTCGGTCGAGGTGCAGGTGCCTTTCTTGCAGAAGGTGCTGAAGAACTTCAAGCTTCTGCCGGTGGTGATTGGCGAGGTGGACCCCGCACAGGTGGCCAAGGCGCTGGCGGAGAGGATCGATGACAAAACGATTGTTGTCGCCAGTTCCGACTTGAGCCACTACCATAGTTACCAGGCCGCCAAAGTTCTGGACGACCGCTGCGTCAAGGCGATCTGCGACCTGGACATTGACGCCATGACGACGCAGGAAGCGTGCGGCAAGACGCCAATTCTGGCGCTGTTGCACCTCGCCCGGCAGAAAGGCTGGAAAGCGCAATTGCTCGACTACCGCAACAGTGGTGACGTGACTGGCGATAAGGACCGTGTGGTGGGTTACACGGCGATAGCGTTTTGCGCGCCCGCCCCGGAGAACCTGACGGCGGCGGAACGAAAGTTCCTGCTCGACCTGGCTCGGAAGACGCTCACGAGCGTCACCGCCGGGGGCAGCCTGCCCGAAGTGGCGGCCAAAGACGTGCCGGCCAAGCTCATGGAGAAAAAGGCCTGTTTCGTAACGTTGACCAAGAGCGGAGCGTTGCGCGGCTGCATCGGCCACCTGATGGCCATGGAACCCCTCTACCAGGCGGTGGCCGAAAATGCCCGCAACGCGGCCTTGCGTGACCCGCGTTTCCCGCTGGTCGGCTCCGACGAGTTGGACCAGATCAAGATCGAGATCAGCGTACTGACGGACCCCCAACCCCTGCCCTTTAGCTCCCCGGACGACTTGCTGAGCAAACTGCACCCTAACGAGGACGGAGTGCTGCTGCACATCGGCCCGCGCACGGCGACGTTCCTGCCGCAGGTCTGGGCGCAGGTTCCCGACAAGGTCGCGTTCCTCAATCACCTTTCACAGAAGGCCGGCTGCGAACCCTCCGCCTGGCGGGGCAAGGATGTTTCAGTCTCCATCTACCACGTCGAGTGCTTTGAGGAAGAGCACGCCCACCAATGAGCGCCAGCGGTTGGTGCTGATCGCCGTCGGCGCGCTGGGCGTCTCGTGCGTGATGACGCAACTGGCGCTGATGCGCGAGTTGCTGGGGGCGTTCTCAGGCAATGAGATGGTGCTGGGTGTGGTGCTGGGCCTGTGGTTGCTGTTGATGGGCATAGGCGCCTGGCTGGGACGCACTTCCGACCGGCTCCGCCGCCAGCTTGCCGCGCTGGCCGTGATCCAGATGCTGGTGGCAATCCTGCCTCTCGTACAGATCTTCCTGCTGCGCGCGTTACGCAACGTCGTCTTCATCCGCGGCGCGGAGGTGGGCGTCACTGAGACTGTAGGCGCGGCGTTTGTCCTGTTGCTGCCGTACTGCCTGGTGGCGGGCTACGGCTTGACGCTGGCGTGCTCCATTCTTGTGCGCGAGGAAGGTCCGGCCGGGATCGGTCGCGCCTACATCACCGACGGTATTGGCAGCATTATCGGCGGGGTCTTATTCAGCTTTGTGCTGGTCCGCTTCCTTGATCATATTGCCATTCTCGTCTATCCCGCCCTACTGAACCTGCTGCTGGCCGCCCTAGTGGGTCTGAAAGTTCGAGGTTCGAAGTTCGAGGTTCAAGGTTCGAAGTTCGCCGTCCGCCTGCTCCCCGCTCTCGCCTTAGCCTTGGGAATTGGCCTGATCGTCGCGACCCTTCTATCCGACCTGGACGGCCTCTCCACCCGCCTGCAATACCAGCGGCAGCACATCGTCGCCCGGGCCAGTTCCCCGTACGGCAGGCTCATCGTGACCGAGTCCGACGGCCAGTTTGACTTCAGGGAGAACGGCATTCCGATTACCTCGACTCGCGACGACGAGCACGTCGAGGAGACCGTGCACTACGCGATGGCGCAACGGCCCGAGGCGCGGCAGGTGTTGCTGGTTTGCGGCGGCATCTCCGGCACAGCTCGGGAAGTCCTCAAATACGGTGTGCGCGAGGTTGATTACGTGGAACTCGACCCTCTGATCCTGGCCCTGGGCAAGAGGTACCTGCCGGAGAACCTGGCCGACGCGCGAATCAGAGTTATCAACTCCGATGGGCGCCTGTTCGTGAAACAGACCCAGGAACACTACGATGCTGTCATCATCGATGTGCCCGCTCCTTCAACCGCGCAGCTCAATCGGTTTTACACGGCGGAGTTTCTGGCTGAGGTTAAGCGAGTGCTGGCCAAAGACGGGGTCGTCTGCTTTGCGCTCGGCCAGTACGAGAATTACCTGAGCCCGGAACTGACGCGTATGTTGTCCTCCGCCTGTCTGGCGGCGAGGCAATCGTTCCACAACGTGCTGGCGATCCCTGGCAGCCGGGTGTTCTTTCTGGCCTCGGATGGGCCGCTCTTTGCCGACATCGCCGGTCGCATCGAGCAGCTCGGGATCAAGACCCAGTTGGTCAACCGCCACTACCTCGCGGCCATGCTGGCGCCCGACCGCATGGCGGACCTCGCCAGCGCCATCGCCCAGCCGGCGGCGATGAACCGGGACTTCAGCCCGATCCTTTATTACTACCACCTGCGCCACTGGATGAGTCAGTTCAATGTCCGGTTCGGGCTGATACAGGTCGTGCTGCTGGCATTGCTTGGCTTCTACCTCGTCCGCCTGCGCGGCAGCGCGTTTGTCCTGTTCGCTTCGGGCTTTGCGGCCTCGGCCCTGGAGGTGGTTTTGCTGCTGGCCTTCCAGGTTCTGTGCGGCTCGGTCTATCACCAAGTGGGCGTGATCGTGACCGTCTTCATGGCCGGCCTGGCGCTCGGCGCTTGGCTGATGAATCGGCCCTCCGGCAGCGGCGGCCCGAGTCAGGTTGTGTCGCTCAATTCGTCCAGCACAGCGAAGGTAGGGCGCGCTGTCCTCAGCGCGCCGGCTGCATGCGAAGAGGCCCCAACGTTGCCTGTTTCTGCGGTCGGCCACGGCGCGCTGGGGACAGCGCGCCCTACCGCGCCGCCGCCTGAGCCACCAGTCCGTCAGCCGGCTCTCATTGGTTTCGGATTTCGCATCGCAGATTGCAGATTTGGCGGCCTTTCTGTGCTGGCGTTGCTCATTGCCGCCTACGCCCTTGTTCTACCGCTCTTGCTGCCGCTCCTCAATCGCCTGGGAGGCACAACCGCCTCGATCTTGCTAATCAAAGTGATCGTGGTGCTGCTGACGCTGGTCCTGGCGGTGCTGGTCGGGATGCAGTTTCCCCTGGCCAACCGGCTGGAGTTCGACGGCACCATCGCCGGGGCGTCTCGCCTCTACACGGCGGATTTCATCGGCGCCTTTCTGGGCGCGCTGCTGGCCTGCACGCTGTTGATTCCGCTGATCGGTGTGGGCGGCGTCTGCTTGCTGACCGCCCTGCTGAATGTCGCCGGCGGGGTGGCAGGCGACCAGCGGAAGGCAGCGGCTTGAGGTGGGCCGGGGCGCAGGACGGAGCGCCTCGTTGTGGAGTTTTACCAGTTTCCTGAAACTGGCGTGCTCATCCGGTTTCCACGGGCTGAGCCGAAACTCCTGAACATCCAACAACCAACATCCAACACCCAACATCCAGAGACGGCCCCGACGGAGGCCATTGGATGTTTGATGTTAGATGTCTGATGTTGGGTTCCGCTGACTCGAAGTCAGCTCAGGCCACGGTGACTTCCTTGCTCAGATAGACATCCTGGATGGCGTTGAGCAGGCCGACGCCTTCTTTCATCGGACGCTGGAAGGCCTTGCGGCCGGAAATCAGCCCCATGCCGCCGGCGCGCTTGTTGACGACAGCCGTAGTGACGGCACTCGCGAGATCGCCAGCGCCCTTGGATTCGCCACCGCTGTTGATCAGGCCGGCGCGGCCCATGTAACAGTTGGCCACCTGGTAACGGCACAGGTCGATCGGGTGGTCGCTGCTCAGCTCGCTGTACATGCGCTCGTCCGACTTGCCGTAGCTCACGCCGCCGGTGTTGAGCGCTTTGAAGCCGCCGTTGTTCTCGGGCAGCTTCTGCTTGATGATGTCCGCCTGGATGGTCACGCCCAGGTGATTGGCCTGGCCGGTCAGGTCCGCCGCAGTGTGATAATCCTTGTCCTTCTTAAACGCGCTGTTGCGGAGGTAGCACCACAGCACCGTCGCCAGGCCCATCTCGTGCGCGTGGGCGAAGGCTTGCGCCACTTCGACAATCTGCCGCGCGCTCTGGTCCGAGCCGAAATAGATGGTGGCCCCGACTGCCACGGCGCCCATGTCCGATGCCTGCTTCACGGTGCCGAACATGATCTGGTCGAATTTGTTCGGGTAAGTCATCAGCTCGTTGTGGTTGATCTTCACCAGGAACGGAATCTTGTGCGCGTATTTGCGCGCGACCGCGCCGAGCACGCCGTAGGTCGAAGCCACGGCATTGCAGCCGCCTTCGATCGCCAGCCGGACGATGTTCTCGGCATCGAAGTAATCCGGGTTCTTGGCGAAGCTCGCGCCGCCCGAATGCTCGATCCCCTGGTCCACCGGCAGGATGGAGAGGTACCCCGTGCCGCCCAGCCGGCCATGCTCTACGATGCGTTGGAGGTTGCAGAGCACGCGATTATTGCGGTCCGAGACGGCATAGAGGCGGTCCACTACGTCGGGTCCGGGCAGGTGCAGACGATCCTTCGAGATCTTCGGGTTCTTGAAGTTGAGCAGGGACTCGGCTTTATCGCCGAGCAGTTGTGCGATTGATGTCATAATTTATCCAGTTTTCGTTTTCAGTTTAATTGCAAAAGGCAAATGCCGCAGGCACGGGCGCGCGCTTTCTGACGGCGCACTAACGGCCGAAACAACGGCGCGCGGATTCTACTCTGATTTATGGGCCACGCCACTTCCATTTGGGGGTCCACGCACGATATAGTTTTTGCTTCTGGAACGTATTATAGCCGGTATGATCGCAGGGCATGGACATTAAGCCCTGGCAGGAAGTCAGCTCCGAGCCCGTCGGTAATTTCCGGATCTTCACCATCCGCTGCGACAAGGTGATCTCGCCCCGCACGCAGCAGGTGCAGGACGTTTATGTGATTGATTGCGTCAATTGGGTGAACGTCATCGCCGTGACGCCGGACCGGCATCTGGTGATGATCGAGCAATACCGCCATGGGTCTGCGACCATCGAGCTGGAGATCCCCGGCGGCATGATTGACGCCAAGGACGCCTCCCCGACCGCGGCGGGCTTGCGCGAACTCCGAGAGGAAACCGGGTATGAGGGCGAAAACCCGCGCCTCATCGGCCAGATTTTCCCGAACCCGGCCATCATGAGCAACACCTGCTTCACCGTGATGGTAGAGAACTGCCGCTGCCTGCACCCGGTCCAATTCGATCATGGCGAGGACCTGATCACCCGGCTGGTGCCCATCGCCGACCTGCCGCAACTGGTGGCGAGCGGCAAAATCCAACACTCCCTCGTGGTCGTCGCGCTCTACTATTTTGAACTCTGGCAGCGGCAGGGGACAGAAGCTGCATGAGCCCAAGCATCCGAAACAGTCGGACCCCCACTGGCGCTGCAGCCACACCTGGGAGGGCGAGCGTCCCCGCGAGCCCAATTATCTCCGTAAATCGCAGAAAATCAGGGCTCGCGGGGACGCTCGCCCTCCCTCCAGGTCCCTTAGCTCACTTAACTGAACTGCGCACCTTTTCCTTCTTCTCCTCGCAATCCGCCCGCAACGTTTTGCGGTCGCTGAGCAGTTGCTTCTCCAGTTGCTCCACCGCAGCCGCGTCGCCTTTATCGATCGCCTTGACGATCTCGCCCTTGAGGAACAGTTCGCGCTCCGCGGTCTTGGCGGCGCATTTGGATTCCAGTTCGGCGATTTCCTTCTTCTGCTCGGCGGTCAGTTTGACGGTCGGCGAGGCTTTCCCCAGCCGTTCCATCGCGAGTTCGTAGGCGCTCTTCATAATAATATGGTTTTTGACAATTCAGCTTAGTCCACGATCATGTCCCGGCGCAAGCGCGCCATAGACGCTGCGATCACCATGTCTTTGCCGATTAGATTGATTTCAACCGACTTCGACGGAACGCTCTTTGCCGAGTTCGAGAGCCCGCCGATTCCCGAGCCGGTACAGGAGCTCATTGGCGAGCTGCAATCCCGCGGCGCCAAATGGGTCATCAACACCGGGCGGGACATGTCCAGCCTGATGGAAGCGCTGGCGCGCGCGCGCATCCGCGTGGAGCCGGATTACCTGGTGCTGGTCGAGCGCGAGATCTACTGCCATGACGGCTCGCAGTACCTCGGCCTGGAGGAATGGAATGCCGCCTGCACGCGCACCCACACGGAGCTGTTTGCGCGCGTCCGGCCTGACGTGCCCCGTATCCTTGCCTGGATCAGCGCCCGGTTTCATGCCCGGCTTTACGAGGACGCCTATTCGCCGTTCTGTCTCATCGCCGGCAACCACAGCGATGTCGAGGTCATCCACGAATACCTGACGGGATACTGCCGCGGCGTTCCGGGCCTCACACTCGTGCGTAACGACGTCTATGCGCGCTTTAGCCATGAGGCGTTCAACAAAGGCACGGCCCTGGCGGAAATCACGCGCCGGCTTGGCCTGAACTCCGAAGCAGTATTTGCCGCCGGCGATCAATTGAACGACTTGCCAATGCTTTCACGCCGTTATGCCCGGTGGCTGGCAGCGCCGGGGAACGCGGTGGAGCCGGTCAAGCAGATGGTGCGCGAGCAGGACGGCCACGTCAGTGAGCTGCTCCACGGGCACGGCGTGGCGGAGGGCCTCGAAGCCTGTCTCGGACGCGCGCCGCAGGCCTGAATGGCTCGCCCTGGCGGAGCGCGGAAGCGCACAGCCAAAGTAAAGCCACTCCCAAGCCACTTGCAAGCCAGTTGCTAGCCGGTTGCTAGCCGGTTGCATGGGAGGTGTCTTCGTATTCGCTTGGTATTCTCTTCGTATTCTCTTAGTGTTTTCCCTGTTTTCCCAGGGCGTGCCCTCTCAGGAGCAGCAGCGGCTCCAACGCGCCCATGCCGGGGTTTGACGGCGCTGGTTTGTCCGCTATTCAAATCAAATTGCATTTACTTGAGTCCCCTCCTTTCTGCTCCTGCCGGTCAGCCATCCACCATCCTCCACTCTCGCTCATCCCGAACCCCGCCTTGCCAGTTGGGAACCCCTGCCGCATGCTTCGCCCATGAGCACGACAGGAGCGAAGTTCGATTATGACCTTGCGGTGATTGGCGGCGGCAGCGGCGGCTACGCTGCGGCACGAACCGCCGCGGCCGAGGGCCTGAACACAGTGGTCCTTGAGGGCGGCGAGGAAGTCGGCGGCCTTTGCATCCTGCGCGGCTGCATGCCGACCAAGGCCCTGCTCTACGCGGCCGAGGTCTTGCACCTGGCCAGCCACCCTGAACCGTGGGGCATCCGCACGGAGGACGTCAGCTTCAACTTCGCCCAGGTCATGGCGCGCAAGGATGCGCTGGTCAGGGACTTTGCCGATTACCGCCGGCAGCAGCTCGTCAACGGCAAGTTCAAGTTCCTACGCGCCTCGGCCCGTTTTAGCGACCCGCATACGCTCGAACTCAGCACGGGTGAGAAGCTCACTGCCGCAAACTTCGTCATCGCCACCGGGTCGGTGGTGGCACCCTCGCCGCTGCCGCAGCTTGAGGACGTGGGCTATCTCACCAGCGACACGGCCCTCAGCCTGACCCGCCTCCCCAAATCCCTCATCGTGCTGGGCGGCGGCCCGGTGGCGGCCGAGTCGGCGCAGTTCTTCGCCCGCTTCCGCGTCCGCGTGATTCTCATCCAACGAAGCGCCCACCTCTTGCCCAAGCTGGATGACGATGCCACCGCAGAGCTGGAGAAAGTCTTCCGCCGTGAAGGGATGGACCTTTACACCGGCACCAAACTCCTCGATGCCCGCCGCGTTGGGGACGGCAAGGAAGTGGCTTTCGAGCACAACGGCCAAACTGTGCGCGCGCGCGCGGAGGAGATTCTCTTTGCGCTTGGCCGAGTCCCGAACATCGCCTCGCTCGGCCTCGAAGGCATCGGGGTCCGCGTCGAAGGCCGCCGAATCGCCACCAATGCGCAGATGCAAACCAGCCTGCCGCACGTTTATGCTGCCGGCGATTGCACCGGCCTGCACGAGATTGTCCACATTGCCATCCAACAGGGCGAAATCGCCGCGCACAACCTGGCCCACCCCGCCCGGATGAAGCCGATGGATTATCGCCTGCTCACTGAAGTCATCTTTACCGAGCCGCAAGTTGCCGTCGTCGGCCTGACCGAGAAGAGCGCCCGGGCGGCGAACCGCGCCTATGTGGCGGCCAGCTATCCTTTCAACGACCACGGCAAGTCGCTGATCATGGAGGCCAAGGACGGTTTCGTTAAGCTGCTGGCCGACCCGGACGGCGGCGAGATCATTGGCGGCTGCTGCGTCGGGCCGGTGGGCGGCGAACTCATCCACGAGATCATCGCGGCCATGCACAAGCGCATGACCGTCCACGAACTCGCCGCCATGCCCCACTATCACCCCACCCTCGCCGAAATCTGGACGTATCCGGCGGAGGAACTTGCCGAGAAGTGCGGGCGATGAAGTGGCGCGAGCGTTGCGGCCTGGCAACCACCTCCTCGCAAGGCATGAGGGTTCCCCCGGATGAGCTGCCACGCGAAGCGTTTGGAGTGCGTGGAGCTTGCTCCCGCTTTCGAATTGCCCAACGCCTGGCGACAGCGCCAGCAAGCTGGACGCACTCCAAACGCTTCGCGCAGTTCGGATGGGGTTTTGTCGCGCGGGTGGGAGGAGTTGCACTCCTAGGGCTCTTTCTCGCCGGGACAGACCTGGCTTGTGCGTTTGAGGCCCCCTCACCACAGGCCACCGTCCCGCTCACCCACGAAGCTTACGTCTGGCAGCGCGCCTGGACTGAGCCGGTCCGCGACGCCATCACGCAGCACGCCTCCACGTTTTCCAGGCTGACGGTGCTTAGTGCCGAGGTCTCCTGGAAAGGCAGGCAGCCGCAAGTCATCCGCGTTCCGCTCGATTACTCCGTCCTGACGAATGCGGCTTGCCCTGTCGGCGTGGCCTTCCGCATTGGCCCCTGCCCTGCCCCCGTCGCGACCAACGACACCACGACTGCCTTCCTGGCTGACGTGGCTTCTTCGCTCCTCGCCGAAGCCAGGTCGCACTGCCTCGCGCCCCGCGAACTGCAGATCGACTTCGACTGCGCCGAATCGAAACTCGACGGCTACCGCCGCTGGGTCGAAGCCTTTCGCCGCAAAGTCGCCCCGATGCCAGTGAGTATCACGGCGCTCCCGAGCTGGCTTGACCAGCCGGCCTTCAAGCGGCTCGCCGCCGCGGCGGACGGCTATGTGCTGCAAGTGCATTCGCTGCAGCGCCCGCGCACGCTCGATGCGTCCTTCACCCTGTGCGATCCTGCCGACGCGCGGCGGGCAGTCGAGC
>Ga0182014_10006372_pt1 | contig 12727 bp, 10 predicted proteins | sample 612S2DmetaG_FD_120489 | JGI IMG/M metagenome (GOLD analysis project Ga0182014, IMG submission 120489) | Permafrost microbial communities from Stordalen Mire, Sweden - 612S2D metaG | ecosystem: Environmental > Terrestrial > Soil > Wetlands > Permafrost | place: Sweden: Stordalen | collected... | reverse complement strand
GAAGTGAAGAGTTGTTGTTTTGAATCTTCTGATCAGCTCACAATCCCTGTCTATTAAATGCAATGAAGTTTACATCCAATGTGTGATTGGCCACCCTTATTTGTCCAGGTTCCATCTATGCTTCTCCTTGTTTTTGCTTCATTTTCTCGAGGGTTATCCGCTTTTGTATTCAGGGATCTAAGTGAACAAAAGTATAGCTGTCTGAAGTATTCCCTTTTTTGTTTCCGTAACAAGGCAATTAAGCTTGTTTTGCGACTGTCCCCATGTTTATTCTTCTTTGTAGTTACCAACCAATTATTTTTCTGAATGACCAAATTGTGGTACTGTCTGTTATGTACTCGGGGAAAAACAAGAAATTTTTTGAAAGAAATTCTATCAATAGATTATTTCTCAAGTTCGAAGTCGAAAAGCATATAATTGCTGTAAAAAAGTATCTTAAACATAATGATTAATTCAGCTTCAGATCTGCCTCAAAAACTGTTTTGTTAAAATATATAGACTCCAAAATGATATGAAAAGATTTCCAATCAATTCAGGAATCAATTTCAGCAAGTTTGTCTCCAACTGACTGAAGATATTTGCATTTTTATTTAAAAGCAAAATCAGTAAGATTTTTCACAAGAAAAAATTATTGTTAAAAGATTTTATCTATTCAATACTCATAATGCCTACGAATTTATCGAAATTCTATATTTTTGTATCCATACTTAGGTACCAAAATATGTAGTAGGTGATCTAACCATAACCACAAATAAAGCTGTTTAATCCCAATGAGAACATAACATCTCGATCAGAGCGAGATAGTACCACCTCTGACATGGGACAAAAATGATAACACATGAACCGAAAATTTGAAATCTGTCCAAAAGGAGTTAACACTTACTTTTCTTCTCAAGAATAAGTATCAATGAATCAGGAAGTTATTTCAGGCTTTGTTTTCATAGATGCTGCAAGAGCCTGTCCAAAAGAAATACACCCATCTCCACAGGGAACCTGGCTGTGAGTTAAAAATTCAAAACCTGCTTCTTTAACATTTCTTGCAATACACGAAGTAATATGATCATTGTATGCAACCCCACCACTCAAACCTATCTTTTCAAGGCCCCTTTTTGAGGCAAGAGAAACAGCAAGTTCCGAAATCCCCTTTGCAAGGTTTTCCTCAACTCCAAAAGCCAGATCAGCATAAGAGTAATTTCCAAAAAGGTCATAAACTCCCAATAGAAGTTCAGTCGTATCAAGCACTGGAAGTCCTGATTTACCTTCTTTCGTGAAAACTATAGGAAGATCCACCATATGAGTACTTTTCTTTGCAACAGATTCTAATTTCATTGCAGGCTCTCCTTCATAAGTTCTTATTCCACAAATTCCAAGCATTGCAGCTGCTGCATCAAGTACTCTTCCTGTACTGCTACTTTGAAAAACATTTACTCCCTTTTCAAGCTGTTTCATAACCGATGAGAATTCTTGAGTTCCCTGTGAAAAACTCAGAGGAAGCTTTTCCAGTTCTGCCTTTTCAAGTCTTTTGAAAAGGATACCCAGGACCATCCTTGAAGGTACCTTCGATGCAAGGTCTCCACCCGGCATTGGCTGAGAGAGTAGATGTCCAAGGCGCTCGTACCCAAAGTAAGAAGATTCAAAGAATTCTCCTCCCCAAACTGTGCCGTCAGTGCCATATCCAACCCCATCAAGAGCAATTCCCAGCATTTTGGAATCCAGTGCCAGGAAATTATCAGCCATAAGTGCCAGCATGTGAGCATGATGATGCTGGACCTGAAGTATATTTTCCCTGCCCATATTCATTGCAAAACGTGTTGTGTTAAAAGCCGGATGTAGATCGCAACCCCAGTGAAGAAGCTCGATTCCTGTAAGTTGGATCAGATGCTGGAAAACGTTGAAATGATACCTGAAGGTTTCTAAATTATTGGTATCCCCTATGTACTGAGATATATAGGCCAGTTTCCCTTTTGCCACAGTTACCGTGGAATTCATTTCAGCTCCTACCCCGATAGAAGCTTCTACTTCAAAAGGTAGCTCTATAGGCTCGGGCACAAAACCCCTGGAACGTCGGATAAAGGCTGTCTTTCCATTGACACTCCGGATAACCGTATCATCATTCCTGTTTGCAATAATCCTATCATGAAGCAGATGAAAATCTACAATCCCATTAAAATTATTAAGTGAGATATTGTTTTCGATAACCATGGGCATTCCTGGAATGTTTGCCGAAGTCATAACGTATACGGAATCCGGCTCAAGATCAAAAAGCAAATTTTGCGTGCCTGTGTAGGGAAGCATAACCCCTATATTATGCAGGCCAGGAGAAGTAGATTCAGCCAGGTTAAATTCTTTTGACTTCAGAAGCACGGCTATAGGGCGACGACTGGATGTGAGATATTCTATGCCTCTACCTCCAAGCTCTGCAAAGGATTCCACAATACCAATATTTTTTGCCATAACTGCGAAAGGTTGCTCTGGACGCTTCAAACGCCTTCGAAGCTCCTTCACATACTTCTCCTTTCGGGCATTACAGGCAATATGGAACCCTCCAAACCCTTTGATGGAAAGAATGGAACCCTGTTGGATAAAATCCGAAGCATCTTCAATTGCTTCATAACCCTTGGATAGTACATTTCCTGCAGGATCTGAAAGCCAGATTTTTGGTCCGCACTTCTGGCAGCAAACAGGTTGAGCATGATATCTTCGATTAAGAGGATCATTATACTCTGATTTGCACTTTGCACAGAGAGGAAAATCTGCCATTGTTGTATTTTCCCGGTCGTAAGGAAGGGTTCGGACTGTTGTATATCTAGGACCGCAGTTAGTGCAGACTGTAAAAGGATAATGATAATACCTAGATGAAGGATCAAAGATCTCGGATCTGCAATCCTTACAAATAGCAGTATCTGGAGGGATTATAGAATTTTCAAAAACTCCAGGTTCGCTGGGTACGATACTAAAATTAGAGTAAGCGAAGAAGGGAGCATTCTTTGATTTTATTTCGGCAATCTTAGAAAGAGGAGGCTTTTTTTCAGACAGATCTTGAATAAAATTTTCAAGATTTTCCCAATTTCCCTCTATATGAATCTCCACGTAATTTCCGTGATTTTTCACGAATCCTAACAGCCCATAAACTTTTGCGAGTTGATAGACAAAAGGACGAAAACCAACACCTTGCACCGTACCGGTTACATGGAGAAGCCTGGCTTCATTTTGCATATGAGATTAGGATTGAGGTTCGTCGTTAAAATAGCTTTCTAATTTAAAGGCAAAAATAAAGGAAAAAATTTGAAAACATTTGAATTAAGAACTAAAAATGACATCAAAAAATAAAGGTTAAATCGAAAAAAGTAAAAACTAGTGTTTGGACTTAATAGGGATAATCATTCTGAAGTCCAGATCACATGAAATTTGGTGAAACCGTTTTTATGGCAACAAAGATTCCCAAAATCATCATCAAAAGGGAAATTTTCCAGGCTGCCTGAATCAGACGAGCCTGGTTTTCGGGTTCACCAAGTTTAAGTATTAATCTTTCAACCAAGTTCGGTCGATCCTCACAAATTGCCATATGAAATTCAGCTTGATTATTTCATTCTTGCCTTGATTCTCTTCAACCGGAATGTATTCTCCCTTTCCATCTCCTCAAGGACAAAACGGATGTACTTCATGGTTGCAATTTGCTCTGGAATAACTTTGAATTCGAGAGCGTTCACACGCCTCTTCGTCTTCTCGATTTCATTAAGAAGCCTTTTCATTGTAGTTTCCAGCTCTGCTGCCTTGATAATCTTTTCTACCAAATCCTCATACGCATCTGCAGTTTCATCGATGTACGAGTTTGTCCCGATGATACCGTAACCCCTCTCAGTGAGGGATTTGCGGACCGCCGTAGAGCTGATCTTTGGTACCTTAACACCCATTATATTGTGCCCAGAAAGCAGTATTTCAGGAGATTCCTTCGCGGTGAAAGCTGTTGATCTGACAGTAACCATTCCATCCACTGCAGAGGCGAGATTGATTTTTCCCACAGCTTTTGAGAAAGCAATGTCCAGGTCGGTTCTGACATTTTTTGCCTCTTTAAGGATCTTAAAGAACTCAAGAATAAGACCGTCTCTTTTCATTTTGAGGAGCTTGTGCCCACTTTGAGAGAGTTTGATTTTCTTCTTGAGCTGAATTAACTCCGACCGAGTTGGTTTTACGTCTTGAGCCATGGTAATCACTGAGCCTTTCTGTGTGCAGGATGGTATTTCTCGATATATTTGTTGTCAATCCTACCCAACTGGTTTATTGGCAGATGTGCGAGAATCTTCCAGCCAATGTCCAGGGTTTCTGCAATGGTTCTGTTTTCGTTTCTGCCCTGGCGGACGAAATTTTGTTCGAAAAGGTCAGCAAACTCAAGTAACTTCGTGTCTCTCTCTGACAGAGCTTCTTTACCTACAATAGCTACTAGACCTCTCAGATCACGCCCTTCTGCATAACCAGCAAACATTTGGTCAGAAACTGCCTTGTGATCTTCCCTTGTCTTGCCTGCCCCTATACCTGAGTTCATCAACCTTGACAGAGAAGGCAGCACATTGATTGGCGGATAGATACCTTTCGTGTGCAGTTCCCTGGCAACCAATATCTGGCCTTCAGTAATATACCCAGAAAGGTCAGGGATCGGGTGGGTAACGTCGTCACCAGGCATTGAAAGAATCGGAATCTGAGTAACTGATCCCTTGGCGCCTTTAACAATACCAGCACGCTCATAGAGAGTTGCAAGATCAGTGTACATGTAACCAGGATATCCACGACGACCAGGCACTTCATTACGGGCAGCACCCATTTGACGGAGAGCTTCTGCATAGTTAGTGATGTCAGTCAGGATGACGAGAACGTGCATTCCATGCTCGTATGCTAGGTACTCGGCTGCTGTCAAGGCCATACGCGGGGTAATAAGACGCTCGACAGCAGGGTCATCTGCAAGGTTAAGGAACACAACTGCCCTTTCCAAAGCGCCTGTCTTTTCGAAGTCACTCATGAAATACTGAGCTTCTTCGTTGGTGATACCCATTGCAGCGAAAACCACTGCGAACGCTCCTTCAGATCCTGGCACAGAAGCCTGCCTTGCGATCTGCAGTGCAATTTCATTGTGCGGAAGACCTGATCCTGAAAAAAGAGGCAGTTTTTGCCCACGAACCAGGGTATTAGTCCCGTCGATTGTGGATATACCTGTCTGAATGAAATCCTTAGGAGGCAACCTAGCGTACGGATTCATTGCAGCCCCGCTGATATCCAGAAGCTGATCTGGCACTATTCTGGGCCCACCATCTAGAGGATCACCGGCACCTGATAGGATCCTGCCCAGCAAATCAATGGATACGGGAAGCTTCAGGGTTTCACCTGTGAAAACTACCCCACATTCCTTGCTCAGACCGCCAGTACCTTCAAAAATCTGGACAACCACGATGTCTGCAGAAGAGTCCAGAACCTGGCCTCTGCGGGTGGTTCCATCAGGTAGATTGACACTAACTATTTCGTTGTAACCTACCGGCTCTGTTTTTTCGACAAAGACAAGAGGTCCTGCAATCTGAGTGATTGTCTTATATTCTTTTACCATACTTACCTACCTCTGGGATGCAAACTCCCCTCTCAGGGATGCAAACTCCTTATCCATCTTTGTCATAACAGCGTTCATAGAAGCATCGAAGTTCTCCTCGAACTTAACTTTGGGAAGCTCATCCTTCGATTGAATCTTGACAATCTCCGAGACAGGAACACCTAATTTCAAAGCTTCCTGCGCAGCATCTGCGAACTTCATGATTGACTGCATGAGCCTGTACTGCTCAGAAAACGGACTGTAGGTATCTATTGGGTGGAACGCATTCTGCTGCAGGAAGATTTCCCTTATCATACGGGTAATTTCAAGAAGTAGCTGCTGCTCTTCCGGTAAAGCGTCGGAACCTACCAGCTGAACGATTTCATTAAGTTCGGATTCTACCTGGAGCATTTCCATTGCCCTTTCCCGAAGAGAAACATAATCAGGTGCCACGTTAGCAGTAAACCAATCGTTGAGGGTTTCCTTGTACAGACTATAACTGGTCAGCCAATTGATGGCCGGGAAGTGCCGTCTCTGGGACAGCTTGGCGTCCAGAGCCCAGAAAACCTTCACGATACGCAGGGTATTCTGAGTAACAGGCTCTGAGAAATCACCGCCCGGAGGAGATACTGCTCCAATAACAGTAATGGAACCTGTTTGACCGCACAGAGATTCTGCAACACCGGCACGCTCATAGAATTCTGCAAGTCTTGCAGACAGATATGCCGGATAACCCTCTTCACCAGGCATTTCTTCCAGACGAGAGGAGATTTCTCTCATTGCTTCTGCCCACCTGGAGGTGGAGTCTGCCATAAGGGACACGTCAAATCCCATGTCACGGTAATATTCAGCAATTGTGATCCCTGTGTAAACAGATGCTTCCCTTGCAGCTACAGGCATGTTTGAAGTGTTGGCTATAAGGACAGTACGCTCCATGAGTGGCCTGCCAGTCTGTGGGTCTTCGAGTTCTGGGAAATCATGCAGAACGTCTGCCATTTCGTTTCCACGTTCACCACAACCGACGTAGACCACAATTTCGGTATCGCTCCACTTAGAAAGCTGCTGCTGTGTAACGGTCTTACCGGACCCGAAAGGCCCGGGAATTGCTGCAGTACCTCCCTTTGCTACAGGGAAGAGTCCGTCGAGGATTCTCTGTCCTGTGACCAACGGCTTTGTGGGCAGTAGTTTCTTTTTCACAGGTCTGGGTCTACGTACAGGCCATTTCTGCATCATTTGTAGCTCTTTCCCATCAGTCAAAGTGCAGATAGTATCTATAACAGTGAAGTTTCCGCTCTTAATTTCGGCGATTGTACCCGAGATATCCGGATGCACCATGATCTTGTGTTCAATGTTTACAGTTTCCTGAACGACTCCAATCACGTCTCCACCTTTGACAACATCTCCCTTTTTGACAACAGGTTTGAACTCCCATAGTCTTTTGTGGTCAAGTCCGTCTGCACTAACACCTCTCTGAATGAAGCTGCCCATCTTCTCAAGCAGAACATGCAGAGGCCTTTGAACCCCGTCATAAATACTTGAAAGAAGACCTGGACCAAGTTCCAAGGACAGAGGCATCCCTGTAGATACACATTTCTCCCCTGGCTTGACACCCCCGGTCTCTTCATATACCTGGATAATGGTTTTGGGCCCCACTATCTGGATGACTTCACCCATTAAACCTTCATTACCGACTTTGACCAGGTCATACATTTTTGCCTGTAAGCCTATAGCGGTGACGACAGGCCCAGCCACACGATAAATTTCACCTTTTACTTCCACAGATCAACACCTACCGCTTGTTTTATTTTATCTCTTAAACTCATTACGCCTGCTCCGCTGCCTCCCATGGTTACTATTGTGGGCTGGACAGACTCATTTAAGTTTTTCCTTAAAATTTCCGGCAGAGTACCAATATCATCATTATGCATTACAATAATCCCTATACTTTTATCTTGAAGAACAGATCTTACCGCAGACTCGATGGCACTTTTATCAGCAGTTTCGTAAACTTTTCGGATACCAGCTAGCCTGAATCCCGTAACAAAATCGCCTTTTCCGATCACTGCTAATTCCATTAAATAACCACCAACTGATCTTTTATTAAGTTATCATCGAGGCCAACTTCCTTACCCCTATAGATGATCCGGAGATTGGTGACCTCATTGTTTTTATGGATAATGTAGTCCATAACAGGCATAATTGATATCGGAGAAGCATGCGAAAAAGTGGTTGTATACTCAAGATATTTTCTTGTGAGTCTTCTTTCAAGATTAATCAGAGAATCCATATCCTGATCAGCAACGCCTGATATTGAATTCCAATAATGCGTTTTTTGGAGCTCATTGACAAATTCCTCATATGGAAGAGGCGCCAGTTTCTCGGTATTCAACTCGAGCCCACCCTCAATCATGAGAGACATAATCTCATCAGACTGCTTAACTCCTGCTTTCTTCAGCCTGAAGAGATTACTCAAGTTCTTAACATCGACTTCCAACTTGATGAACCTGGTTAAAAGCTTACGATCCTTAGATTTTGGTTTTCCGATTGCTTCAAACAGGCTTGAGTAATACATCTTGTCAAGTGCATTTTCTATGTCTGCCAGGTTAGTTCCGTCAAATTTCTGAAGCAAGGGATAATACTCAGTCTTTCTCAGGGCCTCAACGATTTCCTGAGATGTGGCCTTGGCTGCAAGTTCTGACAAGAAGCTGTAAGTAAACTGCCCGGCAGCGATCAGAAATTCCAGGATTTCTTCAACAGGTGCGTTGTAGAGTTTACCACGGAGAAGTGTTTTGATGTTCCAGATTTCATACCTTTTTAGATATGCAGTAATCAGGTAATTCAGCTCTCCTGATGAAATTCGTCCCAACTTATCAAAGGTAAGCGCAATATTCCTGTTTAATGCGTGTTCTGCCAAATCGCCACCGCTGTATTTCATTGCCAGTTCATCAACATCGTTTTTGTATTCAGACTCTTGGATGAAACGGGTAATTTCATCAATCCCCATATTTAGCAGACGGGGATATGATTCTTTAGGAAGCAACTTACTCTTCATCACGCGGACACGAGTTACGGCATAAGCATAGTTAGAACTGCCTTTTTTCTTCTTTTGTGGGGGGGTTTCCCCCCGAAATCTCTCCAAAAGCCGCATCGAACATCACCCGTGTAAAATATCAGATATCTGCTTTAATGAACGCTCATATACGTTTTTTAGGATTGAATCGTATGTGAAATCTAACCTGACTGTTCCATCCTTGTTTTCCTGAACAACGCCGCCGATAGAATCTATGTTACCAGCGTAAGATAAAGAAGATAATTTCTTGACAATAGCTTCTGAGTTTTTGTTAGAATAGATCCTGACTCCATCAGCTTTATACTTCTCGATCAGAACACTTAAAAGCTTCTCGGCTTTAGAAGCAGGCATTGATTTTATAGACTTATATATATTATTATAGACCTGGTCTAAAAGTTCCTTCCGTTTGTTGAGCCTTATTCTTTTTACTTCCAAATTTGCACTGGATATTACTTGCTGATGCAATTTTTTAAGGTCCTCTTCAGCTTGTGCAAGGCTGTCTCCAAGCATTTTTTTTTGGGCATCTCTAGCCTCATTTAGAATTTCAGATACTTTTACATCAGCTTCGGCCTTGATCGTGGAAACCTCAGCCTGCGCACCATTCTGGATATCCCTTAGAACGATATCTAGTCCCATGCTTCTACCTCCAAATAAACAAGAGCAAAGAATGCTCTAGAGAGCAAAAAATGCCTAAGAGAACAAATAATGCTCTTAAAGAACAAACTGCCCTACAATCTTAGCGCATAGATGCCCTCATGGTTAAGAGCAAAGGATGCTCCAAAAAATTTAAGAGCAGGGGATGCTCCTAAATCAATTTATCTGCTGAGTAAACACTACTTTATAATTACTTTATAAGCAGTGCCACGACAAGACCGAAGATAACGATGGTTTCTGGAATGACAGTAAGGATCAGGCCCTTACCAAACAAGGCTTCATTCTCAGCCATTGCACCAATTGCTGCAGAACCGATTTCCTTTTCTGCCCATCCGGATGCAAGACCAGTTCCTGTAATTGCAATTCCTGCTCCGATTGCTTTAAGCCCTGCGTCTCCAATCATTTGTGTAGCTACTGCTACTGTTCCTGCGTCTACCATGGTTTTTATTCCTCCGTATATTTTCTAATGTAACCAAATGGATTGAATTTTTTGCCCCCGCCTTGATAGAATTTTCCGAAAAATTCTACGTACTGCAACCTAAGTGAATGCAGTCCAGGAGCGATGATACTCAAGACAGTGTTAAGAGCATGTCCGAGTATAAATACGATTATTGCAGCTATTGCTACGAGACCGATCTTGGAATGATCAGCCCATATCATGCCGAAAGCAATAGTATTGATAGTTGATGCGATGTAAATCGAAGACAGACCGACGGCAATAATACGGGCATAAGACAATGCGTTACCCATAAGAGATGGCAATTCTACCGGACCTTTGATACCTTCACCCATAGTGAGCATCACAATTCCGAGAAGAAGAATAACAACACCGACAGAAGTCAGCCCTGAAATAACACCAAAATAGCCGAGAGCTGCAAAGAGTACACCAAGCTCAATAATCATCCAACTGCCTTTTTCAAGCACTGCATGTTTTAATCCATGGTGTTTGGAAATGTTTATAAATCCAAGAATATACCCAAGGTTTAAATGCAGCAGTCCTACAGCGACAGATACTCCAATCATAGTCATTACCATGTGAGCTCTATGGACAGGGAATGTAAATTCTTCGCCGCTAATTCCTGGAAATAGAGTAATTGTATTCCAGAAAGGTAATAGCCCTGCCACAGTTTCGCCTTCCGTATGCAGACTTGCTAACGGAAATCCAAGAAACTCACCATAAATAATACCAAATATAAATGTTGAGATCTGACAATACAGCAGAATATTCATTAGAGGCTTCACTGAATCTGATTTTACTAGTGATTTAATCGCCAGCGCCATTGCTCCCAGAATAATTGCGTACCCGATGTCTCCGAGAATCATTCCATATATCAATGGAAAAGTAATAAAGATAATCGAAGAAGGATCGATTTCAGTGTATCGGGGTCTGGAATACAGATTCATGATCTCCTGCATAGGTGCCACTGATTTAGAGTTATTATATTCGACTGGTATATGCTCTTCTTCCTCTTCTATTCCGATTGAAGTAACATATGCCCGACCGGATGTAGCATCATTAACACTGTTGATAAGGATATCGTATTTATCGCTGGGCACCCAACCTTCTATAATAAAGGCATTATCAGATGTAGCGATTCTTAAAGGTAGTTCAGCCTTTTGATTTTCAATACTCAAAACCTCATCACTTGCAAGGAGAAAATCTGTATACTGTGATCTTATGGATTCGACCTCAGCTTTCAGAGACACGATCTTTCTAGAGGCTTCGGCCTCTTTCTGTTCGGTTTCCTTTAACAACTCACTTGGGACACCACCTCTTTCCGGAATTCTGAGCTCTTTGAATTCGAGAGCTTGAAGCACTTCAGCGACTTTATCTGCATCTTTCTTGGCTACAAATAGTACGACAGTCTTTGTATTTACATCAAAAAACAGTTCGTATGCCTGTGTGACGCGTGAAATCAGACCTTCTTCCAAATTTTCTTTGACTGATCCTGCAAAAACCTTGAGGTTTTCATAACCGCGATAATAGTCAAAATCCAGATTAAGGGACAAGAATGGAAGAAGTTCCTTCTTTTGAGCCTCGATATTCTTTAAATCGGTCTCATATTTATTGATGATTTTTATTTTTTCCGATATGTCACTGTCCAGTTTATCCAGCTTTGCATCAAGTTCACGCAAAACGGCATTAGTTTTCTGGACGGCCGGCGTTGTTCGCTCAATCCCCAAATAATTGGCGATAGAACGGATCTTCACAAGCTTTTTAGATACTTCTTCTGCATTTTGAAATGGCTTGCTGATCTTAAAACCAGATTCATCTTCTATAAAATCTTCAATATGTAAGAGATTAGAAGCATGTAGTGAATCGATGGTTCTTTTTAAAACACTTTTATGCCCAACAATTACAGCTTTAGTCATTCTTTTAGGTCTACTCATGGACCGCCCTCTCAAACTCCTTTAATAAGTAATCTACGGCTTTGTCAACGTTAGCTTGAGCTTTTTGGGCCATTGCTAAAGCATTTTGTTCACCATCTTTAAGGATCCTCTCTCTTTCAGCCTGGATCTTTTCTTCACCTGATTTAAAGGCATCTTGTACAGCTTTATTTGAATCTACTTTAGCTTGTTTCAGGATTTCTCTAGCTTCAGCTCGAGCATCAGACATTCGTTTGTTTTTTACTTCAATGGCTTCATCAATCATTTTTTTCGCATTCTCTTCTGCTTTTTTGATTTCAGATAAGATTTCATTTTTAGCCATGTGAATCTCCGTCTCTCAAAATATAATATATAAATTAATAATTAAAAATCCCTACTCCAACGGGGTAGTTAACAACCCTTTGTGAAAGAACTATATAATAGCTTCGATTTTATCAAAGAAGAGAAAAATAAATATAATGAAAAATCACCTCATCGTTTAATTTACAAAAATTAATTTACAAAAATTTTTAGGAAAAATAAAAATATAAATAGGAAAAGATATAGATAATTAAAATAAAAAGCTGTGTATTTGATTATTTGGAAGTTAAAATATCCTAACAATAATTTTTTCTTGTGAAAAATCTTACTGATTTTGCTTTTAAATAAAAATGCAAATACCTTCAGTCAGTTGGAGACAAACTTGCTGAAATTGATTCCTGAATTGATTGGAAATCTTTTCGTATCATTTTTGAGTATAAATATTTTAACAAAACATTTTTTGAGGCAGATCTGAAGCTGAATTAATCATTATGTTTAAGATACTTTTTTACAGCAATTATATGCTTTTCGACTTCGAACTTGAGAAACAATCTATTGATAGAATTTCTTTCAAAAAATTTCTTGCTTTTCCCCGAGTACATAACAGACAGTACCACAATTTGGTCATTCAGAAAAATAATTGTTGGTAACTACAAAGAAAAATAAACATGGGGACAGTCGCAAAACAAGCTTAATTGCCTTGTTACGGAAACAAAAAAGGGAATACTTCAGACAGCTATACT